>Ga0209808_1000323_pt1 | contig 23749 bp, 26 predicted proteins | sample GraSoiAngelo_157_FD_186171 | JGI IMG/M metagenome (GOLD analysis project Ga0209808, IMG submission 186171) | Grasslands soil microbial communities from the Angelo Coastal Reserve, California, USA - 14_1009_16_20cm (SPAdes) (version 2) | ecosystem: Environmental > Terrestrial > Soil > Grasslands ... | reverse complement strand
CAAATCGGGAAGTGATAACAAATATTTACGATGCGCTGTGGCGCGTCGTAAACCCGGCACGCGGCGCCAGTCCAGTCTGCCGCATCCCTCAGCCTCCGAGCGCCCGCTCGACGAGCGGCAGGGCGAAGTAAACGACGAACGCGAGGGAGGCCGCGTACACCATCCAGTGCACGCGACGGCCCTGCCCGCTCAGCAGCTTGATGGCGGCGAACGTCACGAAGCCGGCGCCGATGCCGTTGGTGATCGACCACGTGAAGGGCATGACCAGCATGGTCACGAACGCGGGAATGGCCTCCTCGTAATCGTCCCAGGGGATGTCGCGCGCCACGCCCATCATGTAGAAGCCGACGATGACCAGCGCCGGCGCCGTGGCCTGCGCCGGGATGACGCTGGCCAGCGGAGAGAGCCACATGGCGCCGAGAAACAACAGGCCGGTCACCACCGGCACCAGACCCGTGCGCCCGCCCTCGGCGACGCCCGCCGCGCTCTCGATGTAGGTCGTGTTGCTGCTCGCGTTGGCGAGACCACCGAGGGTGGCGCCGAGCGAGTCCACCAGCAGCACGCGATCCGAGCGCGGCAGCCGGCCATGGGCGTCGAGGAAGCCGCCCTTGCCGCCGACGCCGATGATCGTGCCCATGGTGTCGAAGAAGTCGCTGAGCATGATCGAAAAGGTCACCAGCACCGCCGTCACCACGCCGAGCCGGGCGAGCACGCTGAAGTCCAGGCGCCCGAAGGTCGAGAAGTCGGGCGCCTGCACGAGTGCCTGCGGCAGCGTCGCGGCGCCGGGCGTGGGAAAGCCCTTGAAGCCCGCGAGGGCGCCGTTGAGGGCGATGGCGAGCACCGTCGTGATCAGGATTCCCAGCAGCAAGGCGCCGCGCATGCGCCGCGCCATCAGCCACGCCGTCAGCACGAAGCCGAACAGAAAGACGACGGCGGGCAGGGTGTCGAAGTGGCCGAGGCCGACGGGCAACGGGCTCTTGTCCGGCTTGACCACGAAACCCGCGGTGAAAAATCCAATGAAGGCGATGAAGAGGCCGATGCCCACGCTGATGGCGCGCTTGAGCCCGAGCGGCACCGCGTCGAGCATCGCCTGGCGGAAGCGCGTCAGCACGAGCAGCGTGATCACCGCGCCCTCGAGGAAGACAATGGTCATCGCCTGCGGCCACGTGAGCCCGCGGCCGGCCACCAGCTCGAAGGCCACCACGGCGTTCAGCCCCATGCCCGGCGCGAGCGCGAACGGATAGTTGCTGGCAAGCCCCATCGCGATCGACAGCACGCCGGCGGTGAGGCACGTGACGGTCAGCGTCGGCGAGAACGGCAGCCCCTTGCCCTCGAGTCCCGGCACGCCGGCGTAGCCGAGGACGATGGGATTCACGAAGATGATGTAGGCCATGACCATGAACGTGGTCACGCCCGCGCGGACCTCGGTCGCGAGGTCGGTGCGACGCTCGGTGAACCCGAACCACCACTCGAGGGAGGCCCCGGCCATGCGCGCGGCGGCAGTGTATCATCGCCGCGCGCCCGGCCGGAGCGGCTTATAGCGAGCGCAGGAAGTTCAGCAGATCCTGCTTGCCGCTCTCCGGCAGCGCGTTGAATCGGTCGACGACCGCGTTGGCCTCCGACGCCCTGTACTGCGCGTTCCCCGCGCTCTTGTGGGCGCGGACGGCCGAGATCAGGTCCGACGTGCGCCCGTCGTGCAGGAGGAAGATCCGCTGGCCGAGCCCCCAGAGCGGCGCCGTCCTGAACTCGTCGCCCGCCGCCGCCCCCTGGCTCACCTCGTCGGCCAGCCCCGGCCCCATGTTGTGCAGGATCAGGTCGGAGAACAGGTTCACGGGCTTGTTGCTCAGCGCCACCACGCTCGACGCACCCGTCTGCAGCGTCGGCGTGTGGCAGAGCGCGCAGCCGACGGCGCCGAACGTCGCGCGACCGCGCCCGATCGACAGCGCGCCGCCCGGGGTGGTCATGGACGGCTGCGGCGGGGCGAGGAGCCGCATGAAGAAGGCAAACCGCTCGATACCGCTGATCGTGTCCGTCGCGTTCGCGCCGTCCGTGTTGGTCGTGTTGTTGGGCGTGGCCGCGAGCTGGCAGCTCGCCGTCTCGTCACGCTCGGTCTGGAACAGCTCGTTGGTGATGCCCATCTCGACGTTGTAGGCTTCGCCGGAGAAGAGCAGCAGCGACTTGTTCTGCGCCTTCCAGCCGAAGCGCGCGACGGTGCCGTCGTTGCCGTTGTTGTTCGGCTCCCCGCTGATCCGGACCCGGTGGGGACGGCCGAAGATCCCGAACGCGGTCTTGACGGTTGCGCTCGCGCGCAGATTGGCGAGGATGGCGGCGTCGGGAATCTGCTCGACCAGGCCGGCGCCGAACACGGGAGTCGGAATCCGGAAGATGACGTTGCCGGCGGCAAAGTGCCGATCGAAATTCGGCTGCAAAATCGTGCACGCCGTGGCATCGCCGCCGTCGTCGACGCGGCCGCTGATCACGAAGAGCGCGTGCACGCCGCCGTCCGGCGTGCCGTCGGGATGGCGCTTGAAGCGCACCTCGCGGACCGGGCTGTCGAGCGTGAGAAACGACGGGATCGTGTTGCGCGCCCCGAACGCGGTCGCCACCGCGATCTGCGGATTCGTGGCCGGGCTCGTGCCACCCATCGCCGGCTGGCTGTGACACCCCCCACAGCTGTCGAGGTTGAAACGCGGCCCGAGGCCCTCGCCGAGACCGTCGGCCTCCTGGAATTCGGTCTTGCCGATGTCGAAGAAGGCCAGTTGCGAAGGCGTGAGACCGTCCAGCGGCGCGCCGGCGGCCGGCAGACCGCCACGAACACCCGGATCGCGGGCGCCGAACTGCTGCGCTACCGCCGCGCCCGCGGCCGCGGCCACGAGCAACACTCCTGCAACGACGAGCTTGATATTCGTCATGTGCATGTCCCTCGGTGCCAAGCAGCCCGACCTCGGTCAACGACATGCCGAGGGTCGTCAGCACAGAGATGGGGCAACCCGGGTGCCACACTCGGAGATCGGCGCAACCGGTGGGAAATGCTCGCGGGGCGGAGCACCGCGATCGTCAGCGGCGCGACAGTGTCGTCAGCGGCGCGACGTCAGCGGAGCGACGTCGGCCGTCCGTGACGCGGGGCCGGGCGCGCAGTGGCACGGCCCCGCGTCACGCTGACCTCAGCGCTTTTCGGCGGTCGTGGGGTCGATGACGCTCTTGATCTCGGAGATCTTGTTGGCGGGGAAGCCGCCCTCCTGCGCGTGCTTGCGCACCATCTCCTCGTTCGGCGCCACGTACACGCAGTAGACCTTGTCGCCGGTCACGTAGCTCTGGACCCATTGGATCTGCGGCCCGAGGCGCTGCAGCACGCTGCACGACTTCTGCGAGACCGCCTGCAGCTCCTGCGCGCTCAGCTTGCCGGCGCCGGGGATCTCACGCTCGATGAGGTACTTGGGCATAGTGGCCTCCTCTGTCTCGGCATCGCGGCTGATCGCGGTATGCCACGTCGGGGGATCATACACCGCGGTAAGGTGGCGCTGTATCGAGTCGGTAGCGTTGACCCGTCCGTGCACGCGCGCGTAGGCTGGCGCCATGAGCTCGATGATCGAGCCGGAGCTCAAGACCCGGCGCTGGCGCCGGGTCGAATACGAGCGGCTCGTGGAGCTCGGAGTGTTCACCGGCGAGCGTCTCGAGCTCCTCGACGGTCTCCTCGTCGTCCGCGAGCCTCAGGGCAGCCTGCACGCTTCCACGGTCGCGCAGGTCGCCAGGGTGCTGGAGCGAGCGTTCGGCGCCGGCTGGCACGTGCGGCAGCACGCACCGCTGGCGCTCGACGACGCGTCGGAGCCGGAGCCGGACGTCGCCGTCGTTGCCGGAGAACCAGCGGCCTACCGCACCGCCCACCCCGGCACCGCCGCCCTGGTGGTCGAGGTCGCCGACTCGAGCCTCCGGCTCGACCGTCGCCTCAAGGCCGCGCTCTACGCGCGAAATCGACTCCCGGAGTACTGGATCGTGAACCTCGTGGACGCCACGCTCGAGGTGGCTCGTGATCCGCGCCCGACGCCCGAGGCGCCGGAGAGCTGGCGCTACGCAGTCGTCGAGGTCTTGCGAGCCTCCGCGAGCGTGAGTCCGCTCGGCGCGCCGGGCGCGGTGGTCGCCGTGTCCGACCTCTTGCCCTGACGCGGGCGGCGCCGCTCACAGCGGCCGCCGGAGCAACCGCCCCAGCTCGCCGACGACGCCGCGACGGAAGATCAGCACGCAGACGACGAAGATCACGCCCTGCACGATGGTCACCCAGGCGCCGAGCGTGGCCAGGTAGTTCTCCAGCCCGATCATGATGAAGGCGCCGACCACGGGCCCGAACACGGTGCCGAGGCCGCCGAGCAGGGTCATGAGCACGACCTCGCCCGACATGGTCCAGTGCACGTCGGTGAGCGAGGCGAGCTGGAAGACGATGGCCTTGGTGGCGCCGGCGAGGCCCGAGAGCGTGGCCGACAGCGCGAAGACGATCAGCTTGTAGTGCTCGGCGCGGTAGCCGAGCGAGGTCGCGCGGGGCTCATTCTCGCGGATCGCCTTCAGCACCTGGCCGAATGGCGAGTGGATGGCCCGATACACGATCAGGAAGCCGAGCAGGAAGATCGCGAGCACCACGAAGTACATCGTGAGCGGCCGGCGCAGGTCCAGCAGGCCGAGGAAGACGCCGCGCGGGACCGACTGGATGCCGTCCTCGCCGCCCGTGAACTTCGCCTGCACGGAGAAGAAGTAGATCATCTGCGCGAAGGCGAGCGTGATGTTGGCGAAGTAGATGCCGCGGCTGCGAATGGTCAGGGCGCCGATGACCACGCCGAGCGCCGCCGCCACCAGCGTGCCGAACAGGATGGCCGCCTCCGGCGGGAACCCCCACACCTTCGCGGCGTGCGCCGAGCCGTAGCCGGCCCCGCCCAGGAACACCGCGTGGCCGAACGACAGCAGGCCCACGTAGCCGATGAGCAGGTTGAAGGCGCAGGCGAATAGCGCGAAGCAGAGGGCCTTCATCAGGAACACCGGGTAGACGAAGAACGGCGCCAGCAGGAGCAGAGCGACCATGACCCCGAAGGCCACCAGCTGGTGCACCGGCGTGGACATGGGAACGGTGACTCGGGGAGGTGTCGGAGGGGGCGCCGCGCCCCCTCTGACATCCATGGTCCTCACGTGGCGCGTCCGAACAGACCGCTCGGGCGGAACAGCAGCACGATGGCCATGATCACGAAGATCACGGTGTTGGAGGCCTCGGGATAGAAGAACTTCGTGAGGCCCTCGACGACGCCCAGGGCAAACCCGGTGACGATGGAGCCCATGATCGAGCCGAGGCCGCCGATGACGACCACGGCGAACACGACGATGATGAGGTCGGCGCCCATCAACGGGTTGACCTGGTAGATGGGCGCCGCCAGCACGCCCGCCAGGGCGGCCAGGGCGACGCCGAAGCCGTAGGTCAGCGTGATCATGCGCGGGACGTTGATGCCGAAGGCCTGCACCAGCGCCGGGTTCTCGGTGGCCGCGCGCAGGTAGGAGCCGAGCCGTGTGCGCTCGATCACGTACCAGGTGGCCAGGCACACGGCGAGCGAGAACACGATGACCCACGCGCGGTAGGTCGGCAGGAACATGAACCCGAGGTTGTAGCCGCCGCTGAGCTGCGACGGGATGCCGTAGGGCAGGCCGGAGGAGCCGTACTCGTGACGGAACACGCCCTGGACGATCAGCGCGACGCCGAAGGTGAGGAGCAGGCCGTAGAGGTGATCCAAATGGTAGAGACGTTTCAGCATGGTGCGTTCGAGGACGATCCCGAACAGGCAGACCACGATGGGAGCCAGGAGCAGCGACCACCAGTAGCCGAGGCCGGTCCACTGCAGCGCGAAGTACGCGACGAAGGCGCCCAGCATGTACTGCGCGCCGTGCGCGAAGTTGATGATGTTGAGCAGGCCGAAGATGACGGCGAGCCCGAGGCTCAGCATGGCGTAGAAGGCGCCGTTGATCAGCCCGATGAGGAGCTGACCCATGAGCGCCTGGATCGGAATGCCGGACACCCGCTACTTCTTCACGAGCGGGCAGTCGCCCTGGTCGAGCGGACGGAAGGCCTGCTCGGCCGGAATGGTCGAGCGCAGCTTGTAGTAATCCCACGGCCCCTTCGACTCCGAGGGCTTCTTCACCTCGAAGAGATAGGCGGGGTGCACCTTGCGGCCGTCGGCCCGGATCGTCCCCTTGCCGAAGAGGGGATCGTCGGTCGGCATCGCCTTCATCTTCGCGATCACCTGCGTGCCGTCGTCGCTCTTGAGCGCCTCCACCGCTTTCAGATAATGCAGCGTCGCCGAGTACACGCCGGCGTGGATCATCGTCGGGTGGATCTGGCGGTTGCGCTCCGCGAACTTTTTCGCGAACGCGCGCGTCTTGTCGTTCGTGTCCCAGTAGAACGTCTCGGTCATGATGAGGCCCTGGGCCTTGTCGAGCCCGAGCGCATGCACGTCGGTGATGAACACGAGCAGGCCGGCGAGGTTCTGGCCGCCCTTGACGAGGCCGAACTCGGCCGCCTGCTTGATCGCGTTCGTGGTGTCGCCGCCGGCGTTGGCGAGGCCGATGATCTTGGCCTTCGACGCCTGCGCCTGCAGCAGGAACGACGAGAAGTCCTGCGTGTTCAGCGGATGCCGAACCTTGCCGAGCACCTTGCCGCCGGCCTTGGTCACCACCGCCTCGGTGTCACGCTCCAGGGCGTGGCCGAAGGCGTAGTCGGCGGTGAGGAAAAACCAGGTGTCGCCGCCCGTCTTCACGATGGCGTTGCCGGTGCCGTTGGCGAGCGCCCACGTGTCATACGTCCAGTGGATCGTGTTCGGCGAGCACGCCTTGCCCGTGAGGTCGGCGGTGGCGGCACCGGAGACGAGCAGCGCCTTGCCCTTGTCGCGCACGATCTGGTTCAGGGCCAGCGCGACGCCGGAGTTCGGCACGTCGACGATGACGTCGACCTTGTCGACGTCCAGCCACTGGCGCGCGATCGACGAGCCGACGTCGGGCTTGTTCTGGTGGTCGGCGGACACGATCTCGACCTTCATGCCCTTCTTCTCGGCGCCGAAATCCTCCACCGCCATGCGGGCGGCCACGACCGAGCCCTGCCCCGCCAGGTCGGCGTAGAGGCTCGACTGGTCGTTGAGCACCCCGATCTTGATCACGCCGTCGGACACCTGGGCGTGGACGGGGGCGGCGGCGACGGCGAGCGCCGCCACCAGTGTCGCGATCCCAAGCACCTTCATCGCTGGCTCCTTTCTAGACCCCGAGATACTCGTGCAGCCTGTCCATGTGGGCGTCGAGCTCCGCGTTGACGATGGCGTCGACGACGCGCCCATGCTCCATGACGTAATGCCGGTCGGCCACGGTGGCCGCGAACCGGAAATTCTGCTCGACGAGGAGGATCGTGAAACCCTCCGACTTCAAGCGCCGGATGGTGGCGCCGATCTGCTGGACGATCACCGGGGCCAGGCCCTCCGTCGGCTCGTCCAGCAGCAGCAGGCGCGCGCCCGTGCGGAGAATGCGCGCGATGGCCAGCATCTGCTGCTCGCCGCCCGAGAGCTTGGTGCCCTGGCTGCCCCGGCGCTCGCGGAGGTTGGGAAACAGCGCGTGGATGGCCTCGACGGACAGGCCACCGGCCCTGACGTGGGGCGGCAGCATGAGATTTTCCTCGACGTTGAGGCTGGCGAAGATGCCGCGCTCTTCCGGGCAGAAGGCGATGCCGAGCCGCGCGATCTGATTGGAGGGCCGCGCGATCAGCTCGTGGCCCTCGAAGCTCACCGAGCCACGGCGCCGGGCGACGATGCCCATGATCGACTTCAGGGTGGTCGTCTTGCCGGCGCCGTTGCGGCCGAGCAGCGTCACCACCTCGCCCGGGCGCACGTCGAAGACGACGCCGTGCAGGATGTGCGACTCGCCGTACCACGCGTGCAGGTCGCGCACGGCCAGGAGCGGCGCGCGCTCAGGCATGGCCCGAGCCCATGTACGCCTCGACCACCTCGGGATTGCGCGAGACGCTCGCGTAATCGCCCTGGGCCAGCACCTCGCCGCGCGCCAGGACCGTGATGGTGTTCGACAGCGTCTCCACCACGCTCAGGTTGTGCTCCACCATGAGCACCGTGCGGTCGGCGGCCACGCGCCTGATGAGCGCGGTGATGCGGTCCACGTCCTCGTGGGTCATGCCGGCCGTCGGCTCGTCGAGCAGCATCATCTCGGGGTCCAGAGCCAGCGTGGTGGCGATCTCGAGCGCGCGCTTGCGGCCGTAGGGCAGCTCCGCCGCCGGCGTCGCCGCGAACTCGGCCAGCCCCACCGCGTCGATCAGCTCCAGCGCGCGCGCGTTGAGGGCGTCGAGCACGCGCTCGCTGCGCCAGAAGTCGAAGGAGGCGCCGCGCCGGCGCTGCAGCGCGATGCGCACGTTCTCCAGCACCCTGAGGTGCGGGAAGACGGCCGAGATCTGGAAGGAGCGCACGAGCCCCATGCGCGCGATGGCGGCGGGCTTGCTGCCCGTGATGTCGCGCCCGTTGAAGCGGATGCGGCCCGCCGTCGGCGTGAGGAAGTGCGTCAGGAGATTGAAGCACGTCGTCTTGCCGGCGCCGTTGGGCCCGATCAGCGCGTGGATGGAGCCGCGCCGCACGCGCAGGCTCACGTTGTTCACGGCCACGAAGCCGCGAAACTCCTTGGTGAGCCCCTCCGTCTCGAGGATGACGTCGGCGCTGGTCACTGTAGAGGAGCGCGAGGCCGGCTCATGCCGTGGGTGGCCTGTTCGAGGCGCGTGCCGGCGGCGGATGGAACACGGGCTCGCGCTTCTCGTTCCACGCGCGGTTGGCCTCGCCCGTCTCCCACGAGCGCATGCAGTCGTCCTGCGCGCGCAGCACGTCCTCGACGAGGGCGCGCGGGTCGGCGTGGAACGACGCCTGCAGCAGCCGCTTGATGTGGCCGTTGGCCGTGGGCGCCTGGTGGCGCAGCCGCTCGACCAGCGCGGCCAGCGCGGCGTCCACCTCGCCCGGGGCGCAGACGCGCGTGACGAGGCCGATGGCGCATGCCGCTTCGGCGGAGATCTCGTCGTTGAGCAGCGACAGCTCCTTGGCGCGCGCCAGCCCGATCAGGCGCGCCAGCCGCAGCACGGAGCCGTCGGGGATGATGCCGTGGCGCGAGGCGCCCAGCCCGACGACGGCGTCGCTCGTGGCCAGCCGGAGGTCGCAGGCCACCGCAAGCTGCAGGCCGCCGCCGATCGAGTAGCCGTGCAGGACGGCGATGGCCACCTTCGGCATGTCCTCCAGCAGATTCAGCGCGCGGATCCAGTGACGATAGAACGGCTCGTCGATGACGCCGGCCGCGAGCGCGGTGCGGTCCATGCCCGAGCAGAACGCGCGGCCCGCGCCGCGCACCACGACGGCGAACGTGGCGGCCTCGCCCGCCGCCCGCTCGACGCAGTCCACGAGCGTCGCGGCCAGTGCGGTGTCGAGCGCGTTGAGCACGGAGGGTCGGTTGAGGGTGATCCAGCTCACGCCGTCCCGCGCCTCATAGATGACGGGAGGGGACGTGCTATGCTTCGCAGCCGCGGGTTCAGCCATGGAGAGTGCGGCCTAACGTATGGAAAAACCGCGATACTGTCAAGGAGACGGCCGATGGCGCGAGTGAGCCGACGTGACTTCCTCACGACGTCCGCGGGCGCGCTGGTGGCCGTCGGCGCGCCGCGCATCGGTCACGCGCAGACGGCGGTCAAGGTCGGCACGGCTGTGCTCGGTGACTACGCGCTCGCGGGGCCGTTCATCGTGGCCGAGCGGAAGGGCTTCTTTAAGATAGAGGGCCTGGAGGCCGAGTTCGTCCCGTTCCGCGGCGGTCCGAACCTCGTGAAGGCCGTCATCGCGGGCGAAATCCTGCTCGGCGCCGCCGGCGCGACCGACATCCTCGTCTTCCGCGAGGCGGGCATGCCGCTGAAGATGGTGGCCACCCAGACGGAGGGCAACCACTTCACGCTCAACGTCGCGCCGGACGTCCAGTCCGTCGCCGACCTGAAGGGCAAGGCCATCGGCGTCACCTCCGTCGGCGCCACCACGTGGGTCTTCGCGCGGCTCGTCGCCAAGCAGCAGGGGTGGGACCCCGACCGGGACGTGAAGATCGTCGGGCTCGGCGGGCTCGACGCGCAGCTGGCGGCGCTGACCCGCAAGGAGATTCACGCGTACGTGTGGGGCGACGGCGGCGCGGTCACCCAGCTCGCCGGCAAGAGCAAGGTCCTGATGCGGCTCGACGCCGTCACGCCGCAGTGGATCAGCCAGATCCAGTACGTGTCCGAGGACGGCATCAAGAAGAACGCCGACCACATCCGCAAGGTGCAGAAGGCCATCTTCTCGGCCGCGCGCTTCATGAAAGACCAGCCGAGCGAGGCTGCGAAGATCGTCGCCGCCAAGATCGGCTGGAATCCCGAGGCGGTGCTGGCCGCGCACAAGATCTCGAGCCCGCTGTTTTCGCTCGACGGCCAGGTGAGCATGCAGGCGCTCGGATCCATGCAGGAGGTGCTTCTCGAGCAGGGCGTGATCAAGAAGAAGCTGCCCCTCGAGGAGCACGTGGCGCGCGAGTTCTTCCCCGTCCGGTTGTGAGCCGCGCCCGTCTCGTCCTCGCCGTCCTCCTGCTGCTGGTCGCCGCGCCCGCGACCGCGCACGCGCAGGTCTTCCTCGCCAGCAAGCCGAACCCGCCCTTCGAGATCGGGCCCCTCTTCGTCCGCGCGAGCGTGACGCCCAAGCTCGGAGCGATCGACGTCAACGTCATCTGGAGCGTCGTGCTGCCGGCGACGCGCTCGGCCGCCGGCATCGAGCAGGATCTCTATCTGATGTGGCCGGGCAGTCTCGTGCCCGACGCCAAGCTGGGCAAGAGCGATCCGGGGCTCGAGAAGTACATCACCGACCGCGGATTCGTGCTGAAAACCTCAGGCCGTCTGGCCCTGACGGCGCAGAACCTCTATCGCACGGGCAACGATCGCGCCGAGCCCGTCGCGGGGGGCGCGCACTTCGTGACCTTCGTGCGCGAGGACTCGGGCCCGCTCGGCAGCACGATGCCCGCGTCCTTCATTCGCATTCCCTGGGACCCGCGCGCGCTCAACCGCGCCTATCTCATGCGGCTGAGCATGAAGACCGACGGCCTCATCCGTCCCAAGCGGGGGACGTGGGTGGAGCACACGCTCTGGGGTCAGCGGTACCGCCTCCTGCTGTCCTTCAACGAGGTGCGGCAGCGCGCGCTGTTCCGACTCTATCTCGAGCACCGTGACCGCATGGTGCGGCTCAGCGAAGACCCCGCGCAGCTGCTCATCGACTTCGCCGACAACGACCGCCTGAAGATCGACGAGCTGGCCCCGGCCTCCGCCACGCGGCAGCCGAGCGAGACGCGCGCCAAGACCGAGCGCATCTCGTTGTTCCTCGACCGCTCGGAGGGACTTACACCGCAGGTGCTGATGGTCCAGTTCGGCTACTTCTCGGGGCTGCAGTCATGGGCGCCCGTGCTGATCCCGCTCGCCATCTTCGCGGCCGGCAACATCGGCGGCGTGCTCATGCGCAACATCGCGGAGCGGCTCAGCAAGCGCTGGGCGGGCCGGGTCGGCGTCTGGCGCAAGACGGGCGAAGACGTGATGCGGGAGACGGGTGTGGTGCTCGACCGCGACACGCTCGGGCGGATCGTGCCCGGGTCGACGACCTACGAGCAGGTGCTCGAGATATGCGGTCGCACCGTGGAGGAGCGCCAGTCGCTCAACACGCCCGAGCGCCGGACGCTGGTCTATCGCGGCCGGCGCATCGTCCCGCGTCGCCGCCGGGTGGCCGGGTTGTTCGCCACGGTCACGCACTGGGACGTCGAGGACCACGAGACCGAGATCGTCGTGGAGCACGACGTCGTGCGCGACGTCCAGGCCCACGTCCGTCGCTCCCGCCTGACCCAGCCCGCGCCGGTCACCGCCTAGAAGTTTGGGGGGCCATTTCGGGGCCCCCCAGGGGCTGGCGTGGTCTAGAGGAGCGGCACGGCTTCGCCGGGACGCTCCGAAGGCTGGGGGGTTTGGGGGGCCACTTCGGGGCCCCCCATATCAAACAACCTCGCCGACTGGCACGCGGGAGAGCGCGTACTCCGGGAGCGAGATGTGCTCGTGGCAGACACGGCAGTGGAAATCGAGCTCCAGGCCCTGCCGCTTTCTCAGGAAGGCCATCGGCTGACCGCACCGCGCATGATGCAGCCCGTCTACGCCGAGGAAGACCGTGGTGATGGTCGGCATGTCGTTGGCTGCGGGCTTGACCGTCGCGACTGCCATGGCTTCTTTGCCTCCTGCCTTTGTCCCGGCGGATGCCGGCTACCGGCAGGTCTGTAGGCAAGGGCCATTCCATGCCCGACAATTGTTCAAAGACCTGTTTTATCTAGCCTGATAGGTCAGACCGCGGGTCAAACGGACAAAAACCACCCGCGCCCTCCGTGGAGTTTTTGTCCGTCAGACCCTGTACCGCTGGAGCGAGGCCTGCGAGAGCTCGCATCCGATGCCGGGCCGCTCGCTCAGCACCACGCAGCCGGCGTCGATCGTCACCGGCTCCGTGAACAGCGGCTCCCACCAGCTCATGTGCTCGAGGATCAGCGCGTTGGGTGTCGCGGCGAGCAGGTGCGCGGAGGTCTCGGTGAACAGATGCGACGAGACGGGCTGCTGCCACGCGTGGCAGAGCGCGGCTGCGCGCAGGAACTCGGTGGGGCCGCCCATGCGCTGCAGGTCCGGCATCAGCACGTCGGCGGCGCGCGCCTCGAGATGCCGCTTCATGCCGGCGCTGCCGTAGTCCGTCTCGCCGGTGGCGATGCGCATGTCGAGGGCGGCCGCGACGCGCGCGCAGCCCGCGAGGTCGTCGTAGGGCAGCGGCTCCTCGAGCCAGTAAAGGTCGTGCTCCTCCAGCCGCCGTCCGACGCGGATGGCCGTCGTCTCGTCCCAGCCCTGATTGACGTCGGCCAGCAGCGCGGCCTCCCCGCGGAGCGCGTCGCGCACGATCCGGACGCGCTCGACGTCGTCGTCAGGATTGGCACGGCCGATCCGCATCTTCATCGCGCGGTGGCCCGCGGTACGAAAGTCCTCGGCCTCGCGCACGAGCGCGTCCACGCTGTCGTCGATCCAGAGGCCGCTGGAGGCGTAGGTGGGCACGCGCGTGCGGTCGCCGCCGAGGAACCGGAACAGCGGCAGGTTCACCGCACGCGCGGCGAGATCCCAGCACGCGGTGTCGAGGGCGGCGAGGGCGAGCAGCGACGGCCCCGCGTGGCCGATGAAGTTCAGCGCCCGCCACGCCTCGGCGTGCCGCGCCTGCGGCGCCGGCGCACGGCCGACGTAGACCTCGGCCAGGTCCTCCACCAGCTCGGCGAGCGCCCGCGCCCGGCGCGCGCCGAACGCGAAGCAGTAGCCCGCGCCCACGAGGCCGGCGTCGGTCCGCATCTCGACGGCGACCGTGTCGGCGTAGGCGTGGTCGTGCCTCGCGGTGCGCACGGGACGCGGGAGGGGGACGGACAGCCGGTGGACGACGACGTCGGTGATCTGGAGCTTCATCGGACCTCTCCCCGCCACTGTGCGAGACGATCGTTGAGCACGTCCAGCGAGAGCACGATGACGATGGACGCCGCCGACACCAGCGCGGTGGCGGCGAACAGCTCGGGCGCCTGGAAGCCGTTGGCGAGCGACGACAGCACGTAGCCCATGCCGCGCACGCCCGCGAACATCTCGACCACGAGCACGCCGAGCAGGCAGAAGACGATGCCGAGCCGCATGCCCGCCAGGACGGTGGGGACGATGGCGGGCAGCACCACCTTCCAGTAGAGCTGCCAGCGGCGCGCACCGAAGGCGCGCGCCACCGTCACGAGGTTTCGGTCGACGTCGCGCACGGCGCCCGTGACGAGCACGAGGATCGGAAACGCGCCGTGGATCGTCGCGTAGACGACGGCCGGCGTGGCGCCGAAGCCGAGGGACAGCACGATCCACGGCAGCACGAGGATCTTCGGCATCCCGTACAGCGCGATCACGAACGGGTTGACGGCCCGGCGCAGCGGGCGCACCGCCCCGAGCAGCAGGCCGCCGCCCACGCCGATGACCACCGCCAGCACGTAGGCGATGGCGGTCTTGAGCAGCGTGTCGGCGAGGCCGGCGAGGGCGGCGCGGCCGATGCGCCCGAAGGCGCCCAGCACCGCGCTGGGGGCCGGGACGAAGAGCGGATCCACCCACCCCGCGCGGGCCACGCCCTCCCAGGCGAGCAGCAGCGCCGTCACGCTCAGCCCCTGCACCGCGCGCACGCGCAGCGCCTCTTTCATAGGCTCGCCTCGCACGGCGGGGGTTCTATCGCAGACTCGCCTCGCCTCGCGGCTGCGGCTCGCACTGCGGCCCCGCGACGTGCTGCGACTCGCACTACTCCGTCCATCGCTGGGCGCGGTGCTCGACGATGGCGGCGAGCGCGTCGGAGCCGACGATGAGCACGAGCGTCACCACGACGAGCGCGATGTAGTCCGCGGTGCGGAAGAGGCCATAGGCGTGGTTGATCAGGGAGCCCATGCCGGACTTGCTGCCGAGGATCTCGCCGACGATCACCCCGATGACCGTGAGCGCGAGTCCGGTCCGCAGACCGCCCACCAGCGTGAACAGCATCGCCGGCAGCGTCACCTTGCGGAAGGCCGTGAGACCGTCCGCGCCGAACGCGCGCGCGACCACCAGCATCTGCGGGCTCACCTGCCGGATGCCCGCCAGCACGGCGAGGGTGATCGGAAAGAAGCCGAGCAGGAAGCCGAAGGCGATCTTCGACGCGGCGTCGAGGCCGAAGAAGAGCATGAGCGACGGGTACCACACGACGGCGGGCACCGCATAGAGCGCGGCCAGGATCGGCCCATAGGCACGGCCCACCAGCCGGTTGAAGCCGAGGGCGAAGCCGCAGCCGAGGCCGGCGGCGACGGCGAGCCCGTAGGCGACGACGATCTCGCCCAGCGTCAGCAGGAGGTGCTCGGCCAGATCGGGATACGAATGAAGGGCCAGCAGCCGGCCCAGCGCCGGCACCGCGGCCGAGGGCGGCACGTAGAGCAGCGGGTTCGCCAAACGGCCGGCGATCTCCCAGGCGCCAAGCAGCCCGACGAGGATCGCAGCCCGGATCAGCAATAGCCCTGTACTCACACTACGACTGCATCGCGCGTAACGACTCGTCGCGGATGTCGCTCCACAGCTTCGCGCGCAGCGCCACCAGCTCGGCAGACTCCATGGCGCGCGGATACGGCATCGGCAGCTCCAGCACGCTCTTGATGCGACCCGGCCGGGCGGTCATCACGACCACGCGCGTGGAGAGGGCGAGCGCCTCGTGCAGGCTGTGGGTGACGAAGACGACGGTCTTGCGTGTGCGCCGCCAGATGTCGAGCAGCCACTCCCCCATCAGCACGCGGGTCTGCTCGTCGAGGGCGCCGAAGGGCTCGTCCATCAGCACGATGGGCGTGTCGATGGCGAGGGCGCGGCCGATGGCGACCCGCTGCCGCATGCCGCCCGACAGCTCGCGCGGATACTTCGCCGCGAAGTCGCGCAGGCCGAGCGGGCCGAGCAGATCGGTGGCCACCCGCCGCCGGCGCGCCGAGGGCACGCCCTGCAGCTCGAGGCCGAACTCCACGTTCTCGAGCGTGGTCCGCCACGGGAAGAGGCCGGGGTCCTGGAAGACGGTGGCCACGCGCCGCGGATCGGGAGCGTCAACCGGGCGCCCGTCGACCGCGACGCGCCCCGTATCGGCGGCCACGAGGCCGCCGAGCATGCCGAGCAGCGTGGACTTGCCGCAGCCCGAGGGGCCGATCAGCGTGCAGAACTCGCCGGCGCCCACCGAGAGCGAGACGTCGCGCAGCGCGTCCACCGGTCCCGACGAGCTGACGAAGCGCTTGCAGACGCCCTCGACGACGATCAGCTCGCTCAAGAAGCGTTCAAGATCTCGCGGGCGATGACGAGCCGCTGGACCTCCGAGGTCCCCTCGCCGATCTCGGTGAGCTTGGCGTCACGGAAGATGCGTTCGATGGGGAATTCCGTGATGTAGCCGGCGCCGCCGTGGATCTGCACAGCCTTCGTGGCGGCCTTCATGGCCGCCTCGGACGCGAACAGCTTGGCCATCGCGGCCGCGTGCATGGCCGGGCGCCCCGCGTCCTTGAGCCAGGCCGCCCGCAGCAGGAGCAGGCGCGCGACCTCCACCTCGGTGGCGAGCTCCGCGATCATCCCCTGCAGGCCGTTGAACTCCGCGAGCGTGCGGCCGAAGGCCGAGCGCTGCTTCATGTACTTGACGGCCGCGTCCACCGCGGCCTGCGCGATGCCGACGGCCATCGCCGCCATGGCGATGCGCCCGCCCTCCAGCACCTGCATCGCCTGCACGAACCCCTGGCCCTCCGTGCCGAGCAGGTGGTCGGCCGGCACGCGCGCGTCCTCGAAGATCAGCTCGGCGGTGTCGGAGGCGTGCAGCCCGAGCTTGCGGTAGGGCGTGCCCGCGCCGAAGCCCGGCGTGCCCTTCTCCAGCACGAAGGCTGAGATGCCTTTGGCCCCCCCGGTCGGGTCGGTGCGGGCCATCACGACGGCGACCTTGCCGACGGAGGCGTTGGTGATGAAGGCCTTGCTGCCGTTCAGCACCCACGCGCCGTCCCGCCGCTCGGCGCGCGTGGAGAGCGCGGCCGCGTCGGAGCCCGAGCCGGGCTCCGTCAGCCCCCACGCGCCGAGCACCTCCCCGCGGGCCAGCCGGGGCAGCCAGGCGGCCTTCAGCTCGGGCGACGCGAAGAGGTTGATGTGGTTGGTGCACAGCGAGTTGTGCGCCCACATCGTGATGCCGACGGAGGCGTCGCCGCGGTTCAGCTCCTCGACGATCAGCGCGTACGAGACGTAGTCGAGGCCGGCGCCGCCGTACTCCTCGGGGACGAGCACGCCGAGGAAGCCGAGCGGCCCGAGCTTGGCGACGATCGCGTGCGGAAACTCGTGGCGCTCGTCGTAGGGCGCGATCTTGTCGTGCAGCTCCGCCTCGGCGAAGTCGCGCGCGACGTCGCGCACCTGGGTCTGCTCGGGCGTCAGCTCGAAGTTCACCGTCAGGCGGCCGTGCCGCGGCGGCGCCGCGCCTTGCCTGCCCCCTTCGCATGCTTGAAGAACTCGACCTGGCGCAGGCGCTTCTCGGCCTCCGCCTTCGTGTCGTAGGTGCCGAACTTCCGACCGGTCTTCTCGGAGAGCACGACGTACTTGCCGCCTTGCTTTCGGATCATCGGATCACCTCACTGCGGCTTGCTCTTCAGCTCCGCGTCGTGGGCCTTGATGAAGGCGCGGATCTCGTCGGCGAGATCCAGCAGCTTCGCCCACTGTTCCTTGTACAGCGTGACGGGAAATCGGCCGAGCCCGTACACCGAGACGCCGCCCTTTTCGCTCACCTTGAGCGAGACGGCGCCGCGGCGCACGCTCGACACCTTGAGGGCGGCGTTCTCCGCCCGCAGACGCTCCAGCTCGGATTGCACATCGTCAGCCACGGCGTTCTCCTTTGCGGCTCGGCTCAGACGGCGGCGCGGACGTGCTCGTGCACGAAGCGGACGATGTCCTGCGTCGAGGTGCCGGGCGTGAAGAGCTCCTTCACGCCGATCGCCTTCAGCGCCGCGATGTCCTCGGGCGGGATGATGCCGCCGCCGAAGACCACGACGTCCTCCGCGCCCTTTTCCTTCAAGAGCTCGAGCACCCGCTTGAACAGATAATTGTGGGCGCCGGAGAGCACGCTGAGCCCGATGGCGTCGGCGTCCTCCTGGATGGCGGTGGCCACGATCTGCTCCGGCGTCTGGTGCAGGCCCGTGTAGATGACCTCGAAGCCGGCGTCGCGCAACGCGCGCGCCACGATCTTGGCGCCGCGGTCGTGACCGTCGAGGCCGGGTTTGGCGACGACCACGCGGACGGTGCGCGTGTCGCTCATAATGCGGCGTCCAGCGCTTCGCGTATGCGCTCGCCGATCTCGATGATCCGGGCGCGGTCGCCGGGCACGACCGGCCAGTCGAAGCCCTTGCCGTCGTTGTTCCAGCGGGGAATGAGGTGCAGGTGGAAGTGTGGCACCGACTGGAAGGCGGCGGCGCCGTTGGCCTGCAGCACGTTGAGGCCGTCCGGCTTGACCGCCTCGCGCAGGGCGAGGGCGACCTGCTTCGCCACGGTGATGGCGGCCTCCAGATCGGCGTCGTCCGCGTCCCAGATGGTCGCCGCGTGACTCCTGATGGTGACGAGGCAGTGGCCGGCATTGAGCGGATTGATGTCCATGAACACCAGCGTCCGCTCGTCCTCGTAGACCTTCATGGCCGGGCTCTGGCCGTCGCGGATCTTGCAGAAGACGCAGTCGGCGCTCATTGCTGCCCCTCCTAGACGGTCCTCGTCCAGTGGCGGGTGTCGGGCGTCGTGCCGTACTGGATCGCGACGATCGTGTCGTAGAGTTTTTGGGACAGGTCCCCAATCCGGCCGCCGTTCACGACAAAGCGCTCGCCCTTGTACGCCAGCTCGCCGACGGGCGAGATGACGGCGGCGGTGCCCGTCGCCCACACTTCTTCGAGCGTGCCCTTGCGCGCGGCCGCGATCACCTCGTCGATCGTGATCTGGCGCTCCGACACGCGCATCCCCCACTCGCGCATCAGCGTCAGCGCGGTATCGCGCGTGACGCCGGCGAGGATGGTGCCGGCCAGCGGCGGCGTGATCACCTCGTCGCCGATCTTCAGCATGATGTTCGAGGTGCCGACCTCCTCGAGGTACTTGTGGTGCACGCCGTCCAGCCAGAGGACCTGCGTGAAGCCTTCGTGCTTGGCCTCCTCGGCCGCGTAGAGGCTCGCCGCGTAGTTGGCCGAGGTCTTGGCCTCGCCGAGCCCGCCCGCCACCGCGCGCACGTAGTTGTCGATGACCTTGATCTTCGTCGGCGCGAGGCCCTCAGGATAATACGGCCCGACGGGCGAAAGGATCACGTAATACAGATACTCCTTCGCCGGGCGCACGCCGAGGAACGGCTCGCTGGCGATGATCGTCGGGCGGATGTAGAGCGAGGTGCCGACGGACGACGGGACCCAGTCGCGGTCGACGTCCACCAGGGTGGTCCACGACCCCAAGATGAGCTCGGGATCGAGGGGCGGGATCGTCATGCGCGCGGCGGTGCGGTTCAGCCGCTCCACGTGCTTCTGCGGCCGAAAGAGCCGGATGGTGCCGTCCCGGCCACGGAAGGCCTTGAGCCCCTCGAACAGCGACTGGCCGTAGTGCAGCACGGCCGTGGCCGGGTCGAGCGCGAAGGGCGCGTATGGCTCGACGCGCGGATCGTACCAGCCCTTCTCTTCCTGGAAGTCGGCGACGAACATGTGGTCGGTGAAGACGTTGCCGAAGGCGAGGTCCTTGTCCTTGGGCTTCTTCTTGCCGCTCGTCGTCTTCGTGATCCTGATCGCGTCAGCCATCGTCTTCCCCCTCAAAAGATAATCGGCTCGCGGTAGAGGCCAAAGACCTGGCGGTACACGTCGGAGATCTCACCGAGACTGGCATAATCTTTCACCGCGTCCACCAGGACCGGCATCACGTTGCCGCCGTTGCGGCACGCGTCCGCCAGCTGCTTGAGCCGCCGCTCGACGCGGCTCATGTCGCGCGCGGCCTTGAAGCGGCCGACGCGCTCGATCTGCTCGGTTTCCACGCTCTCGTCGATGCGGAGGTAGTGGATCGGCTTCTCCTCCTTCATCACGTACTTGTTGACGCCCACCGTGACCTTCTGACCGCGGTCGTCCATCAGCTGGTAGCGGTAGGCGGCGTCGGCGATCTCCTTCTGCGGGAAGCCGTCGTCGATCGCCCGGATCATGCCGCCCATGGCGTCGATCTGGTCGATGTAACGCTGCGCCTGCTCCTCCATCTGGTCGGTCAGCTTCTCGAGGAAGTACGAGCCGCCCAACGGATCGATCGTCAGCGTCACGCCCGTTTCCTCCGCGATGATTTGCTGGGTGCGCAGCGCGACCGTCACCGCATCTTCCGTGGGCAGCGCCCACGTCTCGTCATAGGAGTTGGTGTGGAGCGACTGGGCGCCGCCGAGCACGGCGGCCAGCGCCTGGATGGCCACGCGCGCCACGTTGTTCAGGGGCTGCTGCGCCGTCGCCGACACGCCCGCCGTCTGCGTGTGCGTGCGCAGCCGCATCGACTCGACCTTCTTCGCCCCGTACCGCTCCTTCATGAAGCGCGCCCACATCCGGCGCGCCGCCCGCAGCTTGGCGATCTCCTCGAAGAAGTCGTTGTGGATGTCGAAGAAGAACGACAGCCGCGGCGCGAACGTGTCCACGTCGAGCCCGCGTGCCATGGCGGCTTCCACGTACCCCAGGCCGTCGGCCAGCGTGAAGGCCAGCTCCTGCACGGCCGTCGAGCCCGCCTCGCGGATGTGATAGCCGGAGATCGAGACGGGATTGAAGCGCGGCACGTGCCGCGACGTGAACTCGATCATGTCGGTCACGATGCGCACGGCGGGCTCGGGCGGACAGATCCATTCCTTCTGCGCGATGAACTCCTTGAGCATGTCGTTCTGCATGGTGCCGCCGATACGGTCCCACGTCACACCCTGCTTGTCGGCGACGGCCAGGTACATGGCCAGCGCCACCGACGCCGTGCAGTTGATCGTCATCGAGGTCGTGACGTCACCGAGCGGGATGTCGGCGAAGAGCCGCTCGAAGTCGTTCAGGGTCGAGATCGACACGCCTTCCTTCCCCACTTCTCCTCGCGCCCGCGGATGGTCCGCGTCATAACCCATCAGGGCCGGCATATCGAACGCCGTCGAGAGACCGGTCTGTCCTTGCTCCAGCAGGAACTTGAATCGTGCGTTGGTGTCTTCGGGCCGGCCGAAGCCCGCGAACATGCGCATCGTCCACAGCCGCCCGCGGTACATCGTCGGGTACACGCCGCGGGTGAACGGGTATTGCCCGGGCTGGCCGAGGCGGTCTTCGTAGCGTCCCGAGACGTCGTCGGGCGTATAGAGCGGCTCGAGGGGGATGCCCGAGAGCGACTCGAATCGCACGGCGCGCTCTTTCCACTCACGTTTCTCACTCACTTGAGCACCTCGCGTGCGATGACGAGCTTCTGGATCTGCGACGTCCCCTCGTAGATTTGCGTGATCTTGGCGTCGCGGAAGTAGCGCTCGACCTCGGCCTCGCGAATGAAGCCGTAGCCGCCGTGCACCTGCACGGCGTCGGTGGCCACCTTCATCGCCGTCTCGGCCGCGAAGAGCTTGGCCATCGACGCCTCCTTCGTATACGGGCGTCCGGCATCCTTGAGGCCGGCGGCCTTCAGCGTCATGAGGCGTGCGCCCTCGATGGTGGTCGCCATGTCCGCCAGCATCCAGCCGACCATCTGGTGCTCGCCGATCGGCACGCCGAACGCCTTGCGCTCACGCGCGTACCTCAGCGAGCGCTCGTAGGCGCCGGCCGCGATGCCGACGGCCTGGGCCGCGATGCCGATGCGGCCGCCGTCGAGCGTGGCGAGCGCGATGTGGAAGCCCCGCCCCTCGTCGCCGAGCCGGTGGGCGGCCGGCACGCGGCACGCATCGAACACCAGCTCGGCGGTGTCGGAGGCACGGATGCCCAGCTTGTCCTCGGTCTTGCTGACCGAGAAGCCGGGCGCGTTCTTCTCGACGACGAACGCGCTGACGCCCCGATGCGCCTGACTCGGGTCGGTCTGCGCGAACACGAGCGCGTACGACGCCTCGCGCCCGGTCGAGATGAAGAGCTTGCGCCCGGTGATGACGTAGTGGTCACCGTCGCGCACGGCCACCGTGTGCTGATTGCGCGCGTCGGAGCCCGCCTCGGGCTCGGTGAGCGCGAAGCAGCCGAGGGCGTGGCCCGCCGCCACCGGCTTGAGGAACCGCGCGCGCTGCTCGTCGGTGCCGAACTTCCAGACGGGCTCGCAGTAGAGCGAGTTGTTCACCGACATGACGACCGCGTGCGACGCGCAGGCCTTGGCGATCTCCTCGAGCGCGACGACGTACGAGATGGTGTCCGCCCCGCTGCCGCCCCACTGCTCGGGCACCATGATCCCGAGCAGGCCCAGCTCGCCCATGCGCTTGACCGTCTCGTGCGGGAAGCGCGCGTCGCGGTCGATCTCCGAGGCGATGGGCGCGACGTGCTCCTGCGCGAACTCCGCCGCCATCGCGCGGACCATCGCCTGCTCGTCCGTCAGCTCGACTCTCATTTTTCCAGCAGTCGCTTGAATTCTTCGGTGAGCGCCGGCACCACCTCGAAGAGGTCGGCGACGATGCCGTAGTCGGCGATCTTGAAGATCGGCGCCTCCGGGTCCTTGTTCACGGCGACGATGATCTTCGAGGTGCGCATCCCGGCCAGGTGCTGGATGGCGCCCGAGACGCCGAAGCCGAGGTAGAGCTTGGGCGAGATCGTGCGCCCCGTCTGGCCGATCTGGAAGCGGTGGGGTCGCCAGCCGGCGTCCACGGCCGCGCGCGAGGCGCCGACGGCGGCGCCGATGACCTTGCCCATGGCCTCGAGGATCACGTAGTTCTCGGGGCCCTTCATGCCGCGGCCGCCGGAGATGACGATCTCCGCCTCGGTCAGCTCGGGCAGGCCGGTGGAGACCTCCTCGCGCCGCTCCACGAGCTTCATCCTGGCGGCGGGGATCTTGACGCTCGGCTTCTCCACGGCCGCGCTCTTGCCCGCCTGGCTCTCGGCGGGCTTGAAGACGTTGGGGCGCAGCGTGGCCACCCACGGCGCCTTCGCCCACGTCATCTTCGCGAGCAGCTTGCCCGCGTAGACCGGCCGCGTGGCCACGAGCTGGCCGCCCTCCATCGCCATCGCCACCGAATCCGCCGACAGCCCGGCGCCGAGCTTCGCGGCCAGCCGCGCGACGAACTCGCGCATGCGGCTCGTCACCGGCGCGAAGATCGCCTTCGGCGATTCCTTCGCCACCAGCTCGGCGAGCGCCGGCACCCAGACCTCGGGCATGTAGGGCGCGAAGGCCGCGTTCTCGAGCACCCACACCTTCGTGGCGCCCCACGCGCCGAGCTGCTTGAGCCCGTCGTCGCCCGCCTTGTCGGTGAGCCACACGGCTTCGACGTTGCCGCCCGAGAGGCGCGTGGCTTCGCCGATGACCTCGGCCATCACCTTCTTGGGCGAGCCCTTCCGATCATCCTCGACGATGCACCAGAATGCGTTGGCCATCTCAGATCGCCTTCGCGTCCTCGCGCAGCGCGCGGACGAGCTCTTTCACCGCGTCCTTCACCTCACCCTGGACGATCCGACCCGGCGGCCGCGCCGGCAGCGCCTCGAGGTTCTTCACGGCGAGCTGCGGGGCGGCGGGCGTGAGCCCGAGGTCGCCGGGCTTCATGTCCTTGATCTCCTTCTTCTTGGCGCCCATGATCCCCTTCAGCGTCGGGTAGCGCGGCTCGTTGAGCCCCTTTTGCGCCGAGAGCACGGCCGGCAGCGGGAGATCGAAGACCTCGAGCCCGCCCTCGACCTGGCGGCCCACGCGCACGTTCTTGGCGTCGGCGTCGACGGCCTCTTCCATGATCCATGACGCGCACGGCCAGTCGAGCACCTCGGCCAGCTGCGCGCCCACCGCTCCCATGTCGTCGTCGATCGCCTGACGGCCGCAGAGCACGAGCGCGGGTTGCTCCTGCTTGATCACGGCCGCGAGCGCCTGCGCGGTGGCCAGGGTGTCGGCGTTGGCCCAGGCGGGATCGTTGAGATGGATGGCGCGGTCGCAGCCCATGGCGAGCGCCGAGCG
>Ga0209808_1000322_pt1 | contig 23790 bp, 21 predicted proteins | sample GraSoiAngelo_157_FD_186171 | JGI IMG/M metagenome (GOLD analysis project Ga0209808, IMG submission 186171) | Grasslands soil microbial communities from the Angelo Coastal Reserve, California, USA - 14_1009_16_20cm (SPAdes) (version 2) | ecosystem: Environmental > Terrestrial > Soil > Grasslands ... | reverse complement strand
TGGCCCCGCCAAGACCGGTGCCCGTAGGCGAAAATGAGCAGCAGCGCAGCGATGGCCAGGAGCACGATGTCGAACGGCATGCTCAGGTGTCCCCTCAGCGGGCCGCGCCGAGACGGCGGTCCGCGAATGCGTGCTCCGCCGGCTCGGCCGGCACCTCGCGGCGTTCGTCGGGTCGCCGACGCCCACGCGCCTCCGCCGCCTCACGGTGCCGGTCCGTCGTCCCGCCCGCGCCACTCTGCAGCGCCGCGGCCCGTCCTACCATCCCGGGGCGTCGCACCTCCGCCCGCGCCTGGTGCTGGAACGCCCGCTCCTGCCCACCGTCACGCGCGCGGCCAGGGACCTCGGCCATGTCGGCGGTGTGCAGCAGGTGCTCGCGCGTCGCCCGGCGGATCGGGCCGAGGCGCGCGGCGTGGCGCGGGCCGGACACGCGAACGGTGTGACCGATCGGCAGGTGCGTCGTGTGCGTCGGCGCGTCGCGCGGGGCGATGGTGATGGGCTTGTGGGCCTCGAGAACGGTCACGTCCGAATCGGTCCCGGTCGCCTGGGCGACGATGAGGCTGCCACGGATGCCGACGATGGCGTTCGGCGTGGCGACCTCGGCCACCTCGCCCGCCCGCAGGCCGCCCTCGTGGACCTTGAAGGCGAGCTTGCCGCTCTCGAGATCCACGCGCGGGCGCATCGGATCGTCGATGATCGTCACGACCGAGCGTTCCCGGACGGTCACGGTGATGCGGCCGCCCATGAGGACGCGGATGACGGACTTCTCGGCGGTCTCGATGCGGTCACGCACGAATACGTCGTCGCGGACCTTCGCGGGCGCGCGCTCGGCGTTCCCCGAGTGGGTGATCGTCCCCTGACCGACGAGCGCGGCGACGGCGCCGATGGGCTGGGCCTGGGCGGCGGCGAGCGCCGGGGCGCCGAGCACCAGTGAGACGACGAGCGTCAGGCGATGCACGGGGAGCCGTCGATCGCATATGAGGTGCCAGAAGGCGAAGTCGGTGATCTTGCTGTGTTCTCGGCGAGGTCCGGCGCGGGGGGCGGTCAGGGGTTGTACGGCGGGCTGGCAAGTTTCTCGCCGAGGCGTGACTTACTGTCGCTCCTTGGCGCGCCGGGTTTCGGCCTCCGCGGCCGCGGCGCGGCGATCGGCGCGCAGGCGGGCTTCGTTGAGGAGGCTGATGGCAAAGCCGATCGCGACGAAGAGCAGCAGACCGCTGGCATCCTGAACGTCCTGGATCCGCAACGAGTAAAGGGGCGGAAGCCACAGATACGTCAGCGCGACCGCCGCCAGGAGGGTCGCGAGCACCCCCGGACCGAAGCCGCCATACCATCCCGCGAGAATGATCGCCGGGTAGAACGAGAGGTATGGATGCGCGAGGCTCCAGGCAGGAAGGACGAAGCTCTTGATGGCGATAACGACGGTGACGATGGCCACGCTGAGCGCGTAGTGCGTCAGCCACGAAGGTGGCGTCTTCATCGTGATCCTGTGGTCCTATACGGTGAGCGCAGCGCGAACTCTCTATGCGCGGAGGACACGGCCATGGTCATCGGTGTCGCCCATCTGAGCCCGATCCTGTCGATCGTCTTCGGGATCCTGATCCTGGTACTGCCGCGGCTCCTGAATTACCTCGTCGGCATCTACCTCATCCTGGCCGGGTTGCTCGGCCTCGGCATCATCCGCTGACGCGGCGCTGTCATGACCCACTCTTTGGATCGAGTGACGGGTCGAGTGGCGCGCGCGGCTCATCGCTGAGCTCGATCCCGCTCGCCTCCAGGCCCCAGCGTGTGACCTCGGTGACCAGGTCGTCGGTCGCGCTCAGGCGCTGGCTGAACTCGCGGACGAGCGCGCTGAAGAAGGCGAGACCGGCCGGGGGATTCTGGCCGACCACGGCGGTCAGGGTATCGCGGTCGAGCACGAGCAACTCGGTGTCGGCCTCGGCCTGCACGGTGGCCGAGCGCTGGAGCCCGCCGAACAGGTTCATCTCACCGAAGAACTCGCCGGGCCCCATGCGCGTGAGCACCTTGTCGACGTTGTGCGCGACGGCCTTGGAGATGACGAGCTGGCCGGAGAGCACGAAGTACATCTCGTCGCCGACGTCGCCCTCGCGGAAGAGCGTCTGGCCGGCCTGCACCGCGCGCCAGGTCATCCGCGATGCCAGCGTCTCGATCTCGGGGCCGCTGAAGGCCCGGAAGATCTCCAGCGTGCGGAGGATGGCGATGGTGGCGGGCGCCGCGCCGCCCGCGCGCGGCCTCGCCGGCCCCCCGGCGGGCGCGACCGCGAAGCCCAGGGCGGCCAGGTCGGCGGCGACCGCGCGGGAGCGGCGGTCGCCGGCGGGGCGGAGGACGCCGTCCCTCTCGCGGCGGTCCAGGACGACGCGGACGCCTTCGAGTCCCGTGCACTGCCGGCACAGCGACTCGAAGACGTCGGGACGCGCGCGGGCCACCACGAGCAGCAGTGAATCCATCGCCCGATACTACCGCAGCCGCTCGCCGCCCCGTGTGACCACGTCGAGGAACTTGGCGACCTCGGCGTTGATCTGCTCGACGTCGGCCGGCCGGAAGCCGCCGGCCGCGAAGTGGCCGGTGACCGACTCCGGACTGATCGTCACCGTGCGCACGTCGCGGATGTGGCGCGCGGCTTCGAGCGGCTCCCACTCGGGGTTCAACAGATCTTTCACGCCCGTCATGATGAGCGTCTTGGCCTTGATCGCGCGCAGCGCCTTCGCATAGTCGCGGCTCATGCCGGGCGTGGCGCCCACGTCGTGGCTCTCGTAGGCCCACGACTGGTAGATGTAGTCGTTGGGGTCGAAGACGCTGAGGACCGCGTCCTCCTGCGTCTTGAGCCACGGCAGCACGTCGAGCGGGTTGGCGAACTGGTCGCGGTACATCTCGGGCGTGCGCGCGACGGCGAAGAAGATGTCGCGCCAGATCCGCACGCCGTTGACGGGGATACTCGTGTAGTTGCCGTGGTTCCACGCGGGGTCGAGCATGATGGCCTTGCGCGTCGCCTCGACGATGACCGCGCTCCAGGCCGGTGTGCGCGCCAGCGGCACCAGGGCGACCAGGCTGTCCATGAAGTCCGGATGCGACACGCCCCACTGCAGCGCCTGCATGCCACCCATCGACGGGCCCACCACGGCCACCACGTGGTCGATGCCGAGCTTCTCCCCCAGCAGGCGTCGCTGCGACTCCACCATGTCGCGCATGCCGAACTTCGGGAATTGCATGCGCGGCTGCGCCTTGCTGTTGCTGGGGGAGGTGGTCAGCCCGTTGCCGATGGCGTCGGTGGCGACGATGAAGTACTTCGTGGTATCCAGGGCCTTGCCGGGCCCGATCAGGAAATCCAGACGGTGATGGTTGCCGGTCAGGGCCGTGACCATCAGGATCGCGTTCGATTTCTTGGCGTTCAGCGTGCCGTGAGTGACGTAGGAGATCGCGAAATCCTTGATGGCCTCGCCGCTCTCGAGCTTGAGGTCCCCCATCGGATAGGTCTGGTGGGGCGGGTCGCCCGGCTTGTGGGCGAGGGCGGGGGAGGCGGCCAGGAGCACGACGGTCAGGGCGAGCAGCCGCGTCATAAACGACCTCCGCGTGTGGGTGGCGTCGTGAAAGTGGCGCGGATTGTAACAGACCGCGTATCATAGCGGGGTTATGCCGGACCGCGACGTTCCGCGCGTCCTGGTGATCGACGACGACGTGCGCGTGCGTCATTTCCTCACGACCGCGCTCGGCGCCGCCGGATTCGCCGTGACGGCCACCGGGACCGGCGAGGAGGGGCTGCGGCTGGCCGCTTCGCGCCCCGAGCTCGTCGTCCTCGACGTCGAGCTGCCCGACCTCTCCGGCCGCGAGGTCTGCCGCCGGCTCAAGGCCGCGGAGGACACCGCCACCATTCCCGTGCTCATGCTCTCCGGCGTCTTCACGGCGGCGGTGGATCGCAGCGAGGCGCTGGAGGACGGCTCGGACGCCTACCTCACGAAGCCGGTCACCTCGCGCGAGCTGGTGGCGATGGCGCGCGCCCTGTTGCGCACGGCGCGGGCCGAGCGGCGCAGCCACGAGCACCAGCGCGCCGCGGAGGAGCTGCGGCGGCGCGTCGCGCAGAGCAAGGCGATGGTGGACGTCGCGCGCTCGATCACCGCCTCGCTCGACCTGCAGGGCGTGCTCGACCGCATCGTGGACGAGGCGTGCCTGCTGCTGGGCGCCCGCCGCGTGGCCATCGCCGTGCTGGAGGCCGGTGCTGAGCCGATGCCGATCATCCGCTTCCGCGCCGTGCGCGGGCTGTCGCCGGGCTTCGCGCAGCGGCTGCGCCCGCTCAGCTGGCGCGATGGCACGACGCCCATCGCCATCCGCGAGCGCCGACCGATCTGGACGGCGGACATCCTCACCGATCGCGCGCTCGAGCTGACGCCGCCGACGCGAGCGATCATCGAGGCGGAGGGCTACCGCGCGGTGCTGTCGGTGCCGCTGCTGGCGGGCGAGCGCGTGCTCGGCGCCATCGTCGTCTACCGCGACCTCGTCGGGCCGTTTTCCGAGGACGACATCGATATCACGCAGGTCTTCGCCGCCCAGGCGGCGGTGGCGCTGGAGAACGCCGACCTCTACCGCCGCGCCTCCGAGCGCGCCGAGAAGCTCACGACGCTGAGCGCGCTGACCCGCCTCATCACCGGGGCGGCCTCCAGCCGTGAGGTCTTCGGCGCGGTGGCGGAGGCGGCGGTGCGGCTGCTCGCCGCGCGCGCGAGCCAGGTGTGGGTGGACGACCCCGCCAACGCGATGCTGCGCATCGAAGGCACCGTGTCGGTTGATCCGACGCTGGCCGAGAGGCTCGGCAAGTTCAGGATCATGCCCCACGGCGACGGGCTCACCGGCGCCGTGTTCGCGACGCGAACGCCCATCTTCGTTCGCGACCTGCGATCGGATCCGCGCTTCCGCGCCCAGGCCCTCGTCGAGGAGGGCGCCGTGCGCGCCTACGCCGGCATTCCGCTGGTGGCCGCCGAGGGCGTGGTCGTCGGCGTGCTCTCGCTCCTCTTCGGCGAGCGCGGCGATTTCACCGACGAGGAGAAGGATCTCGTGCGCCTGCTGGCCGATCAGGCGGCCATCGCCATCGTCCAGGCCCAGCTCTACGGCGAGGCCGAGGGGCGGCGCCGCCGGGCCGAGGCGACGGCGGACAATCTCGAGCGCAGCCAGGGACAACTCGTGAAGACCGAGCGCCTGCGCGCGCTCGGCGAGATGGCGGCGGGCGTGGCCCACGACTTCAACAACCTGCTCTCGGTGATCCTCGGGCGCGCCGAGCTGATGTTGCGTCGCGTGCGCGAGCCGAGCATGATCCGTGATCTGGAGGCGGTGCGGCGCGCGGCGCAGGACGGTGCCGATACCGTGCGGCGGATCCAGGAGTTCACGCGGACGCGGCGGACGCGGTCCTTCGAGCGCGTGGATCTGGCCGATGTCGCGCGCGAGGTCGTCGAGCTGACGCGTCCGCGCTGGGAGGTGGAGGCGCAGAGCCGCGGCGTGCGCTACGAGTTCACGGTGGAGGGGCTGGCGCCGCCGGTGGCGGGCCGGCCCGAGGAGCTGCGCGAGGTCCTCACCAACCTGATCACCAACGCCGTGGACGCGATGCCCGAGGGCGGCCGCTGCACGGTACGCCTCGACGCCAGACCCGACTGGGCGACCATCTCGGTGAAGGACACGGGCGTGGGCATGCCCGAGGAGATGCGGCGCCGCGTGTTCGAGCCGTTCTTCACCTCCAAGGGCCCGCGCGGCACGGGGCTCGGCCTGGCCGTGTCGTGGGGCATCGTGACGCGCCACGGCGGGACGATCGAGGTGGACAGCGCCCCCGGCGCGGGCAGCACGTTCGTCGTGCGGCTGCCGATCCCCATCGCGCTGCCCGACTCCGTGACCGGCATGACGGTGGCGCCGCCCTCGCGCACGGCACGCGTGCTGATCGTCGAGGACGAGCCGGAAGTGCAGGCCGTCCTCGCCGACATGTTGCGCGAGGCGGGTTACGTCGTCGTGGTCGCCAAGGACGGCCCCGACGGTCTGGAGCGCTGCGAGCAGGAGCCGATGGACATCGTGCTCAGCGACATCTCGATGCCCGGGCTCTCGGGCTGGGACGTCGCCACGCGGCTGCGCACGCGCTTTCCGGAAATTCCCATCGGCTTCGTCACCGGCTGGGGCGATCAGCTCGATCCCGAGCGGCTCACGCGCACCGGCGTGAGCTTCGTCATCGCCAAGCCGTTTCAGACGCTCGACGTCCTGCGCCACGTGGCGCAGGCGCTCGGCGCGCCCCGCCCCGCCTCCTGACGGTCTCGTCGCTGGGCCGGCTCAGCGGCGCTTGCGCTCCCGCAGATCGAGCGCGCCCGGGCGGCGGCGCGGATCCTCGCCCCGGGGGAAGATCTGCGTCTTCTGCACCTTCTGGGTGCCCGTGGTGGGCAGGGAGGCGACGAAGAGAATGAAACCCGGCGCCTTGAAATACGCGAGGCGCGCCATGCACCACTCGAAGATGCGGTCGGCGAGCGCGGCGTCGGCGGTGATCCCCGGCATCGGCACCACGCAGGCCATGACTTCTTCTTCCCGCATCTCGTCGGGAACGGCGAGCACGGCGACCTGCGCAACCTCGTCGTGGGCCTGGATCACCGCCTCGATCTCCGCGGCCGCGACGTTCTCGCCGGCGCGGCGGATGATGTTCTTCTTGCGATCGACGAAGTAGAGCATGTCGTCGACGTCCTGGCGCACGACGTCGCCGGTGTGGAACCAGCCGCCACGCCACGCCTCCTCGGTCGCCCGCTCGTCCTTGAGATAGCCGGCGAAGAAGCCGTGGCGCGGCCCCCCCCGCCCGCCCCAGCGCACCAGCAGCTCGCCCTCCGTCCCGCGCGGCACCTCGCGGTCCTCCGCGTCGGCGACCTTCGCCTCGAGCCCGCCGAACGGCCGGCCGAAGGCGCGCGTGTGGATCATGCGCGGCTCGCGGTTGACCATGGTGACGCGTCCGGTCTCCGTCATGCCCCAGGCCTCGATCAGCGGAACGCCGAAGCGCTTCTCGAACGCCTCGTGCAGCTCGGGCTCGACGCCGGCGCCGATGCCGAACTTCACCGTGTGCTGTCGCTCTTCCGGCACGACGGGCTGGTTCAGCAGCATCGGCGGCATCACGCCGAGGTAATGCACGATGGTCGGCCGCGTCGCCACGACATCCTTCCACCATCGCGTGGGGCTGAAGCGCTCGGGCAGGATCAGGCAATTGGCGGTGAGCATCACGCACGTCGCCGTGAGCGCCTGGCTGTTCATGTGGTAGAGCGGCAGCGGGTTGAGGATGCGATCGCGGCCGTGCTCGATGACGACGAGGCCGCCCATGTCGCGGTACCAGGCGCCGGCGTTCAGGTAGTAGAGGTTCGTCAGGACGCAGCCCTTCGGGCGTCCCGTCGTGCCCGACGTGTAGAGCAGGCTGCACTCCGTGTCGAGGCCCGGCTCACCGCCCTTCGGCGCCACGCGCGGCATCGGCAGCGTCGCCGGCCATGCCTCGGCATTGACCACGGGCAGCGGGTGCTCGCGCTCGCGCGCGACGGCCTCGAGGTCGGCCACGCGGGCGGCGATGACGACGGCGACGTCTGCGTCCGAGTGCTGCATCTGGTAGAGCACTTCGTCGTGCCGGTGCTCCGGATTGATCGGCACGATGCTGCAGCCCAGCGCGTTGAGCGCCAGGTAGTGGAAGAAGAACTCCGGACGGTTCTCCAGCAACAGGGCCACGCGGTGGCCGTGGCCGTAGCCGGCCGCGGCGTACGCGGCGCGCAGCCGCTCGACCTCGGCGGTCGCCTGCGCGTACGTGTACTCGACGCCGGCCGGATGGTAGGCGCGGTGGGGTGCCGGCGGGGCGCAGAGAAAGGCGTGGTCGGGCGCTGCCGCGGCCGTCCCGGCGAAGACGTCGTAGACGGTCTTCATCGACGCGCTGATTCTAGCGCGAAGCGGCGGGAGCCGCGCGAGTCGTAGGCATGGGGAGGGCGGCTCAGACGCCTTCGGCCGGCACGCTGCCGGCTGCTTTGCTAGGATCGCCCGCGGCACGTATGAGTGTGTCGAGAGGAGACGCCATGCCCGCCTATCTGATCGCCAACGTCAACGTCCAGGATCCCGCGACCTTCGAGGAGTACCGCAAGCAGGTGCCCGCGACGATCGCCAAGCATGGGGGCCGCTATCTCGTACGCGGAGGCCGCGTCGAGCGCCTGGAAGGCGCGTGGAATCCGACGCGCCTGGTGGTGCTGGAGTTCCCGTCGATGGAGCAGGCGCGCCGCTGGTACGACTCCGACGACTACGGCGCGCCCAAAGCCCTGCGGATGAAGTGCGCGGTGACGGACGCCATCTTCGTCGAAGGGGCCTGACGTCTACTACGAGCGTCGCGGCCGGGGTGCGGCCGCCGCCCCGGCCATCGTGTTCCTGCACGGCCTCGGCTCCTGCGCCGACGACTGGACCTGGCAGGTCCCCGCGTTCGAGCGCGACCACCGGCTGCTCCTCGTCGATCTTCCCGGTCACTACCGCTCGCCGCTGCCGGCGGGCCGGCTGACCGTCGACACGATGGCGGACGCCGTCGGCGCGCTGCTGGCGCGCCTCGGCGAGCCGCCGGCGCACGTGGTGGGACTCTCGCTGGGCGGCTGCGTGGGCCTGGCGCTTGCGCTGCGCGAGCCGGAGCGTGTGAGGTCGCTCACGCTGGTCAACGCGGTCGCCCGCCTGCGCCCGGCCGGTCCCACGGCCGCCCTGCGCCTGGTCGCGCGGCTGACGCTGCTGGCCACGGCGCCGATGTCGGCGGTGGCGGCGCTCGTGGCGCGCGGTCTCTTCCCCCGGCCCGAGCAGGCGGCGCTCTACGAGGCGGCGGCGCGCAGCCTCGCGCGCACCCCGCGGCGCGCGTATTGGGCCGGGCTGCGGGCGCTGGCGCGCTTCGACGTGAGAACGGCGCTGACTCGCGTGCGGTGCCCGACGCTGGTGATGGCGGGGGCGGACGACGCGACGGTGGCGCTCGACGTGAAGGAGTCGCTGGCGCGGGCGATCGCCGGCTCGCGCTGGGTGGTCATCCCGGACTCGGGCCACGCGACGAACGCCGACAACCCCGACGCCTTCAACGCCACGCTGCGCGAGTTCCTGACCGCCCGCTGACGCGGGGCCGCGCCGCCTGGCGGAGTACAATCGGCGCTCGTGTGGCTGCTCCTGGCACTTCCCGCCGCGCTGTTCCAGGTGCTGCGCAAGGCCTCGATGAAGCGCCTCGGCCACGTGCTGGACGAGTACATCAACGTCTGGGGCCGGTTCACGTTCCTGCTGCCGTGGGCACTTGTCGCGTGCGTCGTCGTCGGCTTTCCCGCGGTCGAGCCGGACTTCTACGGCTGGTGCTTGGCCTTCGGCGTCACGCAGACGCTCGCGACGCTGGCCCTGTCCAAGGCGCTGAAGCTCTCGGACATCTCGCTGGTGACGGCGCTGTGGAAGGTGAGCCTGCTGATCCTGCTCGGCATGGCCTGGGTCACGATCGGCGAGCGACCGAACGCGCTGGGAGTGGCGGGCGTGTTGCTGAGCGCGCTGGGCGTCTACCTGCTCAACATCCGGCGCGCCCGCGTGTCGCCGTGGGCGCCGCTCGTCGTGCTGGTGACCGATCCCGGCCAGCGCTACACGCTGCTGGCCGCGGTCTTCTACGCGCCCAGCGTCATCACGCTCAAGCAGGCGAGCCTCGCCTCGGACGCGGCGATGGGGACCCTCGGCTGCTACCTCGCGGCGAGTCTCATCGTGACCGCGCTCGCGCTGCGCACCTCGGCGCGCCACTTCCGCGCGGTGCCGCGCTACTGGAAGGAGTTCGTCTCGCTCGGCCTCTTCGCCGCGCTGACGACGATCCTCCAGGCGAAGGCGTACACGATGACGCTGTCGTCGTACGTCGAGGCGGTCAAGCAGGTGGAGATTCTGTTCGCGATGGCCATCGGCGTCTTCGTGTTCGGCGAGGCGCAGCGCGTGCGCGAGTCCGCGGTGGGGGCCGTGGCGATGCTGATCGGCATGGTTCTCCTCGCGCTCGCCTCCTGATCCCGGCGGCATCGTGCTTGCCTCCTCCCGCCGCGATGGAGGAGGACCCATGCGCAGATTGGCCGTTCTTACAACGCTCGCGCTCATCCTCGCCGCTGCGGCGCCGTTGGCGGCGCAGGACAAGCAGGACAAGCAGACCAAGCAGGACAGCAAGGGCGGGCTCGGCGGGGTGCTCGACACCCTCGGCAACGTCCTCGGCACCGGCACCCAGAAGCTGCACGGCACGGTGGTTGCCAACGAGGGCGCGACGTTCGTGCTGCGCACGGACGATCGTCGGACCTATCGCGTGGATGCCGCCGCGATCGATCCCCAGAAAGTCAGCGCGCTGACGCCGGGCCAGACGATCTCGGTGACCGCGCACGGCGGCGGTCAGGCCGGTGTCCTGACGGCGACGGACGTCACGGCGGATCCGAAGGGCGGCGGCAAGGCGTTTCAAGCCGTGAGCGGCACCGTCCAGGAGGCGGGGCGCCAGCGCGTGCTGTTCAAGACGCGCGACGGGCTCGTGCTGCCGGTGGACGTCAGCAACATCAACGGCCTGCCGTATCTCGCGCCGAACCAGCCGGCGACGCTGTATTACGAGCAGGGCCCGCGGCAAGAGATCGTCGGCGTGTGGATCCAGCCGGGCACGGCCGGGGCGAGCGCGCCTTCGACGGGCGCACCGTCGGCGAGTGCGCCCTCCGCGAGCGTGCCGGCGGCGGCGCAGTCGCTCGAGGGTTCGGTCGAATCCGTCGGCGTGTCCGAGCTGAAGCTGCAGACCTCCGACGGTCGCTCGGTTGTCGTGGATACCTCCGGCGTCGATCGGCAAGCGCTTCGCGCGGATCGGACCCGGCGATGCCGTGACCGTCATGGGCAAGAGCGGCGCTTCGCCGGACCGGTTCGTCGCTCAGTCGGTGCAACCCAAGCGCTGAGGCCGATAATTCGATGGCAAGTCCCTTGCTCCATACGGCGGCTAGGAGGGGTAACTATGCGTTCACTCAGAGCGATCGCAGTGATCGTGCTTCTCGTCGCCGTGGCGGGCTGCTCGGCTCAAATGGAGCCGGACCGCACGCTGCACGGTAGCTCGCCGTCCAACACGCTGGCGTCGCCGTCCACCTCGCGGGCGACGATCGCGGAAGGTGACGTCACGCGCGTCGACACGGGACAGCGCGTGATCGTGCTGAGCAACGGTCAGATGTACCAGGTCCCCGCGGACTCGATGGTGTACGTCAATGGCCAGCCGGTGGCGTGGACCACGGTCCAGCCCGGCTCGCACGTGATGTTGACCCAGGGCCAGCTCGTGGAGCTGCGTGACGGAAGCTACATGCTGGTGCAGACGCCAGGCACCGTCGTGACGACGCCGGGCGTGCGCCAGACGCTTTACGGTCGAGTCACGGACGTCGACCGGAACGAGATTCGCGTGAAGACCTCCGACGAGTCGTTCGAGGTGAAGCTGAAGGATCCGAAGTCGGCCGGCATCCGCAAGGGTGACAACGTGCAGATCGACCTGACGTTCACGCCGACGTCCCCCTCGGCGTTGCCTCGCAGGTAGTCGATCACCTGGGGGGCCCGTCCAGGGCCCCCCATTCTCTACCCCAGCGCCTGCTCCGCCTGCCGGAGCCGTCGCGACAGCGTGACGAGAATGCTCTGGGTCAGCTCGGGCGCCTCGCGCAGCAGCGTCGAGAAATCACGGCGCTTGATCACGAGCAGGCGCATCGGCGTATCGGCCACGACGGTCGCGGAGCGCGGCTCGCCGTCGAGGAGACTCATCTCACCGAAGTAGTCGCCGGGCTTGAGGCGCGTGCGCCGCCGCGCGGACAGCTCGACGTGCGCGGAACCGTCCATGATGAGGTAGAACTCGTTGCCGGGATCGCCCCGGCGCGCCAGCACGGTGCCCGCCGGCACCTCGATCACCTCGGTGATCTTGGCCACCGCCTTCAGCTGCTTGCGCGAGCACTCCTCGAGCAGCGTGACCTCTTCGAGGCGGGCGATCTTGTCGTCCTGGGTGACACGCCCCCCGAACGACCCCGACGGCGGCAGAGACGCGCGCAGGCTCTCCGGGATCGAGCCGTCGAGAATGCGGCTGATGAGCTCCATGGCGACCTCCCCCGGACAAGCGTACCGCGGGAGCGCCGCGAACGGCTAGGGCTGCAGCGCGTCGACGCGTTCGCGCAGGCGCCGCAGCACGGAATCGTACGATTCGGTCTGGAGCAGCCGGGTGAACTGCGCCTTGTAGCCGCCGACCATGCTCGTGCCCATCATACGGATGTCCCACACGCGCCAGCGCTCACCGTCCCGCACCATGGCGAAGTCGAGCGGCATGCCCGGGCCATCGGTCTTGACTACCTTCGCCTGCACGACGGCGCGGTCGCCGTCCACCGCGTCACCGGTGACGACGATCTTCTCACCCTCGTAACGGTCGAGGCTCTTGAGATACGCGCGATTCAGCAGCTCGCTGAAGAGGGTGACGAACGCACGCCGCTCGCCCTCGCCGAGCGTCTGCCAGTGCGCGCCGAGCGTACGGCGGCCCATCTCGTCCCAGTCGATGAGCTCGTCCGTCACGCGACGGACGGCCTGCCGTCGCGGTCCGATCTGCGCGTCGCCCTTGAACTCGGGGTCGCCCAGGACGGCCAGCACGCGGTCGATCTGCGAGGCGAGCTGCTCGGCGGCAGGCCCGGCGAACGCCGGTAGGGGTGGAGCACCGAGCAGGAGTCCGAGCGAGAAGCCGATGATCACGGTGGTCGAGACGCGCGGCATGGGCGTCACCTCCACCGCGCAAAGGCTGCAAGGCGAGTGCCGCACTTTGATTTCAGGGAGTTACGGCACCGGAGTGGTAAAGGGTTGTCCGAGGTAGGGCTCCGAAGGCCGATCAGACTCGATGCGTTTGCACGGTCTCGCCGCTCGTTGTGATTTGGACAATTACGATTGACGCGTCGTCGCGAGTCGGTAATCATCTCGGCCACTCGGCAACTCGCGCGGTCCCGGTCCGAGGACCGGAATTTTTCTGGCCCGGAGCCCAACATGTTGAACATTGCCCGCCTCGCCGCCGCCCTGATGTCTCTCATCGCGTTGTTGCCGTCGCCGGCGTTCGCCCAGGCCACGAAGGCGGGCGTCGTCACGACGCTCGAGGGTCATGTCACCGTCACGCGCGTCACGCTGGCGCCGCAGCCACTCAAGTTCAAGGACGACCTCTTCGTCGACGACAAGGTGACGACGGGCGATCAGTCGATCGCGCGCATGCTGCTGGGCGGCAAGGCCGTGGTCACGGTGCACGAGCGCTCCACCCTGACGATCACGGAGGTGCCGGGCAAGGCCACCATCGATCTCCAGGCGGGCAAGATCGCGCTCGTCGTCGCCAAGGACAAGATGCGTCCGGGCGAGTCCATCGAGCTTCGTGCCGCGAACGCGGTGGCCGGCATCCGTGGCACCGTGGTCGTCGCGGAGGTCTCCAGCGCCGCGGCCCAAGCCGGCGGCGCCGTCGGCCCGACCGGGACGCTCTGGGTCCTGACGGGACAGATCGAGGCCTTCCTGGCCAACCAGCCGGGCAACGCCGTCCTGGTGAGCGCGCTCCAACAGTTCCGAGGTGGGAACGTTACCAACATCCTGCCCGGCCAGATGGCGCCGATCCTCCAGGGTCTCTCGACGGGCCGGCTTCCGCGCACGCAGGGTGGTGACGCCCAGGCGAAGGAGAACGGGGTCAACGCCGCGATCGCGCTCGCGAACTCATTCACCGGCGTCGGGTCGGTCGCGGGCAGCAACGTCGTGCCGCCGCCGCCGGTGGTCGTGACCGGCGCGCCGATCCTGCCGGGCAACATGCTCATCAAGCCACGGCCGCCGGCGTCACCGCCGGTAACGTCATCGCCGGTCATGCCGCCGCCGTCGTGCCATGACCGCCGTCAGCACGACACCGCCCGCTGATCAATAGGACCAGGTCAGCGTGAGCGAGTAGACGTTGCGGGTGTAGTTGAAGACGGCGATGTTCGAGTTCGCGACGGTGTTCTGGTAGGCGAGCGCCAGCGACATCCTGGTCGGCTCGCCCAGGATTCTCGGTCCTTCGAACGGCGCTTCCGCTCGAACCGTATTGTTGTACTCCTCGTCCTGCCGCCATTTGCTGCCGGGGTCCGGGGTCGGCAGCAGGGAGTTCTTGTTGCCGTAGTCGCGCACGTGGACGTCGAAGTCGTAGGACAGCCGAAGCTGCGGCGCCGGGTTCCAGCTCGTGCGCAACGCCGCCGGCAGATCGAGCGTGTACTGCACACCGGCCAGGAAGCGGTGGCCGACGTAGCGGTAGTTGCGGCCCTGCGCGTCTTCCCAGTCGACCTGGTAGCCGGCCTTGACGAGGTGCTTGTCTCCGGCGAAGCGCAGCAGGTGCAGGATGCCCATCGTGTAGTTGTTGGCGTCGCGGAACTCGTCGTCGATCGGGCGCGGATTCGACTCGAAGAACTCCTTGTTCTGGAAGCGGAAGAACGACTGGGTCAGGTGGCCCATGTCGCGGACCGCGTCTGCCAACGTGTCGGAGGTGCCGGGCTCCTTCTCGACGAGGACGCCCGAGAGCGTCGCCGTGTTGCGGCTCAGGAATCGCGCTTCGCGCAGGTAGAGCATGTCCCACGCGTACGAGAGGGCGAACTGGGCCGGCATGTTGAACAGCACCGTCCTGTACGCGAAGGAGGTGTTCACCATGTGGTCGGTGATGTTGAACGACGTCAGGTCGTTGTAGTACGTGCCGAAGAACGAGTAGCCGAACGACGACTCGAAGCTGTCGCCCTCGCGGGGCACCCAGCCGAACAGCGGCCCGCGCAGCCACGTGTAGTCGAACCGGGCGTTGGCGGTCTCACCGTGGGAATCTTCTTTCTGCGTGCGCAGCGCCGGCACGAGCGGCTCGTGCGAGTTCGGCCCCGGTCGCACGATGACGTTGTCGTCGTAGAGCAAGCCGAGGCTGACCGATGCGCTCAGCCGGCGGCCCGCCTGCGCGGCGGTCTTGATCGTGTCGCGCAGGCGTTCGGCGGGCCCGGTCAGCGGCGAGCCGGGCGCCAGCTTCAGCGCCTGCTCGACTTCGGCCGAGGCCTGCGCGGGCAGGCCCAGCACGGCCAGCGAGAGCCCCGTGTAGAACTTCGTGAGCTGCTGCAGCTGTGGGTCGGTCGTACGGCCGCGCCGAAACGCCTCGAGGGCGCCGCGGTAGTCCTTCTTGCGATAGCGGATGAAGCCGACATAGTATCCGAGCCCATCGATCGTGGGATCGGCCTTGAACACGCGCTCGAACAGCGGCTCGGCCAGGTCGTACCGCTGCTGGGCGAAGTACGCCAGGGCGAGCTGGAAGGCGATGGAGTTGTCCTGCGGCGACTTGGTCTGGGCGCGGGCCAGGTACGCGACGGCCTGCTCGGGCCGGCGGAGCGCCATGTTGACGACGCCCATGTAGTAGAGCGCCTCCACGTGCTCGGGCTCGCGCTTGAGCGCCTCCTCGAGGTTGTGGATGGCGTCCTGATATTTCTTGTCGTCGAAGTCGAGGATGGCCTGCGCGACGTACACGTCGGCTTCGGTCGTCTGAGCGAAGGCCGCCACCGGGATCGAGCCGACGACCAGCGTGCTGACCAGCAGCCAGCTGAGGGCCTCACGCACGCGAAGTTTATAGCACGAAACGTGCGATCTGAAGCGCGATTCAGCCGATTTCGGGACGCTTGCCGTAGGCCGCGCGCACCTCGGTCTTGATGCCGCCGCGGACGTTGAAATCGCCCGTCACCTCGGCCCACCGGGGACGGATCGCGGCCACCAGATCGTCGAGGATCCGGTTGGTCACGTCCTCGTGGAAGGCGCCTTCGTCGCGATAGGACCAGATGTAGAGCTTCAGCGACTTCAGCTCGACCAGGTGCTGGTCGGGCACGTAGCGGATCCGGATGGTCGCGAAGTCCGGCTGCCCCGTGATGGGACACAGGCAGGTGAACTCGGGGAGCGCCATCGCGACCTCGTAGTCACGGTCGGGGTGCGGGTTCGCCACCGCCTCCAGCGTCCGCGCGGGCTTGGTGGGCATGGCCGATTGTACCGTCAACGCGCCGTCAGTCCGATGCCCACGGCCACGGCGACGCAGGCCAGGAGGAGATCGCCCGTCAGGCGATCGCCGGCGACGAGCGCGGCGATCACGACCCCGAAGATCGGCTGGGTGAGGAAGAAGCCCGCGAGGCTCGACGGTCGGTAGCGGCCCAGCAGCCAGAGGTTCGCGACGAAGTTGAATCCCGCGATGAGAGCGCCCTGGTAGGCGAGTGCGCCGGCCAGCCGCAGTGTCCACGCCGTCGGCGTGTGCTCGATGAGCGCGGAGGCCACGACGAAGACGGCCGAGCCGACCGTCGCCTGCGCCAGCAACAGCTTGACCGGGTCGAGCTGCCGAACGATACGGGCGAGATAGACGGTGCGCTCGGCCAGCACGAAGCCACTCACGAGCATGATCGCGTCGCCCAGCAGGCTCGACGGGCCCGACGAGGCCTGACGCGCGAAGAGCACGACGATCCCGGCATAGGCGACGGCGACACCCGCAACCTTCCGGAGCGTGAGCCGGTCGCCCGGGATGAGGAAATGCGACAGCACGACCGTGTGCACGGCGTAGAGGTTGAGGATGATCGCCGAGTGCGCCGCGCTCGTCAGCGAGGTGCCGACGTTCATGCTGCCGATCTGGGCGACGAAGAGGAGGGTCACCACCAGCAGCGGTCGCACCTCCGAGCGCCGCAGCCGGAAGCCCGCGAAGCGGCCGGTCACCCACGCCCAGAGCACGATCACGACGCCGCCGACGACGAAGCGCATCCACGCCAGGCGCAACGGCGGCGCGTCCTCGAGCCCCAGCTTGATCGCCACGGGATTGCCGCCCCAGAAGAGCGACAGCAGGAGCGCGAGCAGCGCGGCGGACAGATCGAGGTCTCGGCGTTCGGTCACGGGCGCTCCACTATAATCGAGCGTATGAAGATCGGGCTCGTCGGTCTCCCCAAGAGCGGCAAGACGACACTGTTCAACCTGCTCACCGGATCCTCCGTCGCCACCGCGCGCTACGACACCGGCCGCGCCGAGCTGCACACCGGCGTCGCGCGGGTGCCCGATCCGCGCGTGGACGTGCTGCGCTCACTGTTCAACCCGAAGAAGACGACGTACGCGAGCTTCGAGGTCGTGGACCTGGCCGGCATCGCCAAGGGCGAGCGCGCCGGGCTGGAGACCAAGGAGTTCCGCAACGCCGACGCGCTGCTGCATGTGGTGCGCGCGTTTGCCGACGAGGCCCTGGGCGCCGCCGATCCCGGGCGCGACATCGGGGACCTCGAGACCGAGCTGCTCCTGGCAGACCTCGAGGTCGTGGAGCGGCGCCTCGAGCGGCTGGAAGCCTCGATCGGCAAGCAGCGCAAGGAGCCCGAGATCAAGGAGCGCGACCTCCTCGTCCGAATCAAGGCGGGGCTGGAGTCGGAGCGCCCGCTGCGCGCCGAGACGCTCACGGCGGACGAGGACAAGCTGCTCCGCGGCTTCACGTTCCTCAGCGCGAAGCCGATCTTCCACATCGTCAACCTCGACGAGAAGGCGATCGCCGACGGCGAGCGGGTGGTGGAGGGCTTGCGTGGCACGGCTCGGCGCGTCCGTACGAGCCTGGGCTGGGTCTCCGCCGTCATCGAGACGGAAATCGCGCGGCTGGAGGGCGAGGAGCAGCAGGCGTTCCTGGCGGACCTCGGCCTGGCCGAGCCCGCCATCCGGCGGGTGCTACGCGAGTGCTACGCGCTGCTCGGGCTCGTCTCCTTTTTCACCGTGGGCGAGGACGAGGTGCGAGCCTGGCCGATCCCGGAGGGCACGCGCGCGCAGGACGCCGCCGGGGTGGTTCACTCGGACATCGCGCGCGGCTTCATCCGCGCCGAAGTGAATGGCTACGACGAGCTCGTGGCCGCCGGGGGCGCCTTCGCGGACCTCCGGGCCAAGGGACAGCTCAGGCTCGAGGGCAAGGACTACATCGTTCGCGACGGGGAGGTCTGTCACTTTCGGTTCAACGTCGCCAAATAGCCACAACGCCCGTCTCAACTGGCGAAAAGTTTTCGCCGGTCACGGTAGAGCGTTGCTCCGCCTTCCACTCTTTACACGCCGAGTCCGCCGCTGCCTGATGGCACGGAGAATGCGGCGATGGGAAGTATGAGTCTTGGGTTCGTGTTTGCGGCGTGCGCCTTCGCCCTTGTCCTGGGGTGCGCGGTCGCCTGCGTCGATCGGTGGCGGGAAGCGCGCCTGGCGACGTCCCGGCCCCGGCCGGGTGTCCAGCGCGACGTGAAGAGGGCGGAGCCGGCGAGGCATCGCCGCGCGGCCTAGAGCTCGGGCTTCAGGCCCGGGATCGGTTTGAGGGGGCCGCCCAGCGCCTTCACCACCGCCGCCACGTTCGCATCCTGGGTGTTGGCCATCAGCACACATCCCGGGCCTACGATTAGTCCCCGCCCGGTCATCTGCGACACCGCGTCCTTTGCCTCCGCGGCGGCCGCGTCGGGCGTTCCCTCGAGCAGCGTCCGCCACTGATCGAGCCCGCCGCAGACGGCGCCGCCGACCCGGGCCGCGCCGGAGGCGAGCGCCGGCCCGGTCGCGCGATCGTCCCAGTTCCAGACATGACCGGGCAGCCGCGCCAGCCGGTCGAACATGAGGCGATCACCGTGGCAGTGGACGACCGTCAGGAACGACCGTGGCCGGAGCGCTTCCAGCACCCGCCGGTCCCACGGCTCGCCGAAGCGCGCGTAGGTCTCTTCGTCGACCACGCTGCCGCTGGCCGCCTGGATCGAGTAGAAGATGCCGCCAATTCCCTCCGCCAGCGCCAGCTCGTTGAAGCGCAGCACGGTCTCGCCGATGGCGTCCACGGCGCCCGCGACCGCGTCGGGCCGCTCGCGCAGATCGGTGGCGAGGCGGTCGCCCGAGAGCTTGCGCGCGATCGAGAGCGGCGAGAAGACCGTCGCCAGCACCGGGGCGTCGCCAATCCGCCGGTCGAAGCCCAGGCGTACGATCGTCTCGAGCTGCTCGACCCATCCCTCGGCGCCGGCGGGATCGAGCCGCCGGATGCGCTTCCAGTCGTCCCCAGTCTTCACCGCGCACGACGCGCACAGCCGGTTGCCCGTCGGCAGCACCTGCTCGGACTCGACGCAGCCCCAGGCCTCCACGCAATAGCCGCCGCGCGGCGTGATCTTCAGGAAGTCCGAGCCGTAGTGGTCGTGGAAGCGGAGCGTCGCCTGGGCGAGGCCGGCCGGCGAGCGATCGACGGCCGGAAAGTGGCGCCAGACGGCGTAGGGCACCCGGTCCACCGGCGCGCGCTCGATCGCGGCGCTGATCCGCTCGCGTCGCGTCATCTGCTTCATGACGTCACGCACCCTTCGGTCAGGACGGGCGCGCCGTCGGGGCCGACGGCGTCGAAGGCGATGCCGCACGGGCGCGGGGCGCGGCCGCGGACCGTCAGGCGCGAGGGCAGCGTGACCATGCCCGTGAAGCGCACGCCGACGCCCCGCACTCGGCTCGGGTCGCCGTCGAGGTCGCGGGCGACGACGCGGGAGACGGCCAGCGCCAGCGTGGCGGTACCGTGCAGGATGATGGCGGGCAGGCCCGCGGCCTGCGCGAGCGCTGCATCCGTGTGGATCGGATTATAGATGCGCGCGCACTCCGTGTAGACATGCGCCATCTGCACCGGGATCTCGACCGGCGTCTGCCAGCGGATGGCGCCGTCCACGGTCGCCGCCGCGAGCGGGGCCGCCGGCGCCACCTCGGCGCCCCGCAGCTCGATGCCGCGGTAGATCGAGCCATGGTCGGTCGTCGTGACGGCGACGCCGGTGCGGTCCGTAGTCGAGAACCGGATGACGACGAGGGTTCCGGCGCGCAGCGTCTGGACGCTCACGACGCTCGCCCTGGCGCGCAGCCCCTCGCCCGCCCGCGGCGCCCGGTGAACGACGAGGTTGTGAAAGGCGTGAACGCCCCGCTGGGCGACCGTCTCGTCCATCGTCTTCGCACGCAACGCCTGGGCGAGCGGCCACTCGTAGCAGACGGGGAACAGGGGATGCGCCACGGGCCCGCCGGGCGCCCGCGTGTCGTAGTAGCGCGGATCGGTCTCGCCGAGCGCCGCCGCGTAGGCCATGAGCCAGCGCGCGTCCACGGTGACCGCGGTGGGGCCCACCTTCTGGCCAGCGAGCCGGGCGGTGTCGAGCGTCGGCGTCGCCATCAGCCGCGCGGGAAGTTCATGGCGTCGACGAAGAGCTGCTCGAAGTCGGGATGGGCGGCCAGCGAGACGTGCTCGATGCGCGAGGCGATGGTGTCGGCGCGCGCCCGCTCGGCCTCGGACAGCAGGCAGAGCTGGGCCCCGAGCGACGCCGCGTTGCCGACGTAGCGCACGCGGCCGACGGGCAGGGCGGGGATGAGGCCGATCCGGATCGCGCTGAGGATCGACAGGTAGTTGCCGAAGCCGCCGGCCAGCAACAGCTCCTCGACGCGCTCGAGCGGCACCGCCGCGACGTGCAGCAGCATCGCGATGCCGGAGGCGATGGCGCCCTTGGCGAGCTGGACCTGCCGCACGTCGTCCTGGGTGAGCACGATCTCGGCGCGCGCACCCGCCTCGCCCGGTCGCAGCACGACGAAGACGCGCTCCTCGCCCCGCATCGCCACGCGGCCGCGCAGCGCGGGCGGCAGGCTGTCGCGCGCCTCGACCTGGATGAGGCCGGTCCAGTCGATGACGCCGGCGTCCAACAGCCCGGCGAGCAGATCGATGAGCCCGGAGCCGCAGATGCCGAGCGCGGGTGTCTCGCCGATGGTGTGGATGTGGACGTCGTGATCGATCGTGACCTTGTCGATCGCGCCCTGAGCCCCGCGCATGCCGTGGCGGATCTGCGCGCCTTCCAGCGCGGGGCCGGCGGGCGCCGAGCAGGCGAGCAGGCGCTCGCGCGAGCCGAGCAGGACCTCCCCGTTGGTGCCGATGTCGACAGCCACGCGCAGCGCGGGCGAGTCGGCCAGCCGCGTCGCGAGCGCGACCGCGACGGCGTCGGCGCCGACGAACCCGGCGACGAGGGGGAGCAGACAGACGCGCGCCTCGGGGGCGATCTTCAGGGGCAGCTCGCGCGCGGGCAGGACCGCGGCGTGCCGCATCACCGGCGCGTAGGGCGCCAGGCCGACGTGGGAGGGATCGATGCCGAGCAGGAGATGGTGCATGCAGGTGTTGCCGACCACGACCGCCTTGTAGATCCACTTCGGCAGCACGCCCGAGGTGCGGCACACCTCGGCCACGTGCTGGTTCAGCAGGCCGACGATCCGCGTCTGGAGCTTGCGGAGGTTGGTCGGATTGAACTGCGCGAACGCGATGCGGGACATGAGATCGCCACCGAAGACCGCTTGCGGATTCAGGCTCGACACCGACGCCAGCTGCTCGCCGGACTCGAGCTCGATCAGCGTGGTAACCACGCTCGTGGTGCCGACGTCGATGGCGAGGCCGAACTTCATGGCCGTCGTGTCGCCGCGCTCGACGGCGACGACCGTTCGGACGGCGCCGGCGGGCCCGCTGCCGGAGACAAAGGTGGTGACGGTGACGCCGGCCGGATCGTCGCGCAGCGCCTGCGGCAGCCCCGCCAGCACGCTCGGCCCCACGCTCTCGGGCGCGACGCCGATGGCGGCCGCGAGCTGCTCGAGGTCGGACGTCTGGTGGTGCTCTTCGCGCGGCAGCGAGACCTTCACCAGCTCCTTGGCGATCCCGGCGTCGATGCGCACGCCGAGTCCGCCGACGCCGGGCCCCGCGCCCAGAATCTGGAACGCCTGCTCGTCGAGCGGCGGCGCGACCTGGACGGTGATGGGCTCGGTGACCGTGCACTGGCAGGAGAGCCGGTAGCCCTCACGCACGAGGTCGTCGCCGAGCTGGATCTCGTCCATGATCGTGGGCGGCGGGATCGTGCCCTCGATGAACTTGACGCGGCAGGAGGTGCAGCGGCCCCGGCCGCCGCAGGTGGCGGTGACGTCCACGCCGCCGTCGTGCGCCGCCGTGAGGATGCTGGTGCCGGCCGCGACGGTCAGCACGCGGCGCGGCCGGGCATCACCCGGCTGCGTCAGGATGACGAGCGAGACGGGCATTCGCCGTTATTGTACGCGCGCCCGCGCTACTGCGTGATCTCGAACTCGACGCGGCCCGTGCCCTCGCCCTCGACGGCCGGTGGCGCCGTCTGCGCGGTGAGGCGGCCGGCGTCGACGCCGTGCGCGACGAGCGCGTCGCGCACCGCCGCCACCCGCCGCTCGGCCAGCGCCGCCTCGGCGGCGGCCGGCGCGCGGTCTTCGGCGGCCAGGGCCGCGAGCAGGTCGTCGAGGGCCGCCGGCGGCTCGCGCTTGGGGAACCGGCGGGTGAACAGTCGCGCCGCCTGCTGCCGCAGCGCCTCCTCGCCGCCGTCCTTCGCCCTGGCCTGCAACCGCTCGCGCAGCGCCTCGCGCTTGAGCGGCTCGACGTCGGCCACCGTCAGCACGGGGCGGAGCCGCAGACGGATCGCCGGCTTGTCGCGCAGGAACGTGGCGAGGCGGTCGAGGTGCTCGGTCATGCCGGGGGCGGGCGTGACGGCGCCGCTCACGAAGGTGACGGGATTCACGCTGAGCGACTCGATCCGGGAGTCCTCGGTGACGAAGAGCTTGCCGATGAGCGCGAAGGGCAGGCCGACCGTCTTGAAGGCAAGCCCGCGCAGCGCGCTCCAGATCGCGTCGCCGAGGTCGAACTGCGGCGACGACAGGCGACCATGGACCGGCAGCGAGAGCTCGACGTGGCCGTGGCTGTCCTTGAGCAGCGAGACGAAGGTGTCGAGGGGCAGGCCGATCGGCCACTTCGGCGGCTTGGCGGGCGTCTGGGAACGCCGGACCTCGAGGCCATCGACGCCGACGTCGTTGGTGGCGTCCAGCTCGTCGCCCTCGATCTGGTAGTGCGCGGCGAGCGTCAGCCGCCCCTGACGCGCGGTCCAGCCGAAGAGTGTCTCGAGATACGCGTTGGCGCGCGGCCCCGCGTAGCCACCGAGCGTGAAGAGGACGTCCACTCCAAGCGGCGCGCCGACGGTGCCGAGCTCGCCGCTCATGGAGAGCGGGGCGCTCGGCCCGAGCGTTGCGCGGAGCGCGGTGCGCGCCTTGTCGGTCGGCGTGTTGCCCACGCCCATCATCGTGAGGTTCACCGCCGACAGCTCTTCGGCGAAATCGGGATCGGTCATGCGATCCACGAACCGGCCGAAGCCGTCCGTGAGCGCGAGCGTCCCGAGGGAGAAGCGCAGCGGCTCGGTCGGCTCGCGCGGCCCGGGGTCGCGGGCGGCGACCGGCGTCGGCGCTGCCGCCCGCGCGCGCGGCGTGAGCAGGTCGACGAGCGGGAATCGCCCCGAAGCCTCGCGCTCGAAGAGCACCCACGGCTTCTCGATCTCCACGCGCGTCACCCGCACGCCGCCGGGCCACTGCACGTCCACGCCGTCGGCGCGCGCGCGGCCCGCCGTGAGCAGCTGCCGGTTGGCGTCACCGATGCCGAGCTCTTTGACGGCGGCGCCGCCGCGCACCGAGAGCGTGAAGGGATCGAAGCGCGCGCTGATCTGCGCCTCGCCGTCGACGCTGCCGCTCACCCGCGCGCCGATGGGCAGGTACGGTTGCGCGGGTGAGAGCGCCACGTCGGCGAGCGTCATACGCACGTCCATGCGCGAAGGATCGACCTGAAAGGTGCCGCGGCCCTCGACCCGGCCCCCGCGCGGCATGGGGGTGGCCACCACGACCTCGGCGGGAATCTTCACGGGCCACGTGAAGTTGCGGACCTCGAGCCGCGAGCCGCGAACCTGA
>Ga0209808_1000320_pt1 | contig 23877 bp, 25 predicted proteins | sample GraSoiAngelo_157_FD_186171 | JGI IMG/M metagenome (GOLD analysis project Ga0209808, IMG submission 186171) | Grasslands soil microbial communities from the Angelo Coastal Reserve, California, USA - 14_1009_16_20cm (SPAdes) (version 2) | ecosystem: Environmental > Terrestrial > Soil > Grasslands ... | reverse complement strand
TGGTGTTCGGCGGGCTGCTGGTCCTGCGATGGCCGCGACTCGCTTTGATCCAGCTGCCGGCTGCGGTCTGGGGCGTCGTCATCGAATGGGCAGGCTGGATCTGCCCGCTGACCCCGCTGGAGAATTCGCTTCGCGCGCGTGGCGGCGCCGCGGGGTACAGGGGCGGATTCGTCGAACACTACCTGCTCGGAGTCCTCTATCCGGCGGGGCTCACGCGCAACGTTCAGATGGTGCTGGGGCTCACCGTACTGCTCGTCAACGCGATCGCCTACGGCCTGTTGCTCGCGCGCTGGCGGCGGGCAGACGATCGTCATTGATGGCGCTCGCGCGAAGGCCGCGTTATTGGGCTCGCCCATGACCTGGGACATCCGAGGCAAGAGGGTGCTCGTGACTGGTGCGACGAGCGGGATCGGACTGGAGGCGGCGCGCAGTCTGGCGAGGCAGGGCGCCAGGGTCGTGCTCGTCGGCCGGGATGCCGGGAAGACCGCTCGCTGCCTCGAGGAAATCCGCGCCGACGTTCCCGGCGCGGACCTTTCTTCACTGTTGTGCGATTTCTCCAGGCAGAGCGAAGTGCGGCGTCTCGCTGACGAGGTCTTGCACCGCTATGACCGACTCGACGTGCTGGTGAACAACGCGGGCACCGTGTTCAAGGATCGCACGATGACGCCGGACGGCATCGAGGCGACGTTCGCGGTGAATCACCTCGGATATTTCCTGCTCACCCAGCTCCTCCTGGACCGCGTCGTCCAGAGCGCGCCGGCGCGCATCGTCAATGTCGCCTCGATTGGGCACCGCCGCGGGACGATGGACTTCGACGACCTCTTCTTCGAGCGCGGCTATGCGCTGTTCAAGGCGTACGGGCGCTCCAAGCTGGCAAACGTCCTCTACACGCGTCTGCTCGCCCGGAGGGTCGCCGGCACGGGCGTGACGGTGAACTGTCTCCATCCGGGAGCGGTGGCCACGGCGATCTGGTCCCGCGCCCCTCTGTGGGCGAGGCCGCTGATCGCCATCATTGGCAAATTCGCGTTCATCTCCGCGGAGGAAGGCGGCCGCCGCATCGTGCAACTGGTGACGAGTGCCGAGCTCTCCGATACCACGGGCCAATACTTCGAGAACGGCAACCTCGTCGAACCAGCGCCGCTCGCGCGCGATGAAGCTGTCGCGCGGCGCCTCTGGCAGGAAAGCGAGCGGCTGACGGGGCTCAGCGCGACCGGCTCGAAAGCGAGGGTGACCGAGCCCGTTGCCGCAGCTGCGGCGCGCTCCTAGGATCCTGCCGATGATCGAGGCGCGGCCGGTCGCCGACGAAGCAGAGCTCGCGCAAATCCTCGAGCTGCAGCGCTCCAATCTGGCGCGCAACCTGGACGAGCGGGAGAGCGCCGAGAACGGCTTCGTGACCGTCGAGCACACGCTGGATGTGCTCCGCCGGATGCACGCGCTCGCGCCCAGCATCATCGCGAAGGACGGGAGCGACCTGGCCGGTTACGCGCTGGTGATGCCGCTCGAATGCCGATCGTTCGTTCCGGTGCTCGAGCCGATGTTCCGGCGTCTCGAAGCTCTGGATGTGTTTCGGCGGCGCTTCTACGTGATGGGCCAGATCTGCGTCGCAAAGCCATATCGCGGACGCGGAGTGGTCGACCTGCTCTACCGCGCGCACCGTGAGCGCCTCCGCGGCATCTTCGATTGCGTCGTGACCGAAGTTTCCGTGCGAAACGGCCGGTCGCTCCGCGCACACCAGCGGATCGGATTCGAGGAGCTCGAACGCTACCGCGATGCCACCGACGAGTGGGTGCTGTTGATCTGGAAGTGGTAACATCCACGATCCGTATGTACCTCGTCGAAGGCAAGAAGGAGCGCTGGGTAGATCGTTGATGACTGGCGGAGCTTGCCGCCGGCTTCCCGGCCGTCCACGTCGACTTCGGAACCGGTGACGGTACGTTCGTCCGCCGCATGTCGAGGGTGCGCCCCGATGTCCTTTTCATCGGCACCGACGCCATCGCCGACAACCTGCGCGACGCCTCCCGGCGCGCCGCGCGCAACATCGTCTTCGCACGGCTGTCGTTGGAGGATGCTCCCGCCGAGCTCGCGGGCCTCGCCGATACGCTGACGGTTCTCTTTCCCTGGGGTTCCCTGCTGCGCGCGGTCGCGCACGCGGAACGGGAAGCGCTCCAGCGCCTGCGCGCCTCGTGCAAGCCGGGCGCGGAGGTCCGTTTCGTCTTCGAGCATTCTTCGGACGCCCGCGTCCTGGAAGGCCGCTACCGGGAAGCGGGTCTCGCGCTGTCCGGCCGGACGATGCCTCTCGACGAGGCCCGCGTGCTCCCCACCACCTGGGCAAAGAAGCTCGGATACTCCGGCAGGCCGCGGACCTTCTGGGAGTTCCGGGGCACGACGGCGGAGTAGGGCCGCCGTCGCCCGACTACTTCTTCTGCGGTCGCTGGGGTTGCTTCGACTGCCAGAGCGCGATCGCGGCGCCCGTCGGGTCGACGATCACGCTCATCAATCCGAAATCGCCGACCTCCGTCTTGTCCATCATGATCTTCGCGCCCAGCTCCTTCGCCTTGCGCGTGGAGGCGGCCACGTCGTCGACGCCGACGTAAGCCTGCCAGCGCGGAGGCGATCCGGGAGGCTGGGCAGACATCATCCCGCCGCCCGTTCCTTCGCCGACCTGGATCATGGTGTAGGTGCCGCCGCCGGGCATGGGCATGTCCTCGAGCTTCCAGCCGAACAGCTTCGAGTAGAACTGCTTGGCCTTGGCGACGTCGCCGGTGTGCAGCTCGACATGGACGAACGCATTTGCCATGAGCTCCTCCTTCGTGGCGACGGAGCTTGCGGCCCACCATCTGGTCAGTCAACCGGGATTTTAATGTAGCGTCGCCGGCGATTCCGCCCCGCGGGCGCCGTTCACCTTCGTGAACGTGAGCGTCTCTTCAGACGCGTTCGCGTCCACGCGGATGGTGTCGCCCGGACGAAAGTCGCCCTGCAGCACCTTGATGGCCAGCGGATCGAGCACCATCCGCTGCAGCGCCCGCTTCAGCGGCCGGGCGCCGTACACGGGGTCGTATCCGGCCTTGCCCACCGCCGCCTTCGCCCGATCGGTCATCTCCAGCCGGAGCTGCTTGTCGGAGAGCAGCTTCGAGAGCCGTCCAAGCTGGATCTCGACGATCCGCGCCAGCTCCTCGCGCCCGAGGCTGTGGAAGACGACGATCTCGTCGATGCGGTTCAAAAGCTCGGGCCGCAGCTCGGCGCGGATGGCTTCACGGACGCGCTTCTCCTCGGTCTCGGAATCGCCGCCGGTCAAGTGCTGCGAGCCGAGGTTGGAAGTGAGGATGACCACCGCATTGCGGAAGTCCACCGTGCGGCCCTGGCCGTCGGTCAGGCGTCCGTCGTCGAGAATCTGCAAGAGCACGTTGAACACGTCGCGGTGCGCCTTCTCGATCTCGTCGAAGAGCACCACCGTGTACGGCCGCCTGCGCACCGCCTCGGTGAGCTGGCCTCCCTCGTCGTAGCCAACGTATCCGGGAGGCGCGCCGATGAGCCGCGCCACGGAGTGCTTCTCCATGTACTCGCTCATGTCGAGCCGCACCATCGCCTGTTCGTCGTCGAAGAGGAACTCCGCCAGCGCCCGGGCCAGCTCCGTCTTCCCCACCCCGGTGGGGCCGGCGAAGAGGAAGCTGCCGATGGGCCGATTCGGATCCTGCAACCCGCTGCGCGCGCGGCGGACCGCATTGGACACGGCGCGCACCGCCTCCTCCTGACCCACCACGCGCTCCCGCAGCCGCTCCTCCATGTGGACGAGCTTCTGCATCTCCGCCTCCATCAGCTTGGAGACGGGAATGCCGGTCCACTTGGAGACGACGTGCGCGATGTCCTCGGCGTCCACCTCTTCCTTGAGCATCCGCCGCTGCGCCTGCAGCTCGTTGAGCTTCTTGTTCTGGACGTCCAGCTCCTTTTGCAGGCCGGGCAACGTGCCGTACTTCAGCTCGGCGGCGCGCCCGAGGTCACCCTTGCGCTCCGCCTCGGCCATCTGCTGGTTCGCGTCCTCGATCTTCGCCTTTACGTCGCGGATGCTCTGGATGGCCTTCTTCTCGTTCTCCCAGTGCGCCTTGAGCGTGCTCATCTCCTCGTTGAGGCGCGCGATCTCGCGGCTGATCTCCTCGAGGCGGCCCTTGGAGAGCGGATCGGTCTCCTTCTTCAGCGCCTGCTCCTCGATCTGCAGCTGCATCAGCTTGCGCCGCACCTCGTCCATCTCCGCCGGCATGGAGTCGATCTCCATGCGCAGCCGCGAGGCGGCCTCGTCGATCAGGTCGATGGCCTTGTCGGGCAGGAAGCGGTCGCTGATGTAACGGTTGGAGAGCGTCGCCGCGGCGACGATGGCGCTGTCCTGGATGCGCACGCCGTGGTGCACCTCGTAGCGCTCCTTCAGCCCGCGAAGGATGGAGATGGTGTCCTCGACGCTTGGCTCGCCCACCATCACCGGCTGGAACCGCCGCTCGAGCGCAGGGTCCTTCTCGATGTGCTTGCGATACTCGTTGACCGTGGTGGCGCCGATGCAGTGCAGCTCTCCGCGGGCCAGCGCCGGCTTGAGCATGTTGCCGGCGTCCATCGCGCCCTCGGCCGCGCCCGCGCCCACGATGGTGTGCAACTCGTCGATGAAGAGGATGACCTGCCCCTCGGAGGCGGTGACTTCCTTGAGCACCGCCTTGAGCCGCTCCTCGAACTCGCCACGAAACTTGGTGCCGGCGATGAGCTGACCCATGTCGAGGGCCACGATGCGCTTGTCCTTCAGCCCTTCGGGGACGTCGCCGTCGACCACGCGGCGGGCGAGCCCTTCGACGATGGCGGTCTTGCCCACGCCGGGGTCGCCGGATGAGCACGGGGTTGTTCTTGGTACGCCGGAGAGGACCTGGATGACGCGCCGGATCTCCTCGTCGCGGCCGATCACCGGATCGAGCTTGCCCTTGCGGGCGCGGTCGGTGAGATCGATGGCGTACTTCTCCAGCGCGCGGTACTGCGATTCGGGGTCGTTGGAGGTGATCCGCTGCGAGCCGCGGACCGCGGTCAGCGCCTGCGCGATCCGGTCGCGCGTGACGCCCGCGCTCTTCAGCGCCTCCGCCGCCGCGCCGCGCTTCTCCGCAACCAGGGCGAGCAGGACGTGCTCGGTGGAGACGTACTCGTCCTTCATCTTGCCGGCCTCTTCTTCGGCCGCGTCGAGGACTTTCAGCGCGCGCTGCGAGAGGTGTCCGCCCTCGCCGCCGTGCACCTGGGCGACCTTGCGGAGGTCGTCTTCCAGGCGCTGCTGGACGAGGCGCGGCTCGGCGCCGACGCGCTGGAGCAGGGGAGGGACCAGCCCGTCCTGCTGCCCGAGCAAGGCAGCGAGGAGGTGCTCAGGGAGGATCTCCTGGTGATCGCGCTTGCGGGCGATCGCCTGGGCCTCCTGAAGGGCCTCCTGTGCCTTGACGGTAAACTTGTCGAGTTTCATGGCTCCAAAGTAACGCAGCGACGCAGTGTGGCAAGGTGCGCGCCGAGGCGTGTTTTCGAGGCAGTTCGCTACGTATTTCGCATCGCCCGCTCGGCGAACCAGAGGTCGTGCTTCGTCTGCAGGTTCATCCAGAACTCGGCCGTCGTTTCGAAGAAGCGAGCAAGAAGCAGAGCCGTCTCCGGAGTCACGCCACGCTTGCCATTGATCAGCGAATTGATGCGCTGAATCGGGATCTTCAGCTTCTCCGAGAGAGCCACCGAACAAACATGCTAATCGGGACGATCGTGGACGAGCTGGTTGCCGTCCTGAAGCAAGCACGGGCGGCGCTCAAATCCGGTGAGATGAAGACCGCGGTGCAGCTCTATCGCCGTGCGCAGGCCCTCTCGCCCAGCGATCCGGAGATCCCTCACGAACGCGGGCTGGCGCTGCTGGAGGCAGGTCACGTCGGTCTCGCCCAGGCCGAAGCCCTCGCACTTGATTCGGGACATATCGGCGCGCGGGCGCAGCGGGCGGCCGCGCTGGAAGCGCTCGGCGACGACGAGGGCGCGGCCAGGGAGCTGAGCGAGCTCTTGTCGCGGATCGGACCGCAGCCGGCGCTTTCCGCGCGGCTGTCGGGGCTCGAGCAGTCGGCGCACCGAGCCGCGTCGCGCCGACTCATCGGAGCTCCCCTCTCCCGCCTTCCCGCGAGCCCGCTGATCGGGTCGGCATTGGCCCGCAACATCGCGGATCCACTGACATTTCGCGCGCCCTTTGCCGAGCTGAAAGCGAGCACGCAGGGTGCGCTGCTCGCCCGCCTCGATCTCGCTTTCGACTCGATGGACGCTTCGCTCGGTCGAAGCGACGTCAGCTACGGCGGCACCACCGAGGACGAGCACGGCCGCCGCGTCCCGCTCGACGAGTTCACCGCGGCGGGGATCGTTTTCATCTCCGAGTCGCTGGGCATCGAGCCGCTGCGCGCGCGTCGCCTGCTTTCGTTCTTGCTCGCTCCAGAATGCGGCCTCGGCCCGCACCGATTCGCCGGTGTCCAGGTGGGCTGGACCATCTCTGGCGGGAACGGGACGCGCCGCTACGGGCTCTTCGCCGGGCTCTGACCCTTCGACACCTGCACGAACAGCATCCGCAGGTCGAACAGCATGTTGTCGAGGAAGCTCGCCTCGTTCGCGGTCAGGTTCCCCCGCGTCTTCTCCTGGAGCATCGCCAGCAGGTCGATGCTCTGCTGCGCCATGGAGAAGTCCGGCTGCTCTCGCTTCTGCCCGGTGGTGGGATCCGGCGCCTCGCCGAGGTGCACGATGGCGCTGGAGCCAAGCGACAGCACCAGAGCGGTGAAGTCGAGCGCGGGAGCTTTCTTCTCTTCGGTCGCCGTAGACGTCATGAGTCACCCCAGCTCGAACGCGAACTCCTGCAGCCGGTACCCGCGCTGGACCAGAAGGACCGCCCGGCCGCTCTTGCGCGCCTGGGAGATGGCCTTCTGGAAATCCTTCATCGTATCCACTTCCGCGCTGTTCACCGCGAGCACCAGATCGCCGCGCCGCAGCCCTACGCGCGACGCAGCCGAATTGCGGGAAACCTCCCGTACCGCGAGCACCGACTTCTGTACATCGTAGCCAGCCTGTCGCGCTTCCCGCGCGGACAACTCGGCGATGGACAGCCCGGTGCGGGCCTCGAAGACGCCCTGGGCGCGTTCGGCGGTCAGCGGCGCGGCGGTGATCGGCACTTCCAGCTCTTTCTTTCCGCGCACGACGCCGAGTATCACCCGGGTACCCAGAGGAACGTCGCGAAGAAGGAAGCGCAGCTCGTCCGCGTCGCGCACCGGCGAGGACTCGACGCGGACGACGGCGTCGCCCCGCCTCAGACCGGCGTTGGTAGCGGGTGAGCTGTCTTCGACGGAGGTGACCAGCGCTCCATTCTTCGCGCCGAGAGCAGCGGCGGCTTCCTTGTCGAGCGCCTCCGCGTCGAAGCCCCACCAGGCGTCGGCCAGCCCGCCGCTCTTCTGCAACTCGCGCGCGACGCGCAGGGCGCGGTCGATGGGAATCGCGAACCCGATTCCCTGTCCGGTGGCCAGCACGGCCGAGCAGACGCCGATGACGTTGCCGTCGGCATTGAGGAGCGGACCGCCCGAGTTGCCGGGATTGATCGACGCGTCGGTCTGGATGAAGTCGTAGTAGCTGCGCCCTTCTGCATGGACAGGCCGGTGCAGGGCGGAGACGACGCCTACGCTGACGCTCTGGTTCAGTCCGAACGGATTGCCGATCGCGATGGTCGGCTCGCCGAGCAAGAGATCCGACGAGACTCCCAACGGCGCCGCCGGGAACTTCCGCTCGCCCTGGATCTTGAGGACGGCGAGATCGCCGCCCGGATCGGTGCCGACCACGCGCGCCGTGTAGTCGGAGCCGTCGTCGAAGCTGACCTGGATGCGGCTTCCGCGCGCGACCACGTGATAATTGGTGAGCACGAATCCGCGCTCGTCGAATACGAATCCGGAGCCCAGCGACGTGCGCACCTGATCGCGCGCCCGTCCGCCGAAGAAGAGCTGCCAGGGGTCGTCGGCGGGAGCCGCCCGCACCACTTCCTGCGCGTTGATGTTGACCACGGCCTGCCGCGCGCGCTCCACCGCCAGCACCAGCGGCGTACGCCGCGCGGCGCTGGGCGCCGTCGACAGCGTAGCGACCAGGAGGAACGCGACCACTCAGCGCGTCGGGCCCAGCTCGCCGAGCGTAGTGAACTCCGTCTCGACGCTGCCCGCCTTTTCGGCGAGGTCTTCGAGCGACTTGAGGTGCCGCTGGTATTCCTTCTCGTCCAGCAGACCCTTCTTGATGTACCGCTCGACCACCCGGCGATCCAGGTACCTGAGCGGGATCTCTTCCTTCTTTTCGGCCACTGCGCAGCTCCTTCGGTGGGGCGCGGCTTCTAGCACACCCTTGGGTTATCGTACAAACGTGCGCTCCCTGCCCGCTGGCATCTACGCCATCGTCGACGGCTCCGCTGCCCGCCCGCCCCTCGACCTGGTCGGGGCTTTCGTTCGGGGTGGGGCGGCCGTGGTGCAGCTCCGACTCAAGCAGGTCGGGGCGGGAGAGCTTCTAAGGATTGCGCGCGACGCGCGCAAGCTGTGCGCCGGGCGGGCGGCGTTGGTCATCAATGATCGTCCAGACGTGGCGCGTCTGGCGGAAGCCGACGGCGTCCATCTCGGGCAAGAGGACCTCCCCTGGCGGGCAGCCCGCGCAATCGTCGGGCCCGAGGCACTGGTCGGCGTCAGCACGCACTCGGACGCGGAGATCGACGCTGCGCAGGGAGCGGATTACGTCGGCTTCGGACCCATCTTTCCGACCGCGTCGAAGGCCGAATCGCCGTTGCCGCCTCCGCACGGAATTGACGGGCTGCGACGCGCCGTGCAGCGCTCGAAGGCACCCGTGGTGGCGATCGGGGGGATCGGCATCGAGCAGATCCGCGACGTCGCGAAGTCGGGCGCGCGGTGCGCCGCCGCCATCGCCCAGCTCTGCAACGCCTCCGATCCCGAGGCGGCCACGCGCGACATGGCGCAGGCGTTCCAGCGATGAGACCGGTCATCGGCGTGACGCCGGATGTCGGCGAAAGCACCTCGCGTCCCGGGCGGCCGGCGCTGCCGGTCTACGAGCTGAAGCAGGCATATGCGGACGCCGTGCTCGCGGCAGGTGGGCTTCCCGTGGTGCTGGCGTATACGGACGATCCGTCGGCGGTGGAGGAAGCGCTGAGTCTCTGCGACGGGCTCGTGATCACGGGCGGCGCATTCGACATTCCCGCCGAGCTCTACGGCGCAATTCCCGGCGCGCGGATGGGGCCGCTCAAGCCGGGGAGGACTGCGTTCGAGCAGCGCCTGCTGCGGGCAGCGCTGGCGGCCGACGTCCCGGTGCTCGGCATCTGCGGCGGCATGCAGCTGCTCGCCGTCGAAGCCGGCGGGACGCTCTACCAGGACATCGCCCACGAAGTTCCCAGCGGTCTCGATCACGAGCAGCGTCACGATCCGCGCGAGCCCAGCCACGCGGCGAAAATCGTCCCCGGCTCCCTGCTCGCGGCCATCGTCGGCGCGAGCCACATCGAGGTGAACTCCACGCATCACCAGGCGGTCAAGGATCCCGGTCGTGCAAAGGTGAGCGCGGTCGCGCTCGACCAGGTCGTCGAAGCCATCGAGCTTCCCGGCAGGTTCGCTCTCGGCGTGCAGTGGCACCCGGAGTTGATCGGCAGCCACGAGCACCTCGCGCTGTATCGCGCCCTGGTCGATCGGGCGCGCCGATGAACCCCCCTGCCGTCCTCGTGCTGGCGGGCCTCGATCCGAGCGGAGGAGCGGGGCTGCTCGCCGACGCAGAGGCCATCCGCGCCATGGGAGCGCGCCCACTCTGCGTCGCTACGGCCTTGACGGTACAGACCACTCGCGCCGCGCGAAGTTTCAAGGCGGTCGATGCAGCGCTGATCGCCGAGTCGGTGCGCGCGCTGTTGGAGGAGGAAGAGGTCCGCGCCATAAAAATCGGCATGGTGGGCGACGCGTCCAATGCTCGCGCCATCCGCGCGCTTCTTCCCCAAGGCGTGCCCGTGGTGGTCGATCCGGTGCTCGCCGCGTCGAGCGGGACTCCCCTGACGCCGAACCTCGCGGAAGCGGAAGCGCTGCTCGAAGGTCCGGCCGATGCGCGGACGCTGCTCGCGCGAGGTCCCGCTGCGGTCCTGCTGAAAGGAGGTCATCTCCCTGGACCGCCCACCGACGTGCTCGCCCTGCCCGCGAACACCGAGTCCTTCTCGGCGGGGCGGATTCCCGTCAAGGCGCGCGGCACGGGGTGCCGGCTGGCCAGCGCCATCGCCGCCGGTCTCGCTCGCGGGGTGCCTGTGCGCGAGGCGGTCATCGACGCACGCCGTTACGTTCGCGAATACCTCCAGGCGCAGATTCCAGTTTGACGGCGCGCGCCGTGGCGCGTGTTACACTCTCGCGGTCAGGGAGGAAACCTCAATGCGGATGCGGAAGTACGCCCCGATTCTCGTCCTGGCGCTCGCCGGTTGCGGACCGTGTGGGTACAACCGCCTCGTCACCGAGGAGCAACAGGTCGAGTCCGCCTGGAGCCAGGTCGAGAACCAGCTTCAGCGCCGCGCCGACCTGGTGCCGAATCTGGTCGAGACCGTCAAGGGCTATGCCCGCCACGAGAAGGGGGTCTTCGACGACATCGCCAACGCGCGCGCAGCCATGCTGGGGGCCTCTTCCCGCGCCGACAAGATCCAGACGGCGAACCAGTTCGAGGGCGCGATCAGCAAGCTGCTGTCGATCAGCGAGGCGTATCCGCAGCTCAAGGCGGACGGCAACTTCCAGCGCCTGATGGACGAGCTGGCGGGCACCGAGAACCGGCTCGCCGTCGAGCGCAAGCGCTACAACGACGCGGTCCAGCAGTACAACACGGACATCCGCGGCATCCCCGGCGCATGGTGGGCGAAGATCGGCGGGTTCGGTCCCAAGGAGTACTTCAAGGCGGAGAGCGGGGCGCGCGCGGTTCCCAAGGTGTCGTTCCAGTAGAGGATCGGAATGCGCACCAGCGGAATTCTCACCATCGGCGGTGCCTTCGTCGCCATCCTCGGCGCGGCGTTCTCGGCATTGATGCTGAAAGCGTTCGTGGTCGACAAGGGCCAGGGATTCGTGGACCTGTCGGGATTGGTCGTCGGCGTCGTCGTCGCCACGATCGGGCTGGGGCTGGTTGCGGTGGGACGGAAGAGGGCGCGCGTCGAGCACGAGACCGACGACCGCCATTTCTCCGAGGTGGCGCTCGCGCTGGCGAAAAAGAACAACGGCCAGGTGCAGGTGGACCAGGTGGCGAAGGCCAGCGGTCTCTCGCGCGACGAGGCGACGGCGCGGATGCGCCAGCTCACCGGCCGGGGCCTCTTCGATCTCGACTTCGACGCCAACGGCCAGATGGTCTGGAAATTGTCTCCCGACGCGGGGCGCGCGCAGCTCGCGGAGATCGCCGGCCGGGGCGGATGATCCGGAGGAGCGCCGCCATCGCCTTGTTCGCGTTGGCGTGCGCGCATGCGCATCCGCGGTCCGACGAGGCCCATCCCGACGAAGTCGATGCAGACGGCGTCGGCGACCAGCGCGTCAGCGCGCGCGCCTATCACCATTATCTCGATGCGCTGCTGGCGAAGAACGCCGACGACTTCGCCACCGCTGCCGACGAGCTGCGCGAGGCCTTGCTCTACGACGCCGAGTCCCCGCACTTGCACACCGTCCTCGCGGAGGTGCTGGTCAAGCAGGGGCGCATCGCCGATGCCGAAGACGAGTTGAAGACCGCGCTGGCGCTCGACTCCAAATATGGTCCTGCGCATGTGCTCAGCGGTCGGATCGCAGTCTCGCGTGGACAGACGATGCAGGCGCGCGATCACTTCCAGGCTGCCGTCGAGGGACAGCCAGACGATCCCGACGCGTACCGGGAGCTGGCGAGGCTGCTCCTCTCCATCGGCGATGTGCCCGCTGCGCAGCGCGTGGCGGAACGACTTGGCGACCGCCTGCAGGCGGCGCAGAAGCTGTCCAGCGACGATGCCGATGAGCTGGTCGCCGCGGATCGGCTCCGGGACCAGGCGGCCGCGGTCTGGGTGGAATTGGGCCGCTTCCAGGCGCAGCACGGCGACGATTCCGCGGCCGAGAGCGCGTTCGCGCATGCGCGCTCGGCTTCCCCCTCCGATCCCGACGCGCTGATGGCGGAGGCGGCTTACCTCGAAGCGAAGCGCAAGTACGCCGACGCGCGCGACCGTTATCTGCGACTGCTCGCGCAGCGGCCGGAGTCGCCGGAAGTGATCGCGGCGCTCGCCCGCGTTGCCCTGGTGGAAGGCGACGTCGAAGCCGTCATCGCGCACGCGCGCAAGCTGCTCGCTCTCGCCGCCAGCCTCGAGCCGTCGGACACCTCGGCGAGCGATGACGACCGGCGCGACGTCGCTGCCGCCCTGTTGCGCGTGGCCGTTCCGCTCCTCGGCGCGCACCGCAGCGCCGACGCGCAGCTCGCCTTGGACGGAGCCCTGCGCCTGTACCCCAGCCATCCCGAGCTTTCGTTCTATCGGGCGCTGGCGCTGGTCCAGCGCGGGCGGCCGCGAGAGGGCGCGCTCGCGTTCGAGGCGGTGGAGCGCTGGCTGAAAGCGCACGAGGACGAGCCGCCGTCGCCGGCGTTTCTGGGCGTGGAGCCGGCTGCGCTGTCGCTCGACGTGCGCCTGCAGGCCGCGCTGGCGCGGGGCAAGGCGGGAGAGACCCAGGAGTCCATCCGGCGCGTGCGCGCGCTGTTTTCGGAGCGGCCGGCGGACGAAGGCGTGTCGCTCGCGCTGCTCGAGTCATTCGACCGTGCGGGGAAAGCGGCGGAGGCGGAGCACATCCTCGCCGCCGCGGTGCGGGCGCATCCTGGATCCGACGGGCTCCTCTACGCGCTGGCCAACGCACAGGATCGCAGCGCCGCGCGCGGGAAAGCGCTCTCCACCATGCGCAAGGTGCTCGCCATCCAGCCGCAGCACGCGGGCGCGCTCAACTACATCGGATACTCGTTGACCGAGCGCGGAGGCGCCGCCGATCTGCGCGAGGCCGAAGGTCTGTTGGCGCGTGCCATCGAGCTCCGCCCTGACGACGGCGCCATCGCCGACTCGTACGGTTTCTGCCTGCTCAAGCTCGGCCGCGCTGTCGAAGCGCTGGCGGAGTTGCGCCGCGCCGACCGGCTCTCTCCCTCCGATCCCGTCATCCTGAGTCACCTGGGCGACGCGCTCGTTGCTACCGGCGGAAAGACGGCGGCCCTCGCTGCCTTCCGCCGCGCGCTCGGTCTGCTCATCCCTGCATCGACACGCCGCACGCCGAATCGCGCCGCGCAAGCGCGGGTCGATCCGCCCGATCGACCGGACCGCAACGACGCCAAGGTTCGCGTGGAAATCGAGCGCAAGCTGAGGGCGCTGGCGCCTTGACTGCGCGTCCGCCCCGTGGTTTTTGCGGGCGCGGCCAGGAGGCAGCAGGCGTGGCGGAAGAGCGGACAGACGAGGGTTTTTTCAGCGCCCGCGACGGCGTCCGTCTCTTCTGGCACACCGAGCGCGCCGCGAGCCCCACCGGTCATGTCGCCCTCCTGCACGGGTATGCGGAGCATCTCGGCCGGCAGAGCGAGATCATGCGCGCGCTCGCGGACCGGCGATATACGGTCCACTTGCTCGATTGCCGCGGCCATGGTCAGAGCGGTGGCAAGCGCGCGCACGTAGACCGATTCGACGAGTACCTCTCCGATCTCGACGTGTTCCTCTCGCGCGTCCGCGAGCGGTCCGGGAGCGCGCCGCTGTTCCTCCTCGGCCACAGCCACGGAGCGCTGATCGCCGTCAGGTATCTGCTCGATCACCCGGATGCCGTTCGCGGGGCGGTACTGGCGTCGCCGTACTTCCGCCTCAAGCTCCCCGTCTCGCCCATCAAGATCCTCGCCGGGAAGCTGATCTCGCGCGTGTTCCCGAGCTTGCCCATGCGCAACGAGCTCAAGCCCGAGCAGCTGACCCGCGACGTGCGCATCCAGAACGCCACCCGCGCCGATCCGCTCTATCAGCAGATCGCCACACCGCGCTGGTACACCGAGAGCAGCGCGGCGCAGGAGACGGTGCTGCGAAGGGCCACCGAGTTCGTCACTCCCTTCCTGCTCCTGTTCGGCTCGGCCGACGCCATCGCCGATCCGGCCGCGGGGAAGGAATTCTTCGAGCACGCAACCTCCAAGGACAAGCAGCAGAAGCAGTACGACGGCTTCCTGCACGAGCTCTTCCACGAGCCCGAGCGCGACCGGGTGTTCCGCGACGTGGTCGGCTGGCTCGACGAGCGCGCGCGGGACGCCTCGACGCGGGCGGCGGGCGCGAGATGAGCGAGCGGAACCGTCTGCTCGAGCTCCTCACCCAGCTTGCCTACGAGAAGCGCAAGGTGGTCCTCTCCTCCGGACAGGAGAGCGATTTCTACATCGACACCAAGCAGGCCTCGCTCACCGCGGAGGGCCACTACCTGGTCGGACGGCTGGTGCTCGCCGAGATCCGCGCCCATTTCCACGGCGCCCAGGCGGTCGGCGGAATGACCATGGGTGCCGATCCCATCGCCAGCGCGGTGTCACTGACGAGCTGGCTGCAGGCGAGCCCGCTGCCGGCGTTCTACGTGCGCAAGGAGCCGAAAGGGCACGGCACCAGCCAGTGGGTCGAGGGAAAGAAGGGGCTTCCTTCGCCGGCGCAGGTGGTGGTGGTCGAGGATGTGGTGACCACGGGCGCCTCCACTCTCAAGGCCATCGAGCGCTGCCGGAGCGAAGGCCTGCACGTGCTCGGCGTGGTAGCGCTGGTCGACCGCGAGGAGGGCGGCGGGGAGGCGGTGGAGAAGGCCGGGGTCGAACTCCGCTCGCTGTTCCGCCGGAGCGACTTTCCGTGAGGCGACTCTTTGCGGTCGCGACCGTTGCGCTCGCCACTGCCTGCCGGACGCTGCCGTTTCCCGATCCCGACCTCCAAGGCGACTACGGGAAGGCGCTGAAGAAGTGGACGCGCAAGGTGGCGTTGTACAGCGGGCTGGAGACGCGCGCGTTCGTGCGCGTCGTCTATCTCTCGCCCGACTTCGTGAACGCGCAGGCGATCGAGATCTCGCGCATGCGCGCCGAGCTTCCCGACAAGGCCGCGGAGACGCTCGCCCATCTGCGCGAGGAATACCGGCAGCCCAGCTTCTTCGCGGTGGTGTACATGCCCGACCGGACGGCAAACGACTGGAACGAGTCGGGCTCGGTTTGGCGGCTGGCGCTCAACCTTGGAATGGGCGAGCGGGCGCCGGAAAAGATCCAGCGCTTCGAAACGCCCTTCAACGCCGAGCTGCGCGCGCTGTATCCGTATCTCGACGACTACTCGGCCGGTTATCTGCTGAAGTTTCCAGAGCCGTTCCCTGCCGTCGCGGCCGCGGCAGCCTCTCCGCCGCAGACCTTCACGCCCACGGAAGCACAGCTCGTCGCGGCGGGAGCGCTGGGCAAGATGCAGTTCCGCTGGCGCCTCGACGGCGGTCCGGAAAGGCCGTCTTCGGCGGAGACGGGTCAGGAGCAGAAGCCGGTCACGTCGCCCAAGCCTTGAATGGCGAGCGCCTCACTTCGTTTCCAGCTTGCGGACGTACAGGGTTCCGGCGTGGACCCAATCCGCCTCGACGTCATGAACGCGCACCTCTGCGGCGGAAATGACGCCTCCGTGGACGTCGTCATCGCCCGACTCAGGAAGCTCCGAATCCGCGATCATGACGAGCTCGTCGCTGCGGACTTCCTTGGCCTTGATGCGGTGGGCGTAGATGACGTCTCCGCTGATGCCTTCGACGTGAAGATCGTGTGCGGTGAAGAGTTGCAGCGAGCCGGCGTCGGGGGATCCGGCATTGCCGTTCGACGTCCCGCCGTCGAGCTGTGGCGTGTCCGACTGTGCAGTCCCGCCGTCCACGGGAGTCGTCGTGGTGGCGCCTTCATCGGAGGCGCTACCGCCGGTGGTGAACGGGCCACATGCAGCGGCTCCGATCAACAATGCTGCAATCCAACTGCTCTTCGTCCGCACCTTTGCCCCCGGCGATGGCGACGAATCTTCGGCGCGCTCCCTCCTGCTGCAACCGGTCTCCGCAGCTTCTGTCGTCGGGAACTGAACGCCGCGGCGCGCTGCGTAGACGCACCACCTTGCCCAACAGACTGTCGATGAAAATCCCTATGCGGCAACCGCCTGGTCGCAGGCGGTGACGTTCGGCTGTGGCCCGGGGGCAGCTGCGCGAAAACCCTGCCCGGGCCGCCCGTGGGGGCGAGGGGGAACAGTGTTCCAGGAAGTCATGCCGGCGATGGGCCGCTTCAGCTGGCGGTCCTGCAAGTCGAAGAAGTCGCACAAGTCGCGCAAGTCCTGCAAGTCGCACAAGTCTCACAAGCGCAACAAGCGCTGCGGCTGCTAGTCGTCAGCGAAGGGCGGACGGGTACGCGCCGTCCGTCCTCGTCGCCGCGGAGGCGATCGTGTCCGATGCAGCCTGCCCCCTGCGCGCATCGGAGGAGCCCGCAGCGCCTGCGGCTTCTCTGGGGGCGATCGTGCGACGGTTCTGGCCGCGGTTGCGGCCTTTTCTGCGTCCGGCCGCCATCGTTCTCGCCGCCAGCCTGGTCACGCCCGCCATCGAAACGGCGGCAGTATGGCTCTTCAAGACGCTGGTCGACGGCGTGCTGGTCCCGCGCGATCTCCGCGCGCTCGTCCCGCTCGGGCTGGCCTATCTCGGTCTGACCGTCGCCGGCGGCGCAGTGGGATTCGTCAGCGGCTATCTGTCCACCTCGATCTCCGAGCGCTTCCTGCTGCTGTTGCGCACCGAAGTGTTTGCCCACGCGCAGCGGCTGTCCGTCGATTTTCTCGACCGCCGTCGCCTCGGGGACCTCCTCTCCCGGCTCAGCGGCGACATCGGCTCGATCGAGTCGTTCCTTCTTTCCGGAGTCATCGATGCCGCGGTCGATCTGGTCCGAGTGCTCTTTTTCGCGGCCGCCCTTGCTTTGCTCGACTGGCGGCTGGCGTTGCTCTCGATCGTCGTCGCGCCCGCCTTCTGGCGGGCGGCGCGCGCCCTCTCCGGCCGGCTTCGCGACCTGTCGCGAGAGAAGCGCCGGCGGAGCGGCAGCCTGAGCGCAGTCGCCGAAGAGAGCCTCTCCAACGCGGCACTCGTTCGCGCTTACGGTGCGGAAGACGCGGAGCTCCGGCGGTTCCAGCGCGAAGGCGAGGCCGGCGTGGTGGCGGCGCTCGCCTCGGCGCGCCTCCGGGCTCTGTTCTCGCCGCTGGTCGATCTCCTCGAGATGGGCGGCACGCTGGTGGTGCTCGCGGCCGGGACGTGGGAGCTGCAGCAGGGCCGGCTCACCCTCGGCGCGCTGCTGATCTTCGTCACCTACCTGGGAAAGCTCTATCGGCCGGTCCGGGAGCTGGGATCGTTCTACAACAGCGCGTTCAGCGCCGCGGCCAGCGCGGAGCGCGTGCTCGAGCTGCTCGACCAACCCCAGGAGACGCCGTCCCGCACTTACGAACCGCTTCGCCTCTCCCGCGGGGTTCTGGAGTTCGACCGGGTCACGTTCCGCTATCCCGGAAGCAAGGCGGCGGCGCTCGACGACGTCTCGTTCCGCCTGGAGCCCGAAGAGTCGCTTGCGCTCGTAGGTCCGAGCGGGTCCGGCAAGTCCACCATCGTCAAGCTGCTGCTGCGCTTTTACGAGCCGGACTCGGGGCGGATCCTCCTCGATGGGCGCGATCTGCGCGAGATCGACCCGCGCGAGCTGCGCGCTGCCCTCGCCGTCGTCCTGCAGGAGACGTTGATCGTGCACGGCACCGTTCGCCAGAACATCGCCTACGGGAGCGAGGCCGCCGACGACGAGACGATGCGCCTCGCGGCGCGACAGGCGGACGTCGACGAGTTCGCGCAGGCACTGCCAGGTGGATACGACTGCCTCGTCGGACAGAAGGGCAGGCTGCTCTCCGGGGGCCAACGCCAGCGAATTGCCATCGCTCGCGCGATGATCCGCCGCGCCCCGCTGTTGCTGCTCGACGAGCCCACCGCTTCGCTCGACGCCGAGGCCGCGCGGCGGGTCATGGCCCCGCTCCTGCGCCTCGTCGCGGGACGGACGACGTTGCTGGTGACGCACGATCTCCGGCTCGCCCGACTCGCGGGGCGGATCCTGGTGCTGGAGAAGGGCCGGATCGCGGATGCGGGAACGCACGACGAACTGGTCGCGCGCGGGGGCAGCTACGCGCGCGCCTGCCTTGGGCAGGTCGGCGCCGAACCGCTGCAAGGGTGCGCCTGAAAATGACGGTCATCCCGCGAGGAAGACCGCTCTCCCCCGGCTATCGCGCGCTGCGGCTGCTTCGCCGCGGGCATGCGGTCGACGTCTATGACGCGTGGAGCGAGGAGCGCGGCTGCCGCTGCATCGCGAAAGCGCTGCGCGCCGATAGGCTGGCCGATCGCGAGGCGCGCCTCTCCCTGTTGCTCGAAGCGCGCCTGCTCCTCGACCTGTCGCATCCGCATCTGGTTCGCGCCTATGAGCTCGTGCGCCGGCCGCGCCCGATCCTCGTCCTCGAGACGCTGACCGGCGCAACGGTCTCGCGCCTCATTTCCGACCACCCGCGCGGTTTTCCGGCGCGCGACGTCCTCTTTCTCGGCATTCACATCGCCTCCGCACTCGGGTACCTGCACGCGACCGGATATCTGCATCTCGACGTGAAGCCGTCGAACGTCGTCGCGCAAGGCGGGTCGGCAAAGCTCATCGACTTGAGTCTTGCCGAGCGAATCGGGCGCCGGGTCCCTGGCGTTGGCACTCGCGGGTACATGTCCCCGGAGCAGATCGCCGGGCGGCGGCTGACGACGGCGACCGATGTCTGGGGATTGGGACGCCTTCTTCACGAGGCGGCGCACGGGACGACGCGGCTCCCTCGTACGGCGGCACAGGTCATCGATGCCTGCCTGCAGGCGGATCCCCGGGCGCGACCCGCGCTCGACGAACTTTCGGAGACGTTTCGTGCCGCGGTCTAGCGCCGCCGCGATGCTGCTCGCGCTCGCGGCCACCTTCGCTACCGGCGCGGTGGCGGATCCGCCTCCCTCGCGCTCGCTGCGCGCCGCGCGAAGAATCGGCGAGATCCGGATCGACGGCCGCCCCGACGAGGCCGCGTGGCGCGCGGCGGACGTCGGCGACAGCTTCCTCCAGACAGAGCCCGACGACGGCCAGCCCGCGACCGCGCCGACCCGGTTCCGGGTCCTCTGGGACGACGACTCGCTGTATGTGGCGATCGAATGCGACGATCCGCAACCGCCGACGGCGCTGGCCAGCCCACGCGACCGGGACATCGACGCGGATCTCGTCCGCATCGATCTCGACACGACGCTCGACCGCCGCACCGCCTACCACTTCGGCGTTTACGCCGCGGGCCAGCAGGTTGACGGAATGCATTTCAACGACGACGACTACACCAGCGACTGGGACGCGGCGTGGGAGTCGGCCGTCGCGACTACGCCTTCGGGTTGGAGCGTCGAGATGCGTATTCCCCTGCGGGTCCTCCGGGTGCCGGAGGGTGCACACGCCTTCGGGCTCAACGTCGCGCGCACTCTCACCCGCCGCCACGAGGAAACCACCTGGCAGTACCGGCCGCGCGAGGCGGCGGGAGTGGTCAGCGGCTTCGGCCTGCTCACCGGCCTCGATGGGCTCCGGCCGGTCGTGCAACTGGATCTCAAGCCGTATGTCGCTGGCCGAGGCAATTGCGGGACGGCGACGGCGACTCCCTGTCAGGCCGGTTTCGATCTCGGGCTCGATGCGCGCTATTCGCTGACCAGCGAGCTGGCGCTGGTCGGCACCGTCCACCCGGACTTCGGCCAGGTGGAGATCGACGAGCGGGTGCTGAACCTCACCACCTTCGAGACCTACCTGCCGGAGAAGAGACCCTTCTTTCTCGAAGGGCTCGACCTGTTCAACCTGCCGCTCTCGAGCGCGTACCAGATCTTCTACTCGCGCAGGATCGGCGAAGCGCCGGTTTCCCCGCTGCTCGGCCCGAACGACACGCTGATCGCGGACGCCGGTTCCCGGAACATCGCGGGCGCAGCAAAGGTGTCCGGAAAGACGGGACCCTACAGCGTCCAGGCGCTGACGGCGTTCGAGCCACGCGCCTACGCCCGCGTGCTCTCGGCGGATGGACGCGCGGGCGATCAGCTCGCGGCGGAGGCCGCGCAGGCGACGGCGCTCCGCGTTCGCAGGGCGTTGAGCGACTCCGCGGTATCCGGCTTTGCCGTCACCGCGCTCGATCCGTTCGGCTTCGCCGACCGCCACGCGTTCGCGGCCGCGGCGGACACCGTCGTGTTCGACGCGGACCGCGACTGGAACGCGTCGGTGCAGGTGGCGGGATCGTTGCTCGCGGGCGGGACCGACTCCGTGCTCCTCGACGGAACCGTGCTCGGCGCGGGAGCCAGGGGGTGGGCGGCATCGACGCGCCTCGCCCGCGATGGAGGAGCGCTCAACGCGAGCTTCTCCGCAGACGTCCTCTCGCCAAAGTTCTGGGTCAACGATCTGGGCTTCATGGACCGGGGCAATCTGATCGATCTGCGCCCTGCGTTGACGGTGCGCGACCTGCACCCGCAGGGAAGATGGCAAAAGGCGTCGTTGCGGCTGAGCGCCGAGGACGAGCGCAATTTCGACGGCTTCCTGCTGCGGCGCTCGTTGTCCCTGGACTCGTCGGTGACGCTGAACTCGTACTGGAGCGGCTCGCTGTCCACCACGCTGTTTCTTCCGGCCGTCGACGACCGCGAGCTGGGAGACGGCACGCCGCTGGCGCGGCCTGGTGCGGTGCGCGTCTCCGCGGACGTCGGCACCGACTCGCGGCAATCCCTCATCGCCTCGTTCTCCATCTCGCAACAGCTCAGCGAAGGTATGCGCGAGCGCAAGACCGCAATCGGCGCGGACCTCAAGTTCCGGCCCTATCCGGCGCTGGAAGCGGGAGTGTCCGTCACCTACGAAAACGATGGAGGCGCCATCCGGCGGATCCGCGGCGCGACCGGCGTTCCGGAGATGGGCGGCGATCCTGCGGTAGATCTCGACCCAGCCGGGGCGACGCGTTCCTGGCGCTTGTACCTGCTGGCTCCTCAATACGCGCAGTCGGTCAGCGCCATCCTGCGCGCGGCAGCGGCGCTCGGACCGCATCTCTCCGTGCAAGCGTTTGCGCAGCTCTTCACGGAAGGAGTTGCCTACGGCGACCCGATGCGCGCGGTCGTCGCGCCGGGTCGCGCGACCGTCCAGGTCGACGGACTCCCTCGCGCCGGCAACGCGGATCAGCCTGCCTGGCCCGACCAGCGCGATGCGGACCTTTCCCTCAACCTGGTGTTGCGCTGGGAATGGCGGGTCGGCTCGAACCTCTATCTGGCGTATGCGCACCAGACTTCCGGATCGGCGTCGCCGAACGACCATCGGCTGTCGCTGTTCGGCGAGGCCGGCGCGCTCGCGGGCCCGGGGGCGACGCGCGGCGACGCTTTGATGCTCAAGATCGACATGCTCACCGCGCTCTGATCCTCAGCGCGGCCACGCCGACGGCGCCGGCTTGCCGCGCACCAGAATGGTGTCGCGCGGTGGAATCTGCCCGGTCCAGCTCAGCGTGTAATGCAGCCCGCGGCTCTCCTTGCGCTCCTGCGCGCAGGCGACGATCAGTTGCGCCACCTCGGCGAGGTTGCGCAGCTCGAGCATGTCCCGGTCGACCAGGTATCCCCAGTAGTACTCCTGGATCTCGCCGGCCAGATTGTCGAGGCGGCGCTGCGCGCGCGCCAGGCGTTTGTCGGTCCGGACGATGCCGACGTAGTTCCACATCAGGTGGCGGATCTCGTCCCAGTTCTGCTTCACGATCACGCCTTCGTCGGGCGGCACGGCGCGGCCTGGATCCCAGTCCGGGACCGACGGCGAACGGACGGACTCGGCGCAGATTCCGCGCGCCGCATCCGCCGCGCGGCGGCCGAAAACGAGACCCTCCAGCAGCGAGTTCGACGCCAGCCGATTCGCTCCGTGCAGTCCCGTGCACGCGACTTCACCCGCCGCGAGCAGGCCGGGCAGGGTGGTTCGCCCTTGCAGGTCGGTGCACACGCCGCCGCAGACGTAGTGGGCTGCGGGCACGACCGGGATCGGAGTGACCGCCATATCGAATCCGAAGGCGCGGCAAGTCGCATAGATGTGCGGGAAGTGCTCGACCAGGAACGCCTTCCCGAGGTGCGTCATGTCCAGGAACGCGGAGTCGTCGCCGCGCCGCTTCAGCTCGCTGTCGATGCTGCGCGCCACCACGTCCCGAGGCGCCAGCTCCTTGCGCGGGTCGTAGCGCTCCATGAACGCCTCGCCGGCCTTGTTGCGCAGGATGCCGCCCTCTCCCCGGAGCGCCTCGGAGATGAGGAAGTTCTTCGCTTCCGGGTGGTAGAGGCAGGTGGGGTGGAACTGGATGAACTCGAGGTTCGCCACCGCGGCGCCCGCGCGATGGGCCATTGCCAGGCCGTCTCCCGTCGCGACGTCGGGATTGGTCGTGTACAGGTAGACCTTGCCGGCGCCGCCGGTCGCCAGAAGCACCGTTTTGGCCACGAAGCTGTGGACCTGCCCCGACCGGTTGTCGAGCGCGTACGCGCCAAGCACGCGCTCTGCGGGAGCGCCGAGGCGCGAGGCGAGGATGAAGTCGATGGCATGGTGATCCTCGAAGAACTGCACTCCGGCGTCCGCCGCCGCCTGGAGGAGGGTCCGCTCCACTTCCATCCCGGTGAGATCGGCGGCATGGACGACGCGCCGCTGCGAGTGCCCGCCTTCGCGCGTGAGGTGGTAGCCGAACTCCGACGCGTCGCGCGTGAACTCCGCTCCCAGGTCGATCAGCTGCCGCACGCGGGCCGGGCCCTCGGTGACCGTGACGCGGACGGCCTCTTCGCGGCAGAGCCCGCCTCCCGCGGTGAGTGTGTCCTGGACGTGCTGCTCGAAGCTGTCCTGCGGACCGAAAACCGCCGCGATGCCGCCCTGCGCGTAGGCGGTATTGCTCTCGGAGCGGCCTCTTTTCGAGAGCAAGGCGACGCTCCCATGCCTGGCCGCCTGCACGGCGAAAGAAAGGCCAGCAATTCCCGACCCGAGAACAAGGTAGTCGAACTGGTGCCGCATGTCGGACATCTACCAGAAAGCAGGCGTGTGAAGATTTGCCCCCCAACATGGCGAGGGGTTATCGTCCACTCTGAATATGGTGCGGCTCCTCCTTGCCATGGCGCTCTATGCGCTGCCCGCGGCTGCGCGCTCGCCGCTGCACACCTGGACCGACAAGGACGGCGTCTTCCACGTCGAGGACGTTCCGCCCTCCCGCGCCCGGGCCGCAGCGCGAAAGACGGCCGAGGCGCAGGTGAACGTCGCGCCGTCCAGGCGCGGCGAGCGGTGGTGGGAGAAGCGCTCCGACGCTCCGCCCGACGAGATCGACCGGGCGGCGGCGCTCTACAACGTTCCGGCGGAGCTGGTCCGTGCAGTGATCTGGGCCGAGAGCGCGGGCGACGCGGCGGCGATCTCGCGCGCCGGCGCCATCGGTCTGATGCAGCTCATGCCGCGCACCGCCGGCGACATGTACGTCGAGGATCCGGTCGATCCCGCCCAGAACATCATGGGCGGCACCCGCTACCTCCGCTGGCTCGCCAATCAGTTCAAGGGCGACATGCTGCTCACGCTGGCCGCGTACAACGCCGGCCCCGAAGCCGTCCGCAAGTACGGCGGCGTCCCTCCCTTCGACGAGACGCGCCAATACGTCCGTCGCGTCGTCGCCTACTACCGTCAGCTCCGGGCGCAGACGCGCAAGAGGGTCGTCGCCGAGGCGGCGAAGTGATCGATCCGCGCAGCCGCGCGGAACGCGCCATCTTCGACGAGGACGATTCCGATCTCGCCGAC
>Ga0209808_1000318_pt1 | contig 24059 bp, 26 predicted proteins | sample GraSoiAngelo_157_FD_186171 | JGI IMG/M metagenome (GOLD analysis project Ga0209808, IMG submission 186171) | Grasslands soil microbial communities from the Angelo Coastal Reserve, California, USA - 14_1009_16_20cm (SPAdes) (version 2) | ecosystem: Environmental > Terrestrial > Soil > Grasslands ... | reverse complement strand
CGCCGCTTCGCTCGGTCGTGCGGATCAGGCCTTCAGCTGGTCGTTGCGGGGCATTGATGATCTGCGTCTCCCCGTCTGGCGCATTGCCGCCTCAGCAGTAAAGCTCCTGACCGAAGGGAACCTGACCCGCGTCAAGCGGTGTCCTGGCGCCGACGACTGCGGCTGGCTCTTCTACGACACGAGCCGCAACGGCACGCGGCGCTGGTGCAGCATGGAGGGTTGCGGCAGCCGGATGAAGATGCGGCGCCACTACGCGAGGCACAAGCAGCGCAGCCTGCGCTATCACGGTCGGGTGCGACCTTTCTCCCAGTAGCGCGCAAGCCCCGCATAGGACTGCCAGAGCGGCATCGCCTGCTCGTATGGCGGCGCGTCCTCGCCGAGTTCCTTGGTCGCCGAGGCCTCAAACTCCTCCTTGCTCGCGCCGTCCCCGACCAGCGCCGTCCAGGCGCGCAGGCGCCGCCGCAGCTCCGCCAGATGCTCGCGCGGCTCGTCCGCGATGCCGAAGTGGATCAGCGCCAAACGCGCCGCGCCGCGCCGCTCGAGCTCGTCGAGCGTCGACTCCCAGGCCTCGAGGTCGAACTCGGGCGGTGGCGTCGGCGGCAGCACGAACCGGCTCGGCTGGATCCTGACGCCTGCCGCGTCGCCCGCGTACAGCGTCCTGTCGCCGTCGACGTAGCAGACGTGGTGTGAGGCGTGGCCGGGAGACGGGAAGCACTCGAGACCGAGCACGCGGTCGCCGGTCTCCCGCACGTTCTCCTGTGGCACCGGCGCCAGCTCGCCCCAGAGCGTGTCGAACTCGTCGCCGTAGAGCCGGCGGGCGCTCTGCTCGAGCCGGCCCGGGTCGATGAGATGCGGCGCCCCGACCGGCGAGACGTGCACCTGCAGCTCGGGGTGGTCGCGTACGAGCACGCCCGCGGCGCCGGCGTGGTCGAGGTGGATGTGCGAAAGCAGCAGGTGGCGTACGTCGTGCAGCTCGAGTCCGCGCTCGCGCAGCCGCCCCTTCAGCACCGGCACGCAGGTGGCCGGCCCGCAGTCGAAGAGCGCCGGTCCCTCGGGTGTCTCCAGCAGGTAGCTGCCGATCACGCGCTCGCGGCCGAGGTGCAAAAGGTCGAGCGGCTGCGGCTGCACGCCGGGGCTGTTCGGCTATGCGCCGGTGGTCGCGGCCGAGACCGCCAGCGCGACCTCGAGGTCGGCAAGCAGGTCCTCCGCCGACTCGAGGCCGACCGAGAGCCGGATCAGGTTCGGCGGCGCCGCGAACGGCGAATCGACGGTCGACGCATGCGTCATCCGCGCCGGCACCTCGATCAGGCTCTCGACGCCGCCGAGGCTCTCGGCGAGCTTCCAGATCTTCGTCCGCGCGACGAGCGCGACCGCCTCTTCCTCGGACTCGGCCAGGAACGAGATCATGCCGCCGAAGTCGCGCATCTGGCGCGCGGCGATCGCGTGGCCGGGATGGTGCGGCAGGCCCGGGTACAACACCTGCTCGACCCGCGGGTGCCGCTCGAGGAAGCCGGCGATCGCGAGGGCGCTCGCGCAGTGCTGGCGCATCCGCACGGCGAGGGTCTTCAGGCCTCGGAGGATGAGCCAGCAGTCGAACGGCCCGGGAATGGCGCCGAGCGATTTCTGCAGGAAGTAGAGCCGCTCCGCGATGGTCGGATCGTTCGTGGCCAGAAAGCCGCCGATCAGGTCGGAGTGCCCGCCGAGGTACTTCGTCGTCGAATGGAGGACGACGTCGGCGCCGAGCGCGAACGGCTGCTGCAGGTAGGGGGTTGCGAACGTGTTGTCGACGACTACCAGCGCACCGGCCTCGTGCGCGGCCTCGGCCGAGGCGCGGATGTCGATCACGTTCAGGAGCGGGTTCGTCGGCGTTTCCAGCCAGACCATCCGCGTTCGCTCGTCCAGGTGGTCGGTGAGGTTCTGGTTGATCTCGGGTGCGTCGATCCAGTCGAACGCGTAGCCCTTCGGCTCGTAGACCTGCGAGAACATGCGGTAGACGCCGCCGTAGACGTCGTTGACGGCCACGATCCGGTCGCCCGGGTTGAGGAGATGCATGAGCGTCGTCGTCGCACCAAGGCCCGAGCCGAAGGCGACGCCGTGCTCGGCCCCCTCGAGCGATGCGAGACAGGTTTCGAGCGCCCTGCGCGTCGGGTTCGAGGCGCGCGAGTAGTCGTACCCCTTGTTCTCGCCAACCGCCTCTTGGACGTACGTCGACGTCTGGTGGATCGGCACCGTGATCGCGCCAGTCGTGGGGTCGGGCTCCTGTCCGGCATGGATCGCGCGAGTCTCGAAATCCATGCTTTCGATTCTAGTTGTGCCGGTTCGAGACGCCGGCGCAGTTGGAGCAACGGCAGCTAGCTGCAGGCGGCAATCGCATCGACGAGCTTCCGCCGCTCGTCTGCTGACAGGCCGAAGCGGGTCCGGAACTCCACATCGACGCGCTTGAAGTCGCTGTAGGGCATCGTCTTTTCAAGCTGATCGAGGACACAGCGGCACCTGCTCTCGGTCGCGCCTCGCTGCGCCGTGCACGATTCCATGAAGGTCGCGACCGCATCGGAGGGGTACTTGCGGCTACCGCCGCCGCACCCGGCGACGATCATCACGAGCGCGACCAGTAAAACGACGGCGCCGACCGCGCGGGTCATGCGCCCATCTCGCCCGACCTCCTAGTAACTGAACGGCTTGACGACCATGTCGAAGACGATCAGGAACATCAGCGCGACGTCGACGCGGACGACGAACAGGATCCGCCGCAGCCTCGCCTGCACCTCGGGCGCCTTCGGGCCGTGTTCAGCCGCGGCCTTGTTCAGCCGCTTCGATTCCGGGCCGAGGAACGCGATTCCAGTCGCCGCGGAAAGCGCCCACGCGACGAGACCGAAGATGATCCAGAACTGGTTGTAGGGGATGTCGCCGTTCATGGTCATGGCAACCCCGAAACCGAGCACGACGAACGACATCACCGGAAACAGGCGACCGGCGACGGTCTCGGCCCAGTGGCCGATCTGGAGCAGCTGGTCGTCGTTGTCCGCGAGCTCCGCCAGCACCGCGCAGATGGTGATGAACAGGCCGCCGCCCACCCAGACTACGGCCGCGCCGACGTGGAGCATCTTGAAGACGAAGTACCAAGGAGCGCTCGCCGCGAAGACGATCGAAGCGGCGACGAGGGCGACCGCGATGGACGCGGTGACGATGATCGACGTGCGGCGACGGTTCGCCGCGCTCGGTGCAGCGACTGCTTGTTCCATGACCTCTCTCTACGACGAAATGACTCGGACCGCGCGGATCTTATCGCCGTTAGGCGACGGCGACTACCCTCTCGGCCCCCGCATTTCGGTAGTCGGGACCCAGCTTTTCGGTCAGCGTCCGCTCCAGCTCGCCATTCTGGGCGAGTTCCTCGACGATGTCGGCGCCGCCGACCAGCTCGCCGCGGACGAAGACCTGGGGAATCGTCGGCCAGCTCGAGACCGCGGAGAGCTCCTGGCGGATCCGCGGGTCGGGCAGCACGTCGACGGCGGTCACCGGTGCCCCGGCTCGGCGGAGCGCCTCGAGGGCCCGCCTCGAGTTCCCGCACATCACCAACTGCGGCGTGCCCTTCATGAATAGGGCCACGTCCTCCGAGTCGATCACATTCTCGATCTGGTCGCGAAGCTCGCTCACTGGGTTCCTTTCGTCTTGATCCGTAGTTCGTGAATCGTGCCATCGGCGAGTGGGGCTGCGAGGGCGTCGTTGACGAGCCGGTGCTGCTCGAGCAGCGGCAGGCCGTCGAAGCGGGAGCTCGAGACCGTCACCTGGAAGTGGTCGCCGCCCCCGGTGCGGTCTTCGACGGCGAGCTCGGTCGCGTCGGGGAACGCCTGCCCGAGCAGGCCGCGAAGGCGGTCTACGGCCATTTCAGCTCTTGGAGTTCCCCCGCTGGTGCGCGAGGTACTCCAGCAGGTCGGAGCGCGTGATCACCCCGACCGGGCGGCCTTCGCGGGCGACGACGACGGCATTCGTCCGGCCGGTGAGGGTGGGGAAGACCTCGTCGAGCGAGTCGCCGATGTCGATCGTGGCGAGCGGCGGCTGCATCGCGTTGGCGACGTCCTCGTGCAGCGCGTCCGGGTTCTTGAAGACGCGATCGAGCAGGTCGCGGTCCTGAAGCGAGCCGACGACATCCGCGAGCGACTCCGAGGCGCCGTCACGGACGACGGGGAGCTGGGAGATCGAATATTGCTGCATCAGCTCGATTGCCTCGCCGACCTTCTGGTGCGAGCCGATCACGATGAACTGCGGCACGCCGGGCTCCTCGCGCGTCTTGGCGCTGAGGACCGCCTCCACGGTCGGCGCCGGCGCATGCCGCTCGAGGAAACCGTGGTCGAGCATCCAGTTGTCGTCGAAGAACTTCGAGAGGTAGTTGCGGCCGGTGTCGGGGATCAGCGTCAGGATCCGGGCCTCCGGCCCGAACCGCCCCGCGATCCCGAGCGCCGCCCACACCGTCGTCCCGGCGGAGCCTCCGGCGAGGATCCCCTCCTCGCGCGCCAGCCGCCGTGCGAGCAGGAAGGAATCTCGGTCCGAGACCCGGATCCACTCGTCGACGACCTCGGGGTCCATCGTCTGCGGCCAGCTGTCCTTGCCGATTCCCTCGACCAGATAGGGGTGGACGTCGGCCTCGTCCTGCGCGGTGTAGACCGACCCCTCGGGGTCGGCGCCGACGATCAGGACCTCGGGCTTCCGCTCCTTGAAGAAGCGGCCGACGCCCGAAATGGTGCCGCCGGTCCCGACCGAGATCACGATCGCATCGAGCTCGCCGCCGGTCTGCTCCCAGATCTCCGGCCCCGTCACCTCGTAGTGGGCGCCGGGATTCGCCATGTTCGAGTACTGGTCGGGTTTGAAGCCGCCGGGGATCTCTTCGGCAAGCCGGTCGGAGACCGAGTAGTAGCTCTCGGGCGAGTCCGGCGGTACCGCGGTCGGGCAGATGACGACCTGGGCGCCGTACGCACGCAGGAGCGCGATCTTCTCCTGGCTCATCTTGTCGGGCATCACGAAGATGCAGCGGTAGCCCTTGATCGCGGCCGCGATCGCGAGCCCGACGCCCGTGTTGCCGGAGGTCGGCTCGACGATCGTGCCGCCCGGCCTGAGCCTTCCCTCCCGCTCGGCCCGCTCGATCATCGGCAGCCCGATCCGGTCTTTCACCGAGCCGCCCGGATTCAGGTACTCGAGCTTCGCGAGCAGGGTCGGCGCGACGTCGCGTCCCAGCTTGTCCAGCCGGACGATCGGCGTCGCGCCGACGAGGTCAAGCACGGTCGGGTACTCCCGAGCCATCGCCCCAAGCTTAGATCGCGACTCCCGCAGCTTCGCTCTCCCTCACGTCTTCCGCGCGCACCCCGCGAAGCAGCACGAACCCTGCTGCCGCGCCGGCAAGGGCCAACGCGAGGAGTGCCCAGAAACCGTGCTGAAAGCCCGTGGTCAAGAAGCCGTGCGCTTCCGCCTTCGAATGTGGGTGCTTGCCTGCAGTCGCCGAGGTGAAGATTGTGGTCACGATGGCCACACCGATCGCGCCGCCGATTTGCTGGCTCGTGTTCAGCAATCCCGAGGCGAGCCCGGCCTCGCGCGGCGCGACGCCGGCGAGCGCCGCAATCGAGACGGGGACGAAAGCGAAGGCGAGTCCGACTGCGAACACGAGATAGGCCGGTAGCAGGTCGGGCCAGTAATTGCCGTCGACTGGAATGCGCGTATACCAGTAGAGAGCAGCGGCGAGGATGATCAGGCCCGCGGTCATCACCAGCCGCGGTCCGATCCTCGTCGCCAACGCCTGCGCGACGCCGGCCCAGATGACCGTCGTGCCGGCGGTGGCGAGAAACGTGACGCCCGTCCTGAGCGCCGTCCAGCCGAGAACCTGCTGCACGTACAGCGTCAGTAGGAAGAAGTTGGCGAAGATCACCATCCCCATCAGGAAGCCGACGACGTTGGCCCCGCTCAGCGACCGGTTTCGGAAGATCGCGAACGGCATCAGCGGCGCTTTCCCTCGGAGTTCGATCGCGAGGAAGGCTGCGAGGATCGCAACCGAGGCGATGATCAAGAGGATCGTCCGGGCGGAGCCCCAGCCGACGTCCGGCGCCTTCGAGATCGCATAGACGAACAGCGCCAGGCCGCCCGTCACCGTCACGGCGCCGGCCACGTCGAAGCGGCGGTGGCCGACGTCGGCGCGGCTCTCCGGGACGATCCGCTCCGTCAAGCCGAAGACCAACGCCCCGACGGGCACGTTCACGAAGAAAATCCATTCCCAGCCGAGGTACTTGACGAGGATGCCGCCGAAGAGAACGCCCGCGGCAGCGCCGGAGCCGCCGAGCGCGCCCCAGATCCCGAGCGCCTTGTTGCGCTCGGCCCCTTCCGTGAAGGTCGTTGTCACGATCGAGAGCGCCGCGGGCGAGATGATCGCCGCGCCGAGACCCTGGAGAGCGCGCGCGCCGATCAGCACGGCGGCGCTGCCGAGCGCGTGCGATAGCCCGCAGGCCAGCGAGCTGAGCGTGAAGAGGATGAGGCCTGCAACGAAGATCCGCCGGCGTCCCAGCAGGTCGGCCATCCGGCCGCCGAGGAGCAGGAAGCCGCCGAAGGTGATCGAGTAGGCGATGATCACCCACTCCACGGTCTGCCGTGTGATGTCCAGGTCGGTCTCGATCGACGGGATCGCGACGTTGACGATCGCAACGTCGAGGATCGTCATGAAGAACGCGGTGCCGACGACGGCGAGGATCAGCCAGCGGCGCGGGTTCGGTTCGGCGGCTACGTCGGTCAAGTCTTCCTCCCTCTCTGTTCGTTGGAGCGGCAAAACGCGATCCGGTCGCGCCCTATTCCAGCTATCCAGCGGAAAAGATTCAAGGCCGCCTCAGTGCCGGAAATGCCTGCGGCCGGTGAAGACCATCGTCGCGCCGGCCCGCTCGACCGCGGCGATCACCTCGGCGTCCCGCTTCGAGCCGCCGGGCTGGATGAACGCCGAGACGCCGGCCCGCAGAGCCAACTCGGGGCCGTCCGCAAACGGGAAGAACGCGTCCGAGGCGAGCACCGCGCCGGTGAGATCGTGGCCGTGCTCGCGCGCCTTCTCGAGCGCGATCCGCACCGAGTCGACACGGCTCATCTGGCCCGCTCCGATGCCGAGTGTCTGCAGGTCGCGGGCGAGCACGATCGCGTTCGAGGTCACGTGCTTGCAGACGCGCCAGGCGAAGAGGAGGTCCCCCCAGAGCGTCTCGGTCGCCTCGCCGCTGACGACCTCCATTCCGGCACGGTCCTCGATGTCCCAGTCTCGATCCTGGACGAGCAGGCCGCCGAGGACGCGCTTGAAGTCCCGCTCGCCCGGCGCGCCCCGGCGACGCTCGCGATCGACGAGGATGCGCGTTGCCGGCTTCTGCATCAGCGTCTCGAGCGCGGCCTCGTCGTAGCCGGGCGCGAACAAAACCTCGACGAACTGCCCGACGAGCAGATCGGCGAGCTCCTCAGAAACCAGGCGGTTCAGGATCACGACGCCTCCGTACGCGGCAACCGGGTCAGCGGCCAGCGCGCGTTCGTACGCGTGCTCGATCGAGCCTGCGACCGAGACGCCGCACGGGTTCGCGTGCTTGACGATCACGCAGGCGGGCAGCTCGAACTCGCGCAGGCAGAGCCGCGCCGCGTTCAGGTCGTTGAGGTTGTTGTAAGAGAGCTCACGCCCGTGCAGCTGCTCGACCTGCGAGAGCAGGTGCCGTCGGGCGCCGATCTCGGCGTAGTAGGCCGCGCGCTGGTGTGGGTTCTCGCCGTACGAGAGATCGAGCGCCTTCTCGAACGCTGGGATCAGCCGGTCGGGAAACGTGTCTCGGTCCATGAACCACGCCGCGATCGAGGCCTCGTAGGCGGCGGTGACCGAGAACGCCTCGGCGGCGAGCTCGCGGCGCGTTTCGAGCGACAGCTCGCCGTCGCGGCGCAGCTCTTCGAGGACGCGCTCGTACTGCGGCCCCCGGCAAACCGGCGCGACGTGGGCGAAGTTCTTCGCGGCGGCGCGGAGCATGGCGGGGCCGCCGACGTCGATCACTTCGACCGCGTCCTCCTCGCGCACGCCGTGCCGGGCGACCGTCTCACGGAACGGATAGAGGTTGACGCAGACGAGGTCGATCGGCTGGATCTCCTGCTCCTCGAGGGCCGCGAGATCGTCCGGCTGGTCCCGCCGGGCGAGAATCGCGGCGTGAATTCGCGGGTGCAGGGTCTTGACTCGGCCGCCGAGCAGCTCCGGCACCTGCGTGATCTCCTCGATCCGCGTCACCGGGATGCGCATTTCCTCGAGGTACGCGCTCGTGCCGCCGCTCGAGACGATCTCGACGCCCAGCTCGACCAGCCCCTGCGCGAACTCGTCCAGGCCCGACTTGTCGTGGACCGAGATCAGCGCGCGCGTGATCATCGGCCAACCTGTTGGCCGACGACGATCACGCGGAGACGGCGGCCGTCAGCTTGCCGTCGAGGAAGAGCCGGGCCGCCTCGGGCAACAGCCGGTGCTCAACCTGCTGGATCCGGGCGTGCAACGTCTCAGCCGTGTCGCCCTCCCGGACCTCCACCGCTTCCTGGAACACGATCGGGCCGGTGTCGATGCCCTCGTCGACGAAGTGGACCGTCGCACCCGTGACCTTGACGCCATGTGCGAGCGCGTCCTCGACGGCGTGCGCGCCGGGAAACGCCGGCAGCAGCGACGGGTGCACGTTCAGGATCCGGCCGGGAAAGCGCTCGAGGAACGGCGCCGACAGGAGCTGCATGTAGCCCGCGAGGACGACGAGCTCGACGCCTCGCTCGGCGAGCCATTCCGCGAGCTCCTCATCCCGCCGCTCCCGCGACTCGAACTCCACCGCCGGAAAGGCGGCCGCTTCGACCCCGGCCCTCGCGGCCCGGTCGAGCGCCTCCGCCTTCGTGTTGTTGGACGCGACCGCGACGACCGGCAGGCCCGCGTCGAGCAACGCCTGCAGGTTCGACCCCTTGCCGCTGACGAGGACGCCGATCATTGGATCTCACCGATGACGAGCTCGCCCCCGGCGTCGGCGGCCGGAACGACCGCACAGAAGCCGATGCCGAGATTGAAGACCTGCCGCAGCTCCGCCTCGTCTACGTGCCGCCCGAGCCAGTCGAAGACGGCCGGCCGTTCCCAGGCGCCCCAGTCGATCTCGGCCTGGCGACCCTCAGGCAGCACGCGCGAAAGGTTGCCGAGGATGCCGCCGCCGGTCACGTTCGCGAGCGCCCGGACGTCCGCTCGGCCGCGGAGCTCCTGCACGTCCTCTAGGTAGAGGCGAGTCGGTGCGAGCAGGTCCGGCCCGTCGTAGTCCTCCTTCTCGAGCACTCGCCGGACGAGTGTGAAGCCGTTCGCGTGAAGCCCCGAAGAGGGAAAGCCGAGGATCGCGTCGCCGGCTTTCACCTGCGAGCCGTCGATCACCGCTTCACGGTCGACGATGCCGACGCACGTTCCGGCGAAATCCAGCTCGTTGTCGCGGTAGATGCCGGGCAGCTCGGCCGTCTCACCCCCGAGCAGCGCGCAACGCGCCTCCCGGCAGACCTCGGCCGCTCCCTCGACCAGTTGCGCTACCTCGTCAAGCTCGATCGCGTTCGCTGCGACGTAGTCGAGCAGGAAGAGCGGCTTGGCACCGGTCGTCAGGACGTCGTTAATGCAGTGGGCTGCAAGATCGTGGCCGCAATCGAGCAGCCGTCCTCGCTCGCGGGCGACGATCAGCTTCGTGCCGACCCCATCGGTCGAGGCGGCGAGGAACCGGTCGTCATCGAGTGGGTAGAGGCCCGCGAAGGCGCCAAATCCGTTCGTGCCAGTCGACTCGACTGCGTTTCGCAGGCGTCCTACCACGGCGTCGGCCGCCGTCAACGAGACCCCGGCCTCGGCGTACGTTTTTCCGGGCTCCCCCACAGCCGAACTGTAAGCGCCCCGTGCAGCGCCTGGCAGACCCGTACATGTCTGGGATCAGACCCCGGGCTGTCTGCCGACGCAGCCAACCTGGTCGTCAGGGTTTCGGGGCTGCGTTGGCATAGTCGGCGAGCAGCTCGAGCAGACGAAGGCCGACCCGCAACGTCTTGTCATCCTGGTCGCGCTCGGGAGTGTAGGTGGCCAGGGTCGCGGCGCGGATGCGAAAGCGCTCGGCGGTGCCACGCACGATCTCCTCCGCGTCAGCGAGCGACAGTCCGCCCGGCGCCGGCTCGTCGACGATCCCCGGCGCGACCTCGGGAGCGAACCCGTCGAAGTCGATGTGGAGGTAAATGTCCTGAACGCGCCGGGCCAGCTCGTCGAGCGCTTCCTCGACATCGCCCTGGGGCCGGCCGTCGCGCCAGGGCAAGACCGCGATGGCCGATCGCTCTAGGCGCTCGCGCTCGGCTTCCGGCCACAGGTCACGGACGCCGAACATGACGATCGTGTCCTCGGCCAGCGGGGCGCTATTGCCGATCTGGGACCAGTAGCTGCGGTAGCAGTGACCGGTGACGATCGCCAGCGACATGCCGGGAAAGAACCCGCTCATGCCCGACTCCGGCGTGTTGAAGTCGGCATGAGCGTCAAGCCAGACGGCACCGCAGCGGGCGTGGTCGAAGCCGGCGAGGACGCCCATTGCCGCGTTGCACGAGCCTGACAAGACCACCGGTAGCCGGCCGCGGTCGACTGCCTGCCGTACGACGTCGGCGAGCCGCCTGTTCACCTGCGCCGCCGAGGCCGCCGTGTCGCGGAACGGGCCCCCGCGGTCGATCGTGTCGAGAGCGACGTCGAGGCCGCGCGCGCTAAACACGTCCACGGCCCCGGCCGCGACGAACCGCCCAGGCCCGTCGCTCGAGCCGTGGCGCTCGTCGCCGGCGTGGTACGGGACTTGAATCAGTGTGACCTCCATGCGCTCCGAGGTTACGTCTCGCGAGCGCCGGTGTGCTCCTTGTTCGCCGCTTGCGCGGGACTGCAGATGGTTTTGAGGTTTGCGCGGCTCGCCAGCCAGCCTTGGCGGCTGATCGCTAGGCAAACAGCTCGCCGTCGAGCTGCGGCCGCCCCGGCGGGCCGCCCTCGACGAACTGCACGAATGCCTCCCCGACCTGGACGCGGTTGTCGTCCACGACCGACTCGAGCAGCTGGGCGAGCGCCGTCGCCTGCGCAGCCGGATTCTCGGACTTCAACCGCAAGCCGGCGAGGCGCATGGTCTCGGCCTCGGCGAGCAGGTCTTCGATCCAGTCGCGCGGCGGGTGGATCTCGACTCGGTAACCGGCGCCGGTGGCGACGAAGGTGCGGCGGCCGGGGTACTCCTGGACCCGCAGCTCCAGCCGCTGCGCCCGTTCCATCACGTCGATGAACTCGTCCTCGTCGAGCGCGAAGCCGACGTGGTCGATGCGCGGCAGGTCCCACTGGCCCGGCTGGACGACGACGTTGACGGCGCCGCGCTCCAGCTCCGATAGGCGCAGCCGAAAGCCGAGCCGGTCGAGCTCGTCCCACGCGACGCCCGCCTCGAAGTGCGTCTGCTCGTCGCCGATCCGGCCGTAGCGCGCGACGAGCTGAAAACCCAGCTTGGCGATGTACCGCGCCTCGACGTCCCGCACCTTGCTCGTCACCAGGTGGTAATGGAAGAGGTGCACGGCATCTACGCTAGACACTGGTGCTGCTGTACCACGTCTGGGTCGGCCCACACGGGCCGTCGCTGCTGACGAGCTGGGCGCTCGAACCCTGGCAACTCGTGCCCGCAGCGCTGCTGGCGTTTCTCTACGGGAAGCGCGCACGCACGCTTCGCCGCCGGGGGACGCCTGTCCCCGCCTGGCGGCGCTTCGTCTTCTGGCTCGGCTTCGCGCTCGTGCTGCTGGCGCTCGTCTCGCCGATCGACGCCTTCGCGTCCGAATTCCTGTTCATGCACATGCTGCAGCACGTCCTGATCGGCGACCTGGCGCCGCTCTGCTTCGTCGTGGGCCTGACCGGGCCGATGCTTCAGCCGCTGCTGCGTTTCCACCTCGTCAACAAGCTCCGCTTCCTGACGCATCCCGCCGTAGCCCTGCCGCTCTGGGCCTACAACCTCGCGCTCTGGCATATCCCGTTCATGTACCAGGCGGCGCTGCACAACCCGAGCGTGCACGCCTTCGAGCACGTCTGCTTCTTCTCCTACGGCGCGCTGATGTGGTCGCCGGTCGTCGAGACGCTGCCGGGGCCGGAGTGGTTCGGAACGGGCTTCAAGCTCGGCTACATCGCGCTCGTGCGGTTGTTCGAGACGGCTTTCGGCAACGTCTTCCTTTGGTCGGGGACGGTTTTCTACCCGTACTACGTGCACGCTCACCCGCGCTGGGGGATCACGCCGCTGCACGACCAGGCGCTGGCGGGGACGGTGATGATGATCGAGGGCTCGCTCGTCACGCTTGCCGCGCTCGCGTGGCTGTTCTTGCGGCTGGGCGCGGAGGGAGAGCTCCGGCAAGAGCTGCTCGAGCGAGGCTTGGACCCGCGGGCTGTGCGGCGCGCCGTTCGGTACGGGAGGGCGCAGGAGCTTTCCGGGCCACGCTGAACCTTGCTTCGGCAGGTTCTGCGTAGAAAGGAGAGACAGCAATGACGACGACTCCGACCGAGCCGGGCGGGACACGTCCCCCGAGCATGGGCGGGATGGCTCCGGGCACGTGGGCCGGCGCGCGGATGCCGATTCCCGGCAACGCAGAGTTCGCGGTCTACTTCCTGATCGAGCTGATCTTCGCCCTGATCTGGATCGTCGCCGACTCCGTCGACACGCGGCAGTGGGTGCTCTACACGACGATCCTGACCGCGTTCTACATCCTCAGTCGCGGCATCGCCAAGGCGAGCCGGGTGCTCGAGCAGTAGCGCGCTCCTAGGCGCGCGTCGTCTCGAACCGAAGCTTCGTGCCTTCGCGCGGGATCGCCGTCGGGTAGTCCCGCGTGAGGCACGCGCGGCAGAACGAGGATTCCGGCCGCCGCGTCGAGGCCTGCAGGCCTTCGAGCGAGAGATAGGCGAGGGTAGTCGCGCCGATGTACTCGCGGACTTCCTCGACCGTCCGCTTCGCGGCAATCAGCTCGTCCTCGTCGGCGAAGTCGATTCCGTAGTAGCACTGCGAGACGATCGGCGGAGAGGAAACCCGCACGTGCACCTCGGCGGCACCCGCCTCGAAGAGCATCGCCACGATCTGCCGGGTCGTGTTGCCGCGCACGATCGAGTCGTCGACGGCGACGACGCGCTTCCCCTGCACCTCGGCGAGCGGGTTGAACTTGAGCTTCACGCCCTGCTCGCGCAGGCCCTGGTCGGGCTCGATGAAGGTGCGGCCGACGTAACGGTTCTTGATCAGGCCTTCGCTGAAGGCGATTCCGGTCGCGCGGGCGAAGCCGATCGCGGCCGGCGTCCCCGAATCCGGGATCGGCAGGACCAGGTCTGCCTCGACGGGCGCCTCCGCGGCGAGCCGCTCGCCCATGCGGACGCGCGCCCCGTGGACCTCGACCCCCGCGAGCCGCGTGTCCGGCCGCGCGAGGTAGAAGAACTCGAACATGCAGAGCGCCCCGCCGTCGGCTTCGGGCACGGCCTGCTGGGCGCGGCAGCCCTCGTCGTCGATCACGACGAGCTCACCGCGGCCGACCTCGCGCTCCATTTCTGCACCGACGAGGTCGAGCGCGCAGGTCTCGGAGGCGAGCACCCAGTCTCCGTCGAGAGCTCCGAGGACGAGCGGTCGGAAGCCATGCGGGTCGCGGAAGCCGATCAGCTTGCCCTCGGCGAGGGCGGTCACCGAGAACGCGCCCTCGAGCCGCGCGATCGTGTGCGCGACCGCCTCGTCCAGCGGCGCCGGATCGTTCGCGATCAGCGCAGCGATCACCTCGGTGTCGGAGGTGGTCGTCAGCCTGACGCCGTCCTCCCCGAGCTGCTCGCGCAGCTCGGCAGCGTTGACGAGATTCCCGTTGTGCCCGAGCGCGACCGTGCGGGCACGGCCGTGGTGGACGAGCGGCTGGGAGTTCGTCCAGTGGCTCGAGCCGGTGGTCGAATAGCGGGTGTGGCCGATCGCGACCTCGCCGTGCAGGCCGCGCAGCTTTTCCTCGCTGAAGACCTGCGTAACGAGGCCGATGTCGCGGAGCACGGTCAGTCGTCCATGATCGGAGACGGCGATGCCGGCCGACTCCTGGCCGCGATGCTGGAGGGCGAACAGCCCGAAGTAGCTGACGCGCGCCACGTCGCGGTCGGCCGCGCGGATGCCGAAGACGCCGCACATCAGCCGACCTCGCCGATCTTGACGAGCCGCTCCCAGCCAAGTCCCGGGACCTGGTCCGGGGACACGGCCAGAATCGCCGCTGCGCCGGCATGATCGGCAGGCAACTCGACCTCCGCCTCGGCGCCGCTCCAGGCAGCAGCCTCGGCGATCGCGCGTTCGAGCCCGCCCTCAGAGACGTCGTGCGCCAGCGAAAGGCGGCTTGCCGACCGCCACAGGAACTCAATCAACGCGGCCTGCTCGGCGAGCGACTCGCCTGCCGCAGCCAGGAGGATGGAATCGCCGGAGCGCCAGAGGGACGGGATTTCGCGCACGTCTTCGACGAGCCCGACGCAGCCGACGACCGGCGTCGGCGGGATCGGGCGTCCGTCGGTCTCGTTGTACAGCGAGACGTTGCCGGAGACCACCGGGATGCCGAGCGCCTCCGCCGCCTGGGCGATCCCCTCGATCGCCTGCGCGAGTTCCCAGCCGATCTCAGGCTTCTCCGGGTTGGCGAAGTTGAGGCAGTCGGTCAAGGCAAGCGGCCGACCGCCGGCGCAGGCGACGTTGCGCGCCGCCTCGAGCACCGCTCCGGCACCGGCGGCGAAGGGATCGAGCTCGCCGATCCGCGGTCCGTCGAGCGAGACGGCAAGCCCTCGATAGCCCGGGCGCAGCCGTAGCACGGCGGCATCGAGCCCGGGCCTGCGAACGGTGCGCGACTGAACGAGCTGGTCGTACTGCTCGTAGATCCATGCCGTGCTCTGGTGGTTCGCGAGCGGCACGGGCCGTGCCGCTCGCGCGGGCTGCGGCTCCTGCTCCACCTCGTAGCGCGGGCACTCGTCGGTGAGGAACGAGGCCGGAATCGCGCCCTCGAGGTCCCCCCGGAAGGAGCAGCGCAGCTCGCCTGTCTCGGTGACCGAGCCGATCGCGGCGTGATGCAGCTCCCACTTGTCGAGCACGGCCTCGACCTCGGCGAGCCGCTGCGGTTCGACGACGGCCACCATCCGCTCCTGGCTCTCGGAGATCATGATCTCCCAGGGCTCGAGGTCCTCCTCGCGCAGCGGCACGCGGTCGAGGTGGACGTCGACGCCGGCGCCGTCGCGCGCCATCTCGGCAAGGGCTGAGGCGAGACCCGCGGCGCCGCAGTCCTGCAGCGAGGCGACCAGCCCGCCCTCGACGAGCTCGAGCGAGGACTCGATCAGCTTCTTGCCCGTGAACGGATCGCCGATCTGCACCGACGGGCGCTTCTCGTCGGCTGCGAGGGCGGCCATGCCGGCCAAGCCACCATGGCCTTTCGTGCTCGCCATCGCAAGCGACGGCGAGGCTCCGAGCTCCTGGCTGGCGAGCACGGAGGCGCCGCCGATACCGTCCCTGCCGGTGGTGGCGCCGTAGAGAACAACGACGTTTCCGGTGCCGCGTGCGCCCGCGCGAGTTACTCGCTCGGCAGGAAGAAGGCCGACGCACATCGCGTTGACCAGCGGGTTGTGCTCGTAAGCCTCATCGAAGACCGCCTCACCGCCCACCGTCGGGACGCCGACGCTGTTGCCGTACTGGCCGATCCCGGCCACGGCGCGGCGGAACGACCAATCCGGGGAGCCAAATCGCAGCCCGTCGAGCAGCGCGATCGGCCGCGCGCCCATCGCGACGATGTCGCGCAGGATCCCGCCGACCCCCGTCGCGGCGCCCTGGAACGGCTCGACCGCGCTCGGGTGGTTGTGGCTCTCGACCTTGAACGCGACCGCGAGCCCGTCGCCGAGGTCGACGACGCCGGCGTTCTCTCCCGGCCCCTGCAGAACACCTTCGCCGGCGGAGGGCAGCCGCCGCAGCAGCGGCGCCGAATGCTTGTAGCCGCAGTGCTCGGACCACAGCAACGAGAAGACCGCGAGCTCGAAGTGATTCGGCTCCCTGCCGAGCAGGTCGCAGATCCTGTGAAGCTCGCCGTCCGTCAGCCCGAGGGCGCGATGAAGCGGTTGTTCCGCTACCGGCGTCAGGTGATTGAGTGTACCCGCCTCACAAGACGGCCCGCCGCCCGGGAGTTTCAGCTTCTATGAGCCGGCGCCACCTGGCAATGCTGCTCGTCCTCGCGGCGCTCTGGGGCGCCTCGTTCATGTTCATCAAGATCGGCGACCGCGAGCTGCAACCGATCACGCTCGTCGCCTTTCGGATGGCGCTCGGCGCGCTGACGATCGTGCCGATCGTGCTCATCACCGTCGGCGCGAGACGGATGCTGCTCGAGCTTCGCGCCGCCGCCTGGCCGCTGATCGTGACCGGGCTCTTCAACTCGGCGATCCCGATCTTCGCGATTACCTGGGCGGAGACGCGGCTCGACTCGGGGCTGACGGCGATCATCCAGGCGTCGGCGCCCCTCTTCACGGCCTTGCTCGCCCTGCGTTTCAGCCACGACCAGCGCGTCCGCGGCTCCCGTCTCGCCGGCCTCGTCGTCGGCTTCGCCGGCGTGGCGCTGCTTGTCGGCGGCCGGCCGAGCGGCCAGCTCGTGGCGGCGCTCGCGGTCGTCTTCTCGGCAATCTGTTACGCGGGCGCCGCCCTCTACGCAGGCCGGCGGTTGCGTGGGATCTCGCCGCTCGTCATCGCCCTGGGAACTCTGATCGCCGCGACCCTGGCGACGCTGCCGGTCGGGCTCTTTCAGCTGCCCAGCCACATGACCGGCTGGAAGGTGACCGCCTCGGTCTTGACGCTCGGGATCGCGGGCACCGGCCTCGCCTACATCCTCTACTACGGCCTGATCTCGGGCGCGGGCGCCTCCCGCGCGATCCTAATCACCTACCTCGTCCCGACCTTCGCGGTCGTCTACGGGGCCTTACTGCTCGGCGAGCCGGTGACGGTGGCCGCCCTCGGCGGCCTCGCGCTCGTGCTCGCCGGTGTCGGGTTGGGCACCGGCGCCCTTCGCCTTGGGAAGGCCGCGCGAATAGCCTCGAGCGAGACTTGATGTCCCGTTCGCACTCGCCTTGAGCGTCGTTCCAGGCGAAGGCCTGCGGCTACGCCGCGCCGGCCCGGACGACATCGACTTCCTCACGGAGCTGATGACGCACGAGGAAGTCGAGCCCTACCTCGCGGGCTCGCGTCCGCGCGACCGGGACGGGCTGCTGGAGGAGATCGACCGCTCCCGGCGCGAGCCGGAGCAATTCGGCCGCTTCGTGATCGAGGTCGAGCGTGGGGGAGTCTGGCGCCGCGCCGGCGCGATGGGCTTCGAGCTCGCGAACCGCCGCTCGCGGATCGCGAATCTCGGCAACCTCGCGATCCATCCGGACTTCCGCGGCCGCCACCTCTCCGACGAGGCCGCGAAGCTGCTGCAGCGGCACCTGCTCTTCGACGTCGGCTTCCATCGCCTCCAGCTCGAGATCTACGGCTTCAACGAGCGCGCCCAGCGCCATGCCGAGCGCGCCGGCTTCATTCGGGAAGGAGCTCGCCGTCGCGCCTACTGGCGCCACGGCGAGTGGGTGGACGGTGTCATCTACGGCCTGGTGCGAGAGGATCTCGAGCCGTGAGCTGCAGGCCGCAGCTCGACTCCGGCGAGGAACGGCTCGGCGATCGGAAGCTCGAAGCTGAACGTTGCTCCCCTTCCCGGCGCGGACTCGACCCAGATCCGGCCGCTCATTGACCGAACGAGCTCGCGACAGATGTACAGCCCGAGCCCGCTACCGCTCACACCGCGGAGGTGATCCGGGTCGAGGCGGTAAAATTTGTCGAAGATCCGGTTCTGCTCGCCGCCGGGGATCCCGAATCCGTCATCCCGGACCGAGAATCGAATCGATTCCCCCTCCTGCTCGGCCGTCACTTCAATCCGCGCTTCGGGGGGCGAATACTTGATCGCGTTGTCGATCAGATTCGCGAGCACCTGGTGTGTCCGCATACCATCGCCGACGACGTGCGGCAGGACTTTCGTCGCTGAGATCGCAACAGTTGTCCCGTCGGATACACGGAGGCGCGCTTCCTCCACTGCAGCGCGCACGAGCTGCTCGGGATCGAAAGGCTCGCTCGCGATGCGCAGGGACCGCGCGTCCAGCTGGCTCGTCAGCAGGATCTCTTCGACGAGTGCCGCCAGCCTCGTCGATTGCGCGGCAATCATGTCCAGGAGCTCGACTTGGGTGTCGGCATCGAGGCGTTCGTGCCGCTGCCTGAGGGTCATCGCCGCACCGTGAAGGGACGCCAACGGCGTCCGCAGCTCGTGTGAGACGGTGGCGACAAACTCGCTTCGGATCGCCTCGAGCCGGCGCTCGTCCGTCACGTCCCTGAACGCGTAGACCGTCCCGTCCGTGAACGCAACGCCTGCGATCGAAAGCCACAGCTCCCGCCCGTCTATGTCGAGCGGGACCGTTTCCGCTCCCGAGATCTCGCGTTGGTCCCCGGGCCGTGACGCCACAGGGATGAGCGGCTCGACCTCCCGCCAACCAGAAATCGCGCCCTGCGCGGGGCTCCCGCAGACGCTGTTGGCCGCGAGTCCGGTGATCGCCTCCGCCGCCGTATTCCACAGACGGATCACCCCCTCCGAGTCGATCAGAAAGACTCCATCGCCGACGTGCGAGAGCACCCGCGCCGCCTGTGTTCGCTGGTGCTTTGCGAGCCGATTTCGGGCAATGAGCGGAGCGAGCGCGTAGCCGGCCAGCAACACCGCGACAAGCACGCCGAAGCCGACCACGATGACGCGCCAGCGATCTCCACTCGCGTCGCCCGAAATCCCCGCCGTCGGAGCGAGCGCTACGAGCTTCCTGGCCTGCGGCCCAGCGCCCAAGAAGGTCGCGATGGCTCGGTAGCGCTCCCCGCCGGTTACGAGATCGACTGCCCGGTGGACGGAAAGCCTCGCCTGCGATTCGGTGCCGCCGGGCCCGAAAGTGAGCCTGTCACCGCTCGCGAAGGCGAGTCTGGCGCCGTTCGGAAAACCGGATGCGCGTTCGAGCCGCGCGAGGAGATCGGCGTCGAACGGCACCTTCACAATCACCCGGCCCAACGTCCGGCCGCTCGCGACCACTTCGACGCTGCGGCTTACTGCGCCCGGCGTTGCGGACTCGGCGGATCGTCCTAACTCGAAGGAGAGGTTCGGGCCTGCAAGGTGGGCAAGCTGGCGCCGGTCGCGACGGGCAAGCGCGCTTTGGACACGCGGCGATGAACCAAGCTCAGCCGTTCGGCGTCTCGGAGGATTCGACTGTAGTCGGCGACGGCGGTCTGCAGCCAGCCCTGCAATCGCGCATCGGTTTTCGCTTGCTGCTTGCCTGAGTCCCACCCCGCATACGCCCACAAAGCCACTGCCAGTGGCAACACGAGGAGCATGAGCGCGCCCGCCAGGCGGAGCTTGCCGGTCAGCGGCCCGTTGATTTCTTCTCTCCGTTCTGGACGGGGCCGTGCTGGGGGGTTGCGGCGGCTACCGGCGGTTGCGGCGGGGCGGACTTCGCCTGATTCTTCAGGCCGCTCGATCCCTTGCCCGGCGATCCAGTGGATTTCTTCTCTCCGTTCTGAACGGCGCTCGGCTGAGCGACCGTGGCCACTAGCGGTTCTGCCGGGGCGGGCGTCGGCTGCTTCTTCCGGCCGCTCGCTCTCCTACCCGGCGGCCCTGTGTGAACGTGATTGCGGTCTCCGTGCCCCCATCCCGGCTTCACCGGCTCGGACGCGGTTCGGATCGTCACCGGCGGCGCGGGCGTCGTAACCGGCGGTGCGGGAAGCGTGCTTGGGGTCGGATGCGGAGGCGCCGCCGGAGCTCCAACCCGGCTGACCTGCTTCCGGGAGTGCTGCGAGGCCGGCGCCGACGTGGCTGAGCTGTGAGCCGGGAAGGCCAGCCGGCGACGGTCGCGCGGGGGCGCCAGCGGCCCGCGGCCGCCCGGCAGCACTTGCGCCGGAGGCGAGAGGGAGGCGACGATACGGCCGCTCTCTCTCGTCATCGGCGGTCCGACAAACCGCGGCCCGAACGTCAGCGGCCCCGTCGGCAGGAGGAGAAACGACGCGCAGACGGAAGCCCCCACGGTTGCGAAGGCGGGTACAAAAGGACCGATTCGTTCGACCGCCTGCTTCACTCTCCCTCCGGCAACTCGGCCACTGGCGTTTTCGACACCTACGGTGTCTTCGGCGCAATCTGACCTTCACTTGAATGCAATCGCGCCGCGGCTCCAAGACCCGCCCTGAGCGTCGAGTTCGGCGCCGCGCGGCGAGCTCGAGCGACGCCGCGGCGTGCGCTTCGCCGCTGCCCGGCGCGGCCCGCAGGAAGACCCGCGGCGGCGCCGCGCCCGACGCCGCGTAGGACAACGACGTCTCTACAGCCTCTTGCGCGAAGATGTCGCGCATGAGCTCGCTCGACCGCTACATCGAGGCCCACAACGCGGCCGTACGAAGCGGCGACTGGGCCGCGTTCAGCGCGTGGTTCGCCGAGGACGCCGAGGTGCGCTTCGAAGGTGCTCCGGTCGGACCTTTCCGCGGCCGCGACGGGGTCCGCGCCGCCTACGAGGCGCGCCCGCCCGACGACGAGGTCGAGATCCGCAACGTGCGACGCGACGGCGACCGCACCGTCGCCGACTACGGCTGGGTGGCGGATTCCGGCGCGCGAGCCGGGGAGCTCCGCGTCACGTGGGACGGCGACCTGATCCGCGAGCTCGTGATCACCTTCGAATGAAGATCCTCGGGCTTACGTGGCTCGGGACGCGGGCGGCCGATTTCGACGCGACAGTCCGCTTCGCAGAAGACGTGCTCGGGCTGAGCCGCGCATTCGAGCACGAGGGCCTTGTGGGTTTCGGGCTTCCCGACGGCAGCCTCTTCGAGATCTTCGCACCGGGTGTCCCGGCGGGCGGGCATCCGCCCGAGGGTGTTGTCGGCGGCTTCGAGGTCGACGACCTCACGGCGGCACGTGCGGAGCTCGAGGCAGCAGGGATAGAGGTCGGTGAGCTGCACACCGCGAGCGGCGGTGTCTGGTTCTACTTCCGGGCCCCGGACGGCAATCTCTACGAGCTGGTGGGCTCGGCGTGAGGGCCGCCAAGCACTGGGCGGAGGCCTACGAGCGGGCCTGGCGCGCCGGCGACGGCGAGGCCGCAGGGGCGCTGTACGCGGAGGACTGCGTGTTCCGCTCGCACCCCTATCGCGAGCTCGAGGACGCGCGGGCGTATATGCGCAGGGTGGTCCCGGAAGCCGAGGCGCCCGAGGTCTGGTTCGGCGAGCCGGTGGAACAGGAGGATCGCGCCGCGATCGAGTACTGGGCCCTCCTCTTCGAGCCGAACGGCGACGAGTCGACGATCGCCGGCTGCCACGTCGTCCGCTTCGGCGACGACGGCCTCGTCGCCGAAGCGCGCGACTACTGGCACCTCGAGCCCGGGCACCGCGAGCCTCCGCCAGAATGGGGCTGTTGATGGAGCTGATCCACACCTGTTACCGGATCACCGATCCCGCGAGGTCGGTTGCTTTCTATGAGGCGCTTGGGTTCGAGAAGCGCCGGGAGCTTCCGATCCGCGACGAGGCGATCAACATCTTCATGGGCCTGCCGGGCGACGGCGAACGGCTGGAGCTGACCTACAACTTCGGTGTCGACTCCTACGAGCTCGGCACCGGCTACGGCCACATCGCGCTGACCGTCGACGATCTCGACGCGACGCTGGGGCTGCTGGCAGCCCAGGGGATCGAGCCCGAGCGCGCGCCGTACACGGTGCGCGAAGGCGGCTCGAGGCTGTGCTTCGTCCGCGATCCCGATGGTTATCGCGTGGAATTGATCGAGCGGGGCGGCTAGGAGGAACTAGCCCTCCTCCATGACGACTTGCCGCTTTCCGTCGCGGCAGATCGCGTGATGGTGTCTTCGACGATTTGAGCAGCGTGACCGTGGCGCCCCGCGAAAAGAATAGTGACGAGCTACCGGTCATCTGACAGAATGGGACCCACTGATTTTCCGACCCCTGGTCGGGGGGAGAGGAGGGGGAGCAGGTGACCGCTCCCACCACAGATGGTGGCGCAGATCCGGTGCTCGCTCGCCGCGAGCCCGACATGAAGCTGCGCCGGCGGCGATCCGGCAGCCTGGCGCGTTTATTTGAACGGAAGGTCATCCGGTCGGCAGCCTGTGCGCTCTTCGCGATCGCTGTCGTCCTGGGGATGGCACCACAGCCGCCCGCGCTGGCAACGAGTCCCGCGACGCTCTACGTCGACGGCTCGAACCCGAATTGCACGGACACGGGCACGGGCACCCAGAGTCTGCCGTTCTGCACGCTCGGCGCTGCAGCCGGGAAGGTCGTTGCCGGACAAACGGTTCAGGTAGCAGGCGGCACCTATACCGAGAAGGTGACGATCTCGCAGTCGGGGACTTCGACCGCGCCGATCGTCTTCACGGCTGCGCCGGGCGCGACGGTGACGGGCCAGTCGAACGGCTTTGTCCTCTCCGGGCGAAGCTGGGTCACGATCAACGGGTTCAGCGTTACGAAAACCTCCGACTACGGGATCAACGTCTCCAGCTCGTCGTCCATCACGATCTCGAACAACCACGTCAGCTACTCCGGCTCCCAGGTCAGCGGACTCACGCGTGGAGGAATTCGCCTCTCCGGCTCCACCGATTCTCTGATCGTCGGGAATACCAGCGACCACAACACCTACGCGGGAATCATGGTCGTCGGCGGGTCGACTCGAAACGAGGTCCGTGGCAACACGACCTTCAACAACGCGCAGGGTTTCGAGCGGGCCGCACCCGGCATTCGCCTTTACGCCTCACCGGGAAACGTCGTCGACAACAACATCTCGCACGACAACGAGGATTCCGGTATCGAGGCCTACCCTGGCTCGAACGACTCGCTCATCTACAACAACGTCAGCTACAACAACGGCGACCACGGGATCGATGACTACGGCACGACGGGGCAGCGGGTGATCGGCAATACCGTCTACGACAATGTGACCGCAGGAATCAATCTCGAGGGAAGCTCGACCGGCGGCACGATCGAGAACAACATCTGCGTCGACAATGGCATCAACAGCCCGCGCACTCACAGCGACATCCGTGTCGAGAACGGCTCGACCGCCGGCACCGTTGTCGATCACAACGTCGTCTACCTGACGACGCCGGACACGCTGCTGATCTGGAGCTCGGTCAGCTATAAGACGCTCGCCGCGTTCCAGACGGCGAGTGGACAGATGCTCAACGGCATCAACGCCGATCCGAAGTGGCGCAACCCGGCGAGCGCCGACTTCCACCTCACCGCCGGGTCACCGGCGATCGACTCGGCCGATTCGGGTGTCAGCGGCTGGCCGGCCACCGATGTCGAGGGGAACAGTCGGTACGACGAACCGAACACGCCGAACACGGGCGTCGGCCCCAGGACCTACGACGACCAGGGCGCTTACGAAGTCCAGCCCGCTTCCGGCGACCAACCCCCGCGCGCGCTCCTGAGCGTCAGCCCGTCGTCTGGCGCGGCGCCGCTCCTGGTCAGCGCCGATGCCTCGGGCTCGAGCGATACCGATGCGACGCCGATTGCCAGCTACAGCTTCGACTTCGGCGACGGCTCCGGCTCGACGGGCCCGCAGACGGGAGCCACTGCGAGTCATAGCTACAGCAGCCCCGGCAGCTATACGGTCACCGTCACCGTCCGGGACAGCGCAGGGCTCTCCTCGAGCGCAACCGCCCAACTCACGGTCAGCACGAACCTCGTCACAAATGCCGGATTCGAGACCGACCTTTCCGGTTGGAGCACATCCGGCTCGGACGCGAACGTCACCCTCACCCGCGTCGCGGGCGGTCACACGGGTGGCTGGGCCGCTCAGCTCCTGAACGCAGGCAGCAAGGCCGGCAAGATCGTCCTCGACGACTCGCCGAACTGGGTGCCGACTACGTCGGCCTCCTCCTACGTCGGCAGCATGTGGGTTCGCTCGGACACGCCGGGCGCGACCCTGACGCTGACGTTCCGGGAGTACGTGGGCTCGACGCTC
>Ga0209808_1000317_pt1 | contig 24135 bp, 13 predicted proteins | sample GraSoiAngelo_157_FD_186171 | JGI IMG/M metagenome (GOLD analysis project Ga0209808, IMG submission 186171) | Grasslands soil microbial communities from the Angelo Coastal Reserve, California, USA - 14_1009_16_20cm (SPAdes) (version 2) | ecosystem: Environmental > Terrestrial > Soil > Grasslands ... | reverse complement strand
AGCGTTCCGCCAGCGCCGGCAGGACCACAAGATTGAGCAGGGTCGACGACACCAGCCCGCCGAGCACCGTCACCGCCATCGGCCCCTCGATCTCCTGCCCCGGACGGTTGAGTCCGAAGGCGAGCGGCGCGAGTCCCAGCGCCGTCACGGCCGCGGTCATCAGGATCGGAATCAGCCGCTCGTTGGCGCCGCGCAGCACGAGCTCGGGGCTCCAGGCCGCGCCCTCGACCTCGACGAGGTGCTCGTAGTGCGCGAGCTGGAGGATTGCGTTCCGGGCGCTGACACCGAACACGGTCACGAGTCCCACGACCGCTCCCAGGGAAATCCCCACGCCGGTCACGGCAATGGCCAGGACGCTGCCGATCAGGCTGAAGGGCAGATTCGCCAACACCAGCCAGCTGTTGACCCGCCAGTGAAACGAGACGAACAGGATGATCAGAATGAGGCCCATGGCGAGTACCGAGTAGAGCACGAGCTCATTCCGCGTCTGCTGCTCTGCTGCGGCGGCACCCGTGTACTCGAGGAATACCCCTTGAGGAAGCTTGACGGAGCCCGCAATGGTCCGCTGGGCCGCCTGGACGATGCTCTGGAGCGACCCGCCGCGGGTGTTGAAGGTCACGGTGACCAGGCGTTGCCCGCCGTCGTGCTGGATGCTGTAGCGGTCCTGCGTCACCTCGATGCGAGCCACCTGCGAGAGCGGCACGGGACCGAGCGGGCTAGCGATCATGAGGCGCGCGAGTTGCGCCGGCTGGTGCCGCCAGCTCTCGGGCAGCAGCACATCGACATCGACGGTGCGCGTGCCGTGGAAGGCCTGTCCTACCCGAGCGCCCGCGTAGGCCGTCTCGATGGTGTCAAGCACATCCTGCGCCTTGAGTCCCGTGGCGGCCAGCGCCTGCGGCGCGAGCTGAATAGCGATCGTCGGTGTGCCGCTCTGCCGCTTGAACTGCAGGTCCACGATCCCCTTCACCTTACCGAGCGCCGCCGCGACCTTCATGCCGGTTGCATCGAGCACATCCAGGTCGTCCCCGAACACCTTGATCGCGACTTGCGCGGTCTCGCCGCTCAGGCTCTCGCTGATGCGGTCGCCGAGGAAGGTCACGACCTCGCTCTGAACGCCCGGATAGCGCTCGAGAATGCCGCGCAGCTCTTCCTGGGCGGCCTCCTGATTCACCTTCGTGTCGGGCTTGAGCTCGACGTGGAACTCACTGCGGTGCGGACCCCACGTATCCTCGCTCAGCTCCGCGCGTCCGACCTGCTGCTCGATGCTCTTGACGTACGGGAGCGCCAACACCTCGGTGCTCACGCGCTTGCCGAGCGCCAGCATCTGCTCGAGCGAGGTGCCGGTGATCGAGCTCGACACCTGCATCACGAAATGTCCCTCGCGGAAGTCCGGCATGAAGGTGCCGCCGAGAAACGCCAGCGCACCGAGGGCAGCGATGACGAGCCCGGCGAGCACCAGGATCGAGACCCTGAGGTGCCGGCTGACGCGCTCCACCGACCAGCGCTGCCAGCTTTTCAGTCGCTGCAGCCACTCCGCCTCCGGGCGCTCGTCGTGACGGCGCAGAAGCAACGCGCACAGTGCCGGCGTCGAGGTCATCGCGACTACTAGCGATGCGAGCACCGCGAATATGAATGCGAGCGCCAGCGGCCCGACGAAGCGTCCCTGTACGCTCGTGGTGAACAGCTCCGGCAGGAAGACCGCGACCACGACCGCGGTCGCGTAGATCACCGGTCCCCGCACCTCGAGAGATGCCTCGCGGATGATCTCGAGGCGCGGACGCGGCGTATCCAGCCGCGTGTTCTCCCGCAGGCGGCGCATGATGTTCTCGATGCCGATGATCGCATCGTCCACCAGCACACCGAGCGCCACCGCGAAGCCGCCGAGCGTCATGGTGTTGAGCGTGAGGCCCATGTGGTCCAGGACCGCGATGGCGGCGAGGAGCGACAGCGGTATTGCGCTGAAGGCGATGAGCGCGGCACGCACGTCGCGGAGGAAGGCGTACAGCACGGCGAGGATCAGCACGGCCGCGAGCACCAGGGACTCCTGCAGGTTCCCGAGCGCGCGCTCGATGAAATTGGCGGGCCGGTGCAGCTCCGGATAGAGCGTGATCCCCTGGGCCACAAGCGCCGGCTCCAGCGCCGCGAGCGCACGCTCGACCGCGAGGGTCGTCGCGAGCGTGTTGGCGCCGTATTGACTCGCCAGTGACAGCAGCACTCCGGGCTTGCCCATGATCAGCGCATCGCCGAAGCGCAGTGCCGGCGCCACCTTCACCTCGGCGAGATCGCGCAGCAGGATGGGGGTGTTGTTGCGCACGGTGACGACCGCCGCGCCGAGGGCGGCGATGTCGGGCGCGGGAGTCGGAGACTTGATCAGCACGCGCTGCGAGGCGAGATCGATGAAGCCGGCGCCGCGCAGCGGCAGCGCTGTGCGTGCCGCATCCGCCACCTCGTTGATGGTGACGTTGTAGCTCGCCAGCCTGGCGATGTCGGGAAGAATCTGGATCTGCCGTTGATCGCCGCCGAAGACGATGACGTGCGCAACGCCCGGTACGGCGAGCAGGCGCGGCTTGATCACCCAGTTCGCGGCATCGCGCAGCGTGTAGGCATCGACCTTGTTGGACAGGAGGCCGATCTTCAGCAGGTCCATGGTGCTCGAGACGAGCGGGGAAAGCTTCGGCGTCCCGACGCCCGCCGGCAGCGTGCTGCCGAGCTCCGCCAGGCGTTCCGCGATCCCCTGCCGCGCCACGTGCACGTCCACGTTACTCGCGAACGTGATGGTCAAGACCGAGAGCCCGGGGATGGACTCGGAGCGCAGCGTCGCCAGCCCCGCCGTGCCGTTCACGGCGTTCTCGATGGGCTTCGTGACCAGCTCCTCGACCTGTTGAGGCGCGAACCCCGGCGCCTCGGTCTGGACGTCGACCTGCGTGGGAACGAATTCCGGAAAGACATCGAGCGGCGAGTGCAGCGCGCCCCAGGAGCCCAGGAGCAATGCGAGCACTGTGAGCGCGGTCACCGCGCCCGAGTGCCGCACGCACAGTGCCACCAACGCACGCATCATGTCCCGCCCGCCCTATTCCGCCGCTGCCGTGCCGAGCTCGCGGGCCAGCAGCTCCCCGGCCGACTCCGTGACGATCTTCGCGCCGGCGGCGACATTTTCCTTCACGAAGTAGCCCTCGTCGGTCGGCATGCCGGGGTCGATCTCCTTGCGCACGAAGACGCCCGGCTTCTCCTCGACGTAGCACCAGTACCTGCCGCCGTTGATCAGTACCGCCCCGGAGGGGATGACCACACCCGGCTCGGGCGCCCCCACCGGAGCCCACGCCAGCAGGCGTTCCCCCTCGCTCACGTCGCTCCCCTTGAGAATCGCAAAGAAGCTCCTCCCGGGGAGGCTGGTATCTGCCGGCGCACTCCACACCGTGTCGGACTCGAAGCTCCTGCTGCGCGGAGACTCTGCCATGTGCGCGAGGCGCAAGGTCCTCGGCACACCCGATCCGAGCGCCCCGAGCGGGAACGTCACGCGCACGAGCTTGGATTCCCCACGGGCCAGTGCCGCGAGCTCGGGATTCGCGTAGTCGTCCTTCCACGGCGCATTTCGGCCATAGAGCGCGGAAAGTTTCCGCTGCGCGAGCTGCAAGGACGCCTGATCGACCGTGGCCTGACGCTCGGCGGCTTCCTGCGCCTCGACCGCCATCGCGCCGGGTGTGCCGGCGAGGCTGCGGCTGCGAGCGAGCGCCGCGCGACTCTGGCGCTCCACTGCTGCCGCGGTACTCAAGTCGGCCACCGCCTGGGCGATGGCCTCCCGCGTGATCACGAGCGCGTAGCCGCCGACCTCGACCGCGTGGTGACTGGCCACCGAAAGCGTGGTCTTGATGCCCGCCTTCTCGATCTCCTCGGGCCTGAGTGTCACACCCTCGGCGTCGGCAGCGTTGCCCTCCTCTTTCTTCTCTGCCGCCTCCTTCTGCGCTTGCGGTGCGGACGGAGCCTGTTGACAGCCGGCGATCGGCAGAAGACTGGCACACGATGCCGCGACCCAGAGCGCGCAGGCAAGCGCTCCCGGCCGCGTCCGTACCGCCGCGGCTCCGCCAATCGTCCAACGGATCATTGGTATGGGTTCCAAATCACCCGCTCCATCCGCCACCCAACGCCTTGCAGAGCGCGACCAGGCTGTGAAGGCGCGCCAGCTTGTACTGCGTGAACTGGTCCCGGGCGGCATAGAGCGTTCGCTGCAACTCGAGCAGCGTCAGGAAGTCCCCCGAGCCCCGCTCGTACCGCACCCGGGCACCTTCGAACGCACGTTCGCTCTCGTTGACGTTGACCCTCTGGAACTCTTCAACGGCCTTCAGGTGCTCGAGAGCCGAAAGTGCCTTCTCGACATCGACCAGCGCGGCGAGGACCGCCTCCCGATACGTTGCCAGCAGCTCCCGTTCGCGGGCCAGCGTCTCATCGCGCTGCGCGCGCAGCTTGCCGTGATCGAAAATCACTTGAGTGAGGCTCGCCGCGACCGCTCCCGATGGGCCAGCGCCGCTGATCGTGTTGATGGTACCCGGCAGCACGGGATTCTGGACGCCCCCGCTCGCGGTGAGCGTGAGGCTCGGCAACATGGCGGCGCGCGCGGCCGCCAGATTGGCGTTCGCGGCCTGCAGATTCGCCTCGGCCGCCGCTATGTCCGGCCGCCGGGTGAGGAGCTCCGCGGGCAGGCCGGGCGCGACCGCGGGCTCCTTGAGCGGATCGAGTGATTTGCCCGCGACATCGAAATTCTCAGGCGCCCGACCGAGCAGCAACGCCAGCGCGGCGCGCGCCTCGACTTCCGATTGCTCGAGGTCCGAGACGACGATGCGTGTGGCAGCGAAGGCGGCTTTCTGCGAGGCGAGATCCACCGGGTTGGCCACTCCGGCGTCGAAGCGGGCCTGCACGGCTGCCAGAACCCTACTGACCGCCTCCGAGTTCGCGCGCGCAATCGCAATGCGCTCGCGCAGCGCGAGCACCTGAAAGTACTGGTCGGCTACTCCGCCCAGCAGCGTCAGGGCCACCGTATCCCGCTCTCCCCGCGAGGCGCTGGCCGACAACCGCGCCGCCCGGGCGGTTGCGCGATTCCTGCCCCAGAAATCCACTTCGTAGCTGGCTGAGAGCATCGCGAACCAATCGAGCTCGTGTCCGGAACCCATTTGCCCCAGCGGCTTCGGCGTACTGCCCGCAAGATAGTTGGCGTTCGCGTTGCCGCTGACGCTCGGCAAGAGCGCCGCCCCCGCCTGGCGGGCGCGCGCATCGGCCTGTGCGACGCGCTCGCGGGCTGCGCTCAGATCCCAGTTGTTCGCGACCGCGAGCTCGACGAGCTTGTTCAGCTCGTCGCTGCCAAATCCGCGATACCAGTCTTGCGCCGGCCACTGCCCGCCGCCTGAAGTCGCGCCGTGCTCAAAAGCCGCTGGCACGTCGCGCGGCGGCTGAGCGGGTGTGCCGGTGACGCAACCGTACGTGAGCGCGGCGCACAACGAGGCCGTTACAAATCCTCTGGCTGCCGTCGAGCTCTCATACCTCGAGCAAGTCTTCACTGGGACCACCTGCGGGGCCGATCCGGAGCCAACGCTAACATCCGTTTCTGAATTCAATCTAAATCCCGGTGCACGCCATCCGGCAGGCACTTCAAGGCAAGTGCGTGCAAATGCGGATTGCTGTCCGGTCGAGCGGAGATCTCGAGGCGTTTCAGATTCGGTTTAGCTTCGGCGTGTACGGTAGCACGCCATAGGTCCACCCGGAGGGGGAAAACCATGAAGGACCGGTCTCACGGGATCTTCGAATCGCTCACCCTGCTCGCTAGCGTCGGCCTTCTCGGGTCCACTCTGGCCTGGTCAGCAGAGCCCGGAGCTCAGGCCTCGGATCAGGGTGAGACCTCGGAGCTCGTCCAGATTGTGGTGACGGGCACGCTGCTGCCGACGACTCCGGACAAGGTGGCGGTCCCCATCGTAACGCTCGATGCCAAGGCGCTCGAGCAAAGTGGCGTCACTACCAACGCACTCGAGATTCTGCGCAAGTCGGTCCCCGCGTTCGCGGGCCGCAGCAACGCCGGGACGAGCAACGCCAACAACGACAATCAGAGGACCGGCGGCGGCTCGCAGGTACAGTTACGCAACCTGCCGACTCTCGTCCTCGTGAACGGGCGGCGGGTGGCGATCGATGGCGTCGCCGGAACCAACGGCAAGAATTTCGTCGACGTCAACCAGATCCCCGCCGCCGCCATCGATCACATCGAGGTGCTCACCGACGGAGCCTCCTCCCTCTACGGCTCGGATGCGATCGGAGGCGTCGTCAACTTCATCACGAAATCCGACACGCAGGGAGTGAAGGCGGGCGGCCGTTTCGGCTCGGCCAGTGGTGACTACCGGGAGCGCTCCGCGTACCTGACCGGAGGTACGGAGATCGCCGGCTTCGGGATCACCGCGACCGGGAGCTACTCGAAGACCAATCCCCTGTTCCAGGACACCCGCTCGTTCACCAGCCCGCTGTACGGACGGACCTCCAACCTTCCCGGCACCGTCAACGTAGGCAGCTCGAGCCCCGGAGCCATTCTGGCGCCGGCATTGAGCTCGCCGAGTCAGACCAACCCGACAGGAACCGCGGCGACCGCCACCTCGGTGAACCAGCTCATCGCCAACGGCACTTATCTCGCAACCACCCCGGGTGCAGTCGCCGGCGCCTTCGACGTGTCACCCTATCAGACCCTTCTCCTGGCCCAGGAGCAGGACTCCTTCGTTTCCAGCCTCTCGAGGAGCTTGTTCGACAAGAAGGTGGAGCTCTTCGGTGATGTGCTGTATTCGCACAGCCGGAACTTCACCCAGTGGCTGCCTTCAAACCTCAAGGCTACGGTCCCCGCGGGAGCGCCGTTCAATCCGCTCACGACGAGCTTTGCCGGGGTGACGTTCACCGACCTCAACGACCCGAGAGGGATCTACGACTCGACGGACGCATCGCGTGCGACCCTCGGACTGCGGGGCAAGGTGTGGGGCCACTGGCAGTGGGAAACCGGAGTCGTCTACAGCGAGAGCGATTTCCGACAGAACGTCGGGAATCTGCTCTACAAGCCGAACATACCCCTGGCGATCGCGGGCGGCTTTGACGCCAGCGGCAATGCGGTGGCCGGCGGGGGCTACAGCCAGGTCTACGCGTGCTGCTCCACCTCGAACTCATTGGTCCTGCAGCCCGCGCTCGATCCCTTCGCGCGCGCCGGCCTGAGCCAGGCACAGCTCGCCAACCTCTTCGGCACCGAGCGCATCAACGCCACGAGTCAGCTCGCGTCCTGGGACGGCAAGCTGGTCGGCAGGGTGTTCGAGCTCCCCGCCGGCGATGTCGACTTCGCGGTCGGCGCGTCCTGGCGGCGCGAGGCGCTCTCCGGGCACGCCGACGCGAATGGCCGAGTCACCGACCCGGTCACCCACCTCACCGGCGGAAACGCCCAGTTGTGGGTCCTCGGCTTCAATTTCGACCCGTTCGCCGCCCATCGCAACATCAGCGCGCTGTTCGCGGAGACGCGCATTCCGATCACGGCTCCCTCGTGGAGCGTTCCAGGCGTGCGGTCGTTCGACATCACCCTGGCCGGGCGCCGCGAACGCTACAGCGACGCGGGCAGCTCCACCGTGCCGAAGCTCGGCTTCCGCTGGCAGCCTTTCGACAAGCAGGTGACGCTACGAGGCACCTACGCGAAGTCGTTCAGTGCTCCCACTCTCTACGCCGAATACGGCCCCATCGACACGCGCCAGGTGGGTGAGGCCGTGATTGCCGGTGTCTTCGGGCGCCCGAACTATTCCGGCTTGCCGTTCAACGGCGAGGACGGCAACAACCCGAACCTGAAGCCCGCCACTTCGGTATCGCGCTCGATCGGCGTCGTATTCAAGCCGCACTTCGTGCCCGGACTCTCGGCCACCGTGGACTTCTCGTCCATCAACCTGTACGGCTTTGCCGGCGGCCTGGGATTCAACAACATCCTGGCGAGCGTGAACCAGCTGGGCTCGGCGTCGCGCTATTTCAACAATATCGCGGTCGACAATTTCCCGGGCGCCGCCGGCGCGAGCCAGCCGTTTGTGAACCCAGGCGACCTGCTACGCTTCCTGACCGATCCCGCGACCGGCAAAGGCAGTCCCGCGCAGGCGAACCGGCTGTACGTGGTCGACCAGTTCCAGAACCTGGCCGTGTTGCAGGAGCGCTCCTACACCATCGCCGCCGACTACATTCTCCCGTGGGATCGCTACGGCACGTTCACGCTCGCCACGAGCGGCGCCATCTTCAAATCCTTCAACTTCCAGGACCAGCCCGGACACCCGTTCCTCCAGTACGCCGGCAAGACGAACAACGCCGGCGCGAGCGGCGGATTCGGCGGCACGCTGCCCACCTACCGGTTTTTCACGAGTCTCGACTGGCGGTACCGGGACCTGGAGATCACGGTGAACAACACCTACGTCTCGGGGACCGACGATACCGGCGTGAACGGAACGTCGACTCCGCCGATCCCCGTGAGCAGCTACTCGACGTGGGACCTGCGTGAGGCGTATGACTGGCACCTGAGCCACGCCAATGAAGCCAGAATCCTCACGTTCGCGCTTGGAGTAAACAATCTCACGAACCGCCTGCCGCCGCTGGCGCCGCGCGCCTTCGTGGACAACAACGCGGACGTCGCGACCTTCTCCCCGCTCGGGCGCTTTGTGTACGGCACGGTGACGGTTACCTTCTGAGCCTGGTCCGGCTAGCATGAGCCTGCGGTTCGCGTGCGCGCTCGTTGCGGGCAAGCCGCAAACTCGCAGCCCGAGTGAAGGGCGCGGAAAGTCAGGAAGGGCCGGCATGACCACTGAACCCACGGGCGTTGCGACCTGGAGCGACTTCGAGCGTGTTGGAATACGTGTCGGGACGGTCCGGAGAGTGCAACCGTTTCCCGCAGCCCGCAAGCCGGCTTACAAGCTCTGGATAGACTTCGGACCGTTCGGGATCAGACAGTCGAGCGCACAGCTCACCGCGCTCTACCAGCCGGATGAGCTCGTCGGGCGTCAGGTGGTGTGTGCGACCGGCCTGGGGCCGAAACGCGTGGCGGGCTTCAAGTCGGAGGTTCTCGTGACCGGCTTCGCCCGCGAAGACGGCGCCATCATTCTCGCAGTCCCCGAGCGCAAGATTACCGACGGCAGCCCTCTCTGCTGACCGGCCGCGGGTGCGCGCGCCGCAGTGCGCGGCAGCTCGCCGTCCCATCCTCCCCCTGTCGGCTCGGAATATGACAGCTAAAGCGGCCAAGTCGCGTGGTCGCGCCCGATCTTGTGACGGGCCCCGCAACATAATGCGGAAACTTTGAGGATGGCGCTCACGCACCTTCGCTTCGTCTTCGCTAGCGTGTACAGGGAAGGATCACAGCCCGTGGAGAGCGCCGTCTCATTATGTTCACATCGCTGCTCGACGAAGTGCGTATCTGGCCGCTGCTGTGGCGACGCAGACTCGCCGGCTCCTGGCTGCTCCGCGACAAGGGCAACATCGCCTTCCTCGCCGTGCTCGGCCTGATGGTCCTCGCGGTTGCGGCCATCATCTATTTGGCCTACGAGCAAGAAGCGCCCATCGAGGCCGTCCCGGTCGAGGCGGTGCGGCGCGAGGCAACCCGTGCGCAGCGGCGCGCAAGCGATCTGCGTTGCCTAGCCGAGAACATCTATTTCGAAGCTCGCGGCGAGCCCATCGCGGGTCAGTATGCCGTTGCGGAAGTCACCCTGAACCGGACTCAGGCACAGCACTTCCCGCACACGGTCTGCGAAGTGGTCCACGAGACCCGGTGGGATCCGGGTCGCCGGCGTCACGTTGCGGACTTCTCATGGACGGAGTCCGGCACGCTGTCCCCCGAGGATGGCGCCGCCTGGAGGCAGGCGATGACGATCGCGACCGCGGTGTACGACGATACCAACGAGCCGCTCGTGCCCGGCGCCTTGTTCTATCACGCAACGAGCGTCCGTCCGGGGTGGGCGAGCGCGCGAAAAACCGTGGCGAGGATCGGCAACCATATCTTCTATCGATGAGTCGATTCGACGGCGTGGTGCTCCGCGATCCATCGCAGCATTCCGCCGGACAGGTTCGCAACCTGTTCCAGCCCCGCCCGCTGCAGCAGCACGACCGCCTGAGCTGAGCGGGCACCGCTGCGGCATATCGTCACCACGGGAGTCGTGCGTGACAGCTCGTCGACCCGGCACGCGAGCTGGTCGAGCGGAATGAGCCTGGCTCCGCGGATGTGCCCGAGGGGGCCCGTGAATTCCTCGGGATCCCGCACGTCGACCAACTGCACCGGCGCCGACATCTCGGCGAGCGCGGCGGGCTCGATCTCCCAGATGCCGGCGACGGTGAAGCGCAGCGCCGCCCAGCGCGGGGCGGCCGCGGCAGGCCCGATCGCGTCGGACCGCCCGACGCGGAGATTCGCCGGCACGGCGACCTCGAGCAGCTTCGGATGCGGCAGATTCAGGTTGCTCATGAAGCCCACGAAGTCCCCCTCGCCAACCCGGTCCGCGATGCGCGGGTTGAGCCGGCGCTCCTCGGCCACACTGCTCGCAGTGAGTCCGCGGTAATCATGCGCCGGGTAGATCAGGCACTCTCCCGGCAGCGTCAGGATCTGGTCGCGGATCGAGCGGAACATCGCACGCGCATCGCCCTGCTGGAAGTCAGTGCGGCCGGTGCCGCGGATCATGAGGCAATCGCCCGTGAGCGCGAGGCTGGCGTCATCGAGAACATACGTCAGGCAGCCACGGGTATGGCCCGGTGTGGCGCGCACCTGAAGGTGCCGAGAGCCGAAAGAGACCCGGTCGTCGTGGCGCAGCAGCCGGTCGGCGCCTTCCGCTCCGCTCGCGGCCGACACCGCGATCTCGCAACCGAACTCGCGCTTGAGCCACCAGGCGCCGGTGACGTGATCGGCGTGAACGTGGGTCTCGAGCGTCGCAACCGGCGTGAGTCCCAGCTCGCGCAGCAGGGCCGCATCGCGCTGCCAGTGCTCGAGCACGGGATCGACCACCAGCGCCTCGCCCGACGCGGCGTCGCCCAGAAGATAGGTGTAGGTGGACGAGGTGGGATCGAACAGCTGCCGGAAAATCATGACGATCGTCCCCGCGGGAGATGATCCCGCTCAAGGCCCCGACACGGCGGGCACGATCAGCGAAGTAAACAGCCGATCGGTCAGTGCTCCGGCGCCCGCGATCCTGAAGTTGGTGGTGGTCACGACGACGACCACCCCCTGCTCCGGCAGGACGTACACCTTGTTTCCACCGGTCCCGTACATTCCGTACGTCGGGATGTTTCGTCCGCCGACGTGAAAGGTCTGGAGCCACCAGAGGTACCCATAGTCGGTGTCCTCCCGCGCATTCGCGTGCGGCGACACCGATCGACGTACCCAGGCCTCCGAGATGAGCTGCCGGCCCTGCCAGCGCCCTCCATTGAGATAGAGCTGGCCGAGCTTCAGCAGGTCGCGGCTGCGCAGCTGGAGCCCGCCGCCGGTCATGGCGGCGCCGAGCGGCTGGTACTGCCATTTGACCGTCTCGATCCCGAGCGGCTTGAACAGCACGGCCTGCGCAAAGTCCGGAACGCGTTGTCCGGTCGCTCTCTGCAACAGCTCTCCGAGCGTCGTTGGGCCGGCCGTGCAGTAGCTCCAGGCGCGTCCGTGCGGCGACTGCTCCGGCTTCGGCTGCCAGTCGGGAAAGCCCCGAATCGGCAGATCGAGCGTGAACTTCACCCAATCCTCCACCAGGTACATGCGCTCTTCATTGCCTCGGGAGAACTGGTTCTCGTCGTCACACTCGAGGAGCGAGCTCATGGTCAGAAAGTCTTCGACCGTGATCTGCTCCTTGCGCGGGTCCGGGTTGGCCAGCGGTAGCCGATCCTTGAAGAAGGGCAGCACGCGTGACTCGCCATGCAGGAGCCCGCGATCCGCCGCGGCACCGATGAGCATCCCGGTAATGGTTTTGGTTGCGGAGCGCGTATTGCGCAGCGCTTCGGCGCCCAGCGTGTCGAAGTACTGCTCGTAAAGCACGCGATCGCCACGCGCGACGACCACACTCGTGATCTGCTGATAGGACCCGGCGCGCACCGCGGGGGTGATGTCATCCAGGCTGGGACTGGTCGCGCCCATGAGCTCAGCGCTACAGCCGAGCCCTGCACCGACACAGGCGAGCAGCAGCCCTCGGGGCGGCGCGTATCTCACGGCGAGCCGCACTCTAATCGGTCCACATCGGCTGAAGCTTGTATCGGTGAAACACGCTCACGCCGATACGCCGCCGGGGTAGTGCCGTACACCGCCCGGAACGCCCGAGCGAGATGAACGGGGTGCACATTGAACTCCGCCGCGATGTCGCGAACGCCCAGGCGGGGCTGCGCCGCCGATGCGCGAACGTCGAAGCCGGCGCCATGCGACCCAAATTGGGGAACGCCGTAGAATTCCCCGGGCCGGAACAGAGTGCTCATTGTTGGAATCTCGTCCGACGTTGCGCTGCGGATCATGCGCCGCCGCCGCGCTCGTGTCGACCCAAGTCCCGGATCCGTACCAGCCGCACAGTTTTCCGCCAGGGCGGCGAGAACTGCGTCACGTACGAGCGGGTTGCGCTGGCTCCCCACGCAGTTTCGCGTCAAATTGCCTGCTGACTTATTGCGCCAGCGCCGCCTCGATCGAAACTACGGAATCACCCGGTCATCCCTAGTGGATATGACGACCTCAACATCTGCCGGATCGATCCGGATCCCAGCCCTTCCGCGTTGGGTGGACAGGCTGTTCTTCGGGCTCGTGATCTACGCGGTCGCGGGTACGGAGTGCCTGCTCAGCGGGGTCGGCGGACCGACGGTCAACCGCTGGCTGGGGATGTTCGTCATGCTCCCCGCCGCCTTCACGGGCCTGGTCATGACCGTCGGCACCGCGCGCCGCGCAGCGCCAGGTGCCGGCCGCAGCGCCTGGATCTGTCTTTCGATTGCGCTCACGCTGTATTTCATCGGCCTCACTATCGGAGCCGGATCCTGGCTGATGCACCGCGAACCGTTCCCGGGTCCGGCTGACTTCTTCTTCTGTGCGTTCTATCCGGCCATCGCGGCCGCGGCGCTCTATCTGATGCGCGCCGCCACCCTGCGCGTGTCGTGGATGCAGCTGTCAATGGACGCGTTGATCTTCGTCGCGGGTTTCGGCGCGTTCTTCTGGTTCCTCGTGATCCACCCGGTGCTGCATGCCGAAGTCAACCTCCTCAAGGAAGGCTTGAGTCAGGCGTACGTCGCGCTCGACTGCATCGTGCTGCTGCTGCTCGGCGTGCTGTTGCTCACCGGAGCCGAAGATGCGCGCAGGCCGCGCATCCACGCGCTGCTCCTGAGCGGATTTGCGATCCTGTTCCTCGGCGACCTCACCTGGTCGCTCGCCAAGATGCGCGGCCCCTACCTGCCGGGAGGAATTCACGACGTCCTGTATCTCTGGTGTTTCGTGCCCGTGGCCGCCGCCGCTCGCCAGCAGCTGGCTGACTTTGCCGCACCGCCGGCCCGTGCAAGGCCGAAAGGACCCGGCGCTCTCGCCCGTGTTCTTCCCTCGGCCGCGATGCTCGCCGCGTTCGTCGTGGTGGTCTACGTGAATTTCGGCGACAGCGGCCGCCCGGCGAGCTCGGCCAGCACCATGGTGTTCGCCCTCATGCTGCTCTTCATGGCACGTCAGGGCGTGGTATTGCGCCTCGCGGAGAATCGATACGCCTCGCTCATCGCCAACGCTTCGGACGTGATCATGATTGTCAGTCCGGAGGGGATCCTGCGTTTCGCCTCGCCCGCGTGCGAGCGCATGTTGGGCGCGAAGCCCGACGAGATCATCGGACGGGACCTCACCGAGTTCTGGACAGGAGAGGACTGCGAACGACTCGAGGCGTTCCTGACCGAGGTCGCCGCCAGCCATTCCGGAACGATCGGTCCCGTGGAGCTCGGTATCGGGCGCGGCGCGCAGCATCGCTTCACGGAGTGCGTCGGCACCAATCTCACCCGTGATTCGGCGGTGCAGGGGCTGGCCCTCAATTTTCGCGACATCAGCGAACGCAAGGCGCTCGAGGCGCAGTTGCGGCAACTGGCGCTTCAGGACCCCCTCACCCAGCTCGCCAATCGCAGCCTGTTCCGGGATCGCGTGCACCACGCGCTGACTCTCGCGCAGCGTAACAAGAGCGGCGTTGCGGTGATGTTCCTCGACCTCGATAACTTCAAGAACATCAACGATTCCCTCGGTCACGACGCCGGCGATCGTCTTCTGCGCAACGTGGCCCAGCGGATCGTCGCGGCCTGCCGCTCCTCCGATACGGTCGCGCGGCTCGGGGGAGACGAGTTCGCCGTGCTGCTGGAGGGAGTCGCCGCGGTCGCGGAGGTGGAGGGCAGCGCCGGGGCGCTGATCGAGAAACTGCAGGCGCCGCTCGCGCTCGACGGGAAGGCGTTGCGGGTCACGGCGAGCATCGGCATCGCCTACTCCGCCGGCGAGTCCGCTCCCGAGGCGTTGCTCAGCAACGCGGACATCGCGATGTACCACGCCAAGGCGGCCGGGAAGAGCCGTTACATCACTTTCCGGCCGCAGATGCAGGACCTGCTGCAGGAGCGCTTGCGCCTCGAGGCGGATATTGGGCGCGCGCTCGCTCAGCAGGAGCTCTTCCTCGAATATCAGCCGATCGTCGACCTCGGCTCGAGGAGCATCCTCGGCGTCGAGGCGCTCGTGCGCTGGAGGCACCCCGAGGCCGGGGTACTGATGCCGGCGCGCTTCATCCAGGTGATGGAGGAGTGCGGCCACGTCGCCGAGCTCGGCCGCTGGGTGCTGAGGCAGGCCTGCCGCGACATGTGCGCCTGGCGCGAGTCCATCGCCGGCGGATCGGCCCTGAGGCTCGCGGTGAACATCTCGGCCCGCCACCTCGAACAGGGCGATCTGGTGCACGACGTCACCCAGGCGCTGCGTGAATCCGGACTCGAGGCGGACAATCTCGTCATCGAGCTCACCGAGAGCACCATCATGGACAACAGCGACGCGAACCTCGAGCGATTCCGCCGCCTGAAGGCCCTCGGCATCCGGCTTGCGATCGACGATTTCGGCACCGGCTACTCGTCACTCTCTTACCTGCACCGCTTCCCGATCGACATCCTCAAAATCGACCGTTCCTTCGTGAGCCGGCTGACCAATTCGGACAGCGGACCCGAGCTCGTGCGCACGGTGGTGACCCTCGGCGAGACGCTCGGACTCGACACCGTGGCGGAGGGCATAGAGCTCGACGAGCAGGCTGCGGCGCTCCTGGCGCTCGGTTGCGTCGCTGGTCAGGGCTTCCTGTTCGCCCGGGCCGGCTCGCTCGATGAGCTGTTGCACGGCCCGTTCGTGGCACGCCGCAACGCCCTGTGGACGGCGCACGCTGCGCGCGAGGCGCTCTCCGCGACGGGTCGCTTCAAGGCGCTGAGGGCCCTCGACCGCTCGGCCTGAGACCCGTCGGAACTGCGGTGCCGGCGAGGGCCTCGCTGGAAGCGCAGCCCAACGAGGCTTCGACCCCGTCGTGAATCTCCCAGCCAAGCTGGGCGAGTGCGTCGTGCGCGCGCGGGGAGGCGATCCCCGCGAGCCAGAGCTCGCGCACCCCCGCATCGCCCGGCAGCGCCTCGCGGATGGCGTGCTCGTAAGCCGCCACATCCTCGGTCCACTGCACGTCGTCGAAGGCGCCGAAGACCATCACGTGCCCGTCGGCCCGCTGAGCGGTCGGCACCCGCAAGCCCGCCAGGACCCGAGCCACGGGCGTGCGCGAATGAAAATGCAGCAGCAGGCACGTGCTGCTCAGAAATACCTCGATCTCGTCCTCGGCGGTGACAGCGGCGGCGTGGCGGAGCAGCTCAGCGCGGCCCTCGACTCCCTCGAGCCCCTGCACCGCATCCACCAGCAGCGTCTGGCGTGTCGGAGTGAGAAGCAGTGCGTTCTCGAAGCCCTCCATCTCGGAAGCGCTGAGGCCAAAGCCGGCGAGCGCCTCGTGCCGGCGCTTGCGCAGCACGGCGGGGTCTTCGTTGTAGATCGCATCGAGCGCGCGCCGCACCTCGCCCGCGAAAGGCACTCCGAGCGGCGCGAAGCGTACGCCGAAGCTCGCGGCCGCATCGATCCTGGCGAGACGCTTGACGGCCCGGCGCAGAACCGCGTTGCTCGTGTAAGGGTCGACGCGGAGTTGGGCGTACCAGTGTCGTTCGGCAGCCGAAAGGCCGAGGTAGCGATCGGCGTACTGCCTGGCGGCGTGCTCCGCCTGCGCCGCGCGGCCACCCTCTTTCTTATGCGAATCACCGCCCTTCGAGGTCTGCCGCACCTGCGCCGCGATCTCGCCGGCCTCCGCCTTGTAGCCGCTGAAGAGATGCGCGATGCCCTTCGGGATGCCGATCACGGTGCCGACGGGATTCAGGGCCACCTGCACGACCGACCGGACATCCTCCTCAATGCCGCGGCTCACGGACTTGAGGACGACCTCGGTGTCGGACGTCTTCGCGATGGTCGTCAGCGCCGCCACTTCGCGCAGCCGCACCGCGAGCGCGTCACGCCCGTAGGCCGTGAAGAGGCCGAAGCGGCTCTCGACGACGTAGTGGTGCATCAGCCCGTCGCTGTGCACCGGATTCTGAATGTGAAAGCTCTCGCCCGCGATCTGGGTCGGGGTCAGGCTCGCCTCGGCCGGCTCGGCAGCCCGGATCTCGAAGTCGACCGCCGCCGCGCTTAAGAGCGCCGCGCCGAGCATCGCAGCGCCCGCGGCAGGGATGATCAGTCGTCGCATGCTGCCATCAACCCGCGCGCAGCGCCGTCGTCACCGGAACGCGCGCCGCGCGCAGCGCTGGAAGTATTCCGCCGATCAGCCCCATCGCCAGTGCCCAGGCGATGCCCACCGCTGCGAGCGTGAGGCTCACGTCGAGCCGGAAACTGAAGCCGAAGGGGCTCACCGACATTCTATGGAAGAGCGCCCACGCGAGAAGCACCCCGAGCAGCGCACCCGGCAGGGCCAGCAGGATCGACTCGAAGAGGATGGAAGCGACGATCGCCGCTGAATCGAAGCCGATCGCGCGGAGCGTGGCGATCTCCCGGCGCCGCGAGTCGACGATCGAGTAAAGCGAGTTCACCGCGCCGAGCGTCGCGCCGATCGCCATGATCGAGCCGACGAAGTAGGCGGCGAAGTCCAACAGCGCGTTCAGCCCCTTGAAGTCATTCTCGATCGACTCGCGCTCATGTCGGACTTCAAGGTGCAGCGTGGGATTCGCCTCGAGGGCACGGCGCAAGGCGTCGTAATCCCCGAGGGATTGCAGCATGGCCGCCGCCCGGGTGTAGCGGTTGCTGCCGAAGGTCGACATGAGGGTCTCCGCGTCGGTCACGACGACGCACTGCTGCGTATCTCCCTGACCGAAGTACCCGACGACGGTCCAGTCGGTGGCGTGAATCGAGCGCCTGGCGCCGAGCTCGAATCCCGTGTACTGCCGGACGCAGGGATTGCTGGCGATGAGCTCAAAGAGGCCCGGGTGAAACATCCGGCCTTCGGTCAGGTGAAATTTCGGATCAAACTCGGTCGTGAAGGCGCCGGTGAGCCCGACGAGCGGAAAGAAAACGCGCCTGTCCGTCAGGCGCCGGTGAGCCTCGATCAGCATCACGGCTGTAAACACCACGAGGGGCTTACCGTCACTGCCTTTCTTGATCCCCGGCAGGTTGAGCACGGTGTCGGCCTCGTCCCTCGGGATACTGCTCCCGATGCCCTGCGCGCCGAGGCTGGTGAACACCACACGGTCGTCGCGCGCGTTGCCCAACGCCTCCCGTCGCGCCCCCGTACCCATCGACAGCATCGAGACCAGTACCGCGACCGCGCAGGTCACGCCGATGACGATCGTCAGGACCGAGCCGATGCGCTGAGCGAAGCCCGACAGGCTCATGGCGAGCAGCGCGACGAATTGTCGGCCGAAGCTCATGCCGCGCCGTGGCCGGCGAGTGCCGTAGCCACTCTCAGCCTCGCCGCGAGCGCCGCCGGGACGGCCGCGCTCACCAGCGCAATGAGCATCCCGGACACGAGACCGATCACCACGACCACACCCGGCATCGAGAGTCCCAGCACGAACTTGGCTGCGATAGGGAGAGTTAACGTCGCCAGCGCCAGCCCGAGCGCGGCGCCTCCAAGGAAGATCACGAGCGCTTCGGCGAGTATGAGCAGGAACACCGCGCGATCGGTGAAGCCGAGGGTCTTGACCACCGCGAGCTCGGGCGTCCGCTCCCGAGTCGACTGAATCATCATGGTGGTAGTCGCAAAGAGCAGTGCCACGAGCACCGCGCCCACCACTGCCCGGAGCAGGAAGTCGAAGTCGCCGATGCGCTGCACGTTCGCCTGCGCCAGCTCCCGGAGCGACTCGGTCTTCGTTTCGTGGGACGAATTGGCGAACCGCCGGTCGATGGCGTCGCTCACCGTTACCGCGAGCTTGGGATCCGAGACCGCGACATTGAAATGATTCACGGTGCCCTTGCCGGCTGCGCGGGCCTCGTCGAAGTAAGGAAAATTGATGAGGACGAATCGGGCCCGACCGACGCCGACGTCGCTGTCGGTGAAGGTGCCCACGACATCGAACGCCCAGTTGGTGGAGCCATTTTTCAGCGGGGTGGTGGTCATGATCAGGGGGATGTGATCGCCGATCTTCCAGCCGTACTTTTCCGTCACCGTATCTCTTATGAGCATTGCCGTGCGTGACTTCCGGAAGGCGGCGAGATACTCGGGGGCGATCGTGTAGGTGAACGCCGACGGCCAGTCATCCTCCGGACTCACCGCCACGATGCCGATCCCTTCGGTGGGCTTTTGATACGTGGCGCCGGTGAGCTCCACGGGGATGGCCACCTTCACGCCCGGCACCGAGCGGATCTCCTCGAGGAGGCCCAGAGGAAGGGGAGAGAAAAGGAAGGTCTGGCGGGCGTGGACGAGCAGGAGGTCGGCTCGGGCTGCGGCCACCGCGTGCTCGACTCCGGTCTTCAGCCCCTGGAGCACGCCGAAGAGTGCAAAGGCGACGCTGACCTGGAGGAAGATCAGGATCGTCCGTCCGGGCTTGCGCCAGATGCCGGACCAGATGAGTGGCAGGAACTTCATGCGGCGGTCCGTGCCGGAACCTCGCGGTGGGCACTCAGGCGTCCTGTGAGCGCTCGTAGCCGGCTCGAACCTACTGCTACGCGCGCAGACCGTCAATCGGATAGAGTTACGGACGATGAGGCGCCCCACCGGCGATGAGCGCAATGCCGCCGAGATCGAGTATTGGAACGGTCCGGGCGGTGAGCGCTGGTTGAATCGGCAGCAGGCACAGGATGCGTTGCTTGCGCCGGTGGCGGACGTGTTGTTGGATCGAGCCGCGGCGCACCCCGGCGAGATCGTGCTGGACATCGGTTGCGGGTGCGGCAGCACCTCGATTGCGTTGGCCCAGCGTGTGGCGCCGGGCGGTCACGTGCTCGGCGTGGATGTGTCGGCACCGCTGCTCGATCGGGCGCGCCAGCTCGCGCCGCAGGCGCTGCCTCTCAGCTTCGTCCTCGCCGACGCAACCGTCCATCGCTTCGAGCCCGGGCGGGCCGATCTGCTCTTCTCGCGATTCGGGGTGATGTTCTTCGCCGACCCGGGGCGGTCCTTCGCCAACATGCGAACCGGCCTCCGCGCCGGTGCGCGCCTCGTGTTCGCCTGCTGGCGCGCACCGCGCGAGAACCCCTGGCTCATGCTGCCGCTTCAGGAGGCCTATAGGCACGTCCCGCGCCTGCCCGAAGTCGGGCCTGAAGAGCCCGGACCGTTCTCGTTCGCCGACCCGCAGCGCGTGCGCGGCATTCTGGAACGCGCAGCATTCAGCGCAATCGGACTCGAGCCGTTCGACCTGTCGTTCGACTTGAGCCTCGGCCGCGGACTCGATGCGGCGCTCGATACGGCCCTCAACATGGGACCTGCGAGTCGGGCGCTCGACGGCCAGCCGGCATCGCTCAGGGCCGCGGCGGCCGAGTCGATCCGGGCGGCGCTCGCGCGCCGCCAGGTCGGTGAGACCGTGCCACTGCCGGGTGCGCTGTGGATCGTTACCGCGACCACGCCCTGAAGCGCATTGCCCTGCTGCTTTCGGTCGCCGTGGCGTACGCTGCGCCTGCGCCCGCGACCAGCGGGGATGCTGCGCGCGCCGCCGTCGCCGCGCCCGATCGGTACGGCGCCGACACGGCGGCCGAGATACTCGCCGCCGGTGGGAACGCGGTCGACGCCGCGGTTGGGGTCGGCTTCACTCTCGCGGTGACCTACCCGGAGGCGGGTAATCTCGGCGGCGGTGGCTTCGCCACCGTGCTCATCGACGGCCGGCCCTACTTCCTCGACTACCGGGAGTGTGCGCCCGGGAGCGCGAGCGCCGGCATGTACGTCGATGCGGCCGGCGAGCTCGTTCCCGACGCGAGCACGATCGGCGCCGGCGCCGCGGCGGTGCCGGGAACGGTGGCCGGCCTCTGGGAGCTGCATCACCGCTTCGGCCGGCTCGCGTGGCGCGCCGATCTCGCCCCCGCGATCCGCTACGCGCATACGGGCTTCCGGGTGAGTCCCCTGCTGGTCGCGAGGCGCGATGCATTCGCTGCCGCACTGCACGGGCGCACCAACTTCCTCACTTACTTCGGCGCACTCGCCGCCGATGCCACCTTCCGTCAGCCGGAGCTCGAGGCCACACTGCGGCGGATAGCGGCCGCGGGCCCGCGGGGGTTCTACTCCGGCCGCACCGCGGATCTCATCCTGGTCGAGATGGCGCGCGACCATGGTCACATCGCGCGTGCCGACCTCGCAGCCTATCGCCCGCTGTGGCGCGCTCCGCTCGAGGGCGACTGGGCCGGCTACCACGTCATCACCGCCCCGCTGCCGAGCTCCGGTGGCATCGCGCTCCTCTCGATGCTGGCGATGAAGGCGGATCTCGCCGCCTCGTTTGCGGGCCTGCCGCTCAACTCGCCGCAGTACGTGCACCTGCTGGCGGAGATCGAGAAGCGGGTGTTCGCGGATCGCGCGAGCTACTTCGGCGATCCCGACTTCTATCCCGCCCCGGTGGCGCAGCTTCTCGACCCCGTCTATCTCGCGCGGCGCGCCGCCGAGGTCGACCTCCGCCGTCCCACACCCACCGGTGAGGTGAAGCCGGGGCTCGGCGAGCATCACGACACCACGCATTTCTCGATCATCGACCGCTGGGGCAACGCGGTCTCGAACACCTACACCCTGAACGACGACTTCGGCTCGGGCGCGGTCGTCGGCGGCGCGGGGTTTCTGCTCAACAACGAGATGGACGACTTCTCCGCCAAGCCAGGAACCCCGAACATCTACGGCGTCGTCGGCGGAGATGCCAACGCGATCGGGCCGGGCAAGCGGCCGCTGTCGACCATGACCCCGACCATCCTGACCGAGCACGGGAGGGTGGCCGTCGCGATCGGCACCCTCGGCGGGTCCCGCATCGCGACGTGGATATTCCAGGTGCTGAGCAACTGGCACGATTTCCATCTGCCGCTCGCGGAGGCCGTCGCTGCGCCGCGCGTGCATCACCAGCTCCTGCCTCCCGACACCCTCTTCGAGGAGCCCTTCGCCACGCTTGCACCGGCGGTGCGCGCCGAGCTCACCGCGCGCGGCTACCGGTTCGTGAACCAGGGCTGGAGCGGGGACATCCAGGCCATCGCCGTCGGCTCCGACGGTGTCAGCGCGATCTCGGACCCGCGCGGGCGAGGCGTGGCGCGCGTGCTCCCGGCGAGCGCGGAACGCGACCGCCGCCCTCGCTTCAGCGCCTCACCCGCTCGCCCGCCGGGTCAAAGAACGGCTGCAACGAAACCCGCGCCGGGATGCGCTCCGAGGCGATCTCCACCTGGTATTCCCCGGCCGTGATCCATTCGGCGCTGACCGGGGCGCCGCCGTTGGCGACGTAACCGAGACCGAGCGAACGGCCGAGCGTGTGGCCGAAGGCCCCGGACGAGATGGCGCCGACGAGCGCGCCGTTCCGCCAGATCGGCTCGTTGTGGTAGAGGAGAAGATCGGCGCGCTCGAGGGCGAGCGCCACCAGCCGCCGCCGTACGCCCGCTTCGCGCTGGCGCACGAGTGTGTCGCGGCCGACGAAGCCGCCGGGCTTGTCCCAGGCGACGGCAAACTGCAGGCCCGCCTCGAGAGGGGTGTCCTCGTCGGAGATATCGTGGCCCCAGTGGCGGTAGCCCCTCTCCATGCGCAGGCTGTCGAGCGCGTGGTAGCCCGCCAGGCGGAGTCCATAGGCTGCGCCCGCACCGACGATGAGGTCGTACACCGACTGCGCGAAGTCGGTAGGAATGTATAGCTCGTATCCCAGCTCCCCCACGTAGGTGATGCGGCTCGCGCGCACGCGCGCGTATCCAAGATCGATGACCTGGGAGGTGGCGAACGGAAAAGCCGCGTTGGACAGGTCGGCGTCGGTGAGCGTCGCCAGGAGCTCGCGGCTCTGCGGCCCCATGAGACCGAGCACCGCGTAAGCGGGCGACACATCGAGTGCGACGGCGCGGGCCTCGGCGGGAATGCTGCGGCAGAGCCAGCTGAAATCGCGCGTCTGCGTGGCGCACGAGGTGACGACGAGATAGGCGTCCTCGGCCTCGCGCGTGACGGTGAGGTCCGCCTCGATGCCGCCCCGCTCATTCAGCCACTGCGTATAGACGATCCTCCCGACGGGCACGTCGACCTCGTTGGCGCAGATCCGTCCGAGCACGGCGGCCGCGTCGGGGCCCAACAGGGCGAATTTGGCGAACGAGGACTGATCGAACAGGCCGGCGCGCTCGCGGACGGCCCGGTGCTCGCCGGCGGAATGCTCGAACCAGTTCTGGCGGCCGTAGCTGTAGGCGTAGCGGGGCTCGGCGCCTCCGGTCGCAAACCAGTTGGCGCGCTCGTAGCCCGCTACCTCGCCGAAGCACGCCCCGGCGGCCGCGAGCCGGTCGTGGACGACGGACCTGCGCACCCCGCGCGCCGACTCGGCCTGACGGTACGGCCAGTGCATGGCGTACAGGAGGCCGAGCGTCTCCACCGTACGCTCGCGCAGGTAGCGCCGGTTGCGTTGAAACGGCGCGCAGCGGCGGATGTCGACGTCCCAGAGGTCAAAGGGCGGATGGCCGTCGAGAATCCAGTCCGCGAGCACCTTGCCCGCCCCGCCGGCCGACTGGATACCGATCGAATTGAAGCCCGCCGCCACGTACAGGCCACGCAGCTCCGGCGCCTCGCCGAGGAGGTACCGATCGTCCGGCGTGAAGCTCTCCGGGCCATTGAAGAACACCTGCACGCCGGCGGACTCGAGCGCGGGCACGCGCCTCATGGCGGCTGCGAAGAGCGGCTCGATGTGACCGAGGTCCGCGGGCAAGTGCTCGAAGGCGAAATTCTCGGGGATCCCTTGCCAGCCCCAGGGTTTCGCCTCGGGCTCGAACCAGCCGACGAGGAGCTTGCCGGTGTCCTCCTTGAAGTACGAGCGTGCATCGGCGTCGCGCAGGACCGGCAGGTCGGGCGCGAGGCCCGCGATCGGCTCAGTCACGATGTAGAAGTGCTCGGCCGCATGCAGCGGCACGCTGACCCCCGCCCAGGCACCGACCTCGCGCGCCCACAGGCCCGCGCAGTTCACCACGGCGTCGGCACGCACCTCGCCCGCTTCGGTCGCGACACCGCTTACCCGCCCGCGTGCGCTGCGGATCCCCGTGACCTTGAGGTTCTCGACGATGCGCACCCCGGCGCCGCGCGCACCGCGGGCGAGCGCCTGGGTCGTGTCGACCGGGTTCGTACGCCCGTCCTTCGGCAGAAAGACGGCGCCCACCAGGCCATCGGTCGAGAGCAGCGGCCAGCGCTCGCGCGCCGCGTCGGGTGAAAGGATCTGCACCTCGAGCCCGAAAGATCGCGCCATGGATGCGCCGCGCTTGAGCTCCTCGAGGCGCGCCTCGCTCGCCGCCACGGCGATGGAGCCGACCTGCCTGAACCCGGTCGCCTGGCCGGTCTCGCGCTCGAGCCTCTCGTAGAGCTGCGTGGTGTACTGCGCGAGCCGCGTGAGGTTTCGCGTCGCGCGCAGCTGACCCACGAGGCCCGCCGCGTGCCAGGTGGTTCCGCACGTCAGCTGCCGCCGCTCGAGCAGCAGCACGTCCTGGCAGCCACGCTTGGCGAGGTGGTA
>Ga0209808_1000315_pt1 | contig 24189 bp, 22 predicted proteins | sample GraSoiAngelo_157_FD_186171 | JGI IMG/M metagenome (GOLD analysis project Ga0209808, IMG submission 186171) | Grasslands soil microbial communities from the Angelo Coastal Reserve, California, USA - 14_1009_16_20cm (SPAdes) (version 2) | ecosystem: Environmental > Terrestrial > Soil > Grasslands ... | reverse complement strand
CTGGAGGAGCTGCTCGCGAGCGGGAAATGCAAGCTGCGCGAGGAGTATCACCGCCGCATGCCGGTCGATCTGGCCGCGCTGACCGCGCTCGAGGGCGTGGGGCCGAAGGCGGTGAAGGTCCTCTACCAGCGGCTCGGCGTGCGCACGCTCGCCGACCTCGAAGCCGCGGCGCGCGCCGGGAAGGTCCGCGCCCTGCCCCACTTCGGCGAGAAGAGCGAGCAGAAGATCCTGAAGGCGCTCGCCTTCGTGCAGACGAGCGGGCAGCGTACGCCGCTCGCCGCCGTGCGGCCCGTGATCGACGAGCTGGCCGCGGCGCTTGCGCGCGTGCCGGGTGTGGCGCGCGTCGAGGTCGCGGGCTCGATCCGCCGCCGCAAGGAGACCGTCGGCGACGCCGACCTCCTCGCCCTTGCCCGCACCACCGAGCGCGCGATCGCCGCCTTCGCGAAGCTCGCCCCGGTGGCGCGCGTCCTCGGCCAGGGCGACACCAAGTGCAGCGTGAAGCTCCAGGACGGGCTCCAGGTGGATCTGCGCGTGGTCCCCGAGGAGAGCTTCGGCGCGGCGCTCCTCTACTTCACCGGGAGCAAGGCGCACAACGTCGCGCTCCGCCAGCTCGCCATCAAGAAGGGCTGGAAGCTGAACGAGTACGGCCTCTTTCGCGGCACGCGACGCATCGCGGGCCGCACCGAGCAGGAGATCTACGACCGCCTCGGCCTCGCCTGGATCCCGCCCGAGCTGCGCGAGGACCAGGGCGAGATCGACGCGGCGCGCGCGGGCACGCTGCCGCGCCTGGTCGAGCCGGGCGATCTCCGCGGCGACCTCCAGACGCAGACCAACTGGACCGACGGCGCCGACTCGCTGGAGGCGATGGCGCGCGCCGCGAAGGAAGCGGGCCTCGCATACGTCGCCATCACCGACCACACCGTGAGCCTCGCCATGACGGGCGGCTGTGACGCGAGGAAGCTCCGCCGCCAGCGGCGCGAGATCGAGCGCCTCGACGCCAAGCTCGACGGCATCCGCCTGCTCGCCGGCGCCGAGGTCAACATCAACCGGGACGGCACGCTCGACATCGACGACGAGACGCTCGCCCAGCTCGACGTGGTCGGCATCGCGGTCCACTCGCACTTCAACCTCCCGCGCCGGGAGCAGACCGACCGGATCGTCCGCGCCATGCGGAACCCGCACGCCGACATCCTCTTCCACCCCACCGGCCGCGTGATCCAGAAGCGCGAGCCCTACGAGGTCGACATCGAAGCCGTCATCGCCGCCGCCAGGGAGACCGGCACCGTGCTCGAGCTGGATGCCTACCCCGACCGGCTCGATCTGCGCGACGAGCACGTGCGGCGCGCGATCGGGGCCGGCGTCCCGATCGTCATCGACTCGGACGCGCACAGCGTGAAGCACCTGGGCTTCCCGCGCGCGTACGGCGTCGATCAGGCGCGCCGCGGCTGGGCGACCGCGAAGGACGTGCTCAACACGCGACCCGTGGAGGCATTCCTCGCCGGGCTGAAGGGCGGGAGGCCGCGGGCGCGCCGGCGCGCCTGAGGGCGCGACTCCAAGCGGTCTCCGCGCCGATCCCCGTCGCCGAGTTTGGGACCGCCGGCGCCCTGGCGTAGGATGCCGGCGGTGGGCGAGGTCTACGCAGACTTCGAGCGGGAGCTCCACCGGCTGGGGAGCAAGTACGCCGCGCGGCCCCGGCGCGAGATGGTCCGCCTCCTGCTGCTCGCGCTCGAGCGCGAGCAGCTCGTCGCGACCGGATACCGAGAGGACGTCATCGCCGAGCGCCTGGTGGCCATGCCGATCGGCGACGAGGCGCGCGACGTCATCCGGCACGCGCTCCTCTGGGTGTGGAAGGACGAGGAGATGCACACCATCTACGTCCGTGGCGCACTCTTGAAGCTCGGGAGCCTGCGGCTGCGGGTGACCTCGGCGATCCAGCAGCTCACGGGCTGGATCGGCGGCTGGGCGAGCTCCGTCCAGCACCACGTCCGCTGGCGGGACGCACCCCTGTCGCGCCTGTTCGCCGCCCTCTTCACCGCGATGGGCGCGCTGCTCGGGAAGGTGCCGCGCCCGGTGGCGCGCGCGCTGCGCTTCGGCTCCTTTGGGAGCTTCTGCCGGTTCAACGTCGACGCCGAGCGGACGGCCGCGCTCTGCTGGAAGCGGCTCTGCGACCTCGCCGCCGAGCACGAGAACCCGCACACGCCGCTCGCCGAGCTCCAGCGCATTTGCGGCGACGAGGAGCGGCACGAGCGCCTCTTCGCGCTCTTCGCCGCCGCCCTCGACGAGCACGACCGGCTGCGGCCTGGGATGACCGCCGCCACCCTGGCGGCCGAGGTCGCGGCGGTGGGCGAGCCCTTCCTCCCCCGCGCGCTGCGTGCGCGTGACGGGGCCGAGAACCCCCTCGGCAGCGGGGGTCGGGTCTGGGTCATGTGCGGCTCGCGTGCCGAGGACAAGGTCCCGCTCTTCCGCCGGCTGCTCGAGGCGGCCGGTCTCCCCGCCCGCCTCGAGGCGTGTGCCCGCGCCGGCGGGAAGCCGATCGGCGCGCTGCAGGTCGCGATCAAGCCGAGCTTCATGCTCGGCTACCATCGCAAGGACCGCTCCTGCCTGACCGACCCCGAGCTGGTGCGCGAGCTCGCCAGATGTCTCCGGGCAGCCGGCTGTGGCGACGTCGCGGTGGTCGAGTCGCCGAACATCTACGACCAGTTCTATCGCCACCGCAGCGTGCCCGAGGTGGCCCGCTACTTCGACATCCCCGCGCCGGAGTTCCGCCTGGTGGACCTGGGCGACGAGCAGGTCCCCCATGCCTACGGACGCGGCATGGCGCAGTACGCCGTCGGCCGGACGTGGCGGGATGCGGACTTCCGCATCTCGTTCGCCAAGCTGCGCAGCCACCCGGTCGAGCACGTCCACCTCTCGATCACCAACACCGAGGGCCTCGGCATGCGGTGCGACCACTTTCTCTTCGCCGAGCGGCAGGCGCAGCGCGAGTCGGCCGTCATGACGCTGCTCGGCGACTTCCCGCCGCACTTCGCGCTCATCGAGGGCTACGACCTCGCGCCCGACGGCATCCTCGGGGTGATGGGGAGCCCGCGGCCCAGGTCGCCGCGCCGGCTCTACGCAGGCGGCGACGCGCTCGCGGTCGACGTCGTCGCGGCGCGTCACCTGGGGCTCCGCGACCCGCGCCAGTCGAGCATGCTGCGCGCCGCTTTCCACTGGTTCGGCGACCCGAGCGCGTCGATCCAGGTGATCGGTCCGGACGAGCCGATCGCGGGCTGGCGCGGGCCCCACCACAACGAGCTCTCGTCGATCTTGAGCTTCGTCGCGTACCCGATCTACGTCTTCGGAAGCGGACGCGGCACGCTCTTCGTCCCCGAGATGGACGAGGAGGCCTTCCCGCCCGTGGCGCCTCCGGGCCTCGCGCTGCGCGCGGGGCGGAAGCTCCTGCAGGCCTTTCTCGGCCTCCGATTTCCGCGGTGACCCGGACGGTCGTCGTCGTCGGCGCCGGGATGGGCGGGCTCACGGCCGCGCTGCGCCTGGCGCGCGCGGGCTTCCGCGTCCGCGTGCTCGAGGCGCGCGCCGAGCCCGGGGGGCTCGCCTCGGGCTTCGTCGCGGACGGCCTCCCGTTCGACGCCGGGCCCTACATCCTCCTCGACCGGCCGGGTCTCGAGTGGGCGTTCCGCGCCCTCGGCCTGGAGCTCGGCGATCACGTCGAGCTCCGCCGCATCGAGGAGGTGTACGAGGTCGCCGGCGCGGACGGGACCCGGATCGCGTTTCAGGCCGACCTCGAGCGCACCGCCGAGGCGTTCGAGACGCGGTGGCCGGGGAGCGGCACGCGCTACGCGACCTTCGTCGCCGCGGCGGGCCGTGTCTACCGCCGCCTCGAGCCGCTGCTGCACCGCTCGCGGCCGAGCGCCGCGGACGTGCTGCGCACGGGCGCGTGGCGCCACCTCCGCTTCCTCCTGAGCTCGCTCGGCGCCGTCCTTGCCCGCGCCGGGCTCCCGCCTCCGCTCGTCGACGCGATCGCCATCTGGACACACGTCGCACGACAGCGGATCGACGAGGCGCCGAGCCCCATGGCCTTCGTGCCCGCGCTGATCCACGGCGTCGGCGCCTTCTACCCCCGGGGCGGGATCGCCGCCGTTCCAGGCGCGCTCGCGCGCGCCGCCGAGGCGGCCGGCGTCGAGCTGCGCCACGGGGCGAGGGTCCGGCGCATCCGCGTCCGCGACGGACGGGCGACCGGCGCAGAGCTCGAGTCGGGCGAGCTGGTGGCGGCGGACGCGGTCGTTTCCGACTACAACGCCGTCGGCACCTACCTCGAGCTCGTGCCGGAGACGCCGGCGTCGATCGGTCGGATGCTCCGCGGACTACCCCTGCAGTCGCCCGGTGTGTGCGCGTACCTGGCGGTGAGGGGCTCGCCCCGACCGCCCTACCTCCGCTTCCGGCTGCCCGGCGGCGGGGAGCCGTGCCGCCTGCTCATCGTCCCCGGCGTCATCGACACGACGTCGGCGCGCGACGGCTGGTGGCCGGCGCGGCTCCTCTCGCCCATGGACCACGCGCAGGCCGAGCGGGCAGGCCCGGCGGGACAGCGGGCGTACCTCGAGCGCGTGCTCGCCGAGCCCTGGTGGCGCGAGCACGTCGCGGAGTTCCGGGTCCTCGCGACGCGCATTCCCAGCGAGTGGGGCGCCGAGTACCACCTCCACCGTGAGAGCATGAACCCCGTCATGACCGCGCGCTTCATGCGCGCCGGGCGCATCGCGCATCGCAGCCCCTGGGTGCGCAGGCTCTACCTCGCCGGCAGCGCGACCCATCCCGGCCAGTGGGTCAGCTTCTGCGCCATCTCGGGGATCCTCGCCGCCGACCGGGTGCGAGAGGACCTCGGCTGATGCTCGCGACCCTGCTCGAGACGGTCGACGGCCACCGCGTGCGCGTCGCGCGGCTCGGCGCGGGCCCGCCGCTGGTCCTGCTCCACGGCTATCCGGAGAACCTCCAGATCTGGTGCGAGGTGGCGCCGCGGCTCGCCGAGCGCTTCGCGGTCACCGCCTTCGACTGGCCCGGCATGGGTTTCAGCGAGCCCTGGCCCGGCGGCAAGACGCCCACCCACATGGCCGACCGCCTGCTCCGGCTGCTCGACGCCTGGCAGATCGAGCGCGCCACCATCGTCGGCATGGACATGGGAGGCCAGCCCGCGCTGTCGTTCGCTGCCCGCCACGCCGCACGCATCACGCGGCTGGTGGTGATGAACTCGCTCGTGCTCTGGGACGAAGCGACGTCATGGGAGATCCGCGTCCTCCGTCGCTTCCGCTGGAACCAGCTGATCCTCCGGCGACTGCCCCGGGTCGTGTTCCACCGCGCGGAGGCCACCTTCCTGCCGCCCGGCACGCGCCTCCCGCCCGCCCTGCGAGCGGACTTCTGGGAGAGCTTCCGGCACTACACGGTGCGCGACCACATCGCCCGCATGTGCGGCGGCTACCAGGGATCGCTGCCGCGGCTCCCCGCGCTCTACCCGCGCATCCGCTGCCCGACGCTGGTCCTCTGGGGCGAGCGGGACAAGCACTTCCCGCTCGCCCACGCCGAGCGTCTGCACGCGGCGATCGGGGGGTCGGAGCTCGAGGTCCTCGCCGGTGGAGAGCACTGGATGGCCTGGCACGCCGCCGACGAGGTCGCGCTCCGCATCCGGCGCTTCACGAGCGCCGTAGCTCCGGGCGTGTGAGCCCGCCACGTCAGACGATGACGCTGCGGATCACCTCGCCCGCCTCCATCGCCCGGAACGCGTCGTTCACGCTTTCGAGCTTGATGGTCTTCGACACCATGGCGGACGTGTCGAGACGGCGGGTCTCGATCAGCTCGACGAAGCGCGGGAAATCGCGCCGCACCTGCGCCGAGCCGTACTTGCAGCCCTTCACGATCTTCTCCTCGTAGAAGATGCCGAACGCGGGCAGCGTGAACTGCGCGTCGAAGCGCGCCATGCCGACGATGATCACCTCGCCGCCGCGGCGCGCGAGGTTGTAGGTGGTGAGGATGGTCTCCGGGAGCCCGATCACCTCGAAGGCGTAGTCCGCGCCGCGCCCGCCGGTGAGGGCCTTCACCTGCTCGACCGGGTCGCCCTTCGACGGGTCGATCGTGTCCGTCGCGCCGAGCTGCTTCGCCGTCTTGCGCTTCAGCTCCTGCGGGTCGATCGCGATGATGCGGCCGGCGCCCGCGATGCGCGCGCCCTGGATGACCGCCTGACCGACGCCGCCGCAGCCGAGCACCGCGACGGTGGAGCCGGGCTTCACCTTCGCGGTGTTGAGCGCCGCGCCAACGCCGGTCGTCACGCCGCACCCGATGAGCGCGAGCTGCGCGTCCGGGAGATCGGTCTCGACCTTCACCACCGACACCTCGTCGACCGTCATCGCCTCGGCGAACGTGCCGAGGCCGGTCATGCAGAAGTACGGGGTGCCGTCCGGCCGGGTCCCGCGCATCTGCATCGAGACCTCGGGCTCGCGCTCGCACAGCTCGGTCTGCTCGCGGAGACAGTGCCAGCACGCGCCGCACGCGGGCACGAAGGACGCGATGACCCGGTCGCCCTTCTTCACACGCGATACCTCGGGGCCCGTCTCGATGACGCGTCCGGCGCCCTCGTGGCCGAGCACCATGCCCGGCGGGACGGGGACGTAGCCGCGCATGATCGACAGGTCCGAGTGGCAGACGCCGCTCGCTCCGATCTCGACGATGACGTCGCGCGGGCCGGGCGGGTTCGGCTTCACCTGCTCGAGGGACAGGGCGGTGGATTCTCCGACGTAGACGGCAGCTTTCATTGGGGCCTCCGATTCGCGAAAGAGTGGTCGGCGTCATGTATCCCGTCTCGCCGCCCCGAGGAAAGAGGCCGCCGCCCGCGCTGCCGGCACCTCCGGCGCGAGGCGCGGGTGCCCACCCTCCCCGGCTTCGGGTGAGGGGTCGGAAGTGCATCCGTCACGCTGCACGCAACGCGCAATGAGCATGAGCGAGGCCCGGGTGCCGTGGTCCCAGGTGTTCGGCAACGACCGCCCGGTCGAGGTCGAGATCGGCCCGGGCCGCGGCGAGTTGCTGCTCGCGTACGCCGCCGCCGCGCCGTCGAGCAACTTCTTCGCCATCGAGCGCGCGGCGCGCGCGGCCGCGGCGATCATGGAGAAGGTGGCCGCGCGCCGGCTCGCGAACCTGCGCGTCGTCGCCGGCGACGCGCGCTGCATCATCGCGCGGCTGGTCCCCGACGCGTCGGTCGCCGCTTATCACGTCTACTTCCCCGACCCCTGGCCGAAGACGCGGCACCGCGCACGCCGCCTGACCGACCCGAGCTTCGCGGGCGAGGTGGCGCGAACGCTGGCTCCGGGTGGGGTCCTCCACCTGGCCTCCGACCTTCGTCACCTGGTCGACCGCTTCGCGGCGGTCCTGGCTGCCGCGGGGCTCGTTCCGGAGCGAGGGGCCGTTCCCCCGTCCGGGCGACCGACCACCGCCTTCGAGCGGAAGTACGCGCAGGCCGGGACGCACTACGCGCGCTGGAGGCGTCCAGGGGGAACGGGGGGCTCCGGCTCCCGGTAGTGCGGACGGCTGAATGGATTCGACTGCTCGCTGCGTTCAGGAGACGACGGAAGCGTGAGGCGCCGGAGCCCCGCTCGTCATAGAGCAAACCCGATGCCAGGAAAGCCCGCCATCCATCGAGGGTGGGAGCGGCAGCGCTGCCAGAATGCGGCAGCCATGCACGGGTGCAGGCTGCAACGCTCAGCCGGTGCGACCGCTGCGCGCCGCCTGACGTGGCTCGCGCGCACCCCGCACGTCTTGGCTGCTAGCTCAACGAGCAGAGCGCCGCGTGCCGGCCAAGGTGAATCGTCACGCGGCCGAGGGGCGCGGTGGCTCCGGCTGGTGGCCACCGTCCGGCCCGGCGCCGTTGCCGCTCTCGCCCCCGAGCCCGCAGAACATCTCGTAGTCGATCAGCTTGGTCACCGTCGGCCGCTCGCCGCACACGGCGCACTTGGGATCGCGGCGGAGCCGCAGCGTGCGCACCTCGCCCGAGAGCGTGTCGAAGTGCATCATGCGCCCGATGAGGGGCGCGCCCTGCCCGAGGATCAGCTTGATCGCCTCGAGCGCCTGCACGCAGCCGACGAGCCCCGGCAGCACGCCGAGCACGCCCGCCTCGGCGCACGACGGCACCGCGCCGGGCGGCGGCGGCTCGGGGAACAGGCAGCGGTAGCACGGCCCCGCGGGCGGGTGGAAGACGGTCGCCTGCCCCTCGAACTGCCAGATGGCGCCGTCGACGAGCGGCTTCTTCAGCATGACGCACGCGTCGTTGGCGAGGTAGCGGGTGGGGAAGTTGTCGCAGCCGTTCACCACGATGTCGAACTGCTCGAAGATGCGGAAGGCGTTCTCGGAGGAGAGCCGCTCGCGGAACTCGAGCACCTTGACGTCGGGGTTGAGGGCCTGGAGCGTGAGCCGCGCCGACTCGGTCTTCGGCATGCCGATGCGGTCGTTGGTGTGCAGGATCTGGCGCTGGAGGTTCGAGAGGTCGACCACGTCCATGTCGACGATGCCGAGCGTGCCGACGCCCGCCGCGGCGAGGTAGAACGCCGCCGGCGAGCCGAGGCCGCCCGCGCCGATGCAGAGCACCTTGGCGTCGAGGAGCTTCGCCTGACCCGCCTCGCCCACCTCGGGCAGCATGAAATGCCGGCTGTACCGGATCTGCTGCTCGGACGTGAACTGGCGGTCCTCCTTCACGGGCAGGCCCTGGTTCTTCCACGCCGTGAAGCCCCCGCGCATGGAGACCACGTTCGTGTAGCCGAGCTCCTTCAGGATGCGGCCGGCGAGCAGCGAGCGTGTCCCGCTCCCGCAGTAGGCGACGACGGGCGTGTTCTTGTCCGGCACCGCCTCCTCCACCCGCATCTCGAGGAAGCCACGCGGGAGCGAGAGCGCGCCGGGCACGTAGCCCTGGCGGACCTCTTCCTTCTCGCGCACGTCGAGCACGACGGGGTGCTCTCCCTTGTCGAGCCGCGCCTTCAGCTGCTCGGGAGACACCTCCGGCACGAGCTGCCGTGCCTCGTCCATGATCTGCTTGTAGGTCTTCGCCATCGCCTCACCCCTCGACGCCGTCGAAGAGATTCATGCGGTACTCGAGCCAGCGCGCCACCGCCGCCGCGTAGCGCGGAGAGACGAGGAGCCGCACGGGGCCCAGTATGCGCCACATCGGATAACGACGCGAGAGGGCGAGCGGATCGCGCGCGAGACCGAGGAAATGGCGCACCTTCTCCCGGTCGGCCCGCCCGAGGAGCCCCTGGCGCCAGAGTGCGACCAGGATCACGCCGGCTTCGGCTCCACCGCCGGCCCGACGTCCCGTCCTTCCTGGTACGCTCGCTGCATGTCCTCCATGAGCGCGTCCCGCCCGCGCTCCTCGAGAATGCGGGAGCGCTCCATCAGGACGGCCTTGGTCTCGATGAAGTCCTCGCGCCGGTAGCCCCACAGGCGCGGGTGGACGAAGGTGTCCATGCGGATCGCGTCGCACGGGCAGGCCTCGACGCACATCCCGCAGTAGATGCACTGCAGCGTGTCGATCTCGTAGCGCACCGGGTACTTCTCGACCTCGGGGTCCGGATGCTCGCCGGCCTCGATGTTGATGCACTTGGCCGGACAGGCCGTGGCGCAGAGGAAGCACGCGGTGCAGCGCACCGAGCCGTCGGGCTTGAGCGTGAGCCGGTGCGCGCCGCGATAGCCCTCGCTGTAGGTCTTCCGCTGCTCGGGGTACTGCGTCGTCACCGCCGCGCTCTGGGCGCGCGCGAGCCCGAAGAGATGGAGGGTGTGGAGGGCGAGGTTGCGCGCGAAGTGGCGCGTGGTGACCGCGATCCCCTGCACCACCTGCGGCAGGTAGAGGCGCTCGGCGAGCGTCAGACGCCGGGTCTCCATCCTCAGTGCGCGCGTCCCTGCGCGCCCCCGGGATGCAGCCGCAGCTCCTCGAGCCGGAACTCGAGCACGTCCGCGAGGCTCTGCGCGCGCTCGGCGAGCGTCGTGGCCTCCAGCAGGGCCTGCTTGTCGAGCGGCTCGACGTCGAGGTGCTGGGCGAGGAAGTTGACGAAGGTCTCGTCGTCGACGCTGCCGCGCAGCAGATCCTCCTCGCCCACCTCCTTGCCGCGCAGCGCGAGGTAGCGGCGTACGAGCGCGCTCACCGCGTCGCGCGCGCCGAGCGGGAGCGGCGCCGCGTCGGCCGCGCGCCAGGTGACCGCCGCCTCGCGGTAGGCGTGGCGCTCGAGCTCGCGCACGATCGTGTACTCGCGCAGCCCGCGCAGCACGATGTTGAAGCGGCCGTCGGGCAGCTCCTCCACGTGCACCATCTCCCCCACCGTGCCGGTCGCGAAGATGGGCGGACGGCCGTAGTACTCCTGCTGCCACTCGCCGCGCAGGAGCGCCATGCCGATGAGATGCGCGCCGCGCGCGGCGTCCCGCACCATGGCGCGGTAGCGCGGCTCGAAGACGTGGAGCGGCAGCGGCATGCGCGGGAAGAAGACCACGTTGGGGAGCGGGAAGACGGGGATGATCTCGGGCAGCGTCATGACATCGCGCTCGTGCGGCAGCTCCGGCAGCGCCCCGAGAGCACGTAGGCGTGCGAGGTGACGAGATGGCCGGCGCGGCGCGCGGCGCGCAGCCCGGGCGCGGGCCGGCTCGGCGCCAGGTCCTCGATCCGGCCGCACGCCTCGCACACGAAGTGGTCGTGCGTGGAGGGGGTGGGGTCGTAACGCGCCACGCGCCCCTCGAGGTAGGTGACGCCGATGTGGCCCTCCTCGGCGAGGCGTTGGAGGTTCCGGTACACGGTCCCCAGGCTGATGCGCGGCAGCACCCTGCGCACCCGCGCGAAGACGCGGTCGGCGCTCGGGTGTTCGACCCCCGAGCCGCGCACCGCCTCGAGCACGACCGAGAGCTGGCGCGTGCTGCGGCGCGCGCGCGGACGCTCAGCCGCCATCGCGGACCCTCCGGAGCGCTTCCTCGGCCGCCGCGGGATCGGCCAGGTCGGCAGCCAGACTCGCGCGCACGGCCTCGGGCAGCACCGCGCGCACCCGGTAGTTCGGATGCGCCACCGCGAGGGCGAGCGGGGCCCCGGCCGTGATCCGCCGGCGCGCCTCCGCCGCGAGCGGGAAGCGGACGTACTGCACGGCCGAGATCTTCTCCGCCGTCTGCCGCCCCGCCTCGAACGTCGCGGCCACGCCGAGCACGCCGTCCACCTCGAGCGTCACGTGTTCGTCGATGCCGAGCAGGCGGTTGAGCTCCTCCTTGAGCCGGCTCTGGTCCTCGATCTCGATGAGCAGCGTCGCCGAGAGCGTTCCCGGTCCGGGCAGGAGCTCGTTGTAGACCGCCAGCTCCGCGCGGACGGCGTCCAGGTCGGTGATCTGCTCGATCCAGAGCATCTCCTGCGTCTGATACCAGATCGTGGCCCGGTCCTCGAACAGGAAGCTGAGCCGGTCGCCCACCGCCACCCGCCGGGTGCGCTTGTGGGCGATGATCCGGCGCCGGATCGCGTCGCGCTCGGCGCCGTAGCGCTCCCGGCCGAGGATGTCTTCGAGACCGATGGGTCGCATGGGCGTCAGCGCGGGAGCGTCCGCCCCTCGTAGGCGGCGAGGAGCGCCTCGACGGGATGATACACCCGCTGCCCGCGCGCCTGCTCGATCTGGAGGGCCGCAAGCGGGCAGTCGGAGACGACCAGATCGGGCTCCGCCTTCTCGATGTCACGCAGGAGCGGCCGCGCCACCTCGTACGATTCGTCGTAGAACTCGCGCTTGAAGCCCCAGGTCCCGTCCATGCCGGTGCAGCGCTCGATCAGCTCGACCACGCTCCCCGGCACGAGCCGCAGGAGGTCGCGCGACTTGAAACCGATCTCCTGCACGCGGAGGTGGCACGGCGCCTGGTAGGCGACCCTGCCGAGCCCGCCGCGGAACTCACGCGCGAGCTTCCCCTCGCCGTCGAGCCGCATCAGGTACTCGGCGAGGTCGAAGACGCGGCCCGCGACGCGCTCCGCCGCCGCGCCGGGGACCAGGCGCGGGTAGTCCTGCTTGAGCATCCGGCTGCAGCTCGGCCCCGGGACGACGACGTCGTAGCCCTGCTCGACGAGCGGCCCGAGCGCGGCCAGGTTCCGGCGCGCGCGGCGCGTCGCGCCGGCTCGGTCGCCGCCGTCGAGCGCCGGCATGCCGCAGCAGACCTGCGGCGGGCAGACGACCTCGACGCCACTGCGCCAGAGGACGCGGACCGCCGCCGCGCCCGTCTCGGGCGCGTTGAACTCGACCGGCGTGGTGTAGAAGAGCGCGACCTTGCCGCTCCGGCCGAGGCCGGCGGGCGGCGTCTGGCGGCGGAACCAGCGGCTGAAGCGCCGCGCGTAACGCGGCAGCCGCCGCCGGCGGTCGATGCCGAGCGCCTTCTCCATGCCCCAGCGCAGGAGCCGGTTCTGGTTCGCCCAGTTGGCGAGCCGCGGGGCGGCAGAGCCGAGCCGCCCGAGCAGCTCGGGGTTGCCGAGGATGCGATCGCGCAGCCGGATGCCCTCGCCTGCCGCGCGCACGACGCGCGCGTCCTGCATCAGGCGCGGGAAGTCGACCGCCCAGCGATGCGGCGGCGTGTAGGGGCAGTGCGGGTAACAGAGGTGGCAGCCGAAGCACAGGTCGACGACGCGCCGGTCCTCGGCCGGCGTGAGCGCCGCGCCGTCCCCGTCGTGCTGCTCGTCCGCCGTGTCGAGCAGGTAGGTGAACGAGGGGCAGAGGTTGTAGCAGCGCCGGCAGCCGGCGCAGATGTCGTAGACCCGTTTCGCCTCGGCGGCCAGGGCCGTCGGAGCGGCAGCCTCCGGCGACCCTACACCCGCCGTCATGCCCATGGGCTCACTGTCCCAGAGTCTGGAGACCCTTGGTGAAGCGGCCGGCGTGCGACTTCTCGGCCTTGGCGAGCGTCTCGAACCACTCCGCGATCTCCTCGAAACCCTCGCCGCGCGCGCTCTTCGCGAAGCCCGGGTACATCTCCGTGAACTCGTAGGTCTCGCCCTCGATCGCCGACTTGAGGTTCAGCTCCGTGGAGCCGATCGGCACGTCGGTCACCGGGTCGCCGACCTCCTTCAGGAAGTCGAGGTGCCCGAAGGCGTGGCCGGTCTCGGCCTCCGAGGTGTCGCGGAAGAGCCCGCCCACGTCCGGATAGCCCTCGATGTCCGCGCGGCGCGCGAAGTAGAGGTAGCGGCGGTTCGCCTGCGACTCGCCGGCGAACGCCGTCTTCAAGTTGTCGTGTGTCTTGCTGCCCTTCAGTCCCTTTGCCATCAGCCCTCCTCGGACGGGGCCGGATCCCGGTCGCCGCCCAGTTCATTTTTTTCGGGAACGATTCCTATTACGAGTATGGACGGAGCGTGTCAACTCCCCCGGGAGGCCACGAGGGGTCGAGCGAGGGTGCCTGCCGCACCCTTCGGTCAGGTCACGAGGCGGCGACGGGTCGGCTCAGAGCCCGAGGCCTCGCACGCTCGGCCTCGCCCGGATGCGGTCGATCCAGGTCTGCACGGGGGCAAGCGCCGGCTCGAGCTCGACGCCGAGGCGGCCGAGCACCATGATGCGGGGGGCGAAGGACATGTCCGCCAGCGTGAAGTCCTTCCCCACCAGGTACTCGCGCCCCCCGAGGGCATCGCGCAGGAAGTAGAGACTCCGGCGCAGCTCCTCGCGCGCCTGCTCGACGCGCTGCTGATCCCGCTCCGCATCCGCCTTGCGCAGCTGCGCGAGCAGCATCGTGGTCGGGGGAATGAAGGAGTTGTCGCAGTAGTCCTCGAGGAGACGCACCCTCGCTCGCCCCTGCGAGTCCTCGGGCATCAGCCGGGGGAGGGGATACTCGTCCTCAAGGTACTCGTTGATGATCGTCGAGTCGTAGATGACCTCGTCCTCGTCCATCAGGACCGGGACTTTGCCATAGGGGTTCAAGCGCAGGAAGTCGGGCGATTTCTGCTCCTGCTTGCGCAGGTCGACGAATATCTTCTCGTATTCGAGATCCTTCTCCGCCAGCATGACGCGCACCTTCTGGCAGAACGGACAGTCGGGATAGTCGTACAGTTTCAACATCTTGCTCGTCGCCTCCTTGCTCCTCCGCCTCCTCGGCCGCAACCACGGACGAGCGCACGCTAATGCAAAAGCCTCCGCCAGGCAATATTTGGGCCGCTCTAAAGTGCCTTATTTTTACAAGTTTTTTGCCGGGGGGACGTGGGACCAGGCGTGGTATGAGCTGCGGACCAGGGGGCCGGCCTCGACGTGGCGGAAGCCGAGCGCCAGGGCCTCGGCGCCGAGCGCGGCGAACTCCTCCGGGGGCAGGTAGCGCTCCACGGGCAGGTGCTCGCCAGACGGCCGCAGGTACTGACCGAGGGTCAGGATGTCACAGTCGATGCTGCGCAAGTCCCTGAAAACACTGGCTAGCTCCTCCTGGGTCTCGCCGAGGCCGAGCATCAGGCCGGTCTTCGTGAGGAGCCCGTCGCGCCCGCGACGGGCCGCGTCGAGGACGGCGAGCGAGCGTGCGTAGCGAGCGCCCGCCCGCACGCGGCGGTAGAGCCGAGGGACGGTTTCCAGGTTGTGGTTGAAGACATCGATGGGCGAGGCCACGACCTCGGCAACCGAGACCCGGTTCCCCTGGAAGTCCGGCACCAGGACCTCGACCCGGCAGGCGGGCAGCAGCCGCTTGATGGCGCGCGCCGTGCCGGCGAAGTGCGCGGCGCCGCCGTCGGGGAGGTCGTCCCGGTTGACCGACGTGACCACCACGTGACGGAGCCCCAGCCGGGCCACCGCCGAGGCTACGCGGAGCGGCTCGCCGGGGTCGACGGCGAGCGGACGGCCATGCGTCACGGCGCAGAAGCCGCAGTTCCGCGTGCACGTGTCGCCGAGCAGCATGAAGGTGGCGGTCTTGTGTCCCCAGCACTCGCCGATGTTCGGGCAGCGCGCCTCCTGGCAGACGGTGTGAAGGCCCATCTCCCGCACCGTCGCCATCGTCTCGGCGAAGCCCGGCCCGCCGGGCGCACGGACCTTGAGCCAGGGCGGATGCCGCCGCGCGACCGCCGTGCTCACGAGCGGGCCTCGTCGCCGAGCACGTGGGCCTCGAGCGGCAGCCATCCCGCATACCCGAAGGCGGCCACGAAGCGATCCAGGACGACCGGCAGGACGGCCGTCACCTCGCCCGGTCCCCCCTCGCGCGCCACCGACGTCATCTCGACCCCCGTGATGCCACAGGGCGTGATCGGCGCGAAGCCGCTCACGTCGTGGGCGACGTTCAGCGCAAAGCCGTGCCAGGCCACCCAGCGGCGGAGCGCGATGCCGATCGAGGCGATCTTGCGCTCGCCGACCCACACGCCGGTCAGCCCCGCGCGCCGCCCCGCCGCGATGCCGAGAGCGGCGAGCGCCGCGACGAGGACACCCTCGAGCACGTCGAGGTACCAGCGCACATCGGGCCGGAAGGCGCGGAGCCCGACGATCGGGTAGCCCACCAGCTGCCCGGGGCCGTGGTAGGTGACCTGGCCACCGCGGTGCGCGCGGAAGACCGGCACGTCGCCCGCAGCCGCCGCGCCGAGAAAGCGCGCGTCGGCGCCCCGGCCCAGGGTGTAGACGGGCGGGTGCTCGAGGAGGAGGAGCGCGTCGGGCCCGCCGGCGAGCCGCCTCGCGACCAGCGCCTCCTGCCACGCGAGCGCGCGGCGGTACTCGACCCGGCCGGGGACGCCCACCTCGAGCCGCATCGCTAGATGTTGATCCCCTCGCCGCGCGCGACGAGCGTCGCCTCGCGGAGGGCCTCGGCCATGGTCGGATGCGCGTGCACCGTCGCCACCAGCTCCTCGGCGGTCGCTTCCAGCGTGCGCGCGAGCCCGGCCTCGGCGATGAGCTCCGTCACGCCCGCGCCGATCATGTGCACGCCCAGGATCTCGCCGCGGCGCGCCTCGCTCACCACCTTGACGAAGCCGTCGGTGTGCCCGCTCGCCATCGCCTTGCCGAGGGCGCGGAAGGGGAACTTGCCGACGCGCAGCTCGTGACCACGGGCGCGCGCGTCGGCCTCGGCGAGTCCGACCGCCGCCACCTCGGGCATGCAATAGATGCAGGCGGGGACCCGGGTCGGGTCGAGCCCCTGCCCCTCCGCGCGCCTTGCGGCCATCGTCTCCACCGCCACCATCCCCTGCGCCGAGGCGGCGTGGGCCAGGAGGAGAGGCCCGACCAGGTCGCCGATCGCATAGACACCCTCGGCGCTGGTGCGCATGTTCGCGTCGACGACCACGAAGCCCTTCTCCGTCCGCACGCCCGCTTCGTCCAGCCCCAGGTCCTCGGAGAGCGGCGCGCGTCCGACCGCGACCAGCACCAGAGCTGCCTCGAGCGTGCGTGACCCGTCCGCCCCGGCGACCGTGACCCCCGCCCCGCGCTCGCGGCCGACGAGGCTCTGGTAACGATGGCCCGTCAGCACGTCGATCCCCTGGCGCGCGAAAGCGCGCGCCAGCTCGCGCCCGAGGTCGGCGTCCATGCCGGGAAGCAGAGTCTCCGCCATCTCGACCACCGTCACCTTGGCGCCGAAGGTGGCGTAGATGTACGCGAACTCGACGCCCACCGCCCCGCCGCCGACGATCACGACCGACGCGGGCAGCAGCGGCCGCTCGAGCGCCTCGCGGCTGGTGAGCACGACCTCGCCGTCGATCTCGAGCCCGGGCAGGGTTTGCTCGCGGCTCCCGCTGGCGAGGAGGACGAAGCGCGCGCCGAGCCGCTCGCCGTCGACCGCGACGCCGCCGCGCTCGAGCCGGCCCGCCCCGTGGTGGTACGCGATCCCGTTCTTCTTGAACAGGAACTCGACGCCCTTCGCCTGCCGGTCGGCGACCTCGCGCGAGCGCGCGATGACGCGCGCGTAGTCGACGCGCAGGTTGTCGGCGAGGATGCCGCGCCGGGCGCCGCCCCTCATCTCCGCGAAGAGCGCCGCGTCGGCGAGGATCGCCTTCGACGGAATGCAGCCCCAGTTGCCGCACACGCCGCCGGGCCGGTCACGCTCGACGACCGCGGTGCGGAGGCCGAGCTGCGCGGCGCGGATGGCCGCCACGTAGCCGCCCGGGCCGGCGCCGAGGACGACCAGGTCGTAGTCGCCCGCGCCGCTCACAGGACGAGCGCGAGCGGGTTCTCGAGCAGCCCCTTCAGCTCACGCAGGAAGCGTCCGGCGAGCACGCCGTCGATGATGCGGTGATCGCACGAGACGGTGACCGTCATCATCCGCCCGGGGACGATCTGGCCCTCGCGCACCACGGGCGTCTCGCGGATGGTGCCCACCGCCAGGATCGCCGCCTGCGGGGGGTTGATCACCGCCGCGAACTCCGTGACCGGCAGCATGCCGAGGTTGGAGAGGGTGAAGGTGGCGCCCGTCAGGTCGTCCGACGCGAAGCGCCCGCTGCGCGCCCGCTCGAGGAGCCCGCGCGCCTGGCGCACGATCGCCGCGAGCGGCTCGCGGTCGCAGTGGCGGACCACCGGCACGACGAGGCCGTCCTCCACCGCCGTCGCCACGCCGATGTTGACGGCCTCGTGGAGCACCATCGCATCGCCGTCGTAGGACGCGTTCAGCGCGGGCGCGCGCGTGAGCGCGAGCCCCACCGCCTTCACCACGAGATGCGTGTAGGTGAGGCCCGCGTACTCGCCCTCGAGCGCGGCGAGCGCCTCCTTCAGGCGCGCCGCCTCGTCCATCGCGATCTCGGCCGAGGCGTAGAAGTGCGGGATCTCGCGCTTCGACTCGCCCATGCGCTTGGCGGTGGTGCGCCGGATGCGCGAGAGGTCGACCCGGTTTCCCGCCGCCGGGCGCGGCTCGAGGGGCGCAGCCGGCTTCGCCGGCGCGGGTGACGGGCCGCCGCGTGCGGCCAGCGCCGCCTCGACGTCCTTCTGCACGATGCGCCCACCGGGGCCCGTGCCGGCGACCCGTGCGAGATCGAGGCCCTGATCGTGCGCGATGCGGCGGGCGAGGGGCGAGGCCTTCACGGATGCGGCGTCGCCGGGACTCTCCGCGGGCTCAGGGCGCCGCACGACCGTCGGCCGAAAGGCTCGTCCCGGCTCGGCCTTCGCCGGCGCCGCCGCGCGCGGCGCGGCGGGCGGCGCCTTCGCAACCGGCGGGGCCTTCTCCGCCGCCGCCGCGGCCTTTCCGGCTCCCGCCGCTGGCCCCGGTGCGGCGCCTTCCCCCGGCGCGGCGAGGACGGCGATCACGGCGCCGACCGGCGCCGACTCGCCCTCCCGTACCCGCACCTCGGCGAGCGTGCCCTCGTCGTAGGCCTCGAGCTCCATGTTGGCCTTGTCGGTCTCGACCTCGGCGATGATCTCGCCGATCGCCACGCGCTCGCCCGGATGCTTGAGCCACTTCAGGATCTTGCCCTCCTCCATCGTGTCGGAGAGCTTCGGCATGGTGACGTCGACCGGCATGCGCGCGCTAGGCCTACCGCCCCCGCTGCACGCGCGCCGGAGGTACGGGTGCGCCCACCGTCTCCTCCACCCCGAGCAGCCGGCGGACGGTCGCGATCACGCGCGCGGGCGACGGCAGCACCCGCTCCTCCAGGTTGCGCGCGTAGGGCATCGGCACGTCCAGGCTCGTGACGCGCTCGGGCGGCGCGTCGAGGTCGTCGAAGGCGTCGCGCGCGACCAGCGCCACCACCTCGGCGGCCACGCCGGCGAACGGCCACCCCTCCTGGACGACGACGCAGCGGTGCGTCTTCTGCACCGAGGCGAGGATCGCCGCCGCGTCGAGCGGGCGGATGGTGCGGAGATCGAGCACCTCGGCCTCGACGCCGTCGCGCGCCAGCTCCTCGGCGGCCCCGAGGCACGTATGCACCATCTTCGACCAGGTGACGAGCGTCACGTCGCGCCCCGGCCGCTTCACCTCCGCGACGCCGAGCGGGACCACGTGCTCGCCGGCGGGCACCTCGCCCTTGAGCGCGTACATCACCTCGCTCTCGATGAAGCAGACCGGGTTGTCGTCGCGGATGGCGGCCTTGAGCAGCCCCTTCGCGTCGGCCGGCGTCGAGGGCATGACGACCTTCAGCCCCGGCACGTGCGCGTAGAGCGCCTCGAGCGCCTGCGAGTGCTGCGCGGCGAGCGCGTGCGCGGCGCCGCCCGGGCCGCGGAAGACGATCGGCAGCGTGAACTGCCCGTTCGCCATGTAGCGCAGCTTGGCGGCGTTGTTGATGAGCTGGTCGATGGCGGTCAGCGAGAAGTTCCAGGTCATGAACTCGATGATCGGCCGGAGCCCGACCATGGCGGCCCCGACGCCCACCCCGGCGAAGCCGGTCTCGGCGATCGGCGTGTCGATCACGCGCGCTTCGCCGAAGCGCGCGAGCATGCCCTCGGAGACCTTGTAGGCGCCGTTGTAGTGGCCCACCTCCTCGCCCATCAAGAAGATGGACGGGTCGCGCTCCATCTCCTCGACCATCGCCTCGCGCAGCGCCTCGCGGAAGCTGATGATGCGCGGCTCAGGCATAGACGTAGTCCTCGACCGATTCGGGCGCGGGCACCGGCGACTCCTCGGCGAAGCGGACGGCGTCCTGCACCTGCGCCTTGGCCTCGTCGTCGACCGCCCGGAGCTGCTCCTCGGTCGCGATGCCGAGGGTGCGGATGCGCTCGGCGAGGATGCCGATCGGGTCCCGCTCCATCCACTTCTGCACCTCCTCCTTGGTGCGGTACGTGGCCGGGTCGGCGACCGAGTGGCCGCGGAAGCGGTACGTCTTCGCCTCGAGGAAGAAGGGCAGGCTGTCTTTTCTGGCTCTACTGATGGCGTGGCGCGTCGCCTCGCGCATCTCGAGCACGTCGTCGCCGTTCACGATCTCGGCCTCCATCGGGTAGCCGCGCGCGCGCACGGCCACGTCCTCGACCGAGAGCGTCCGGTAGAGCGGCGTCCCCATGGCGTACTGGTTGTTCTCGCAGATGAAGACGACGGGGAGCTTCCAGAGCCCGGCGAGCGCGAGGCCCTCGTGGAAGGCGCCCATGTTCGCCGTGCCGTCGCCGAAGAAGCAGAGGGTCACGTCCTGCTCGCCGCGGTACTTGCTCCCGAACGCGACGCCGGCCGCGATCGGCACGTGCCCGCCGACGATCGCCCAGCCCCCGAAGAAACGCTTGGCGGCGTCGAAGAGGTGCATCGAGCCGCCGCGCCCGCCGCTGCACCCGGTCGCGCGCCCGAAGAGCTCGGCCATCGCGCCCCGCGCGTCATCGGTGCGCGCGAGGTAGTGTGCGTGCTCGCGGTAGGTGGCGACGATGTAGTCGGTCGGCTCGGCGGCCGAGATGGCGCCCACCGCGACTGCCTCCTGCCCGATGTAGAGGTGGAGGAAGCCGCTCACCTTCCCCTGCGAGTAGGCCTTCGCCGCGGCCTCCTCGAAGCGGCGGGAGAGACACATCTGGCGGTAGAGGTCGAGGAGCAGCGTCGCGTCCATGGATGTGTCCCGATTATAGGCGTTCTCGGCGCCAGGAAAAGCGCCGCAGGCGTCAGTCCGCAGCGAGCACCGGACCCAGGGTGAGCTGCGGATCGGCCTCGCCGCGCGCGGCGGCCCGCACCGGCGCGAAGGAGCGGCGGTGGACGGGCGACGGCCCGAGCGTGCGGATGGCGGCGAAGTGCGCGCGCGTCGAGTAGCCCATGTGGCGCGCGAAGCCGTAGCCCGGGTAGCGCCCGTCGAGCGCGCGCATGAGCGCATCGCGGTACACCTTGGCGACGATCGAGGCGGCGGCGATCGAGCACACGAACGAGTCGCCCTTGGGGTAGGCGCTCTGCGGCATCGGGAGATCGGGGATCTCACGCCCGTCGACGAGCACGAAGCCGGGCACGAGCGGCAGCGCCTCGACCGCCCGCCGGCAGGCGGCGAGCCCGGCGCGATAGATGTTGAGGCGGTCGATCTCGTCGGGCTCGACCACCCCGAGGCCGACGGCGACGGCGCGGCGGCGGATCTCGACGTCCAGCCGCTCGCGCAGGGCGGCGGTCAGGACCTTCGAGTCCGCGACGCCGTCGAGGCGCGTGCCGGGCGGGAAGACGACCGCAGCCGCGACCACGGGACCGGCGAGCGGTCCCATGCCGACCTCGTCCACACCGGCGACGTGCCGGATGCCGACCCGCCAGAGGAGCGTCTCCAGGTGCGGCGCGGCGGTCGCCGGCCCGCGCCGGCGCTTTCTCGGACGGCGCCCCCCGACTCCCATCCCCGGGTGCTCCGCTAGCAAAGAGCGGGACGGGCTGTCAAAGCGGCCCGAGACCGACGAGCGCCGCCAGCGCGGCGAGCGCCCCCCGCCGGTCCCACCCCTCGGCGCCGTTGTACCACGCGAGCCCGATCGCCGGCGCGCGCGCGCTCGCCGCCGCGACGCGGAACCAGAAGCGATGCCGCGGCCCGTAGAAGAGCCGCGCGCCCAGGTGCAGGCGGCGGAGCTTCCGCCCGAGCGGGCCGCGCTCGACCGCGCGCGCGTAGTCGCCGAAGCTCCAGTCCCCCCGCGCGCGCGCCGCGACGATCGCGTCGGCGGCGAGCATGCCGTATTCCAGCGCGAAGGAGATGCCCTCGCCCATGAGCGCGTCGCACCCGGCGGCATCCCCGACCAGGAGCGCGCGCGGCGCCGCGACCCGCGCGCGGGGCGCGTAGGTGCGGATGGGGAACGCCTTCCACGCTCGCGGCCGCGCGCCGATGCGTGCCAGCTGAGCGGCGAGCTCGGCCTGGAGACGTGCGCCGTCGACCGGCGGGAGCGCGTAGACGCCGACGTTGGCGTGCGGCACGCCGTCGATCACGCAGGGGAACGTCCAGCGATAGCCGCGGAGCCCCGTCGCGCACGAGGTGAAGTCGAACTCGTAGCGGCGCGCGGCGTGGCCGTCCCAGCGCGTATCGGCGACCGGGACGTCGCACGTGAGGGCGCGCGCCACCGCGCCCGCGCCGTCGCCCACGAGCGCGCGGCGCACGACGCTCCCGCTCCCGTCGGCACCGACGACGACGGGCGCCCAGTAGGCGCGGCGATCCGTCTCGACGCGCACGCCCGCACCGTCGCGGGCGAGATCGACGACGCGTTCGCCCTCGCGCAGCTCGACGCCGCGCTCGCGCGCCGCCCAGGCGAGCGCCGCGTCGAGCTCGCGCCGCCGGACGACGCGGCAGAGGTCCGAGCCGCCGACCGCGAGGGTGCGGCCCGGGACGGCGACGCCCGCGGCATCGACCCGCGCGTGGGGAACCGCGAGCGGGACCCCCAGCTCCTCGAGCAGGCGCAGCGCCTTGGGGATGACGCCCCCGGCGCACGTCTTGTCCCGGGGGTGACGGGCCTTGTCGAGGAGGAGCATGCCCGCGGCGAGCTCCGGCGCCAAGGCAGTGAGCCGGAGCGCCGTGGCGGCTCCGGCGGGTCCTGAGCCGACGATGACGGCCTCGCGCCGCTCCACGAACGCGCTCTTAGCGCCCCGAGACGGCCCCCGCCACTGCCCGCGCCCCTGTCCCCTAGCCGCGCCCGTGGCGGCGGGGGGGACCCAGCAGCCTCACCTACCTTCCCTGCCCCGGCCCGGACGGCCGCGGCCTGATGCCCCCGGCAACGCCGTGTTTCAGACTCTTCGATGCCGCCGTCACCGGGCGCGCCACCGCCCACCACGGCGGAAGCGCTCGGACCGTCAGCCAGGAGCAACCACGGACAGTACGTGCGGTGCATGAAGTTCAGCACCCGCGACATGCAGGCACGCGGCGTCCTGACGCGCGAGTAGCGGGGAGCGATTCCCTCGGCGCCGGCTGCCACCTGCGGTCTGTGACGAACGACCGCGACCACGCGGTCCGGGCCGTGCAGATGGCGGTCGAGATGCAGGACCGGATGCAGACGCTTCGCCAGAAGTGGCTGCGGGACGGCTTCGAGCAGCCCTTCGAGATACGGATCGGGATCAACACTGGGCAGGCGAGCATCGGGAACTTCGGCTCGAAGGGGCGAATGGACGACACGGCCATCGGGCGGCAGGTGAACCTCGCGGCGCGCCTCCAGGCGTACTGCCGGCCAGGGAAGATCCTCATCAGCCACTCGACGTGGGTGCTCGTGCAGGAGCACGTCTCCTGCACGCCACAGGGCGAGATCCAGGTCCTGACGCGGATCGCCGAGCGGCGCCTGACGCGCCGGCGCGCGGCGGGGCTGCTCCATGGCGGACTACAATCGCCGCTTCGCCACGCCGGCGCGGGTCGCCTAATCGTCAGCCTACGGCGCGCAGGTCCCGCTCATGCACATGGCGCCGGAGCTTGTGCAGTCCACGCACGTCCCCCCCGTGCCGCACGCCGTGTCCGCCGTGCCGGGCTGGCAAGTCCCGCTGAACGCCGCCGAGCAGCAGCCGCCGTTACAGGGGGTGAGGTTCGGCTCGTTGCACGCCGTGGTGCACATGTAGATGCCGGCGAGCAGGCAGGCACGGCCCGCCGGACAGTCTCCCTCCGAGGTGCACCCGCAATGGCCGCTCACGCAGACGCTCCCGGACTGGTTCGCCGCATCGCAGACCGCGCAATCGCCACCGCTCCCGCAGGCGCTCTCCACCGTGCCGGGCTGGCAGGTGCCTTCGCTGCAGCAGCCGCCGTGGCAGATTGAATGGTTCGCGTCGCCGCACGCGCTCTCGCACTGGCCCGTCGTCGCGTTGCAGGCCATGCCGATCGGGCAGTCACCCGCCCCGCTGCACGTGCATTCCCCGCAGCTCCCTCCACAGCCGTCATCGCCGCACGCTTTGCCGGTGCAGTCCGGCGTGCAGCACACCCCGAACTTCGCGGTCGGCGCCTTCGCGCACAGGCGGCTGCAGCAGCTCTGGTTGGTGCGACAGGTTCCACCGTCCGGCTTGCAGCCATTCGCGAGCGCGTCGCGGTATCCGCCCAGGGTCAGTACGACGGCGGCGACGAGGAACGCACCGCGTGCGACGTGTTTCATCGCGCACCTCCCGGTCCGCGCGCAAGCAATGCCGGCGTCTTCGCCTCCTCCAGGACGCGCGGCCGCACGGGACGATCGCACCGTCGGCGGAGCCGTGTCAAGCGGTTCAGTGGGACGCGATCGTCACACGCGGCCCGCTCGCGTGCGCGACCAGCGCCCGCCGTCGTGACGTGGCGAGAGACCGTCATTCAAGATAGCTGCCCTCCACCCCGGTCGCGCCTCCGCCGCGGTTGCTAACGCTGCCCGGCGCGCACCGCGGCGGTCGGGCGGAATGTCCAGTACTTGCTGGCCGCGAAGTTCCACAGCGTGACGCACGGCACCGCCGCGAGCGAGG
>Ga0209808_1000313_pt1 | contig 24236 bp, 24 predicted proteins | sample GraSoiAngelo_157_FD_186171 | JGI IMG/M metagenome (GOLD analysis project Ga0209808, IMG submission 186171) | Grasslands soil microbial communities from the Angelo Coastal Reserve, California, USA - 14_1009_16_20cm (SPAdes) (version 2) | ecosystem: Environmental > Terrestrial > Soil > Grasslands ... | reverse complement strand
CGGGATTCGCGGGTGCATTCCTGTCGATGCTCACCTCGCTCCACCTGAGGGGCGACGTGCGGTACCAGGAGCGCCAGAAGCCGCGGATGCCGTCGCCTCAGGCCTAGGCCGCGTTCGGGACGACCTTCAGCCGTTTCGGCCGGACGAAACCGCTGTCCGGGGCCGGGTCGAAATAGCTAAGCGGCACCGCGTTGCCGGTCGACTCGAGCACTTCCATGATCCGCGGGATTGCCCCGGTCGCAGTGAGCATTCCGGTGACCTTGCCGTTCTCGTAACCGGTCTGCTTGTAGACGAAGATGTCCTGCAGAGAGATCTGATCGCCCTCGATCCCCATCACCTCGGAGATGTAGGTGATCTTCCGGGTGCCGTCTCGCAACCGGTTCTGCTGGATGATGATGTTGATCGCCGACGCGATCTGCTCCCGGATGGCGCGGGACGGCAGTTCCATGCCGGCCATCAGGACGAGCGTCTCGAGCCGGGAAATCGTGTCCCGCGGCGTGTTCGAGTGAACCGTGGTCAGCGACCCATCATGACCCGTGTTCATGGCCTGGAGCATGTCCAGGGCCTCGCCGCTGCGGACCTCTCCCACGACGATCCGGTCGGGCCGCATTCGGAGAGTGTTGATGACCAGGTCGCGAATGCTGACCCCACCCTTGCCTTCTACGTTGTTGGGCCGCGATTCCAGGTTGATCACGTGGATCTGACGCAGCTGCAGCTCGGCAGCGTCCTCAACGGTGATGATGCGCTCGTCGGAGGGGATGAAGCTGGAGAGCACGTTGAGCGTCGTGGTCTTTCCCGACGAACCGCCGCCGGCCACCACGATGTTCATTCGCGCATTGACGCAAGCTTTGAGAAAGACCGCCATCTCGTCGGTCAGCGTCTGATTCTTGATCAGGTCGGTGATCTGGAGTGGGTCCCGGCGCATCTTGCGGATCGTCATCGATGCGCCCCTCACCGCCAGCGGCGGGATGATCACATTGACTCGGGAACCGTCTGGAAGACGGGCGTCGACCATCGGCGAGCTTTCGTCGACTCGCCGGCCGACTCCGGTAACGATGCGCGAGATGATCTGCATCAGGTGGGCATCGCTGTCGAACTTGATGGCCGCCCGCTGCATCTTGTTCCCGCGCTCGATGTAGACCTTGTTGGGACCGTTGACCATGATGTCGGAAATCGTCTCGTCCGCCAGCAACAGGTCGAGCGGGCCGAAGCCCAGGATGTCGGCGAGGAGTGCCCCCAGCAGCCGGTCGCGGGTCTGGGTAGTCAGCGTGACCCGGCGGGCGCTCAGGTAGGCGTCGAGCACCTCGGTCGCCCGCTGGCTGATGGCCTCACGGTCGAGCTCGTTCGCCCGTTCACCGAGTTCGCCGATGATCCGGTCATGGACCGCGGCCTTGATCCGGTGCAGCCGCTCGGCCTCTGGCAAGTCGCTGAGGTTGGCGTTGGCGGGCGCCGGTTTGGCCTCCACCGGAGCTGGCGCTGGGCGGGCGGCCGCCACCCGGTCGGCGAGCCTTGGGGCGGGCGTCGCAGCCGGTGGCGGAGCTGGCACGACGACCGGCCGCGGGGCCGAAGCCGGCACCGAAACCGGGGGTCTGGGCACGATCGGCCGCGGCGCCGCTGGCGGGACGGCTGGCCGGACCTGGACCGGGGGCCGGGCCTGGGCTGGCAACTGGCCTGGCGGCGGGCTGTAGGGGGCTGACCGTGTGGGCGGCGGTGAGGGCGGGTTCTGCCGGGCTGGCGGACCCGAAGGCGCGGCGGGGGGCTGGCTCGGCCGTGCGGGCGCCTTGGGGGCCGGGGGCGGCGATCCGGGTTCGCCCTGGGATTTCTGAATACGTTCGAGCAGCGACAAGCGGTTCTTTACCCCCAGTTCGTTTGAATTGGCGAACCGAGCCGAATGCTACGTAGCGAGCCTTACGAACCAAACTGCGTGCGGGTAACAGGCCGATGGCACAGCTGCCACAGCTACTGACAGTGGTGGTGACTTCGAATTCGCAGGAATAGGGGACGGATTCCGATTTGCTGGGAAGGCACCAACTTTCTGGGAGGTCGCATTTAGATGTCGTTATCCAAGATCTTTTTGATCATTGCGCTGATCTGCTTCATCCTCGACGCGCTCGCCGGCCGCATGAAGTTCAGGGCGCCGTTCGGCCTACTGCCCGGTGGCCTGGCGTTTCTGGCCGCGTCGCAGTTGTTCTAGCGGGTTAGAGGAAGCCAAGCTCCATCTTGGCGTCGTCGCTCATCATGTCGGCGCTCCAGGGCGGCGAGTACACGAGCTCAACCGTACAGGCGTTGACGCCCGGGACTTCTTCGACCTTCACCTTCACCTCGTCGAAGAGGTCCTGGGCCCAGGGGCAGCCGATCGCGGTCAGCGTCATCTTGACCAGGACGTTGCCTTCGTCGATGTTGATCTCGTAAACCAGGCCCAGCGACATGATGTCCAGCCCGATCTCCGGATCGCGGCAGGTCGCGAGCTGGGCCTCGACCTGCTGGCGCAGATCGCCCGAAGCCGGTGCCTGGGTCGTTTCCATGATGTCCGCCATAGTCAAATCTTAGTCCGGCACCTCGATGAAGAGATCGCCGTTCTCGATCGTTACCGGGAAGGTCTTCGCGGGGATCACCGCCGGCAAGCCGGTCACCTTGCCGGTGCGGACGTCGAAGCGCGAACCGTGCCGCGGGCACTCGACCGACATCTCCCAGAGCTCGCCCTCGCAAAGCGAGTACTCCTCGTGCGTGCAGGTGTCGCCGATGGCATAGAAGTTGTCGTCTTCCGCGTGCACCAAGCAGACCGGCTCGCCGTCGACCTCCACACGCATCATCGACTCCTTGGGAAGCTCACTCGTCGATGCGACTCTCTGGCGAGTCACGCTAGTCAATGCGCGCAGACAACTCCTGGTCGACGGCGTCGCGCACCCGGGCGACCGGCAGTCGATCCAGGACCTCGCCCAGGAACCCCTGGACCAGCATCCGCTCCGCAATCGGCCGCGGAATGCCGCGACTCTCCAGGTAGAACAGATGCTCCGGGTCCACCGGGCCGACCGTTGCGCCGTGGCTGCAGCGCAAGATGTCGTTGTTGAGGATTTCGAGGATGGGCTCGGACGTCGCCCTGGCCTTCTCCGAGAGGAGCAGATTGCGATTGGCCTGGTTGGATGAACTGCCGCGGGCGGCGGCTTCCACTCGCACTACGCCGACGTAGACGCTCTTCGCCCGGTCCCGCAGGGCACCTTTGAAGAGCAGGTCGGAAGTCGTGTGCGGTCCGATATGGTCCTGCAAGGTTCGAAAGTCGAAGGCCTGGTCGCCCGTCCCGAAGAACAGACCCTTCAGGTCCGCGCTCGAGCCAGGCCCTTCGAGCATCGCCTCGACACGGAGCCGCGCCATCCGGGCGCCGAGGGCAACGTCGACCATCTGGAGGTGCGAGTCGCGCCCCAGGTGAAAGCGTTGATTGGCAAACTGCCAGGTCTGGATCCCCCACTGTTGAAGGGCGACGTAGCCGACGTTTGCGCCCTCCTCGAGAAAGATCTCGGATGACCCACTTGCCAGAGAGGTCTCATCGCGACTGCTGCTAAGAAATTCATCGACGTACTGGAACCGGGAACCCCTGCCGGCGATCACCAGCGAGTGAGGCAGCACGGCGGCGCCCGAGCCGGCCGACCAGAACTGGCTGACCAGCGGCTGCTCGACCGTCACCCCTTCGGGGACATACAGGAAGGTGCCGCCGCTGAACAGGGCGGCGTGTAGGGCCGCGAACTTATCCCGCTCCGGCTTGACGGCGCTGAACAAGTAGCGCTGGACCAGCTCGGGATGCGCGGAGGCGGCGGCCGCCAGCGGCATGAGGATCACGCCGCGCTGGGTGAGGTCTGGCGCGACGGACGCAACCGCCGGGGTGGTCCCCCGCTGGTAGAGGGTCGCGCCGACATTTTCCAGGGCCCCAGCCGGAGCCACGCCGTTCGGCTGCTGGAACGGCGCGTAGGCCTCGAGATTCAGGGTCTTCAGGTCGACTTGTTTCCAGTCCTCGTTGCGCCTCGTATCCGGCAGGCTCATGCCCTCGAACACGCCGAAGGCATCCAGGCGGCGTGCGCGCAGCCACGCGGGTTCGCCGTGAAGAGCGCTGAGCTCTTCAACGGCCGCTTTCGTAAACGCCATCTACCCGACGGAGCCGATCATCTCGAGCTGGATCAAGCGATTCAGCTCGACGGCATACTCGATCGGCAGTTCCTTGGTGAATGGCTCGATGAAGCCGTTCACGATCATTGTCTCGGCTTCGGCTCGGGTGATGCCCCGGCTTTGCAGATAGAAGAGTTGCTCGTCCGAGACCTTGCTGACCGTGGCCTCATGTCCGATCCGGACCTGGGGCTCATCGACCTCGGTCGTGGGATACGTGTCTGAACGCGACTGCTCGTCCAGCAGCAATGCGTCGCATCGGACGAAGGACTTCGAGTTCTTCGCGCCGGGATAGACCTTTACCAGTCCGCGGTAGGAGGTTCGCCCGCCGTTCTTCGAGATCGACTTCGAGACGATGTTGGAGCTGGTATTCGGTGCTACGTGCACCGCCTTGCCCCCGGCATCCTGGTGCTGACCCTTGCCGGCGAACGCCACGCTCAGCACATCGCCCTTCGCGCCCGGCTCCATCAGATAGATCGACGGGTACTTCATCGTGATCTGCGACCCGAGGTTGCCGTCGACCCACTCCATGGTGGCGTCGCCGTAGGCGACCGCACGCTTGGTCACCAGGTTATAGACGTTGGTCGACCAGTTCTGCACCGTCGTGTAGCGGCAGCGGGCGCCCCGCTTGACGATGATCTCGACCACTGCCGAGTGCAGAGAGTCGGTGGTGTAGATCGGGGCCGTGCAGCCCTCGATGTAATGGACGAAGCTGTCCTCATCGCAGATGATGAGGGTCCGCTCGAACTGCCCCATGTTCTCGGCATTGATCCGGAAATAGGCCTGGAGCGGGATCTCGACCTTGACGCCCTTGGGCACGTAGATGAAGGACCCGCCGGACCACACGGCGCTGTTCAGCGCCGCCAGCTTGTTATCGGCTGGCGGAATGATGGTACCGAAGTACTCCTTGAAGAGGTCCGGGTACTGGCGCAGGGCGCTATCGGTGTCGGTGAAGATCACGCCTTTCGATTCCAGTTCCTTGTGCAGGGAGTGATAGACCACTTCCGATTCGTACTGGGCCGCCACACCGGCCAGGAACTTCCGCTCGGCCTGCGGCACCCCGAGCCGGTCAAACGTGTTCTTGATGTCGGCCGGAACGTCATCCCAGGTCTTGCCCTGCTTCTCCGTCGACTTCAAGTAGTAATAGATGTTCTGGAAGTCGATCACCGACAGATCGGCGCCCCAGGTGGGCATCTCCTTCTTCTCGAAGGTCTGCAGCGCGCGCAGGCGGAATTTCGTCATCCATTCCGGCTCGTTCTTCATCCAGGAGATTTCTTTCACGACATCGGCGTTCAGGCCACGCTTGGCCTTGAAGACGAACTTCTCCGGATCGAAGAAGCCGTACTTCTCCTTGTAGTTGTCGCCAACGTCGATCCGCGGGATGACGGTTGCCATTACCTTGCCTCCAGGGCCGCCGGCGCCTTGTCCGGCTCCTTGACCCATTCCGAATAGCCTTTTGCCTCCAACCAGTCGGCGAGCTCCGGCCCGCCGGACCGAACGAACTCCCCGTTTACGAGGACGTGCACGTAGTCCGGCTTGATGAACTTGAGGACGCGGGTGTAATGGGTGATGATCAGCACCCCCAGCTCCGGGCCCCGCATCTTGTTGACGGCGTCGCTGACGAACTTGATCGAGTCGATGTCCAGTCCGGAGTCCGTCTCATCCAGGATGGCGATCTCGGGTTTGAGCACCGCCATCTGGAGGATCTCAGCCCGCTTCTTCTCGCCGCCGGAGAACCCTTCGTTGACGTAGCGCGAGAGGAAGGAATCGTCCATCCGAAGCACGGACATCTCATTCTTCAGCAGGGCGCGGAATTCCTTGACATTGATAGATTTGGACTTGTCCTTGCCGTCGAATCCACGCTTGGCGTTGATGGCGGTCCGGAGGAAGTTCGACATCGTGATGCCGGGGACGACCACCGGATATTGCAGGGCGAGAAACATGCCGAGCTTGGCTCGTTGCTCGGTCGGCAACGTCAGGATGTCCTTCCCTTTGAAGAGCACCTGGCCGCCCAATACTTTGTAGTTCGGATGACCCATCAAGGTGTGCGAGAGCGTGCTCTTGCCCGAGCCGTTCGGGCCCATGACCGCGTGCACCTCGCCCTTGTTGACGGCCAGTGAAACGCCCTTGAGGATCTCGCGGCCCTCGACGCTCACGCGCAAATCCTTGATCTCGAAATCTGCCATAACCTCTGTCAGTTTACCCACGGCTGCCGAATTCAAAGCCAATTCAGTCCTCCTCCGGCGCATCGCCATTGAGCGCAACCCGCAGGGTATTGACCGAGAGCGTGGCGCACTTCATGCGAGCGGGGCTGATCTGGATCCCGAGCTCCTCCAGCAGGTCCTTAGTCGGAAAGGTCTTCAACTCCTGGAGCGGTTTGCCGACAATCAGGTCGGTCAGCATCGAGGCCGACGCCTGGCTGATCGCGCAGCCTCGGCCGCGGAAGCGCACATCGCCCAGCCGCCCATCGTCGAGCTTCAGGTAGAAGGTGATGACATCGCCGCAAAGTGGGTTGTCTCCCTCCTGGGTGATGTCGGCATCAGGTAGCTCCCCGAAGTGGTGCGGGTTCTTGTAGTGCTCGAGGATCTGCTCCCGGTAGAGATCGTCACTCATGGTTATGCGAACACCTTTTGTGCCTTTTGAATTCCGCTGACAAGGTGGTCGACCTCGTCGACGCGGTTATAGATGTAGAAGCTCGCCCGCGTGGTCGCCGCCACGCCCAGCCGGTCCATCAGAGGCTGGGTGCAATGGTGACCGGCGCGGACCGCGATCCCCTCGCGGTCGACCAGGGTAGCGAGATCGTGTGGGTGGATGTTGGCAAGCGTGAACGAAATCGCGCCACCATGGATCTCGGAGTCACGCGGGCCGTAGATAGTGATACCGGGGACCTCCTGCAGCTTTTCCATCGCATAATCGACCAGCGTCCGCTCATGGGATCGAACCCGATCCATGCCAAATTGGGTCAGGTAGTCGACGGCCGCGCCCAGGCCGATCCCTTCGGCGACGCTCGGCGTGCCGGCCTCGAACTTCCACGGGAGGTCGTTCCATGTCGCCTCGTTGAGTCTGACCCGCCTGATCATGTCGCCCCCTCCGAGGAAGGGCGGCATCGACTCGAGCAACGACCGTCGGGCCCAGAGGACGCCGATCCCCGTCGGACCGCACATCTTGTGGCCACTGAAGGCGTAGAAGTCGGCCCCGAGCTCCTGGACGTCGACCGGCATGTGTGGCACCGCCTGGGCACCGTCAACCAGCACCAGCGCGCCGGCCCGGTGCGCCGCCTCGGCCACCGCCTTGATTGGATTGATGGTCCCGAGCGTGTTCGACTGGTGGGTGATGGCGAGCAACCGCACACCCTCGAGCTGGCGGTCCAGCTGCTCGAGCTCGAGCAGGCCGTCATCATCGATGCACAGAAAGCTGAGCGTGGCGTTAACCTCCTGGGCCAGCAGCTGCCAGGGAACCAGATTGCTGTGATGCTCCATCTCAGTCAGGAGGATGCGGTCGCCGGACCGGATGTTTGCCCGGCCCCAGCTGTAGCGAACCAGGTTGATGGCCTCGGTCGTGTTTCGGGTGAAGATCACTTCTTTTGGCGAGGCCGCATTGATGAAGGTCGCCACCCGCTGCCGTGCCGACTCGTAGGCCGCAGTCGCTTCCTCACTGATGGCGTAAACGCCGCGATGGGGATTGGCGTTGTAGCGCCGGTAGTAGTCGTCCATGGTGTCGATCACCACCGCGGGCTTCTGGGAGGTAGCCGCGCTGTCGAGGTAGACCAGTGGCTTGCCGTTGATACGCCGACCCAGGATCGGAAAGTCGGCCCGCGCGGCTTCGGCGTTCAGCGTGCGAGTCTGGATCATGCCGGCTGCCCCTCCTTCATCAGGTCGGCGACGGAGACCGACTCGAGCGTGGACGTGATGGTCCCCTGCAGCTGCTCCCAGAAGGCGTGCGCGGAGCAGGGTGTATCGGCGTGGGTACATTCACCCGGCCCACCACCCTCGGCGAGGCAGCTCACGGGGGCGAGTGACCCCTCCAGGCTGCGCACGATGTCCGCCATCGAGATCGCCTCCGGCCGGCGGGCCAGCGCGTATCCCCCTTTGACGCCCATCCGGCTGGTTATCAACCCCGCGCGGCGAAGCTGGCCGGCGATCTGCTCGAGGTAGGAGAGGGGAAGCCCTTCCTGCTCGGCGAGCTCATTGAGCGGCAGCGGCCCATTGCCGTAGCCCCGGCCCATCCGCACCAGCACGCGTATGCCGTATTCCGATCGGGTGGAGAATCTCATAGATCTCCGACTGGACTAGTCGGACATTCAAAGTATAGCCGAACTCCGGCCTAGAAGTTGACGTTCTCGTAACCTTTGCCCGTGTCCGGACCGCCCTTCGCCGCGAATACACCTCCGGACAGGACGTCATTCCGTTACGCCATGGGGCACTTCGCGAGCGGTGTCACAGTGATGACCACAGCGGTGGCGGACCGGCTGCACGGAATGACGGTCAGCGCCTTCGCCTCCGTGTCGCTGGAGCCGCTGCTGCTTCTGGTCGTGGTCGAGCGGGCGACGCTCATGCATCGGCTGGTGATGGAGAGCAAGGCGTTCGCGGTCAACATCCTGGGCGAGGCCGGCGAGGCGACCTCGCGGTTCTTCGCCGATAACGCCCGGCTGACCGTGCCAGAATTCCGCGAGGGCGGCTACCGCGTGGGAACCACCGGCGCCCCCATCCTCAACGAGGCCACCGGTTACCTCGAAGCCACCGTGTACAGCACGTTGGCGGCCGGCGATCACACGGTCATCGTCGGCCAGGTGATCGCCCTGGAGATCGTCTCTGAAGATGGGCCGCTGATCTACTACCGAAGCGGCTACCGGCGCCTGCACGGCTGACCGCCGGGCTTCGGCTTACTCGTTCAGCAGGTCGGTCAGCTTACCGTTGAAGGCCGCGAGCCGCTGATGAGCGTCAAGCACCTCGTCATGGGTCAGCGGATCGCCGTCGGTCTCATCCGTGTCGCGGGGCGAGGCGGCCGCCACCCGGGTAACCTCTTCGACGGCATTCACGATTGAGCCGGCGAACTCGACATGCAAGAAGAAGGAATCTCGGCAGCGGCCACAGGTCACCTGGACGATCAATTTGTTGTTGTGATTGCCGATCTTGCGCAGCTGGGAACCCTTGTGGTTACTGCCGCACACCCGGCAGCGATAGTTCCGAGCCTGGGATCGTAGAAACTCCAGGATGGGATCTTCCATCGTCGCGCAGGTCCAGTATAAAGCGGCATCATTGAGGGCGAAATCATGCCCAGGCCGCTGATCCTGCTGACCAACGACGATGGCATCTATGCCCAGGGCATCCTTGCCGCATGGCAAGAGCTGCGAAAGATCGGCGAGGTGGAAGTGGTCGCTCCGGATGCGGAGCGCAGCGCCGTCGGACACGCCATCACGCTGCTGCTTCCACTCCGCACCAAGGAGGTCGTGCGGCGCAATACCCGTTTCGGTTACGCGGTAAACGGCATGCCCGCCGACTGCGTGAAGATCGCCGTCAAGGCGATCCTGCCAAGGCCGCCTGACCTGGTCGTCTCCGGGATCAACCTGGGAGCGAACACCGGCACCAATGTCATTTACTCGGGCACGGTGAGCGCCGCCACCGAGGCGCGCATCCTCGGCATTCCCTCGATCGCCGTATCGCTGGCAACCTTTACGCATCCGGACTTCAGCTATGCGGCAAGGTTCACCCGAAAACTGGCCGCGGCCGTGCTGGCGAAAGGGCTGCCCGACAAGACCCTGCTCAACGTCAACATCCCCAACCTGCCCGAGGACAAGATCAAGGGTGTCGCGATCACGCGACAGGGTGAGTCGCGCGTCGAAGAACGGTTCGAAAAACGGACCGACCCGCGAAACCAGACCTACTACTGGCTGGATGGCACGTTTCGGTTGCAGGAGCCGGAGAACGAGGCGGATGCCGCCATGGTGAGCGACGGCTATGTTTCCATCACGCCGGTGCAGTACGATCTGACCGCCTATCCGGCGATCGACATGCTCAAGGACTGGAAGCTGCAGCCTTAGCGAACCGGATTCGTCAGCACGCCGATCCGCTCAATTTCGGCTTCCACCACGTCGCCCGGGTGGAGGTATTCGGGAGGTTTTCGGCCGTCACCCACGCCCTGTGGTGTCCCGGTTGAGATGCAGTCTCCCGGCTCGAGCGTCATTCCCGCAGAGAGATCGGCGACGATCCGCGCAACCGAGAAGATCATGTCGCTGGTGTTGCTGTCCTGCTTGGCCACGCCGTTCACGGCCAGCCGGAGCCGCAGTCGTTGCGGATCCGGGATCTCATCGGCGGTGATGATCACGGGGCCCATCGGACAGCTGCCATCAAGGCTCTTCCCCTTGAACCATTGCGAGGTGCGGAACTGCAGCTCGCGGGCGGAGACGTCATTGACGACGGTGTAGCCGAAGACATGATCAAGGGCGCGCGCCTCGGGGATGTCCCTTCCCCCGACTCCGATGATGGCGCCCAGCTCGACTTCCCAGTCGAGCCGCGTGGTCAGGCCCTGCGGATAAGGGATCGCCTCGCCGGGTCCGATGATGGTCGTGGGCGGCTTTGTGAAGTAAATCGGCGCCGGCGGTGGAGGACTGCCGGATTCCGCGGCGTGTGCGGCATAGTTTTGACCGAGACAGAAGACGTCCTTCCGCGGCCGCGGAATGGGCGCGTGCCACCGGACCCGCTCGGACGGATACGCGAGGCCGGCCTCCGCGTCCTGCGCCAGGTCATGGCTGTCGAGTTCGGCGATGAAGCGGCGGCAAAGATCGGCGGCGTGGCGCCAGGCCGCCGCCCCGGCGTCGAGCAAGCCCTGCATGTCCGGCGGGAGGCGCAACCCGTCATGCAGGTGCGAGTAGCGAGCCAGATCAAGGACGGCGTTGCCGCACTGCGCCCCGAGGCGAGGTCCTCCTGGTTCGACCGAGTAGGTGCAGAGCCTCAACGCTCGAGCCGCTTTCGCGCCGACTCGATGGCGCGCCATACCTTCTCGGGCGAGCAGGGTGGATCAATCTCCAGCACCCCCAGTGGCCCCAGGGCATCGACGACCGCGTTCACGATGGTCGGCGTCGAGCCGATGGTGGCGCTCTCACCCACGCCCTTGACGCCCAGTGGGTTGACCGAACTTGGCGTGACGGTTCGGTCCAGAGTAAAACTCGGCAGGTCTGGCGCGGTCGGGATCATGTAGGTTGTCAGGTTCCCGCTGAGCAGCGATCCGTCGGGGCCATAGGCGACCTCTTCGTAGAGGGCCTGCGCGATGCCCTGCGCCAGCCCGCCGTGGACCTGGCCTTCGACCAGCAACGGGTTGAGCACGCGGCCGCAGTCATCGACTGAGATGTAGCGCTGCAGCGTGACCGAGCCCGTCTCCGGGTCGACTTCGACGACGGCCACGTGCGCCCCGAAGGGGAAAACCATGCCGGGCGGCTGGAAATACCGAGTGGATTCCAGGCCGGCCTCCATCCCCGCCGGCCGGGCGCCGCCATACGCCGCCTTCGCGATCGCCGAAAACGTTACCGCCCGCCCCGGCACGCCGCGAACCTGCCACTGTCCATCGTTCAGAACGATATCGGCCGGCGCCGCCTCCAGCAGATGGGCTGCGAGGAGGCGCGCCTTATCTCGGACGTCGCCCGCCGCGAGGTGGACCGCCGTGCCGCCGACTGCCGCGCTCCGGCTGCCGAATGTGCCGACGCCGATCGGCACGGTTGCGGTGTCGCCGTGCATGACCATGATCTGATCCGGCGCAACGCCGAGCTCCACAGCCACGAGTTGCGACCAGGCGGTTTCGTGGCCCTGGCCGTGCGGCGAGGTCCCGGTGACGACCGTGATCCCGCCGTCCGCATTCGCCCGAACCGTGGCGCTCTCGAAAAGCTCACCTTCGGGACCGAAGCCCGCCATCTCGACATAGGACGAGACCCCAATGCCGACGAGCCGACCTGCCTGGCGAGCCTGCTGTTGGTTGGCGCGGAGCTGGTCGTAGCCGGCGACCGTGAGGGCTCGCTCCAGGACGGCTGGATAGTTGCCGCTGTCGTACAGCTCGCCGCTGATGGTGGCGGTCGGCTCGTCAAATGCGGGAAGCAGGTTGCGCCGGCGCATGGCAGCGGGATCGATGCCCAGTTCACGGGCGGCGAGATCGATCATCCGCTCGATCAGGAAGATCGCCTCCGGCCGGCCGGCGCCGCGATAGGCCGCGATCGGTGTCTTGTTCGTGTACACACTCCGGATGTCCACCTGCAGGGCCGGCAGGCGGTAACAGCCGCACAGAAGCCGGCGGGTCAATCGGGGGAGTCCGACGCCCATTGGGTAAGCGCCCAGGTCAGCGGTCAGCCGCACCTTGAGCCCGCGCAGGCTTCCATCGGCACTCACCGCCAGTTCCGCATCGTGGATCTGGTCGCGGCCGTGAGTGGTTGCCTGCAAGTGTTCGCTCCGGTCCTCGACCCACTTCACCGGGCGAGCCAATCGCATCGCGGCCCAGGGCACGAGGAGTTCCTCGGGATAGACCGACAACTTGGCGCCGAAGCCGCCGCCGACTTCAGGCGCGATCACCCGTACCGCGGACTGGGGCAGGCCGAGGAAGGTCGCAACCTCGTCGCGGACGCCGTGCGGAATCTGTGTCGCCGACCAGACTGTGACCGACGGCTCCCAGCGGTTGGCGGTGGCAACCACGCCGCGAGTCTCGATCGGTATGCCGGCCAGACGCTGATTGCGAATGCGAGCCCGCACGACACGGTGGGCACCCCTAAACGCCGCCTCGACATCACCCCAGATCCGGGTCGATTCATCGGCGATATTCGTTCCAAGGCCCTCGTGGATAAGCGCGGTGCCCGGGTCGGCCGCGGCCAGCGGGTCGGTGACGACCGGACGCGCGTCGAGCTCAACCGCGATGAGATCGGCCGCGTCGCGCGCCTGCTCCCGCGTTTCCGCGATGATGAAACCGATCAGGTCGCCGCTGAAGCGCACCCGATCGCCGTTGAGAAGGGGACGTTCCGGGAGCCGGCTGCCCTTCGGCCCGCTCACCGGGAAGGTCGGAGCGCCCTTCATGTCGATGGCCGTGACCACCGCGATCACCCCGGGCGCCGAGCGGGCGGCGGCCAGGTCGATCGCCTCAATGTTGGCGTGCGGCAGATAGCTGCGCACGAAGACCAGGTGGCAGAGGCCGGCCGGGCGCAGGTCGTCGAGGTAGGTGCCGGCGCCGGTGATCAACCGAGGGTCTTCGCGACGGCGCACCCGCGCCCCCAAGCCGTAGGCGAAGGCCACGCACTCAGCTTACGTGAGTCTCGCCAAGGACCTGACAGCGGCCGGGGCTTGACACTTCTCGTATCGCAAGATCAGTATTGGAGCGGTCCCGCTTTTACAGGGGGTTAACCATTCGTTAGTTTTCCTTGGGGAGGGAAAAAGGCCAGGCGCCCCGGCACGGCGGTCCATTGCTGTCGTCTTCTCGGCTACTCAAGGAGGGTGTATGAAGTCGCGCTTGCTTCGGCTAATTACGGCGCTGCCGGTGGCGGGTCTTTTGATATTCCAGCCGGGCCTGAGCAACGTACAGGCGACCGTGCCGCAGATCGATGACGAGCTCAATGACATCCAGGCCAGGATCATCTCGGGGTTCGCTTCTCACGAGCTGGGGTCCAACGGCAGCGACGGAGGTTCAAAGCCGACGAGTTACTTCCCACGCGGAAGCGACGCCTGTCCGGTCAACCAGAGCTCGAACATCAAGGTCAACCAGAATTGCCTGAACCTTAGCGATCCAGATTTGCAGGGACGTAGCCAGGCCCAGAACGAAACCTACGTCGCTCAGGACCCGAATCAGCCGAACCATCTGATCGCCAGCTACAACGACTATCGCCGTGGCGACGCGACCTGTGGAGTCTCCTACAGCCTCGACAAGGGTCGGACCTGGAATGAGACAACCGTGCCCAATAACTTCGTTCGCGGTACGTTCATCCAGCGGCCGCGCGAGTATTTCCAGGCTTCGGGCGATACGTCAGTGGCTTGGGACTCAAAGGGCAACGCCTATTTGTCATGTCAGATGTTCAAGCGTGGCCGGGCCACGACTGGTGACATCGATCAATCCAACGGTCTGTATGTCTTCCGTTCCACCCAGAACTTTGGTGCCTCGTTCAACTTCCCCGGCCGGCCAGTGATCGAATCAAACAACACAACCGGGAACTTTCTTCCGCTTCAAGACAAGCAGTTCATGGCGGTCGACAACAACGCAAACGCCTGCGCTGCGGGTACCACGGTCGCCACGCCGGGAGCGAGCTGCACCCCGTTCCAGGATCGCATCTACGTCACCTGGACGGAGTTTGCCCCCAATGGGACGGCGTTCATCTACGAGGCGTACTCGTCGGACTACGGCGAGCACTTCTCACCGCGCCACCTGGTCAGCCTCAACAGCCCGCTCTGCGTCAACGACTACGGATTGGCCGTCGGCGGCTGCAATGAGAACCAGTTCTCGCAACCTTTCGTTGGTCCTGACGGCGTGCTGTACGTTATCTTCAACAACTTCAATAATGGTCAAACGCTCGGTGGACCGGACAACCGCAACCAGATTCTCCTGGCCAGGTCCATCGACGGCGGAGTGACCTTCAGCGGCTTGGTCAAGGTCACCGACTTCTACGACCTGCCGGACTGCGCCACATACCAGGGTGGCCACGACAATTTCCGAGCCTGCGTCCCGGAGAAAGCTGCGACCAACAATTCGATCTTCCGGGCGACGAACTACGGATCGGGCGCGGTCAACCCCACGAACCCGAACCAGGTGGTCGTCGCGTTCGGCTCGTATATCAACCAGCATTCAAAGGAGTCGAACGGCTGCACGCCGACGGGCACCAGCCCGGTTACGGGCCAGAACCTCTTCACCGGCGTTAAAACGCCGGGGGCCTGCAACGACGACATCCTCTTGAGCGTCTCAAACGACGGCGGCCAGACGTTCACGGGGACCACGACCGACCCGCGAGCGCTGACAAGCGCAACCCAGGAGCCCGGGCAGGCGACGACCGATCAGTGGTTCCAGTGGATCGCCTTCACCAAGAACGGGAAGCTCGCCACGTCCTATTACGACCGCCAGTATGGAACCGATGAAGTGACCGGATACTCGGACGTAAGCATCTCGGGTGGCTCGGCTCCCTTCACAACCTTTGGCATTCAGCGAGTGAGCAGCTCTTCCATGCCCATTCCGACTCAGTTCCCCGAAGGCACCTACAGCACCTTCTGGGGTGACTATGCCGGGCTGTCTGCCGTCGACAACGCGTATCCCTTCTGGTCGGATACGCGTGACCCTGACCTGTTCGCATGCCCAGGTGCAAGCCCCGGGACAATCGCCACGCCGCCTTCGGTCTGCGGCGCGATTACTCCTGACGGAGTGCCCGTCAACGATCAGAACGTCTACATTGCCGCCCAATCGGTTCCTGCAAGGTAAAACCAACCAGGCAGAAAGAGAAAGAGGGTGCCGTCGGCACCCTCTTTTCTTGTTACTTCGTGGTTATCGGCTTCGGCTATTCGACAGCACACATCGGCTGCGCTTTTCCAACGCCGGTGCCGCCACCGCAGCCATCGCCAGCACCGGGCCGGACCTGAACCCTCGGCGCCGGGGCGGGCGCGCTAACGGGAGCCACCGATCGTTCCGTACGCTTTTGGATCGCGGGGTTGACGCGGGCGAGGTCTTCGATCCCAGATGCGCTATTCGAGCCGCTGTTCACGGGCGCGTAGCTCGAGCCGGCATCCGTGCGGACGCCCTTGACACTGGACCCGGAGATGGTCGCCGTGCCGGCGCATGCTGTCAATAAGCCGGCCAGGATCAAGAGCGCGGGGATGTGCTTCATCGGTAGATATAACGCGGCCCGCCTCCCGGCCTGACGTTCTGGACGGAGCGTTACATTGAGCTCGCCTTGACCTGGGCGCTGAGTCGTCCCTCGACCGGCGGGAGACCGCAGGCGTCTCGCAGCGCCCGCTCGATGTAGACCCGTGTCATCCGTTTGCGCCAGTAGTGGCTGAGGTCGGTGTTATCCAGCGGCCGCGCCGGTTTATCGGCCCCGTCCGCCACCTCGGCAATCAGCCTGTCATCAGGGCGGCTTCCGGTTAAAGGCCCGAGAAATGGGGTGATGTCGACCGGGCGCGACCCAACGGCCCCGAGCGCACCGCGTGCGGTCTGCACCATCCCATCGTCCCAGCTCAGCGCAACGGCCACGCCGAGGATTGGGAAGTCGAAGGCCGGCCGGCGACGCAGCTTCCAGTAGGCACTCGTCATCCTTTCTTTCGACGCTGGGACGTGCAGCGAGGTGATGACCTCATCGGCACGTTTGGTTGTGTAGTCGATGCCGTCATCCTTATAGAGGTCGTCGGCGCGAATGCGACGCTCGCCGCCAACGCCGTGCAATACCACGGTCGCGTTCAGGGCCAGCGCCACCGGCGCGCTGTCCGATGATGACACCGCCCAGCACCGCGGCGAGCTGCGGGCCACAAGGCAGATGTCGCCGTCTTTCTTCAAGCAGAACCCGACGGCTTTTCGCCAGCTGTAGGTCTGGTTGTAGTAGTTGCAGCGAGGGTCGACCAGAAGATTGCCGCCCAGCGTCCCCATGCAGCGAACCTGGGGAGTTGACACCAGGTCGCACGCCTGGGCGAGCGCGCGATACGGGCCGTTCAGCGCGGGATGGTGCGCCAGTTCATCGAGCGTCGCCCCCGCCCCGATCGTCAGCCCGTCTTTGGCGTCGCCGGCGATCAGCCGCATGCCCGAAAGCGCGCTGAGGCTGATCAGCGCCGGCACATCGAATTGCCGGCGCTTCAGATTCGGCACCAGGTCGGTGCCGCCGGCGATGAACATGGCTCCGGGCTGCGATGCCGCCATGTCGCAGGCCTCGCTAACCGATCGTGGCCGTAGGTATTGAAGCCGCGGCAGCCGCAGCACTACTTACCTTTCCACTCTGGTGGGACCTCGGCCTTTATCAGCGGCGGAAACGCGAAGGCCGGCACCGTTTTCGGCCCGACACGCTTGTCGCGGGCGTTCAGCGCCTTCAGCACCTTGTCGGGCGTAATGGGAATCTCATCGATGCGAATCCCAAGCGCGTTGTAGATGGCGTTGGCCACGGCCGGGATGACCGGCAGCAGCGGTCCCTGGCCCGCTTCCTTTGCGCCAAACGGGCCCTCGCGATCGATCGTTTCGACCAGGTACGTGTGCATCACCGGCGCCTCCAGCGCCGTCGGACTCTTGTACTCGAGCAGCGAAGGAAACTTGTGCAGTCCGAGACGGAATGTCTGTTCCTCCATCAGCGCCTCGCCCAACGCCATGTAGACGCTGCCCTCCACCTGGCCGATCACCAGCATGGGGTTGATGGCGCGTCCGATGTCGTGGGCGATCCAGACCTCGGGAACCTTCACCTCGCCGGTCTTGAGGTCGCAATCGACCTCGACGACGGCCGCTGAATAGGAGTAGGCGGGGCTCGGTCCAACCCCGGCTCCCTTGTACGGCCCGGCGAGCTTCGGCGGGGTGTAGCTCCCGCTACCAGTGACCACCCCGCCTTCCCCCTCGGCAAGCTGCACCACCTGGGCGAAGGACAGCCCGTCGGCCGGCCGGTTGAGGCGGAAGATTCGGCGGTCGCGCGCGACGAGCTCCTCCGCATCACAATGCAGAGCCGTCGCAGCTACGGCAAACAGCCGGTCGCGAACGTTTTCCGCGGCAGCCTTCGCAGCATTGCCCGCCATGAAGGTGACCCGTGACGAGTAGCTGCCCAGATCGATCGGGGTCAAGTCGGTATCGGCGGTTGTCAGCTGGATGTCATCGATCGCGACTCCAAGGACTTCGGCGACGATCGCCGCCAGGATGTGGTCCGAGCCCTGGCCGATGTCGATCGCCCCACACAGTAGCGCGACCCCGCCATTGCGGTCGAGCTTCAGCTGGACCTCTGAGTGGGGCATGTCGTTCCAGTAAATGGCGGTGCCGGCACCACTCAGGTAGGAGCTGACCGCGAAGCCGAGGCCACGCCCCCGCGGCATCGAGGTTCGCCGTTCCAGGAAGCGGGAGCCCTCGACAACCTTATTAATGCAGTCCGTAAGTCCGCAGCTCGTGATCCGCAACCAGTTGACCGTGCGCGAGTCGGACTTCGGCAAATTGCGGCGGCGAATCTCGACGGGATCGAGTCCCAGTTCTTCGGCGACTTTGTCGAGATGGACTTCCAGCGCAAACCGCGGCTGCGGCGTGCCGTGCCCGCGCTTGGGACCGCAGGGCGGCTTGTTCGTGAAGAGCCGCACGCCTTCGAACCGGTATCGCGGGATGGCGTAGGTCGTGGCCTGCAACGCGCCCGTGTAGTAGGTGCTCGCGACCCCGTAGCTGCCGTAACCGCCGCCATCGAGGAAGCTCTGAAACTGCATGCCGGTAATCCGCCCGCTGCGCGTGAACCCGGTCCTGACCTTCATCAGCACCGGGTGGCGTCCGCGGTGGGCATAGAAGACTTCCTCGCGCGTGAGGGTGATCTTCACCGGCCGCCCGGTGGCGATCGCGAGCTTAGCGGCGACGAGCTCGTGCGAGAAGATGTCGCTCTTGCCACCGAATCCGCCGCCATTCGGCGTGGCGATCACGCGGATCCGGCTCATCGGTAGGTCGAGCACCTTGCCCAGCGCGCGATGCACGTAGTGCGGGGTCTGCGATGAGGTCCAGAGGGTGAGCTTGCCGTCGGCCGCATACTGGGCGAGCGCGGCGTGCTGCTCCATCGGGAGATGTGTGTTGCCTTCGAAGAAGACGACGTCTTCTCGCACGTGATCAGCGGCCCGCATTGCGGCCTCGGTATCACCGAACTCGAGGGCCACGGCCTTGTGCACGTTCGAGGTGCCGTGGATCGGCTCACCCTCGCCGGCCAGTGCCTGTGGGATCGACATGAAATGCGGCAGTTCGGTGAACTGCACGTCGATCAGGTCCAGCGCTTCATCGGCGACCCACTCGTCCGTGGCGGCCACTGCCGCGATCGGATCGCCCACGTACCGAACCTTGTCGCGGGCGAGCGCCTCCTCGTCCTGGCTGACCGGGAGGATGCCGAACTTCACCGGGAGATCATCGCCGGTCAGCACGGCCAGCACTCCGGGAAGGGTCTGCGCGCGTGATGGGTCAACCCGCAGGATCCGGGCGTGCGGGTAGGGACTCCGCAGAATCCGGCCGTAGAGCATGCGCGGCAGCGACAGATCGTCGGCAAACTTTGTCTGGCCGCTGACCTTGGCGTAGGCGTCGGGCTTGGTCAGCGGCTTGCCGACGACGGAAAACTCAGCCACGTGTGGCTCTCGACGCTGCCAGCTCGACCGCCTCGAAGATCTTCAGGTACCCGGTACAGCGGCAGAGAACCCCCGAGAGGGCATCCTTGATCGCCTCGCGCGACGGCCGCGGCTCGCGGTCGAGCAGGGCCTTGGCGGTCAGCAGCATGGCGGGCGTGCAGTAGCCGCATTGCGCGGCCCCGAGCTCGGCAAACGCAACCTGGAGGGGATGCAGCTCGCGGCCTCGCGGCATGCCTTCGATGGTCGTCACCTCGCGGCCTTCCAGGTCGAGCGGCATCGCCAGGCATGACAGAAAAGGCTTACCGTCGACGAGCACCCCGCACATCGAGCACTCTCCCAACTCGCAGCCGTGCTTGGTGCCGGTCAGGCCCAGATCTTCGCGAAGGACCTCGAGCAGGGTTTTATAGGGCGGCGCCATGATCGCGGTGTCTTCGCCATTGACGCGAAGGCGCACCACCACCTTGTCCGCGATCGACACGCCCCTACTTTACGGGCTGCGAGCCCCGGCTCTAGAGCGGCAGGCGCGGAAGCTGAATGTCGACGAGTCGTGGTCTCGACCGCAGCGGGGGTTCGACCATCGGCGTGCGCACGCATTCCTCGGGCGCGACTTCGGGCCGTAACCGGCTGAAGATCGGAAAGCGTAGCTGTCCCTTGAGATCCCACTCGCTGAATTTGACCGACACCACGATTTTTGGCTGGACCCAGCAGATCCGGTCATCAATCCACCGCGAATCGTCCGGGCCGGCGCTACCGGCCAGCGCATCCAGCGCCTTGCGCAAGCGCTGGGAGGTGGCGTTGTCGAAGCCGCCACCAACACGACCGGCGGGGTGGATCGTTCGCCCATCGTGGGTCCCCACGATCAGTGCCTCGAGCAGCGGATCACCGGCCTGGGGTATGAAACCGATGACGACGAAATCCTGGCGGCGCACCGCTTCGATCAGCAGCCAATCCGGGTGGCGCTGGCCCGCCCGGTAGGGACTGTCGAACCGTTTGGCGATCACCCCCTCCAGGCCCTTTTCCCGAGCCGCGTCGAAAAATGCCAGTCCGTCGTCGGCAACCGGTTCCACGACATAGATCCGGCCGGAAGATTGCAGCACGTCGTTCAGTCGGGGACGGCGGCGGACCAGCGGCTCTCTCAGCCAGGACCGGCCGCGCAAGTAGAGGAGGTCGTGGACGACATAGGTGACGGGCTGCGCGGCGGCGGCTCGGGCCACCGCCTCCGGGTGCGCCGTCTGCTGCCGCCTGGCCAGCGCTACGGCATCCGGCCGACCCTCTGGGTCGGCGACGATCAGCTCGCCGTCGACAATGGTTTCAGGCGGGAGCAGATTGGCCAGCACTTGAACCTCGGGGTATCGTCCCGTCAGGTCCAGCAGCGTTCGACCCCACAGGCCAACCCGGTCACGGTCGACCGAGGCCAGCGCGCGCACGCCATCCCAGGCGACATCGAAGGCGTATTCGGAGGAGTCAAAGGGCGCGGCCGCCGTCATCGGAAGCATCGGCCGAAGTCGGTCGGGTAGCACCCGCTCGAAGGGCAGGTCGAGCTCAACCGTTTGCGAACGCGACGGCATACTAGCCGGAATGTACTACGACGTCCTAGGCCGTGCGCCGTCGGGCCGCGGGCCGGGCCGCCGACGTTTTGGCAGCCACCTTCACCTTCGCGGCTTTCGACGCGGCCGGCCGGGCGGCCGGCTTCTTCCCTTGCTTGGTCGCCTCGACCGACGCCTTCAGGGCAGCCATCAGGTCCATCACCCGTGGCTCCTCGGCGGGGGTTGGCGTCACGACTTGGAGCCCCTTCATCTTCTGGTCGACGATCTGCTGGAAGGCGGCCTTGTAGTCGTCGGTGTAGCGTTCCGGCTTGAAACTATCCGTCAGGTTGTCGATCAGAGAGGTGGCCATCGCGACCTCCTTGTCACTGATCTTGACGTTCTGCGGCAGATTGAGCTCCTGCGTCGAGCGGATCTCGTCGGGCCAGTTGAGCGTGTTGCAGAGCAGGGTGTCGCCTTCGACCTGGATCAGGGAGAGATGCTCTCGATCGCGCAGGGCTATCTTGGCGACTGCCACCTTATTGGTATCCTCGAGCGCCCTCTTCAAGAGAAAGAACGGTTTGACCCCCACATCCTCCGGCTCGAGGTAGTAGGCGCTCTTGACGTACAGACCGAGCGGGACTTCGTTGCGCTCGACGAACTCCACGATGTCGATCGTCTTGGTGGTCTTGAGCGGCAGCTTGTCCAGGTCTTCTTCGTCGATGATGACGAACTGGTTCTTTCCGACCTCGTATCCCTTCAACACCTCATTGAAAGCCACCACATGGTCGTCGGTGGGGCAATGGCGCTGCTGCTTGATCGGCAGCTGGCAGTGGGGGCAGAGCTGGCGGAAGGAGACCGCGCTGTGCGCCTCGGTGGCAAGGTACATCCTTATGGGGATCGCCACCATCCCGAAACTGATCGCGCCTCGCCACATAGACCGGGCCATCCTGATGGCCTCCTTTACTGAGTTGCCCGGATTATAACGCTGGTGCGGCGGGAACTCGAAAAGATGTTCGAACCCGCGCCGCCAGCCGCTCGGCATAGACAGGGCCAAGCTGTTCGTGCTTGAAGTAGACGTAGACGTCCCGGCCAGCCTCGAGGTAACCGATGATTCGCCGGCTCCACGCGGTCAGCCGCTGGGATGAGTATGTTTCTCGTCGCAACCGCAGGTAGAGGAAGGAGCCTCGACCGAGCGGACCGGGTTCCGCCTCGCCATCGCCGTGGACCAGTGCCGCGCCCATTCGCTCGATCAGGTCGGCCACCTGCGGCGTATGCCAGGACCTGTGGCGAAACTGGAATGCCACCCGCCAGTGGCTGGGGAGGAGCGGGGCAATCCGCCGAAGCCGGCTTTCGTCGAATGGCGCCGTCGGCGGAAACTGAAACAGGACCGGACCCAGGCGTTCACCAAAGCCGGCGGCCTCCATCGCCAGGATGCGCAGCGCTTCCTCCAGGTTGGGCATCCGCCGGTTATGCGTGATGCGCCGGTGCGCCTTGATGGCGAATCGGAAGTCCGCTGGAACCGCGGCGACCCAGCCAGCCACGACGTCTTCCGGCTGGGTCCGGTAGAACGTGGTGTTCACTTCGACCGTCCTCAGCCGCCCGGCGTAGTAGCCGAGCATGTCCTTGGCCTTGAGGCCCTTCGGATAGAAGCTGCCGCGCCATCCGCTGTAGGAAAAACCCGAGGTTCCGACGAACAGCTGGGCGCCCGCCGGCATTCAGCGACGGCCCTTTAGATGTTGGGGACGCCCCTGATGAGCCCCATGAACTCCGAGCGGGTCTTGGGATCGGTCTGAAAAATCCCCAACACACAGCTGGTGAAGACCCGACTGTTCTGTTTTTCAACCCCGCGCATCTTCATGCACAGGTGATCGGCCTCGACGACGACGCCCACCCCGACCGGCTCGAGATATTTCTGGAGGCACTCGGCGATCTGGCGGGTCATTCGCTCCTGGACCTGCAGTCGCCGGCTGTAGAGCTCCACCAGACGCGGCATCTTGCTGAGGCCGACCAGCCGGCCCTTCGGGATGTAGCCGATGTGCACCCGTCCGAAAAAGGGCAGCAAGTGATGCTCGCACAACGAGTACATCTCGATGTCCTTCACCACGATCATGTCTTTATAGGCCTCGGTAAAGGTGGCGTCCCCGAAGACATCGTCCAGCGTCATGCGATAGCCGCGGGTGAGGAACTCGAGACTCTCCTTGACTCGCTCCGGCGTGTCGCGCAGGCCTTCGCGTGAGGGGTCTTCGCCAAGCAGGATCAGCTGATGCCGGATCAGCGCCTCCATCGAAACCGCGTCGCTTAGACGGTCAGCTGCCTGTGCCATGGCTCAATTATGGTCAGAAGCCGCTCCCCCGAGCCGCCACCTGAGCCGTCAGCTGATGACGTTCATCGGGTCCGCAGGGAATTCGCGCAGGTACGCCTGCATCGCAACCCAGAGGGCCTTCACCTTAATCGTCTGAAAGTCTGGTCCGCGGTATCCCGCCAGTGGCGAGGGGGTTTCGGCGTAGGTCACAGTGTCGAGTGCCGGGTCGTGGTGGCTGAAGTCGAAGGCAAAGACTGTGATCATGTGGGTGGCGTTCCAACGATTCCAGCCCGGCATGGTCTTCGTCATGGTCTGCAGCATGACGGGCACCCCGTGGCCGAACGTCATGATCGCCTGCTGATCTGTGATGTCCTGCTCGATCCGGGCCTGCACTTCGTCGAGCGTGGTGATGTGCGCCGCCTGGTAGCGCGGCTGCCCCAGTACGGGAACCACCATCGGGTTGAGAAAGGCGTTGATCGCGTTAGTCGCGTCGGCGCCGTACTCGCCGCGGTTGGGATTCAGCTTTGACGCTCGGGCGACGGCTTCGATGTCCGGGACGTCCGACATCCAGGCCGACAGGAGCACCTGCGTGGCGCCCGCCCCGCAGTAGTTCCGGTGGGCCCAGTCACCCGGCTCGTGGTACCCGCGAACCTCGACGGCTCCCTGGCTGGTAGCCACCTGGCCTACCGTGACGGAGGGTTCCGGCTCGGGTGTGGCGGAGGGGCTCGCCGTCGGTTTGGGAAAGTTGTAGGCCAGCGCCACCGGCCCGACCGGTCGGGTATTCACCTGGGCGCCGAAGCAGGAAGGGAGGAGCGCGGCGAATGCCATCGCCAGCGCAATTTTGATTACTCCCTGTGACATTTTGGCTTCATCCTAGCAGTGACGGTACCAGCTGGCCAGACCCTGCGGCCGGTTGTTACAACGGCCCTGGAGGCCGGCTGGTTACCACCAGGCTCCCAGTATGCCGGTTGCCAGCGGCACACCTAGATCTTG
>Ga0209808_1000300_pt1 | contig 24767 bp, 18 predicted proteins | sample GraSoiAngelo_157_FD_186171 | JGI IMG/M metagenome (GOLD analysis project Ga0209808, IMG submission 186171) | Grasslands soil microbial communities from the Angelo Coastal Reserve, California, USA - 14_1009_16_20cm (SPAdes) (version 2) | ecosystem: Environmental > Terrestrial > Soil > Grasslands ... | reverse complement strand
GAACGGGGCGCTCGTTGCCCTGGTCAGGCCGCTGGCGGAGGCCACAAGCCTGTAGCCGGTCCCGGCTCTGGTGATGCTCAGGTTCGCGAAGGTCGCCACCCCGTTCACCGCGTTCACCGTTGCGGTGCCCAAGAGCGTCGCGCCCAACGAATTCGAATCGATCACCACCGTGACGGCATTCGTCGCCGTGGTGACGGTGATCCCCGCGGAGCTCACGATGACTACCTGCATCCCGGGGGCGATCGCCGCGCCGGCCGTCGCATTGCTGGGCTGGACCGTGATGCCAAGCCTCGTCGCCACCGGTAGCGTCGGGCCCGACCCGCTCTCCCCGCATGCCGCTACCGCCAGAACCATGGCCGGCGCGCAACGGCGCCACACCCGTGGTCCCACCCGCACTGTATGGACCACTTGGCCTCCTTGAATGCTGTAATCTGCTCCACAAGCGGAGACTTGGTAAGTAGGTGTCGATCACTTTCGCCGCTTCAACCGAAGCGGCGAATGTTTGACTACGCCATCCGGCACGTTGTCTCCCCGTCGCAGCGTGACCACCGCCGTCTGCCTCCACCCGAGGTCCAGCTCGACCACCAGGTGGCTACGGTCACGCGCCATCCGCCAGCGGCGGGAGGGCTTTGGCCCGCTGCCGGTCGCCGCCAGCGCGGCAGCGACGACGGCCTGCGGGAGATCGCTCACCGCGGCGAGCTGCGCGCACGTGGCGCAGCGGCGTGACTCCACGCTCAGGTCCGCGGTGCACACGCGGCGGCCGCAATGCTCGCACGCCGCGCGATGACTCTGGCACGCGCCCCTTGCACAGATGGGACACGTGCCGACCTCATCCACCGCGAACAGCGCCCCCGGCTCGTGCGCGCAGCCCGCCCGGTGCCGCGCGCACACGAGGCGCTGCGACTTGTCGGTGCGGCGCAGATGCGGCGCGCAGTGCGCCTGGCCATCCACGGCGCATACCGCCTGATGCGCCGTGCAGACGGACTTGCCGCAGCTGGCACATTGCGCCACCTCGTCCACGCCCACCGCCTCGTTGGTGCCGCCCTCACAGTACTTCAGGCACGCCGCACACAAGCGGCGGCTTCCCTTCGGCGCCGCCGCGTGGCTCTGCTCCGCGTGCCGGTTGCACACGACCCGGCCGCAGTTGCCGCACGGCGCGAGACACGCGGAGCAGGCCGGGTGCCCGTCCCCCTCGGTGCAGAGACCCTCGTGCGCCGTGCAGTGCTCCAGCCGGCACGACGGGCAGACGCGCACGTGCTCGTCACAAGCCGCCTGAGCATCCACCCGGCACTGGGCGATGCCGTGGTCCGCGCAGAAGTCCTCGGCGCATACCGAGCAACGGTGCGAGCACGCCTCGCAGGCGCAGTGGTCGTGCCGGCAGATGACAAGCACCGCCGGCGGGCGACCGCACTGCGGGCACGCCATGCTCCAGGGCGCCGCACCGGCCGAGCCCAAGGGCCGCTGGGCGCTGAAGGTGGCGTGATGCCGGCGGGGAGGGGCCGACTCGAGCCGCCACTCGGCGCGCTGTATCAGGACGTCGGCCTCGATCAGCTGTAAGGGATGTACCACGGCCTTCACCTGGCTGCGTCTGATCTCCTCAGTGCGCCGACGCTCGGCGAGCGCGGTGACGGTGCCGACCGCCTCCGGGTCGGTCTGCTCCTTCAGGATCGACTCGAAGTAGCGGTCCAACCTGCCGAGCTCGGCGGCAAGCTCCTGCTCCGCGAGGGCGCGGCGCGCAGCGACGCGTTCGGCCGACTTGTCCCGCAGGTGCGCCAGCAGGAGCTCGAGCAACTCCGTGGGCTGCCGCGCAGGGATGCGCGCCGCGGCCGCCGCAACGGACGGATCGGCGGGCGCGACCCGGCCCGCCTCGAGGTCCCGGAACGCCGCCACGAGATCGTCGCTCAGCCGGACGCCGGCTGACAAGTCGTACACGTCGCTCTCCACCACCGCTTCCTCGACCCCCGCCCCCGCCCGCAGCACGACGCGCGCGCTGAGCCGCCCCACCGGATGCACGGCCGACCGAGTCGCGCCCAGCTGGGCCGTACCGTCGCGCACAGGTATCGTCAGCTCCACGTCGGTGGGATCGCTCGGCGCGGGCAGCGTCGGCGCGATCAGACCAAGGGATAGATGCGCCGCCCGCGCGCGGATCGCCCCGATCAGCTGCGAGAGAAACGGGCTGCCCAGCACCGCGATGTCGGCGTCGGGGTCGCGCTCGAGCGCGTCGAGCGAGAACGCGACACGCAGCGACGCGCGGTCACGGAAAAACGGGCGCTCCGCCTGGGGCAAGCTCAGCGCGGTGAGATCGGGCGCGAGCGCGGCCTGCTTCACCCCGGCGAGCCTGCAGTAGCTCTCGAGCAGCGGCCTGAGCCCCGAGTCGGCGAGCGGGTCGGCGTCGCGAGCGGCGTCCGGCGCCGGGGTGGACGGGCGCGGCTGGCGCTGGGGCTTGCGCTGGCTCGTGCGCCGGGATTTGCGGCGTTTCACGCGGCCTCCACCGCGATGTCCACCAGCGCGAGGGGCAGGCGTTCCACCTGCGCCACGAGCGTGATGGCGCGTCCGGCGCTGGTCAAGCCGGTGAGCTTCACCAGCTCGCCGTACTCCGGGTGCCGGCCGGCCGGCTCGAGCGGCGGCGTGACGCCCCCGATCGGCTCGATCGATTCGAGGGCCTCGAGCAGCTCCGTCACGTGCACGCCGAGCCGATGGCGTTTCGCGTCCCAGCCGGCGCCCTTCACAAGGCGGCTCGTGCCCAGCCCGAGTCGCAGGCGGCCGGGGACCGACAGCGTCTCGAACCGGCGCTCGAGGCGCATGGCGTTGTCATCCGGCGCGATGAGGGAGTTCAACTGTTCCTGCTCCTTGCCCACCGCGCTGCTCTTCTCGATGTCGGCGCCGATCGTCTCGACCCGGCGCGCGAAGTCCGCCTCGCTCTCGGCGGCGAGCCACTCTTTCGCGAGCCGGCCCTCGAACTGTTGCGCGCCGCCGAACTCGCCGAGGATCAGGTCCAGCTCGCCCACCACCAGCTCGAACAGCTTGATCTTCCGGTCGAGCAGCTGGAGGATGTAGGACTCGATGGTTCCCGCAGCGGCGAGGTTCACGATGTGGACCTCGCGCTTCTGCCCTATACGGTGCAGCCGTCCAATGCGCTGCTCCACCACCATCGGGTTCCAGGGCAGGTCGTAGTTCACCAGCACGTTGCAGAACTGCAGATTGCGTCCTTCGCTGCCGGCGCGGGTAGCGATCAGCACGCTGCGCGGATCCTCGTGGAACGCGCGAATGCGCTTGTCCCGCTCGGCCGTCGCGTGAGCGCCCCAGTAGACGATGGGCTTCCGGCCGAGCTTCTTGACGCGCTCTTCGATCAGCTGAATCGTCGGCCGGTGATCGCTGAAGACCACCACCCGGTCCGGTGTCTCGTTCAATACCTTGGTCAATTCGTCCAGCTTGGCGTGCGTCTTGATGCCCTGCGCCCGCTTGGCGAGCTGGCGCGCGATCGTGCGGTACGCGGGGCTGATATGCTCGCCCTGCGCCAGGTGCTCGAGCGATTCGGCGAGCGCCCGCGCGGAAGAGCACAACCGCTGGCGCAGGTGGATCACGGCGAGCTGCACGACGCCCTTCCGGGTCGGCTTCCCTTCCTCTTCCTCCTGGGCCGGCTGAATGAACCCTTCACGATAGAGGCGGCGCAGGAAATCGGTGGTGCGCTCGTACAGGTCCGCCTCGGCCCGGGTGAGCTTGACCTCGGGGTGGCGCGGCCGGCGCGGCGGCAGGTCCAGGTCGTCCACCACGCTCGAGCGCCGGGTGCGGATCATCACTTCGTGCGTGAGGGCGCGCAGGCCTTCGGGGTCACTCGGTTGGCGGTGGTCGCCCGACACCAGGTGTTGAGTTTTGAACTCCTGCCACGTGCCGAGCTGGCCGGGCCGAAGCAGGGTGATCAGGTTGTACAGCTCGCGCAGATCGTTCTGCAGCGGCGTGGCCGTGAGCAACAAGATGAAGTCGCGCTCGATCTTCTCGATGAACCGGTACGTCGCGCTCCGCTCGCTCTTCACCTTGTGCGCCTCGTCCACGATCACCAGGTCCCAGCGGTGTCGCAAGATCTCCTCGGCGTGACGGCGCGACCGCGCCCGGTCGTGCGACACGATCGCCCTGGTGATGGCAACGCGCTGCCAGTCGTCCGGATCGGTCGGGGTCTCGAAGCGCTCGAAGAACTTTTCCTCGAGCTCACCCTGCCACTGGCCCACCAGTGAAGCGGGCGTGAGGATCAGCACGCGCCGCGCCAGCCCGCGGATCGCGAGCTCCTTGTAAATGATGCTCGCCTCGATCGTCTTGCCGAGACCCACCTCGTCGGCAAGGATGGCGCGGCCGCCCATGTCGCGCAGCACCCGCTGGGCCACGTCGATCTGGTGGGGCAGCTCCTTGATGGCGTTGGCGTCGAGCGTGATGAGCCGATCGAAGCCCGGGACCAGGGCGACCCGCTCCGCCTCGCGCCGCAGCTCGTACCAGGCGCCGTCGGCCGGCGGTTCCTGGAGCTGATTGACGAACAGCTGCAGGGACCGCTCGTCGACGGCCCAGGAATCGTCCGGCTGAGGGTGGGGGAGCGTCACGCGGTGGCTCGAGCAGTTGGGGGACGCAATATAGGGAATCCGGGGCATGGGACGCGCCCCCCGGCAAGGACAACGGCTTGTACACGCCGTCAAAATCACCGGCAGCAATAACGATTTGGCGTCGTGGGGGACGCCGCTGCCCGCCAACACGAGCAGCTACCCGCCACTAGGCAAGGATGGCGGCTCGTTTACGTGGGAGCGCGTCCCGCTGCAATAAGGACGGGCTCAGCCCTTGTCGTGCTTGCGCCGCTTGTCCCGATAGAGCGCGCGGTCGGCGCGGTCGAGCAGGCCCGCGACCGAGTCCAGGGTGCTCGCCTTGTGCGCCGCGAAGCCGAGGCTGATGGAGACCTGGTAGGGTCGCCCGGCGCGGCGGTTGAAGTCCCGCACCTGGCGCTCCATGCGAGCGGCGAGGACCCCGGCGCTTTCGGGTCCCGCGTGGCGCACCAGCACGGCGTATTCGTCGCCGCCGATCCGGGCCACCAGGTCCGAGTCCCGAAAGATGCGCCGGAGCAGCGAGGCGGTGTCCCGCAGCGCGCGATCCCCCCCCGCGTGACCCGCGCTGTCGTTCACCCCCTTCAAATCGTCCAGGTCGGCGAACGCCACGAGCAGCGTCTCGTCGCCGCGCCGCGCCACGCGCAGATCCCGGGTCGCGAGCGTCAGGAAGCCCCGCCGGTTGTACAAGCCCGTCAGCTCGTCCACGAGTGCCAGGTCGAGCAGCGCGGCGTGGAGCCGGTTGCGCTCGATCGCGTGGCGCAGCGCGCGGGCGAGCCGTTCGCCGTCGAGCTCGCTGTTCAGCAGGACGTCCTGTGCCCCGGCGCGCAGGGCCTCGAGTCCGTGACGCTCGTCTTTCGAGTTGGAGAGAAAGAGAAACGGGACGGTGGGCGCGAGCGCTCGCAGCTCGGTGAACGTCGCGAAGCCGCGCCGCTCGGAAAGCGACACGGCGAGCAGCACGACGTCGACACCACCGCGCGCGAGGCGAGCGGGCGACTCGTTCGGTGCCGCAGCGGCGACGGCGAAACGATCGGGCGCGGCGCCGTTCAGGAGGTCCCGCACACGCAGCGCTGCCTCGTCGTGTTGGCTCACTACCAGGACTGCGAGTTGGGCGTGGTGCCCGACCTCCACCTGGCGGCGCCCCGCGGGGTGGCGTCGATCGGTCGCATGGCGTCGCTCGGCCTGATCGCGCCGTTCCTGCTCGAGCGAGATGAGCTCCAGGCGGCGCTCGCCAGCGCGACGCTCCAAGTCGGTGCGGCGGGGCGGCAGGACACGCCGCTCAGCCGTATGGTGCTGCCCGCGTGCGACCACGTCCCAGCCTCCTGTACACCCAGTTGCAAGATGGGCACGAGGGTCCCGCGGCACAATTGCGTGCGGGCCGCCCCCCCGAGAGGACGCAAGCCATTCAGCAGCCACCGCGCGACGCTCGTATTCCCTCATGAGCGACCTCACGGTCCTAGACCGATGCACTTCGGGAACTGGCGTTCGGAGATACCCGCGCGTGGTGGACAGAATTCGGCAGGCGGTTGGCTGGGCGCTCGCGGTGCCGGTGCTCTGGGTGAGCACCGTCGTGTATCCGGTCATGGGCCTGGGGTATTTTCTGGTGCTGGGCGTGGTCGACACTGTGGAGCATGTCGCCCGCCGATGGGGCGCCCACCGTGAGAGTTAGCCCCCACCCCCACCCAACAGCCACAGTTTAGCCGCCGCCGTACCGGCATCCCCCTCGCCACTTGGCCGGGCGACCTGCATGTTTGCACGCAGTAGGCCCATCGCCGTGAGGGGAGATGCGTCGTGGAACCAGCCGCAGTATCGCCGTTTGACGCCTGGGACAACTTCTACGTCATCATCGGCTCCTCGGGTGCCGCGCTGACGGGTCTGCAATTCGTCGTGATCGCACTGGGTGCCGAGACGGCGGCAGGGCGCCGCGCGGAGACCGTCGGCGCCTTCGGCACACCCACCGTCGTCCACTTCTGCGCCGCCCTGTTGATCTCGGCTCTCTTGAGCATGCCATGGCACGTGGTTTCGAGTGCCGCGCTCGCCATCGGCACCTGCGGCGCGGCGGGAATCGGGTACGCGCTCATCGTGTTCAGACGGGCGCGCCGGCAGACGGCGTACGCGCCGGTGCTGGAGGACTGGCTGTGGCACTGTGCCTTTCCCTTCATCGCGTACGCGGCACTGCTGGTGGCTGCGCTCATGCTCCAACGAGATGCGCCGCACTCCTTGTTCGTCATTGCCGCGACGGCGCTGCTCCTCTTGTTTGTTGGTATTCACAACGCGTGGGACGCCGTCACCTACATTGCGGCGACGCGACGGCCCACAGAGGCGAACCCTCCACGCGACCCGCGCGCCCCGTAGTCACGGTGCTCCGTCAATAAGCGAACGCTGGAATCGAAGAAACTGCCGGAGCGCACTACGCCACGAAGGCCGTCCATTCTCGAGAACCGCGTGAGACGTCAACCCACCACCGGAGGATACTGCCATGCTCAGTCTCCCTCTCCCCTCTCGCAAAACCCTCTACCTCGGGATGACCGCGTGCGCGCTCGTCGCGGCATGCAGCGACAACAACGTCAATGGGCCCCCGAGCGTCGATCTGAACCTGAGCCGGATCGCCGGCTTCGATCCGCTGAAGGCGGCGCTCGTCGCCGCCCGGAAGCAAGACAACGGCGGCTTCAATCTGGACATGTGGGCGGCGGTCGTTGATCGGAACGGCCTCGTGGTCGCGGTCGTGTTCACGGGAGCCACGGCCACCGACCAGTGGCCCGGGAGCCGGGTCATTGCGGCCCAGAAGGCGAACACCGCGAACGCGTTCAGCCTGCCACATCTCGCTCTTTCGACCGCCAACCTCTACGCCGCCAGCCAGCCCGGCGGCACGTTGTTCGGGCTCCAGGAAGCCAACCCGACGAACGACGAGGTGGCGTATGGCGGCGACGCGGCCGACTACGGCACCCCGAAAGACTTCATGGTGGGGAAGCGGATCGGGGGCACCAACGTGTTCGGCGGCGGTCTCGCGCTGTACAACGCTCACGGGACGCTCGTGGGCGGCCTTGGTGTGAGTGGTGACGCGTCCTGCGCCGATCACAACATCGCCTGGAAGATGCGCCACAATCTCGGGCTCGACCACGTGCCGGCGGGCGTCGCCGACAAAAAGGCCAGCACCGACCCCGGCGACGACAACATCATCTACGACATCACGAACGGTGTCAGTGCCAGCGGGTTCGGCCACCCCGAGTGTTCGGCTGCTGCTACTGCGATTGGGAAGGCGCTCCCCCAGACGAATCCGATCGCGCACTGACCGCCTTGGGCTTCAGGAGGTGAGTCGAGTGTGGAGGAGGCGAGGGAGCCACGTGGCTCCCCCGCTTCCTGGGGAGTGGCCCCCGGGCCGCTGCGAGGTTTAGTTTCCGGGAAGGTGGAAAGGCGGCTCCCATGATCCTGCCGCTCCTCGTGTTGCAGTTCCAGGCGACTGCGCCGCCGGCGCCGGTTCCTCTGGATGTCGCAGCCAAACCGGTGCACGTGTGGCTCGGATCCCCGAGCCCGCTCGCGCGTGGCTCCGCGGTGCGCGTGTACGTCCAGGTCGCCACAAACCCCACAGGCGCGCCTTTCGTCCATGCGGGAACCTACGAGATCCCCGGGCCCGGACACGGGGCGGCGCTGGTGGTCGCCGAGCCGGATGGAGCGGGGATGATACTCGCCGCGCTCGCGACCGACCCGATGCAGTTCGACGAATTCGCCCGGCAAGCGGATTGGAATCCCGGCGCGTTGATCCCCTCGTGGAGCGGGGCGGACGCGGAAGGGGCGCTGAGCGACATCGTGCAGCGCATGCTGGGGGACGGGACGTTCAACTACGATCTCGTGACGTACACCGTCGCTCCGGCGGTCTACGCGCAGCAGGACTCGACGCCGCAATACGCGCCGTATTCCACGTGCGTGGACTGCACATTCATCGGGACCGAGTTCGTCGCGGTGGCGCCGTTCGCCGGTTGCGACTTCTTCGGTGCGTGCTTCGGCTTCCGCCACTTGCACGAGCGGTTCGAGCGGCGGCAGCCCGCCGCGCCGCCACAAAGCGTGCTCGCGCTCAATCTGCGACCGCAAGCGAGCCCTGTGGCGGTGCAGCCGAGGACGCAGCACCTCACTTTCAAGGGCAACCATACGAACCCCGCGATCGAACCGCGACGCCGTCCGCAGCTGCTCGAGGGGCCGGTCGCGCCGCACGCTGGGGGCGCGACGATCGCGACGCGGCCTCGGGTCGCCGGACCCACGCCGCTACCACTTGCTCGCCCGACCATGCCGGCGCCGCGCAGCCATGTGCGTTACACGAGGCTGTCGCCGCCGACCCCGAGTGAGGACGGCAGCCGCAGCAGCGTTGTCGTCGTGTCTCCCCGTGTCGTCGGTCTCGCTCGAATGAACATGCCCGTGGCAACGCGGCCACGAAGCGCTGTTTGGACGGCCGCGCCGGCCGGGGAGGCACGCGCGACCGGGGCGGCGATGGCCCCTGGGGGAGGCACGCCAGGCCGTACGAGTGTCACCGCAGCGGCCGGAGCGCAGACGCTCGCGCTCCCGCATGCCGCCTGGCATGGCGGCGGCGCCGGCCGCACGGTGGTGGCGCGGGGCGGTGCGAGGCGCCACTAGGCGGGCGCCGCGACACCACGTCTACGTCATCGAGCTCGATCCCGCCGCGCTCACGCACGCGAAGTTCCGCGCCGCCAACCCCAACCACGACCCCCGCAAGCCGCCTCTCTATGTGGGGATGACGGGGCTCGATCCCGAGACCCGCTTCGAGCGCCACAAGTACGGGGTCAAGGACAACGCGTACGTGCGCCGCTACGGCGTACGGCTGCGCCCCGATCTCTACGCGGGGCTGAATCCCCTGCCCTACGCGGAGGCACAGCACATGGAGCGGGTGCTGGCGCGGGAGCTGCGCCACGACGGCTACGCGGTCTGGCAGAAATGAGTCGGGCTCGGACCGCCGCGCGGGCGCGGGCGTGACGTGCTAGTATCGAGGGTCCCCATCCCGACGGTGCCCAATGCCGCCCCTGCCCCCGCGTCCCTACATCCTGAACGAGCTCACCTGGAAAGCCGTGCGGGACGCTCGCTACGACGTCGCCGTACTGCCGTGGGGCGCGACCGAGGCGCACAACCTGCACCTCCCCTACTCGACCGACAACGTCGAAACCGAGCGAATCGCCGCCCTGGCGGCCCGGCACGCGTCGGAGCGCGGCGCGCGGGTCGTGGTGCTGCCCGTGGTCCCGTTCGGCGTGAATACCGGCCAGCTCGACATTCCGCTGTGCTTGAACTTGAACCCGAGCACCCAGGCGCTGGTGCTGCGCGACCTGGCGACGGCGCTGGCGGGTCAGGGCGTCGCCAAGCTCGTGATCCTGAACGGGCACGGCGGCAACGATTTCCGCCAAATGATCCGCGAGCTGCAGCCGGCGGTGTCCCTGTTCCTCTGTACGGTCAACTGGTATCAGGTCGTGGACCAGAAGCAGTTCTTCTCCGACCTGGGAGACCACGCCGGGGAGCTCGAGACGAGCGTCATGCTCCATGTCGCGCCCGAGCTGGTGCGGCCCTTGTCCGAAGCCGGCCCCGGGCGCGCGCGCCGGTTCACGATCGCGGCGCTCAAGCAGGGGTGGGCCTGGGCGCCGCGGCGCTGGCGCCAGGTGACCGACGACACCGGCGTCGGGAATCCCGCGGCGGCGACGGCGGAGAAGGGACGGAAGTACGTCGAGGCGGTGAGCGAGAAGATCGGGAGCTTCCTGGTGGAGCTGGCGCAGGCCGATGCCGCGGCGCTGTACGAATGAGGGGGCAGAGCTCCGCTACGCCAGCTTTGTAATCTCCTGCTTGGTCAGCTCGATCGTGGCTCGGAAATATCGCACCAGGAATTCCAGCTCCGCGGTAGCGTAGGTCGCCAGCAACTGTTCGAACGCCTTCCCCATCGAGCGGTACAGCTGGTCCGCCGCGGCGAGGCTTTTCTCGTTGACCGTGACGATCACCTTGCGACGATCCTTGGCATCGGACGTCCGCCGCACCATGCCCCGGCGCTCGAGGCGGTCGATCACATTCGTCACCGCGCCGGTCGTGAGGCTGAGGCGTCGTCCCAGCTGCCCGGCCGTCATGGGGCCTTCCTGCAGCAGCACGGAAATGGTCTTCGTGTCGGTGATGCCCAGTCCCCACTTCGCCGCGGCGGCCTGGTGAAACAAGGCCGTCTCGGTGCTGGCCCGCTGTCCCAGGAATTGCATTTGCCCCATCAACGCTTTGCGGTGCGCCGCGGTGGTCTTGGCAACCCTTGCCATAGATATCTCAATTATTGAGATAATTAGTTGTCAAGCTATTATAGCGGCAACATATCGGCTTCGAGCTGCGGCTCGCCAAGCTCGTAAGTGCCTCGCGCATAACCAAGTAGGCATGACCGCCCGCGGAATGACATAGATCACTGCCCCGCCGCCGGGACGCCAGTAGGTTGCGTGCCGAGTGGAGTCGCCGCCGCGAGTCAGGCCGGCTCCGCTTGCACACTGCTCAGAGCAAAGCCGTCGAAAGGCGGTGACGCAGAGCCACGGGGCTACAGCGGTTCGCCGCTATGCTCGCCGGGCCGCCAGTGATCGACACGGGTCGACGTGGCGGCCCGGCGACTTTTCGTCACCCGGATGGGCTCCATGACGTTCTTGCACAAGCTGGCGCATCGTCTCGCCCGGCTCAAAGCCGACGCGCGCACCGTGGTCTCCGCAACCGCAGTGGTTGCTGGAGCGGTGATCGCCTGCGAGAAGATGGCCAATCCCTCCAGTCCGGGCAGTGCAGTCAGTCAGCTCGCCGTCTCTCCCAAAGTCGTGACGCTACAGCAAGACCAACTCCAGGACTTCATGGCGGTGGGCTTTACGCCGACCGGCGACACCGCCCAGATCAGCGTGACGTGGAGCGTCACGGGCGGGACGCTGGTCGACACGAGCAGCCAGGGCGGCCGTCACTACGGGCACTACCACGGGACCGCCTGCGGCTCCTTCAAGGTGGCAGGCACGAGCCACCCCGGCCAGAAGAGCGACACGGGGAACGTCACGGTCACGTGCGCTCAGCCCTCGATCGCATCGGTCGTCGTGAGCCCGGCGTCGGCCACGGTGCCGGTGGGCCAGACGCTTCAGCTCACGGCGACGCCTGAGGACGCGAATGGCAATCCGCTGTCCGGGCGGACGGTGACCTGGTCGAGCGGCAGCAGCGCCGTCGCGGCGGTGAACGGCAGCGGGCTTGTCACCGGCGTGGCGCTGGGCTCGGCGACGATCACGGCGGCGAGCGAAGGGCAGAGCGGCACGGCGGCGATCACAGTGACACGCGTCCCGGTCGCGTCCGTGACGGTCAGTCCTGCGACGGCGAACCTGCAGCAGGGGCAGACCCGGCAGCTGACGGCAACGCCGCAGGACGCGAGCGGCAATGCGCTCTCGGGCCGGGTGGTGACGTGGGCGAGTGGCAACACCGCCGTCGCGACGGTCAGCGGCAGCGGGCTGGTGAGCGGTGTCGCGGCGGGGTCGGCGGCGATCACGGCGACGAGCGAAGGCAAAAGCGGCAGCGCCAGCGTCACCGTCACGCCGGTCGGGGCCACGGTAACCCTCGTCGGAGCGGGCGACATCGCGGAGTGTGGCGACGCCACCGACGACAGCACCGCGGCGCTGCTGGGGCGGATCGGGGGCACCGTCTTCACGGCGGGCGATAACGCCTACCCGGACGGCTACTACCAGGACTACGCGAATTGCTGGGCGTCCTCATGGGGGCGGTACCAAGCGGTCGTCCACCCCGCGGCGGGCAACCACGAGTACCACGACTCGATCGCGTCCGGCGCGGCCGACTACTATCGCTACTTCTTTCGTGAGCACGGCACCGTCGTCGGCGACAGCGGGCGCTACTACTACAGCTACGACCTCGGCGCGTGGCATATCGTCGTGCTCAACACCTTCATTGACATGAGCGCCGGCTCGCCGCAGGAGCAGTGGCTGCGTGCCGACCTGGCGGCCAGCACCAAGCGGTGCACGCTCGCCTACATGCACTATGCCCGCTTCAGCTCGGGAAGTGTGCACGGCAGCTATCCCGCAGTCCAACCGTTGTGGCAGGCGTTGTACGACTACGGGGCGGAGATCGCGATCGCTGGGCACGACCACGAGTACGAGCGGTTCGCGCCACAAACCCCGGACGGCCATTTGGACACGGCGCGGGGGATTCGCGCGTTTGTCGTGGGGACGGGGGGCGGCGGCCTGTACTCGTTTGGGACCCCACTTCCCAACAGCGAGGTGCGTAACAGCAGCACCTGGGGGGTCTTGAAGCTGACCCTGGCCGACGGGAGCTACAGCTGGGAGTTCGTCCCGATCACGGGCCAGACCTTCACCGACTCCGGCAGCGGCACATGCCATTAGCGCGGCGGAAGGCTCGGGAAGCGAGTGGCACGCTCGCGGTGCTCGCCGCAGTGCTCGCCGCCGCGGCGCTGGTCGCCTGCGAGCAGCCGGCTGGCCTCAACGAGCCGACTCCGACAGTTAGCTCCCTGATGGTTTCGCCCCAGGCCATCACGCTGCTCCCGACCCAGGTTGCGGACTTCATGGCGGTCGGGTTCACGTCCACTGGCGATACCGCCCAGATGAGCGTGACGTGGAGCGTGACGAGTGGTGCGATAACCGACACGGCGAGCAACGGCGGCCGGCACTACGGGCACTACAAGGCTGGCTCGGACACCGGGACCTTCAAGGTCGTTGCCACGGGACATCCGGGGGGAAAGACGGCCGACGCGACGGTCACCGTGACCGCGGTGCCGGTGGCATCGGCGGTGGTCACCCCCGCGGTGGCGAGCGTGCCCGTTGGGGGCGCCGTCCAGTTGACGGCGACGACCAAGGATTCGGCGGGCAACGTGCTGACCGGTCGCCGGGTGACCTGGGCGAGCAGCAACACGGCGGTGGCGACGACGAGCGGCAGCGGGCTCGTGACCGCCGTCGCAGCGGGGGTGGCCACGATCACGGCGACGAGCGAAGGGAAGAACGGGATGGCCACGGTGACGGTGACCGCCTCGAGCGGGGGAGGGCCGATCACCGATCCTGGGATCATCCTGACGGTGCCGATGCTGGCGAAGTCGGCGTTCCTGGCGCCGCTGTATCCGACGCCGTTCAACCTGAAAGTGATGCGCATCGTGGGGGACTCGGGGACCCCGTTTACGATGACGGGGGGGGGCTCGGGGACCTGGGGGTCGGATGCGCGCCACCACTATTCTGACGACCAGCCGTGGAACGCGGATGGCACGCTCCTGATGCTGCAGAACAGCGGCTCACCCAGCGATCTGGTGCTCGACGGGAACACCTACCAAGTCATCTCGGGCGGCTGCAACGATGGTGGCTATGGGCGCTGGCATCCCAGCCTGACGCACGCATACGAGCGGGTCAAGGCCTACGGGACGGAACTTTGGTGGTACGACATCCGGACGTGCGGCATCACGCGGAGGTGGTCGCTGCCCTTCGCTGCGACAGGGGATATCGAGATGGGGCCCTCGCGCGACGGCCGTTTCATGGCGCTCTCAAACGCGACGCAAGTGTTCGTGGCCGACATGGATCCGCAGCCCCCGTTCGCGCCCTACCCGAGTCAGCGGCTGGGGCCCGTGTACGACTTTTCGAACTGTGGGGCACCGAGTGGCTGTACGCTCGACTTCACCCAAGTGTCGGCGTCGGGCCGGTACGTGATCGTGCACTTCCAAGGCGATTGGCAGCAGGTGCTCGACGTCGACCCGAACACGCTGGCGCTGACGCCGCGCGCGATGCCGGCGGCGGCGCCGCGCTGTACCGGCACGGCGGCGCAGGGGTTCATTTACGACCTGGGGCATCCGGACGTGACGCTGAACCCGTTCGACAACAACGAGGACGTGATCATCGGGCAGGAGCACTGCGGCAACATCGGCAAGACGGTGAACGGGAGGCTGATGGGGGGCGTGGTGATGGTGCGGTTGCGCGACGGCGCAGTCACCCCGTTGACCGACCCGTCGAACGAAGCGTACCCCTACCACATCTCGGCGCGCAACTTCGATCGGCCAGGGTGGGTGTACGTCGCGTACTGGCCGTCGCCCGGGAAGCGGTTCAGCGACGAACTCGTCGCCGTCAAGCTGGATGGGAGCGGCTCCGTAGAACGCTACGCCCATACCCACAGCGACTCGAACGCCGGTGGGTACCGCGCTGAGCCGCACGGGGTGCCGGCGCGGGACGGGCGCCGCATCCTGTGGGCGAGCAACTGGATGCTCAACGCCACCGGTGGCTCCGCTTCCATCACCCAGGCCTACGTCGTCGACGCGCGGTAGCGGCGCTCCATCGCCGTCACGTCCGCGTCACTCTTTCGGGCCCGCGGCCGCCAGCCAGAACCGTTGCGCGGTCCAGTCCAACATTGAAGAGCATGTCGAGATAGCTGAGGAACGGTGCGAAGTCGCCGTGCCGCTGGGGGTAGACCGGGTACTCGTACTCATGGAATACGACTTCGATACGAGCAGCCGCAAACGCCGCGACATCGAGATAGCCTTTGGCGGCCGCCCCGGACATGTAGACTGTCGAGCCGAGGTACTGGCAGATCTGGAGCAGCAGTTCCGACCCCTTGCCTGAGAGCGGCAGCTCGGAGGAGCGGACGAACCGACAGGTGATGCCGAGGAGCCGCAGGGCGGGCTCCCATGAGGCGCGGTCTAGCTCCGTCAGCGTTTCGTGGGGATGTTCCAGGATGCTGATGATCTCGGGCGCGTGTACCTGGAAGCAAGGCGCTGGAGCGTACAGGTTGTTGAGGGTGCCGATCAACTTGCGTGGCCAGGGTTGCGTGTCGTCGGGGCGAATCTCACCAATGAGTTGGTCGCGGCGCGATTGCCGCACCGGGACCGTGAGCCACTGTGGTCCTTGCGGACCCTTGAGTTTGGCCCGGTTTTCCTCGTGCCGGGGAGTGAACTGGACCGTATCGAGGACCACGAAGACGTCGGTCACCATCATCCGGTGCAAGTAGTGGAGGCCGGGAAAAAACCGCGGCTGGCTGATCACGCAGGTCGGCACTATGAAGTCTCCCGTCCATCGGCCGACGGTGATCGCTTCTTGGGAGGAGCCCATGAGCGCGCCAGCACGCAGATGATCATCTGGGCGATCACTCTCAGGTCAAGCCATGCGGTCTGCTCCCTCGCGTAGCGCAACCCTTCGGCCACCTGAAGCGGCATGTGCCGCGCCAAGTACCAGTCCTGCATCGAGACACCTTCAGGTGGCGGATCATGATATGTCAGGTCCGGATACCAACGCACATCGACCGGTGAGGCGATGCCGGGACGGACGTCGAGAATGCGGCGCTGGTCCGGAGTGTAGTACTCCTGAACGAGATCCCAATCTTCGGGCCGCGGCCCGACAACGGACATGTCTCCACGGAGCACATTCCAGAACTGCGGTAATTCGTCGATCTTGAACTTCCGCAGCAGTCGCCCGACGGAGGTCACGCGATCGTCTGCGGCTGCGGTAATCTTGCGGTCGGGAGTGTCCGCGCCGAGCCGCATGGTTCGAAGCTTGAACATATCGAAGGGGCGGCCACCCAAGCCGGCCCGCTTCGACCGATGGAATGCGGGCCCCGGGGACGTGAGCTTCGTAGCGATGGCACCAAGCAACATGAGTGGCCAGGTCACGAGAAGGGCGCACGTGGCCACAACGATGTCGAAGAGACGCTTGTTCATCGCACTCATGCGTGGCGATGGAGTCACGAGTACAATCTCGACGTCGCAAATGGCTTCTGCAACTGTTTTGGCACGGCCCACGTCCCGCATCCGACGCCTCCGACAGTCATGACCTCGCGATGCCGGGGACTCATTGTGTGCGTGTTGTGGGCTGCTCTCCTCGCTGTAGTCTCTCGGGCGGCGAGCCAGGCCAGCTCCCCGACCGCGGTACTGGTGGGCGCGGGCGACATTGCCTCTTGCTCCTCGACGGGGAACGAGGCCACTGCAGCCTTGCTTGACCGCATCCCAGGTGTCGTGATCACGATCGGAGATAACGCCTATCCCGATGGCTCCGCAGCCGACTTCACACGGTGCTACGCTCCCTCGTGGGGAAGACATAAGGCGCGTACCCGTCCGACGCCGGGTGACCACGATTATGTCACGCCGGGTGCTTCCGGGTACTTCGACTATTTCGGTGCCGCTGCAGGCGATCGGGGCAAGGGCTACTACAGCTATGAACTGGGTGAATGGCATATCGTCGCGCTCAACTCCGTCATCGCGAATGGGCCGACGTCCGAGGAAGTACGGTGGCTGCGGGCAGACCTCGCAGCGAGCAGAAAGCGTTGCATACTGGCCTATTTCCATCACCCCCGGTTTTTCTCTTCGACCTCGACGGCACCGGGAGGCGGCGTCAACGACTACGAGCGGACGTTCTGGGACGTGCTCTACCAGGCCGGAGCGGCGATTGTGCTCAACGGCGACCAGCATCATTACGAACGGTTCGCGCCCCAGACCCCCGACGGGCTGCTCGATTTCGCCACAGGTATCCGAGAATTCGTGGTGGGCACCGGGGGCGCCGACCTCAGCGCTCCGACCAGCATACGAGCGCACAGTGAGGTCCGGAACGGAGACACCTTTGGTGTCTTGAAGCTCACGCTGGCCGCGGGACGCTATGCGTGGGAGTTCATCCCGAGTGCGGGGCAAAGGTTCCGCGATTCTGGCCGGGGCGTATGCCACGGGTCTCGCCCAAGAGTTGCTCCGATCGTCGACCCGTGGGCGGTGTTCACGGCACCCGATGTTGCGAAACCGGCGTACCTCATGCCCATCTTCCCGGAGCCGTTCCACCTCAAGGTGACCCGCATCAGCGGCGATGCGGGGAGTCGCATCGCCTGGCGCGCGGGTGGTTCGCCGACGTGGGGCGCGGACGCCCGGCACCACTATTCCAATGACCAGCCCTGGAGCGCCGACGGCACGCTGCTGACCCTCCAGAATACCGGCTCCCCCCACTCCGTCTATCTCGACGGCGAGACATATCAGCCCGTGCGGGGGCCGTGCCCCAACGACGACGCTTACGACGACCGCTGGCACCCGAGCTACGCGCATGCGCACGAACGCATCGCGGTCAACCGTACCGGCACGCTCAGCTGGTTCGACGTCGTCACCTGCACCCAAACCCGCAGGTGGACGCTGCCGTTTCCGGTGATCGGGATCGGTGGCACCCCGTCGGATGACGGCCGCTTCATTGCGCTGTCGAATGGCAAACGCTTCGCAGTGGTGGACATGGATCCGCAGCCGCCGTTCGCTCCATATCCCAACCGGCGCATCGGTCCGCCCGTGGATTTGATTTCCGACTGCGGCCTCCCGGGCTGTGCAGAGAACTGGGTATCGGTCTCGGCTTCCGGCAAGTATGTGGTGGTGAACTACCACGGCGATCATCTGCGAGTCTACGATGTCGATCCCGGCACGCTGGCGGCGACGCCGCGGCCCATGCCAACCGTCTACCCTAACTGTAGCGGAACGGCTTTCAACGGGTTCATCTATGACCTGGGGCATCAGGACATGGTGCTGAATCCGTTTGACAACAACGAGGACGTCATCGTCGGGCAAGAGCACTGCGGCAACCGGGGCAAGATGGTGGCGGGGGTTCTGGTCGGCGGCGTCGTGATGGTACGGCTGCGGGACGGCAAGGTCACCGCCCTGACGAATCCGACAAACGAGGCGTATCCGTATCACATCTCGACGCGCAACTCTGACCGGCCGGGATGGGCGTACGTCTCGTATTGGCCCGCGCCGGGCCGCCGCTTCAACGACGAGATCGTTGCGGTCAAGCTGGACGGAAGCGGGGCCGTGGAACGCTACGCCCACACGCGCACGGAAACATCCGCGTGCTACCGGTGCGAGGCGCACGCCGTCCCGGCTCGGGACGGCAAACGTGTGCTATGGGCCAGCAATTGGATGGCGCATGGCGCTGGCACGGGGTCGAAACTGGTGATTCAGACCTACATCGTCGACGCCCGGTGAAGCGTTGGCGTAGCAGCCGGCAGCGCCGCGCGGGATTCGTGTCGTGCCTGACGTGCGTAAGTGTGGTCCGGGACAGGCACTTACAGTTGGGAGCTCGGTCCCACCCCGGGGTCCGGCTTCACCGACACCAGGTCTAGCTCCTGCCACTGAGGCCAGCGCTGCGACGGTCACCACAGCGACGCGGGCCGCGTCGTTCGAACCAGCGACAGTTTGCCGCGCGAGCAAGACCGTCGGCCTCGCCCGACGAACGACTCAATCTCGTGCCACACCTCGCAATTGCGTGGCAGGCCGAGTGTTGCAGATTGATCCGAGCACGAAAATTGCGTGCATTATGCTCAAAATGTTGTGCTTCGATGAGTTCACAGTGGGGGAGTCCAGCTAATGTCCGAACTCCTACCTGGGTCCACTCCGCCTCGCTTCACGGGATCACCCGGCTCTCTCCCGCCCTACCACGACGGCGGTGGCCGGAGCGCCGATAGTTCCGACCGGGGGACCGACCTCAAACAGCTGCTCATGCTGCTGCGTCGCCGGATGGGCTTGGTGGGGGGAGTTGCTGCGCTCACCGTGTTCGGCGTCGCCCTGTTCGTCCTCCTGGAACGTCCGCTGTATCGCGCCACCGCCACCGTGCGACTGGCCTACCCCCGGCGCGCCCTCACGGTTGGTGTGGAGGACCTGCCGGCGGCAAAGGAGCAAGGATCTGATCCCCTGCTTTCGCTCATCGAGCTGGTGCGCGGCCGCGAGATTGTCGGCGCGGTCGTGGATTCGCTGGGTCTTCGACTCCAGCCGCGGGGCTCGTGGTTCGGTGCGTCCTCCCGGATCGTGCGGGCAGCGCTGCGGGATGTCCGGGTGAATCCGGGCGCCCGCGAGGACACGCTGCGCCTCACCTTCTACGCCGACAGCATCGTTGCACGGGGTCTCCAGCGAAAAGCGGCGGCGCCGTACGGACGCCCGCTGGCGGTCGGATCCGTGCAATTCACCATCCCCTTCCATCCCGGCGTCGCGGCTGGGACACTCGTCGTGCGTGCGCGGGAGGAAGTGATCGACGACGTGCTGAAGATTCTGGCGGTGGTCCGGCGCAAGAGTACAGACATCGTGGACGTCACCTACTCAGACGCCGATCCGTTCCTGGCGCAGCGCGTTGCCAATCAGCTCGTGCGGGTCTTCCAAGCGCGCGACGCCGGCTCGGCGCAAGAGCAGGCTCGACGCCGCGCCGAGTTTTTGGCGGCGCAGCTTCGCGCCACCGACAGCGCGATGACGGTCGCACAGGCGCAGCTCAGCGCCTTCCGGAGGCTGCGGTTGCTGGGGAGCTCCGGGGACCGTCTCGCCGCGGAGCAGGCGCGTCTGACGGCGCTCGACGCACGCCGCGGAGAGCTCGAGGCCGAGCGGAGCGTGTACGAATCCTTCTTGGCCAAGGTCAACACCTCGAATGACAGCCTCCGCCTGGAGGCCTCACGCGATCTGTCGTACACGCCTGAGCTGGCCGCCGACCCGGTCGTCAACAGGATGTCTCAGCAGGTGCTCGTCTACCAGACACGACTCGACTCCCTTACGACGGGACCCTTGCCCGCCGCGCCCACCAACCCCGATGTGCTCGGTTTGAAGGCACTCATCCAGTCCACGCAGGAACAGCTGGTTCGCGCGGTGCGGGCGCACCTGACATCCATCGCTGCGCAGAGCCGCGCGTTGGCCGCGCTGCGTTCGCGCACTGGGGCCTCGTTCCAGCCGCTGCCGGCGACTGAGGCGGAGGCGATGCGGCTCGAGCGGTTGGTCGAAAACCTGAGAGGCACCGGGGACCGCATCCGGCAGGAGCACGAAAACGCACGGATGGCCGAGGCGATCTCGGCGGGGGACGCACAGGTCATCGATTGGGCCCCACTGCCGTACAAAGCCGCCGGCATCCCGCCCTGGGCGAAACTGGGGCTGGGGCTGGGGCTGGGTCTTCTCCTGGGATGTGGAGCCGCCGGGCTGGCCGAGAGCGGGAATACCTCGATCACGCGGCCCGAAGAGCTGGAACGCGCGCTCAATGTGCGCGATCTCGGCGTGATCCCACCACTGCTCGAGCCGAGCTCGAACGGTCATTCGCGGCGTAGGCATCCGATCTCGTTCTTCACACCAGCGCGCCGCCGGCCCGAGGCCGATAACCGGCTCGGTGCCGAGGCCTTTCGCCTGGTGTATTCCGGCTTGACGTTCGGATGGGGCGAGGGCCGGCGGACGATCCTGGTGACCAGTGCAGCGCCGCGGGAGGGGAAGACCTTGATCGCGGCGAACCTCGGGGTCACCTTCGCGCGCGAGGGAGTCCGCGTTCTCGTGGTGGACTGTGACCTGCGGCGCCCGCGCCTGCACCGGGTATTTGGCGTTGCCCCCGCTCCAGGTCTGATCGAGCTGCTGAAGTCCAACGGGGCAACGCTCGCCCAATCGCCTGACGCCCCGCTCGGTGGCGCGGAAGCCACGGTTGCGCAATCCATCGCGGGCATCCGGCACACGAAGATCGCAGGGCTCTCGTTACTGCCGTGCGGCGCGCTTACGCCGCGCGCTCACGAACTGCTCAAGCCTCAACGAATCCGAGGTCTGCTCAACGACCTGGCCGGCCTGTTCGACGTCATCATCCTCGATACACCGCCGGTTCTTGTCTCCGCGGATGCCGCGCTGCTCGCGCCCCTAGCGGATGGCGCCATCCTGGTCGTGCGGGCGGGACAGACCGACCGGGCCAGTGCCGAGCGAGCCTGTCAGTATCTGATCGCCGCCGGCGCCCACTTTCTGGGCGCCGTTCTGAATGACCCGGCCGGCGAACTCGCTCGCTACGGCAAGTACTATTACCCCTACGCCTACCCCACACCGTCCCCTTGACGGCGGGCTGGGTGGCTTCAGTCGGATCTCTCGTCGGTGAGCACACCGCTCGCGGTCCGTTCGTTCGCGCCAGACCCTCATGACATCCTCCAGCGACCAGAAGCCGCCGGTCGACCGCACCGGGCACGCTCTCACGAGCGGGGTGTGGATGGGGGCCGGATACGGCCTGCAAGGATTGATGACCGTCGGCAGCGTGGCGGTGCTGGCCCGGGTCCTGAGTCCCGCCGAGTTCGGGCTGGTCTCGGCAGCGATGCTGGCCATCAACTTTTCGCGGGTCTTTTCGGAGGGAGCAATCGCACCCGCGGTTGTGCAGCATCCCAAACTGCGAGACGAACACATCCAGACCGCGTTCACCCTGTCACTGGGTACGTCGGTACTCCTCTTCATGCTGTTGTGGCTTGGTGCACCGACCATCGCGGCGCTCCTCAAGGCGCCCAGCGTTGCTCCCGTGTTGCGGGTGCTGGCCTGCCTGCAGCCGATCGCGGGGCTGGGGGTGATTGCGGATTCGCTGCTCCGGCGGGAGCTGCGATTCCGAACCATCGCGAATGTGCGCATCGTGTCCTACGGCGTGGGCTATGGAGGAGTCGGCATCGTGGCGGCTCTGGCGGGAGCCCGGGAATGGGCTCTGGTGGCCGCGAATGCGACGCAAGCCGTCTTGACCACGGCATTGCTCCTTCGGGCCCGGCCGCACTCGCTGCGCTTGGGCGTGGACTGGCCCGCCGCTCGAGAACTCCTCTCGTTCGGTGGCGGCTTTGTCCTGGCACGAATCGGTAACTACGCCGCCGGCGACGGCGATAACGTGGTGGTCGCGAAGTGGCTCGGCCTGTCCGCGCTGGGACTGTACGACCGTGCCTATCAGCTCATGGTGGCCCCGGCGATGCTTCTCGGGCAGGTGATGGACGAGATTCTCTTCGCGTCATTGGCGCGGATCCAAGACGACCGCCCGCGGGTGTCGGCCACCTACCGCCAGTGCATCGTCGGTGTCGCGTTCGCCATGCTCCCGCTGACCATCGTCGCCTGGACGTTGGCCCCGGAGATCGTGTACGTGGTGCTCGGACCAGCCTGGGGTGGGGTCACGACCCCATTCCGGATTCTCGCCCTGGGCACCCTGTTCCGGACCAGCTACAAGATCAGCGATTCGTTGACACGGGCGCTCGGCGCGATGTACCGCCGGGCGTGGCGCCAGTGGGCCTACGCGGTCTTCGTCATCGGCGGCGCGATCATCGGCCAGCATTGGGGCTTGGCGGGAGTTGCCTGGGCCGTGCTGCTCGCGCTCGCGGTAAACGTTCTCCTGCAGGCGCACCTCGTCATGAAGCTGGTGCCGTTCACCTGGTCGGACTTCCTGGCCGCCCACGGCCCCGCCCTGCTGACCGCCGCCTTCCTGGGATTGCCGGCACTCGCCACGGCGCTGCTGTTGCGGGACGTCCTCCATCTGCCGCCGCTCGCCGTCCTGGGGGGGACGCTCGCCGTGGTCTGTGCTCTCCTGGCTGCCGTCCTTGCGTTCTGGCGCCGGCGCTTCCTGGGGCGGGATGGCACCTGGCTCGTGGCGCAGATAATGGAGTTCTCTCAGAAGCCGCTGCGTCGGATGCAAACGTCCGCGAGCGGGGTCCAGTGAGCGATCAGGCCTGGGGGCGCGAGGCTCGCGAGGAACGCGGGTGGACGGGCGGGCGCCTCGCTCCCCGCGGCGCCGGCTCTTTGTGGCCGGACGCCCCGGCTCAGCCCGCGCTGGGGCGCGCCTGGCCATTGCTGCTGATCACCCTCATCGCGCTGCTCTATCCATTCGAGTACGACACCGGCCTCACCAACTACAGCCTGGGAGACCCGGTGGTGGGTCCGATTGCGCTGTTCGTCGTCCTCCGGTCGCTCGTCCGCCCCGTGCGTTGGCCCCGCTACGTGGTGCAGCTACTGGCGTTGGTGCTGGTCGCCATCGCCTCCAGCTTGGTGAACGCGTTCTCTCCGGCGATCTATTTCTCGGCCCCCAGCGCTCTGGGCGAGACTGCGAAGCTGTTTTCCGCGGGGCTGTGGATGTGCGTCATATTCTGGTTGCTCGCCGATGACTTCTCGCGCGGCTTCTATCAACTGGCTTGTTCCTCCGCCGTATTGGCGACGGGATTCGCTATCTCATCACTCTGGGTAACCGTTCGGGAAACGAGCGACTATCGACCCACGGGGCCGTTCGGCAACACAAATCTCTACGCCAGTTATCTCTGCCTCAACGTGTTCCTCGTTCTCGGCGCGCGCGAGGCATTCGAGAATCTGCGTCGGACCGGGCGCCGGCTGCCGGCCCTACTGCGGTGGCCCGCGTCCCTCCTCGGCCCGGTGATGTTACCGCTGCTCCTGTTGGGCATATTGGCGACTGCTTCGCGCGGTGCCATGGTCGGGTGCGCGGCCGGGCTTGTGCTCTCGGGGACTCTGCGGCTACGGCGGATGCCGCCGCGGCGGCTCGCCGCCGTAGTCGGCAGTCTGGTATTCCTCGGGATGACCGGAGCGTGGTACGTCCAGCAGCAGCCCCGCGTGCTGCGGCGCCTCGAATACACCGCCGAGGGATCCGGCCCCAACATCGAGAATCGCCTGGAGCTCTGGCACGCGGGCCGCGAGGCGTTCACCACCCGCCCCATCCTCGGCGTCGGTTACGGCCAACTACGCAACTACGTCGAGCTGGCCACGGGAAACAACAAACCCGTCCACCAGACCTTTATTTCGATGGGCGCCGAGCTGGGTGTCGCTGGCCTGCTGGTGTTTCTCTGGTTGCTGGTCGCCGTGGTGCGGGACACCATGCCGGCGCGGTCCCTGCGCTATCCCGACGTGGCGCGGGCGTGCCGTGGATTTGTCATCGCCATCATCACGCAAGGCCTGTTCACGAACGTCCAGCACTCACGCGCCCTCTGGATGATCATCGGCGTGATCGCCGTGCAGGCAGCGGAGGGGCGCGCCGGCTCCGTTTCGGGGGGGACGCTTCCGATCCGGGCTCGGGGCACCGTCTGGCAGCTCGCCAGGCCGCACGACACATGAGTGGAGCTCCCCGCATCGTCCGCGAGCTGACGAGTGCGTTGCATGCCGCGCGCCTCAGCTACTGCCACTGGAAGGGCAACGCGCGTCTGCAAGAGGCCGTAGTCGGGCTGAGAGACCTCGATATCCTCGTGGACCGGGACGGAGCCCTCGCGCTCAGCGAGATTCTGGCCACCGTCGGCTTCAAGCGGCTCGCATCGAGTCCGTGGGAAACCGTTCCGGCACTGGAGGACTATCTCGCCCTAGATTCGGATACCGGCAGACTCGTGCACCTGCACCTCCACTATCGGCTGACCGTGGGGGACAGCTTTCTGAGCGGCTACCGACTGCCCTGGGAAGCGTTGGTGCTCTCGACCGGCCATTTC
>Ga0209808_1000298_pt1 | contig 24942 bp, 27 predicted proteins | sample GraSoiAngelo_157_FD_186171 | JGI IMG/M metagenome (GOLD analysis project Ga0209808, IMG submission 186171) | Grasslands soil microbial communities from the Angelo Coastal Reserve, California, USA - 14_1009_16_20cm (SPAdes) (version 2) | ecosystem: Environmental > Terrestrial > Soil > Grasslands ... | reverse complement strand
CGGTCGAAGAGAAGTCGGGAAGAAGACGCACGCACGACTCGTCTAGAGAAGAGCCGGCGGCGTCGCTTGGCGGCCTTCTGGCTAGCGAGCGGAACCGCCGGCTCTACCGACCATAGATGCCGGTCGGGCTGATTTCCTGGGTCGAGCAGCCGGTAAAAGACGCTCTTTGCGGAGTTTTTCCTGGGGTTTTGCAAACCTCCTGTTTGCAATTTGGGCGCGTATGGATAGACAATCCACAGGTACTGCGGCGGTGCCGTCCGGCGCATCCCCACGCAGAAGGACGGACTTGACGGAAAACCCATTTTGCCGCTCCAAAAGAAGCCCCATCCCACGTGGACACGTGGGATGGGGCCGTTGCACCGACCTCGCCTACCCGACGCCCGCGAAGACGACCGAAGAGGGAGGTGGCGCCTAACGGCTGAGTCTACCGGCGCCCTCGGCGCCAGTCATTAGTCCGTAGACGAAGTTCACCCAAATGGGTGAGCCCACGACAAAGCAGGCGCAACTGATGCGTCTGAAGCAACGCTTGATCTCCAAGGAGGGGAAAATATTGCGGCGTTTTGTGATCTTGGCGATTGCAGTAACAGGTTTGCTCGCGTTCGGGGCAACGACCGCCTCGGCGGCGGCGAACTTCAAGAGCCAGTCGTTTAGCGTCAACAACCAAGGCCAGCTCGTCTGTTCGTTCGACGTGTCCGGCCTTGGCAACGTGTCGTCGACGTCGGGGAGTTGTAGGGCAACCTCAACGGCGGTCTACCAATGCATCAACAACGGCGGCAAGAACCCGGCTGCCGGGAACAAGCACACCTCAACCGGGGAAACCGGCACAGAAGTGACCATCCCTGTTCACAACGGGCGTGCGCAGGGGGACATCACTGTAAATCCGGCCGGGCCGGGAACTTTCACCTGTCCGGGGGGTCAGACGCTGTTCCTGGTAAGCGCCTGCTACACGGACATCTCGTTGACCGTCGGTGGTGCAACGACCACCGACGCCGGGCCTGAATGCAGCGGCCCGATCATGGTCAGGCAGTAGCGCACGCTCCAATCGCGACGACGGAGGGGCATCCAACCGGGTGCCCCTCCTAATCTCCGCTCGACGAGCAGGCCGCACCCTTGCCCAAACAAGTTGAAGCGATCAAGCGGAAGATCGTCTATCGCTACGAGCAGGCCGTTCGTGAACTCGACGACCCGGACGAGGGTTACGAGGGCATCGTCTACTGCCGCGCGTTCGATAAGGAAGATTTCGAGATCGGGCACCTGATTATCGACGCCACCGGCAAGATCCTGGGCGTCGAGGTGAAACCCGAGCATCGCCGATAGGGCATCGCCACCCGGATGCTCGGCGAGCTACGCCAAGCCGGCTATCGAATCGAGCACGACTGGGAGAACATGCGAGACGACGGAGCCGCATGGGTGGCTTCTCTCGGCGAGGACGAAAAGTGAATCGTTCCCGCCAAGCTTTCCGCAATCCCGCTGTTGATGCGGCCTATGCGCCTGGCAGGAATCGAACCTGCGACCTCGCGCTCCGGAGGCGCGCGCTCTATCCCCTGAGCTACAGGCGCGGAGCAGCCAAGTCTAGCTTCGGCTCCGCCGGCGGCTGCAAGACGCGAAGTAGCTCGTTTTCATGCGGGCGCTGGCTTCGGTAGAGGCTCGCCCTCGGTGAGTCCTTCACCGACCGGCGAGCGACGGACTCGCTCTGGCAGTCGCCGCTCGAGCGCGAGACAACCGGCCGCGGCCGCCACGCTGATCGCCGCCGCGAGCGGCCAGACCGCCAGCGGATGCCAGCCGAGCAGCGGCCCGCCGATCGCCGGGCCGAGGATGCTGCCGGCGCTCCACGACATCGAGCCGAGCGCGAAGTAGCGTCCGCGCAGGTGGTCGGGCGCGAGATCGGCGACGAGCGGCGCCTGCGTCGGCCCCTGAAGCGTCTCGCCGAGCCCGAAGGCGAGCGTCGCGCCGACGAAGACGAGCGCAGCCGCCGTTCCCGTCAGCCAGATGCCGCCGCCGAGCACGATCAGCGCTGCCGCCGCGAAAAGCAGGCTCATCAGCGCGAGGGCGCGCATCCGGCGGCGGCCCTCGAGCGCCTTCGAGACCGGCAGCTGGATCAGCACGATCAGCAGCGTGTTCGCGAGCCACATCGTCCCGACCCACCGCTCGCTGACGCCGGCGTAGTTCTTGGCGAACGGCGGCAGCAGCGCGAACACCTCGTAGCCGACAGCGACGAAGAGCACATTCAGCGCGAGCAGCCAGACGAAGTTGCGGTCGCGCAGCACAGCTCGGTAGCCGACAGCCGTCTCGTGCGGCTCCGGCTCCCGGGGCGCCGGCTCCGGAATCGTGCCCAGGACGGCGATGAAGACGAGGAACGTCGCTGCGTCGAGCACGAACAACGTTGTGAAGCTGCCCGGATGGCGGGTGCTCGCGATCAACCCGCCGACGACTCCGCCCAGGCCGAGCCCCAGGTTCATGCTGATCCGTTGCAGCGCGAAGGCCGAGTGGGTTCGTTCGGCCGGGGTCAGACGCGAGAGCAGCGTCGACTGGCCCGGCCAGAAGCAGGCGGTGCCGGCGCCCTCGAGCGCCAGCAGCGCGAACGCGTGCCAGGCCTCGCGGATCAGCGGGAAGAGGAGGAACGACGCGGCCTGGAGCAGCAGCCCGAGCAGCAGCGTGTTCCGCCCGCCGAAGCGGTCGACGATCGTCCCGGCAGAGAAACCGGCCGCGAGCGCGGCGACGGCGCCGGCCGAGAGCGCCAGGCCCGCGGCGGCGAACGAGATCCCGCGCACGTTGTGCAGGTAGATGACGATGAACGGGAAGACGATCCCGTTGCCGAGCGAGTTGACCACCCCGCCGGCCTGGACGAGCCAGACCTGCCGCGGCAATCGCGGGTCCAGGCTGCGGAGATAGGTCGCCGGCGCCCGCATCGAATCGGTCAAAGGCTAGGCGCTACAGCCGTAGCGGGGTTTAGCGGCCGCGCCGCGCAGCAGGCGGCCGCACCGGCAAAGCCGGCACGGCCTTCAAGCGGCATCGCAAGCGATGCCTTGGCGGCGCGGCTTTTCATGCAGCATCGCAAGCGACGCCGCCGGTCTCATGGAGAAGCCTGACTACGCTACCGGCGTGGAGCTTGCAGCCCGGGCCGTCACCTATCAGCTCGCCGAGACTTTCGTGATCTCGCGCGACTCGAGCGACGAGAGCGAGTCCGTCGTCGTCGAGCTCAGGCATGCCGGCGAGACGGGCTTCGGCGAAGGCACCCCGATCGACCGCTACGAGGAGGACGCCGGCGCGGCGGCGGAGTTCCTCAACGACTGCGGCGAGCTACTCGGCGACGACCCGTTCGCGCTCGACGAGACCCTGGCCGCGTTGCCGGCCGCTCCGCATACACAGGCGGCGCGGGCAGCGCTCGACCACGCACTGCACGACCTCTGCGGCAAGCTGACTGGCCTGCCCGTCTGGCGGCTACTCGGGCTCCGCCGCGAGGGACCGCCCACGTGCTGGACCGTCTGGCTCGGCGATCCGGACGGCATGGCCCGGCGCGCGGAGGGAGCCGCGCCGCGGTTCCGGCGGCTGAAGCTCAAGCTCGGCGGGCGCGACGGCCTCGACCTCGAGCGCGTGCGCGCGGTGCGCTCCGTTACCGACGTGCCGCTGCAGGTGGACGTGAACGAGTATTGGTCGGTCGACGAGGCGATCGAGGCGCTGCCGCAACTCGCCGGGGTCGGGGTCGAGTACTGCGAGCAGCCCTTGCCGGCGGGCGATCCGGGCGGAGCGCAGGTCAAAGCGGCCTCGCCGATCCCGATCTACGTCGACGAGGACTGTCACACGCTCGCCGACGTCGCCGCCTGCGCAGAGCGGGCGCACGGGATCAACATCAAGCTCTCGAAGTCCGGCGGCATCCGCGAGGCGGTCCGGATGGCGCACGCGGCCCGCGCGCTCGGGCTCGGCGTCATGCTCGGCTGCATGACCGAGTCGGGGCTCGGGATCTCGGCGGGCGTTCAGATCGCCAGCCTCTGCGACTTCGTCGACCTCGACGGCAACCTGCTCCTGCTCGACGATCCGTGGCCGGGCGTCGAGTTTCGCGACGGCGTCCAGCTCCCTTCCGACGCACCCGGACTAGGTGTCAAAGCCCGCGAAGCGATACCTGATCCTCGCTGAGGGCAAATCCGCCGACCCGCATTACGGGAAGACGGCACGCGGCGTGCTCCGCTACTCGGCGCACCCGACGGTCGCGATCCTCGATTCGGTGCGCGCCGGGGAGACCCAGGACGGGATCCCGGTCGTCGGCACCGTCAACGATGCGCTCTGCTTCAACCCGACGACGGCGCTCGTCGGCGTCGCCACTCAGGGCGGCCGCTTCCCGCCGGCGTGGCGCGAGCTGCTGCGCTCGTGCGTGGCCAAGGGGCTCGACGTCGAAAACGGGCTGCACGAGTTCCTCAGCGACGATCCCGAGCTGGCCGACCTCGCGGCTCGGCACGGGAGCGAGCTGCGCGACCTACGCAAGCCGCCCGCCGGCTTGAACGTTCCGACCGGCGAGAACCTCGAGCTCGACGCGCAGGTCGTGCTCACGGTCGGCTCCGATTGCGCGATCGGCAAGATGACCGTGTCGCTCGAGCTCGACCGCGAGGCGCGAGAACGCGGGCTGCGTTCGGTCTTCGTGCCGACGGGGCAGACCGGGATCGCGATCGCGGGCTGGGGCATCTCGGTCGACGCGGTCGTCTCCGATTTCCTGGCCGGGGCGGCCGAGCGGCTGGTCGTCGAGGGCGCCGCGCGGGGCGACCTGCTCTGGGTCGAGGGCCAGGGCGCGCTGCTGCACCCAGCTTATTCGGGCGTCACCCTCGGTCTGATCCACGGCAGCGCTCCCCACGCCTACGTCCTCTGCCACCAGGCAGGAGCGACCGAGATCGAGGGTTTTCTCGGGCATGCGATCCCGCCCCTGAGCGAGCTGGTCGAGCTCCACGAGAGGGCATCGCTGACCGCGCGACCTGCCCGGGTCGCCTGCGTCGCCCTGAATACGCGAGGACTCGCCGAGGACGAGGCCCAGGCCGCTGTAGCCGAGGCCGAGGCGGATACGGGCCTACCCGCCGACGATCCGGTTCGTTTCGGCGCCGGAAGGCTCCTCGAGGCCGTTCTCGAGTCAGTTGATCTAAGGACTGGGACCCTTCAGGCCGAAAGATAGACCGTCAGACCTATGCAGCCCGCCGCCGAGCGTGGCAACCTACACCGGCCGAGGGAGAAAGGGACCGCCCGTGAAGAAGACCGTGTTCGTTGCTTGCTGCGTTTGCGCCGCGCTCGCCTTTTGCGGGCGTGCCGCCGCAAATGTCAGCTTTGGGATCACCGAGGACACGGGTGCGCTCGCCGACCCTGCGATGTTCTACTCCACCCTCAACGAGCTCGGCGCGGGCGAAAACCGAATCGCGATCACTTGGGATCCGGCTCACCCGACCACGATTCCGAATCAGGCGGCGCTCGATTTCTGGATCCCGGAGGCGACGATCCACGCCGTCCGCGTCTTGTTCGCGGTAGCCCCCGCGCATCCGAGCGACATCACCTCCTCGCCCGCCCGGATCGGTCAGTTCGCCGCCTTTCTGCAGCAGCTGGCGACCACGTATCCGGTCGTCAAGGCCTACGTGATCGGGAACGAGCCGAACCAGCCGCGCTTTTGGCAGCCCCAGTTCAGCGAGACGGGCGCGGACGTGTCCGGCGCCTCCTACGAGCCGCTGCTGGCCGCGTCGTACGACGCGCTGAAGGGCGTCGATCCCTCGATCACGGTGATCGGCCTCGGTCTGTCACCGCGCGGGAACGACAACCCGTTCGCGAAGGACAACGTCTCGATCTCGCCGGTGCGCTTCCTCAAGGACGTCGGCACCGCCTACCGAGCCAGCAAGCGCAACAAGCCGTTGATGGACGAGCTTGGTTTTCACCCGTATCCGAACCAGAACAACGATCCGCCGCTGAAGGGCTATCCCTGGCCGAAGGCGGGGATTCCGAATCTCGACCGGCTCAAACAGGGCGTCTGGGATGCCTTCAACGGCACCGCGCAGCCCGTGTTCGCGGAGCGCGGCCGGCCGGCGCCGGCCAATGCGCTGAAGCTCGACCTCGACGAGACGGGCTGGCAGGTCGCGATCCCGGCCTCGTTGCAGAGCCTCTATACGGGCAAGGAGAACGTGATCCCGATCGACGAGGGAACGCAGGCGCAGTACTACTCCGACATCGTCCGCTTCGTCAGCTGCGATCCAGACGTGCGGTCGCTCAGCTTCTTCCACCTCGTCGACGAGCGGGATCTCGACCGGTGGCAGAGCGGCCTACTTCGGCTCGACGACTCGAAACGGCCGTCATTCGCGTCGGTCAAGAATGCGATCGCCCAGACGCAGGGCAAGTGCGCGCTGACGCCGCCCGGCTGGTCGCACATCAGCACGGTCAGCGGCGCCTCGGTGGTGTTCGGCTATCTCGGCAGCTCCAAACGCTGGAATAACCGGCTCTGGCGCTTCCGGGTGGCGGTGCAGGAGGACGCGAGCTTCACAACCGGCGTCTTCCGCGTCGCCCGGGGCAGGCTGAGCGCGAAGGCACGGAAAGCCGTGCTGAAGACGCTCGCAAACCCCCGCGCCAAACCACTGCTGGGAGTCAAGGGAACAGCTCTTGCCTACAAGTCCAGGTACGTGACGCTTCCCAAGCGGCGGCTCAAGCGTGCAGGGTGGTACGTCTACGGAATCCAGCTCGCGGCGGCGATGAACCCTCAGCGGACGTTCGCTGCGGTGAGCCGCCCGTTCCGGGTCAAGAGCCGCAGATAGCGGCCACAATGAGCGATCCGCGCTACGACCGGCTCGCGGAGCTCGTCCTCGACCACTCGCTTCGTCTGCAGCCCGGGGAGGTGCTTCGGATCGAGGCCGATGCGGTGGCGGAGCCGCTGGTCGTGCCGCTGCACCGCGAGGCGATCAAACGCGGGGCGCACGCCTACGCTGCTTTGGACCTGAGCGGGCTGACCGAGCTGCTCGTGGCGCATGGCGCGGAGGAGCAGATCGGCTTCGTGTCGCCGATCGCGCTCCGGGAGATGGACGCGATCGACGCGTCGATCACGATCTGGTCGGAGACGAACACGCGCTCGTTCTCGCGAGCGGACACGGACCGCCGGCAGCGCCAGTTGGCCGCGCAGCGCCAGCTTGCGCTTCGCCGCCGTGACCGGATCGCGCGTGGGGAGCATCGCTGGTGCGGGACGCTTTGTCCGACGGAGGCCCACGCCCAGGACGCCGAGATGTCGCTCGAGGACTACGAGGCCTTCGTCTTCGGCGCCTGCCACGTCCTCGACGACGACCCCGTTGCTCACTGGACCGGCGTCGGCGAGCAGATGCAGGCACGGGCGGACGAGCTCGCTGCGGTCCGCGAGCTGCGCATCGTCGGCGAGGACACCGATTTGACCGTCGTCGTCCGGGGCCGCACCTGGCGTCCCGCCTACGGCCGCAAGAACGTCCCCGACGGCGAGGTCTACACGAGCCCTGTCGAAAGCGGCATCAACGGCACGATCCGGTTCGGGTTTCCGGCCGTCTTCGGAGGTCGCGAGGTCGACGACGCGCGGCTCCGCCTGGAGGAGGGGCGGGTCGTCGCCGCGGAGGCCGCCGGCGGTGAGGATTACCTCCGCTCGTTGCTCGAGCTCGACGACGGCGCGAGCGGCGTCGGCGAGATTGCGTTCGGCCTCAACTACGAGATCGACCGCTTCACGCGCAACATCCTCTTCGACGAGAAGATCGGCGGCACGATGCACCTCGCGCTCGGAATGGGGTTCGAGGACCTCGGTGGCCTCAACCGCTCGGCCCTGCACCTCGACCTGATCTGCGACCTGCGCCGGGAAGGGGAGGTCTACGCCGACGGCGAGCTCGTCTGGCGCAACGGCCACTTCCTGCAGGACCCACAACCGGCTCGACCTGCCGAACGTGTCCGATAGCCGTCACGAGCGACTGGCCGACGTGCTCGTCGGTTTCTGCGCCCGCGTTCGCGAGGGCGATCTCGTCACGCTGGAGTCGACTCCGCTCGCTGCGCCGATCCTGCGCGAGCTGTACCGCAAGGTGCTCGAGGCAGGTGGTCAGCCGCTGCCGCGCGTCTCGCTGGAGGGTCTGAGCGAGAACCTGCTCAAGCACGGCAACGACGAGCAGCTGGCCTGGGTCAACCCGGCGCGCTCCGACGACATCGAGACGGTCGACGTCCGGATCGCGCTGGAGGCGCCCGGAAACACGCGACGGCTCTCGAACGTCGACCCGGCGCGGCATGCCCGCCACGAACGCTCCAGCGAAGAGCTCCGGAATCGCTACCTCGAGCGCGCCGCCGCGGGCGAGCTGCGCTGGGTGCTGTCCGCCTATCCGACCGAGGCGGCCGCGCAGGACGCATCGATGTCGCTCGTCGAGTACGAGGACTTCGTCTACGGCGCAGGTTTCCTCGACGATCCCGATCCGGTCGCGCGCTGGCAGCAGTTCGGCGAGCGGGTCGATCGTCTGGCGGCCTTCCTCTCGACGAAACGCGAGCTGCGAGTCGTCGCCGAGGGCACCGACCTGCGGTTCGTCACGGAGGGGAGGACGTGGATCCCGTCGAAGGGGCAGGAGAACTTCCCGGACGGCGAGGTTTTCACCGGCCCGGTCGAAACCAGCGTCGAAGGCGAGATCCGCTTCACCTACCCCGGGGTCTTCCACGCACGCGAGGTCGACGACGTGCGCCTTCGCTTCGAGGCCGGCGAGGTGGTCGAGGCGACGGCGTCGCGCGGCCAGGAATTCCTGCGGGAGATGATCGCGATGGACGAGGGGGCCAGGCGCGTCGGCGAGTTCGCCTTCGGCCTCAACGAGGGGGTGGCCATCTTCACGCGAAACACCCTTTTCGACGAGAAGATCGGCGGGACGATGCACCTGGCGCTCGGGACCGCCTATCCCGAAACGGGTGGCCTCAACCGCTCGGCGCTCCACTGGGATCTGATCTGCGACCTCCGCTCGGGAAGCGAGGTGCTCGCCGACGGCGAGCTCATCTACAGTGACGGGCAGTTCCTGAACGGCGTCGGCTGACGCGGGTAGCGGTCATCGCCGACACCCACCTGCCGCGGGGTTCGCGGCGACTGACCGACGAGTGCCTCCAGCTCCTTCGGGCCGCCGATCTGATCCTGCACGCCGGCGACATCTCGACGGTCGCAGTCCTCGAGGAGCTACGGGCGCTCGGGCCGCCGGTCGAGGCGGTCTGGGGCAACGCCGACGAGCCGGCTCTACGCGAGCTGCTGCCGAAGGAGTGCGTCGTCGAGGTCGAACAGGCGCGGATCGCGATGGTCCACATTCCGGGGCCGCGGCTGGGTCGCGAAGGCCGGCTTGCGGCCCGGTTCCGGGAGTGCAGCGCGGTCGTCTACGGGCACACGCACATGCCACAGGCCGAGCGAGTGGGAGGGGTCTGGGTTCTCAACCCCGGCAGTCCGACCGAGCGGCGGCGCGCCACGGCTCGCTCGCTGCTTCTGCTCGACGTCGCCGGGAAGAAGATTGCGCCGCGACTCGTCACATTGACCTGAGGTCGCGCGTCGGTTTGGCGACGGGTGCGCATCTGTCCGAGCGATGGGCGGCAAGCTCGAGCCGGACGAGGGGAAGAAGTCGCCGAGCTCGGCGGAGCGCGAGGCCGCACTGCGGCGTCGGCGCGAGATCCTCGAGGCGCTGTTGAAGGTGCTACGCGGGGCTTGACACGAACACGTGTTCGCTTTAGACTGGCGAACATATGTTCGTCAAATTCCTCGGAGTCATGCTCGCGGCGCTCGTCGTCTGGGCGATCGCTGCCCATTCGTCGGACGGCGCCGGGAGGCGCCAGGTGTACAGGGTGAAGCCCTACGACACGCTCTGGTCGATCGCCACCTCGCACTACGGCGGCGACCCGAGGGCAGCGATCGAGCGGGTGGAGGAGCGGAACGGACTCACCGGGACGGTCGTCTATCCGGGTGAGAAGCTCGTGCTTCCGTAGGCATCGCTCGCGATGAAGGCCGTGGCGGCTTCGCCGGCGCGGCCGCTTACACCCGGTTGGGGCTGAGCCCTGAGACGTGAATCCGTTCGCCGGCGAAGAGCCGGCGCTCGGCGTCCCAGGGGAAGAAGATTACGACGGTGAACTCGAGGTGCTGCCCGGTCGCCGCTACGCCGAGCCAGTCACGCGCGTGCGTGGCGGTGACGCCCGCCTCTTCGCAGACGCCCTGGGGGCCGATGACGATCTCGGTGAGCGCGAAGTGGACGTCCGGGAAAGCGGTCAGTAGGCCGTTGTAGAACTCGGTCGCGCCTTCGTGACCCTGCCAGCGTTGCTTCCACGCCGGGATCTCGTAGACGCAGTCTTCTGCCAGCGTCGCGATCAGGCCCGGAAGATCGCGGTTCTCCTCCGCGATCGAGTGGCGCTTCCAGAGCTCGCGGATCTCGTCGTAGAGCTGCGGGTCGACCGGTCGCGCCAGCTGCTCGCGGGCCTGCTCGCCGGCCGCCGCCGGCGGGGTTCCGAGCCGATTCACGGCGCGAGCCTACACTTGCGCCGTGGACCTCGACCTCGTCTTCTTCGGCACCTCGGGCTCGGTCCCGACGGCTCGACGAGCGCCGTCGGCGCTGCTCGTTCGCCGCGGCAGCGAGCGGCTGCTCTTCGACTGCGCAGAGGGCACGCAGCGGCAAATGCTGCGCTCGACGGTCGGTCTGGTCGAGCTGCGCGAGGTCTTCCTGACGCACTACCACGCCGACCACTACCTCGGCCTGCCGGGAATGCTGAAGACGTTCGCGCTTCGGGGGAGGGAGCTCGACCTGACGATCTATGGGCCGCCGGGCCTCGTCGATCTGTTCGGGGCGCTGAAGCGGATCTTCGGGAAGCTGACCTACAGGCTCCGGCTGCAGGAGCTCGAGGCGGGCGACGTGCTCGAGCGCGACGGCTACACGCTGGCCACTTTTGCTCCAGCGCACGGCGTTTCCGCGATCGGATATTCCTTCCTCGAGGCCCCGCGGCCCGGCCGTTTCGACGTTGAGACCGCCGACGCGCTCGGAGTCGAGCCGCCGTCGCGCGGTTTGCTCCAGCGTGGCGAGTCGGTGGAGCTCGCGGACGGTCGGGTGGTTACGCCGGACGCCGTGCTCGGGCCCCCTCGCCCCGGGCGGAAGCTTGTCCTTGCGGGTGATACCGCTCCGTCTCCGATCGTGCTCGAGGCCGCCCGTGAGGCGCAGGTGCTGGTGCACGAGGCGACGTTTCTGGACGAGGAGCGAGACCGGGCGCGGGAGACGGCGCACTCGACCGCGCTCGAGGCGGCAGAGCTCGCGCGCGATGCCGAAGTGTCCCTGCTGGCGCTCACGCACCTGTCGAATCGCTACTTCGGCCCCGAAGTAGCCCGCGAGGCGCGTACGATCTTCCCCGACACCGTGGTGCCCAAGGACTTCGATGTGATCGACGTGCCGTTTCCCGAGCGGGGCTCGCCCGAGCTGGTCAAGGGCGGCGCCCGTCACCGCCGGGACGACGTCCCCGAGCCCGAGCGCGAGGAGGCCGTGCCCTGAGGCGTCGCTTGCGATGCCGCAAGATGCGGGGGTAGCCAACTGCTGCTATGAAGCCGCTATGACCCAGCTCGTGCAGGTCGCGCTCGCCGAAGACATCGCCGAAGCCGAGGAGCTACAGACGATCCTCAATCAGGCCGGCATCGTCTCCGAGCTCGAGCCGGCGGTCGACCACCATCCGCGGGCGACGGAGGACACTCCCCAGAAGGTGCTCGTTCCGGAAGAATCGCTCGAGGCCGCGCAGCATGCGATCGAGGCGCTGACTGATCCGGACGAGCTCGTCTCCGACGCCTGAGTGGGTTTAAGTAAGCCGGATTTCGACGCGCGCGCGGCGACTTACGATGTCCTTCGCCCGCAGGACGACAACTGGTGGGAGCTCTTCGAGCTCGTGGTGCGCGAGGCGGATCTGGGCGGGCAGCGCGTTCTCGATGCCGGCTGCGGCACGGGAAGGCTCGTCGCCGCGCTGGCGCCGCAAGCTTCGGTCTGGGGCATCGACTCGTCGAAGGAGATGCTCGCCGTCGCGCGGAAACGAGTGCCGGCGAACGTGAAGCTGAAGCTCGCGCACGCGGAGAATCCTCCCTTCAAGGAGTCATGGTTCGACCGCGTCGTCTACTGGCTGGTCATCCACCTCCTCGATCGAGACGCGGCCTTTCGCGCGGCGCGGCGGCTGCTCGCGCCCGGCGGGCGCGCGTGCGTCGTCACGTTCGACCCCACCTACTTCTCGGACTTCTGGCTGAACCGCTATTTCCCGCGCCTCGAGGCGATCGATCGAGCTCGCTTCCCGACGGGCGACGAGCTCGAACATGAGCTCCGCGGGGCCGGGTTCGTGGAGGTGCGGCTGCTTGGGCACCACCAGCGCGGTCGGATCGACCGCGAGACGGCGCTGGCGAAAATCGCCGGACGCCACATCTCGACGTTCGACCTCCTGGACGACGCCGAGTACGAGCAGGGCAGGCGGCTCGCCGAGCGCAGCTTGCCCGCCACGGTGGAACATGAGACGGAGTGGCTGATCGCCGTCGCCGAGCGTTAGAGTTGGCCGTCAAGCGAAGAGGAGGAGCGATGGCGAAGCAGCTCAATTGCGCAGACGTCGGCTTCGATTGCAGCGCCCAGATCAACGCGGACACCGAGGAAGAGGTGATGGCGCAGGCGGCGGACCACGCGAAGAGCGCCCACGGCCTGTCCGACAGCGACCTCCAGGAGCAGGAAGGCGCGATCCGCGGCGCGATCCGGGACGTCTAGACGGGGCGCGTCCGCGGGTCTGGCACCGCGACAGAGCTAGTTAGATCTGCCAGGTGCCGTCGCGCAGGACTGGGACTTCGTCGCCCTCGCGGGTGATGCCCGTTACCTTGACGTCGTCGCCGCCGATCATGAAGTCGACGTGGATCGCGCTCCTGTTGATCTTCCCCCGATCGTCGGCGCCGACGGTCAACTCGTAGGCGTTGCCGAGCGCGATGTGGCTGGCGGCGTTCTCGTCGAGCAGCGTGTTGTAGAAGGTCGTCCCGAGGGCGCCGATCCTGCCCTCACGATCGACGAGCGCGAGCTCTCCAAGGCGGGACGCGTCGGAATCGAACGCCGCGCGCTCCCGTAGAATGTCCACGCCGGTCTCGGCCTGGATGTCGACCGCATGGCCGCCCTCGAAGCGCACCTCGAGCCCTCTGACGATCGTGCCGGCGACGTCGAGCGGCTTCGTCGCCCGGACGACTCCGTCGGCCCGGGTCGGGTCCGGCGTCGTGTAGACCTCCTCGGTCGGCACGTTCGGCATGTGCTCGACACCGTCGACCGTCGTCGTCGAGCCTCCCTCCCAGAGCGACGACGGCAGCAGGCCGACGGTCAGCTCCGTCCCGGGTCCGTCGAAACGAATCGCGTCGAAGCCGCGCTCTGTCAGCCGGTCTGCGACCGTATGCAGCGTCTCCTTGCGCTCGCGCCAGGCGGCGACCGGATCGTCCTCGTCGAGCCGGCAGACGTGCGTCAGCTCCTCCGTCAGCCGGGCGAGTGCCTCCTCGCCGTCGAGCTCGGGATGGACGAGTTCGGCCCAGGGCTCGGTCGGGAACGGCATGATCGTCCAGTTGACGAGCCGCTTGTTGATGATCACGAGCCGCTCGCGGATATCGGGGAGCTGGTCGCGGCCGGCTCGTCTCGGATCGACCCCGTTCAGGACCCCCGGCGAGACCCGCGGCACGAAGACGATCCGGGCGGCGTGGACGTCTCCGAGCTGAAGCATCCGCTTCCCGTACCACTCCGGGACGAATTCGAGCGTGTCGTCGGGGGCGTGCTGGAGCCGCGCCTTCTTCACGTAAGGGTCGAAATAGGTCGCGTCGACGAACCGCGCGCCGCGCTCGTAGGCGCGCTGGGCGACCGCGCGGACGATCGGCTCCATGCCGGTCTCCGCCTCGATCGCGACGATCTGCCCCGACTGGACGTTGGCGCTGAAGTCGACCGCGAGGTCGGCGAGGCGCTCGAGGGCTCGCTGCTCCACGGGGCGGAGGATAGATGGTGGGGTCACCCCTGGATGCCGTCCGTTCCACGGCGGCGCTTGCGACGCCGTCATGGAGGCCGCGACGGCTTCGCCGCCGGGGCCGTATAAACCCGGCTCAAGGGCAGGCTGCGGCACGACACCTGGATGCCGTCCGTTCCACGGCGGCGCTTGCGACGCCGTCATGGAGGCCGCGGCGGCTTCGCCGCCGGGGCCGTATAAACCCGGCTCAAGGGCAGGCTGCGGCGTGACACTTGGATGCCGTCCGTTCCACGCTGTAAGGTCTCGCCAGACCACGAACCCCTTTAACCCGGTCCCGTGAGGCCGGAAAGGAGTGTGAATGACCCTGCCTGCCCTCGTCCGACCGCTGCCCGCGTGAGCGTGGCGCATACGGAGCGCGAAAAGGTCCTGATCGACCGAGAGGCCGTCGACCGGACGCTCTCCCGGATCGCGCACGAGATCATCGAAGGCAACCCCGAGCTGGACAAGGTCGCTCTCGTCGGCATCCACACGCGCGGCGTTCCGCTCGCCCAGCGCCTTCGCCGGCGGATCGCCGACTTCACCGGCCGCGAGGTCGTGCTCGGCCAGCTCGACATCACCTTCTACAGGGACGACGTCCACGTCCGCGGCCGCGAGGCGCCGCAGCACGCGCAGCCGGTCGTGCGCGACTCGAAGCTCGACTTCGGGCTCGACGGAATGACCTGCGTGCTCGTCGACGACGTCCTCTACACGGGCCGCACCATCCGCGCCGCCGTCGAGGCGCTGTTCGACTACGGCCGTCCCGCGCGGGTCCAGCTCGCCGTCCTCGCCGACCGCGGCCACCGCGAGCTGCCGATCCGCCCCGACTACGTCGGCAAGAACTTCCCGACCCATCGCGACGAGCGCATCCAGGTGCAGCTGGTCGAGGTCGACGAGGTCGACCAGGTCCTACTGATCCCCGCCGCCGAGGAGGAATCCCCCAATGGCTGAAATCCGCGTCATGCGGCAGGACCTGCTCCCGCCGAAAGAGCCGCCGCGGCGGCATCTGATCTCGATCGGCGACCTGGAGCGCCACGACGTCGAGCGACTGCTCGGCACCGCGCGCAGCTTCGAGCGCTCGCTCGAGCGGGAGCTGAAGAAGCTGCCGACTCTGCGGGGGAAAACCGTCGTCAACGTCTTCTACGAGTCCTCGACGCGGACGTCCTCGAGCTTCGAGCTCGCCGCGAAGCGGCTCTCGGCCGACACGATGTCGATCAAATCGACGGGCTCGTCGGTGGACAAGGGCGAGTCTCTGAAGGACACCTCCCTGACGCTCGGCGCCTACGACCCGGACGTGATCGTGATCCGGCACCCGCAGATCGGCGCGCCGCAGCTCGTCGCGCAGTACACCGGCGCTCACATCGTCAACGCGGGGGACGGCAAGCACCAGCATCCGACCCAGGCGCTGCTCGACCTCTACACGATGCAGGCGGAGCTCGGCCGGATCGAGGGCCTCCACGTCGCGATCGTCGGCGACGTCCTCCACTCGCGCGTGGCCCGTTCGAACATCCAGGCGCTCGCGCTGATGGGAGCCCGCGTGACGCTGGTCGGCCCGCCGACGCTGATCCCGCGGGGCATAGGCGAGGCGGGCTGCGAGGTCTCCCACGAGATCGACGCGATCAAAGCGGCGGACGTCGTCTACGTCCTGCGGATGCAGCGCGAGCGGATGGCGGAGGGCGCCAACTACGTCCCCTCGCTCCGCGAGTACACGGCGCGCTGGGGCGTGACGCCGGAGCGGCTACGGCCCGGGCAGAAGGTGATGCATCCGGGGCCGATGAACCGCGGCGTCGAGATCGACCCGGTCGTCGCCGACGCCGCCGACGCGCTGATCGAGCGGCAGGTGCGCTCGGGCCTCGTCGTCCGGATGGCCGTGCTCTACGACCTACTCACGCACGGGCCGACCGGCGTCCAGGCGGGCGCCCTGCACGAGATCGGGGCGGCGTGATGTTGTTCGGCAAGCAGGGCAGCGACGATCTCGTCATTCGCGGCGCGCGCGTGGTCGATGCCGCCGAGGGTGTCGATGCCGCGCTCGACGTCCGCGTCGACGGCGGCATGATCGCGCAGCTCGGAACGGATCTGGAGACGAACGCCCACCGGATCATCGAAGCCCGCGGGCTCGTGCTCGCGCCGGCGTTCGTCGACCCGCACGTCCATCTGCGGACGCCCGGCCGCGAGGACGAGGAGACGATCGCCTCGGGGACGGCGGCCGCTGCGGCGGGCGGCTACTGCGCGATCCTGGCGATGCCGAACACGGAGCCGGTCGTCGATTCGGCCACGGTGCTCCGCTCGCTCGCAGAAACGGCGCAGGCCGAAGCCGAGGTTCCGGTCGGCTTTCTCGCAGCGATCACGAGGAACCAGGGCGGCGCCGAGCTGACCGAGATGGCCGAGCTCTCAGAGGCGGGCGCGGTCGGATTCACCGACGACGGGCGGCCGGTCGTCGCGCCGGGGCTGATGCGGCGCGCGTTCCAGTACAGCGCCGTCACCGGCCGTCGCCTGGCGCTGCACTGTGAGGAGCCGACACTCTCGAAGAGCGGTCAGATGCACGAGGGCGCGGTCTCGGCCGAGCTCGGCTTCGCTGGCTATCCGTCCGTGGCCGAGAGCCTGATGGTCGAGCGCGACCTCGCGCTCGCCGCCTACGAGCGGCAGCCCGTGCATTTGCTGCACCTGTCGGCGCACGAGTCCGTCGAGGCGCTTTCGCGGGCGCAGGTCGCCGGCGTGGCCGCCACGGCCGAGGCGACGCCGCACCACCTCTGTCTGACCGACGAGGCGGTGCGCTCGCTCGATGCGAACGTGAAGATGAACCCGCCGCTCCGAGCCGAGGACGACCGGCAGGCCCTGGTTGCGGGCTTGCGCGACGGCACGATCGCAGCGATCGCGACCGACCACGCGCCGCACGCGCGGCACGAGAAGGAGGTGCCGTTCGAGGCGGCGCCGTTCGGCGTCACCGGCCTCGAGACCGCGTTCTCGGCGCTCTACACGCATCTGGTCGCGTCGGGTCTGCTGAAGCTGGAGACGCTCCTCGAGCGGATGTCCGCGGGGCCGGCGCGGGCGTACGGGCTCGACGCCCCGCGGATCGTGGTCGGCGCGCCCGCGAATCTCGTCCTGCTCGACCTGCAGGCGAGCCACCGCGTCTCCGAGAGCGAGTTCCGCTCGCGCTCGGCGAACTCGTGGTTACTCGGCGAGACCGTCAAGGGCCAGGTGCGGCTGACAGTGGCGGCAGGGCGGGTCGCCTTCGAGGGGTGATCGCCGTCACTCCCACCTATCTGGACGAGGCCGCGGAGAACTACCGCGCCGATGTCCTGGCCGCAATCGGCGAGGAAGTCGAAGTGCTCGACTCGTTCGTGCTCGGCTCGGGGCTCGTCGGAGGCTACCGGCCCGGCGAGAGCGACCTCGACCTCGCCGTCGTTGTCGACGCTCCCCTACGCGACGAGGCGCGCCGGCGTGCGATCGAGCGGATTGCCGCGCTGGAGCGGCCCGGGCGGAGGCTCGAGCTGGTCGTCTACGTGCGCGGGCACCAGCCGCCCGACTTCGAGCTGAACCTGGAGGTCGATGACGACGGTGCGCGGGAGGACCCCGACGCACACGAGCACTGGTTCGTGATCGATGCCGGCATGGCGCAGGAGCGGATTCCGGCCTGGACGGACTACTTCGATCCGGTTTCCAAGCACCGGCTGCACGCGGCGGTCCTCAGCTCGCTTGCCTGGTCCGAGCAATGGCCCGACCTCGAATTCGCCCGTCTCAACGCGGCGCGAGCGCGCCACTATCTCGAGCACGGCGAATGGATGCCGAAGGCTCGGGCGCAGAAGGAGGAGCAATGAAAGGCTTTCTCGCTCTCGAGGATGGCAGCGTCTTCGCCGGCGAATCGGTCGGCGCGGACGGATTCGCCTTCGGCGAAGCCGTCTTCACGACCGCGATGACCGGCTACCAGGAGGTCGTCACCGATCCGAGCTTCGCCGAGCAGATCGTCACCTTCACGGCGCCGATGGTCGGCAACTACGGGGTCGAGCCGGCCCGCTCGGAGGCGGCGCGGCCGCACGCCCGCGCCGTCGTGATGCGCGAGGCGCGCGGGCCGGTGTGGACCGACTGGCTGCTCGAGCATGGGCTCGTCGCGCTGTCGGGCGTCGATACGCGAACGCTGACGGTGCACCTTCGCAACCAGGGCGCGATGCGCGCGATCGCGGTCGCGGGCGAGGGCTCAGTCGACGAAGCGCTGCGGATCGTCGCCGAACAGCCGTTGATGGCGGGCCGGCCGCTCGTGGCCGAAGTCTCGACGCCGGAGCCCTACGTCTTCGCAGACCGCGGCCGGGCACGGATCGCCGTGGTCGACTACGGCTGCAAACGCTCGATCCTGAACCGGCTGGCTGCGGCCGGCGCGGCGGTGACGGTCTTCCCGCACTCGGCGCAGGTCCGTGACCTGCACGCCTTCGATGGGATTCTGCTCTCGAACGGCCCCGGCGACCCGGAACCGCTCCACGACGAGGTCGACACCGTTCGCGCGCTGCTCGGCCGAGTGCCGATCCTGGGCATCTGCCTGGGCCACCAGGTGCTCGCGCTCGCCACCGGCCACGAGACGTACAAGCTGCCGTTCGGGCACCGGGGCGCCAACCACCCGGTGCTCGACAAGCGCTCCGATCGGGTGCTCGTGACGAGCCAGAACCACGGTTTCGCCGTCAGCGCGAGCGCGGCCAAGGAGGTCACGCACGTCTCGCTCTACGACGGGACGGTCGAGGGGCTCGATTTCCCGTGGCTGCGCGCCCGCTCGGTGCAGTTCCATCCCGAGGCCGGGCCGGGCCCGCACGATGCCTGGCCGCTCCTCGACGAGTGGGTTGCGGAGGTGGCCTATGCCCAGGCGGCGTGACCTCAGCTCGATCTGCCTGATCGGGTCGGGCCCGATCGTGATCGGCCAGGCCTGCGAGTTCGACTACGCCGGGTCGCAGGCGCTGAAGGTGCTGCGCGAGGACGGCTTCCGGACGATCGTCGTCAACTCCAACCCAGCGACGATCATGACCGACCCGGGTTTCGCGGACCGCACCTATCTGGAGCCGCTCGACTTCGACGGCGTCGCCGACGTGCTCGGCCGCGAACGTCCCGACGCACTGCTGCCGACGCTCGGCGGCCAGACGGCCTTGAACCTGGCGATGGAGCTCGCCGACGAGGGCATCCTCGCCGGGCTCGGCGTGGAGCTGATCGGCGCCGGCCCCGAGGTGATCCGGCGCGCCGAGGACCGCGAGCTTTTCCGCGAGACCGTGCGCTTGGCAGGCCTGAAGGTGCCGGAATCGACGATCGTCACCGACCCGGCGGATGTTCCCGTCGACCTGAGCTTTCCGGTCATCCTCAGGCCGGCCTTCACGCTCGGCGGCCACGGCGGAGGTACGGCGCGATCCTGGCCGGAGCTTCAGGCGCTCCTCGAGCGAGCGCTGAGCGAGAGTCCGGTGGGCCAGGTCCTGATCGAGGAGAGCCTTCTGGGCTGGGACGAGTTCGAGCTCGAGGTGATCCGCGACCGCCGCGACAACGTCGTCATCGTCTGCTCGATCGAGAACCTCGACCCGATGGGCGTCCACACGGGCGACTCCGTCACCGTCGCGCCGCAGATGACACTTTCGGACGAGGCCTACCAGGAGCTGCGCGACGCAGCCGCGGACGTGATCCGCGCCGTCGGAGTCGAGTGCGGCGGCTCCAACATCCAATTCGCTCGACATCGCGAAAGCGGCGAGCTGCGCGTGATCGAGATGAATCCGCGCGTCTCGCGCTCATCGGCGCTTGCCTCGAAAGCGACCGGTTACCCGATCGCCAAGGTCGCCGCCAAACTGGCGGTCGGCTACACGCTCGACGAGATCCCGAACGACCTGACGGGGACGACGCCGGCGAGCTTCGAGCCGACGCTCGACTACGTCGTGGTCAAGGCCCCGCGGTTCGCGTTCGAGAAGTTTCCCGGCGCCGAGACCGAGTTGGGCACGCAGATGAAGTCGGTCGGGGAGGCGATGGGGATCGGGCGCACCTTCACCGAGGCCTTCCTGAAGGCGATCCGCTCGCGCGAGCTCGACGGCGGCGCGGTCACGCCCTGGGAGGCGCTGGACGCGATCCCGGTGGGTGTCCATGCCTGGTTTCGGCGCGACTTGGAGTCGGTGACCGCCGCGCTCGCGCGCGTTCATTCCCTCGACGACCTCGTTGCGGACGACTGGCTGAAGCTGAAGCGCCTCGGCATCTCGGACGCCGACGTCGCCGCCGCCTGCGGCGCGACCGAGGCGGCCGCCCGCGCCCGCCGGCGTGCCTGGGGCGTCAGGCCGGCCTTCCGCCGAGTCGATTCCTGCGCCGGCGAGGTCGAGGCCGCCTCGAACTACCTCTACTCGACGTGGGGTGAACAAGACGACGCACCGGATGAGGCCATGTCCCGCGACCGGGTCCCGGGACATGGCCCGGGACCCGGTCCGGTCGTGATTCTCGGCTCAGGGCCGAACCGGATCGGCCAGGGAATCGAGTTCGACTACTGCTGCGTCCACGCCGCGAAGACGTTCCGCGAGCTCGGCTACGAGGCGGTGATGGTCAACTGCAACCCCGAAACCGTCTCGACCGACTACGACATCTCCGACCGGCTCTACTTCGAGCCGCTCTGCGTCGAAGAGGTGCTCGCGATCTGCGAGCGCGAGCGGCCGGTCGGCGTCGTCACGCAGTTCGGGGGCCAGACACCGCTGAAGCTCGCGCGGGCGCTCGAGGCGGCCGGCCACCGCGTTCTCGGCACCTCGCCCGAGGCGATCGACCTCGCCGAGGACCGCGAGCGCTTCGGCGCCCTGCTCGACGGGCTGCAGATCCGCTGCCCGGCCTGGAGCACCGCGACCGAGCCGGACGAGGCGGTCGTCGCCGCGGAGAAGATCGGCTACCCGGTGCTCGTGCGGCCCTCGTACGTGCTCGGCGGACGGGCGATGCGCGTCTGCTACGGCCCGGAGGAAGTTAGGGCGGCGATGGCGGACGCGACGGGTCGTGTCCTGCTCGACCGTTTCCTCGAGCAGGCGCTCGAGCTCGACGTCGACGCGCTCTGTGACGGCGAGGACACCTACGTCGCCGCCGTCATGCAGCACGTCGAGGAAGCCGGCGTCCACTCGGGCGACTCAGCCTGCGTGTTGCCGGCGCCGGCGCTGAGCCCGCTCGAGCGCACGTACGTGGAAGAGGTTGTCCGGGAGCTGGGCGCCGCGCTCGGCGTTGTCGGCCTCCTCAACGTCCAGCTTGCGATCGCGGAGGGCGACCTTTACGTGCTCGAGGTCAACCCGCGCGCCTCTCGAACCGTGCCATTCGCGAGCAAGGCGAGCGGGATCAACCTCGTCGCTGCTGCGTGTCGGCTCGCGGCGGGCGCGAACCTCGCCGACCTCGACCTGCCTGCCGACCCGACGCCCGCGCAGGTCAGCGTCAAAGCCGCTGTGCTCCCGTTCGCGCGATTTCCCGGCGCCGATCCGGTGCTCGGGCCCGAGATGAGGGCGACGGGCGAGGTGATGGCGACGGCCGCCGACTTCCCGACCGCCTTCGCGAAGGCAGAGCGCGCGGCAGGCCGGGCCCTGCCGGGCGGCGGGACGGCGTTCATCTCCGTCTGCGACGCCCACAAAGAGGCGATCGTCCCGGTTGCGCACGCCCTCGTGGGGCTCGGCTTCGAGCTCGTCGCGACCGCGGGGACGGCGCACGTCCTCGCGGCCGCAGGGCTCGCCGTCGAGTACGTGCGGAAGGTGACCGAGCCGGGGGCGGGGCCGACCGTCGTCGATCTCGTCCGCCGTGGACGCTGCGACCTCGTCGTCAACACTCCGCAGGGCTCGGGCGCCCGAACGGACGGTTATCTGATCCGCGAGGCTGCGCTCGTCGCCCGCGTTCCGTGCATCACGACGATCCCGGGTGCCGCGGCGGCGGTGGAGGCGATCGCGCATGCGCAACCCGAGATCTCCGTCTCTCTCCAGGAGCGAATCAGTGCAGCGCGCGCAAGTTGAGGTAACCGGGTCCGAGCAGGTCGGGCCCTACACGCTCCTCCACGTGGCGCGCGGCGGCCTCGACCCCGGGCTTCCCGGCCAGTTCTTCATGCTCGAGGCGCCGGGTCGGCCGCTGCCGCGACCGATGAGCCTCTGCCTGGCGCCTCCGGGCGAGCTCGCTTTCCTGATCGACGCGATCGGCTCCGGCACGCGGGCGCTCTGCGCCTTGCAGCCCGGCGACGAGCTCGCGATCCTCGGCCCGCTCGGCAACGGCTATCGCCTCGACGTCGAGCGACCGCTGCTCGTCGGCGGCGGGATCGGCGTCGCGCCGCTGCCGTATCTCTCCGAGTCGCTCGGCCGCCCGCCCGCGGTCCTCGGCTTCCGGAGCGAGGGGCACGCCGAGGCCGCGCGCCTCGTTCCAAACGCGGAGGTGGTGATCGAGCCGACCTACGTCACGGCGGCGATTCCCGCGGGCCACGACGTGCTCGCCTGCGGTCCGGAGCCGATGCTCGCTGCGGTTGCGCTCCTCGAACCGGGCGCCCAGCTCGCGTGGGAAGCGCCGATGGCGTGTGGCTACGGCGCCTGCTACGGCTGCGCGGTCGAGCTCGACGGCGAGCTCAAACGGCTTTGCGTCGAGGGGCCTGTACTTCCCGCGGAGGCGATTGCTGCGTGATGATCCTGAACGCATCGGGCTGCCTCGACGCCCTGACGGCGCCGACGATCGCGCGCTCCCTCGATGCCTTCGTGACCAAGACCGTGACGCCGCTGCCGCGTGAGGGCAACGCACCCCCGCGGATTGCGGAGGTCGAGCACGGGATGTTGAACTCGATCGGGCTCGCAAACCCCGGGATCGACCGCTTCCTGTCGCACACCTTGCCCCGGCTTGGCGAGCTCGGCGTGCAGGTCTGGGTCTCGGTCGGCGGCTTCGCGACCGCTGACTACGCCGATCTCTGCGACCGTCTCGACGATCGTCCCGAAGTGGCGGTCATCGAGCTGAACGTGTCCTGCCCGAATGTCGACGACGTCCCGGCCAGCGTGGGGGAGATCGTGGGCGCCGCCCGGGCCGCGACCCGAAAACCGCTGTACACGAAGCTTTCGCCGGCGACCGCGGACATCGCCGAGGTCGCGCTGGCGGCGCAAAAGGCCGGCACCGATGGGCTCTCGATGGTCAACACGATCCTCGGCTTGGCCCTCGACGGGCGGACGTTGCGGCCGTGTCTCTCCCGCGGCGCCGGTGGTCTCTCCGGCCCGGCGCTGAAGCCGATCGCGCTTGCAGCCGTCTATGCCTGCTATGCGGCGACCGGCCTGCCGATCGTCGGTATGGGCGGCATCACTTCCGGTCGAGACGCGCTCGAGTTCGTTGCGGCAGGAGCTCCGAGTGTCGCGCTCGGCACGATTCTGTTCTCGGACCCGACCGCTCCCGGCCGGATTCGAGTCGAGCTTGCAAATGAGATCGGCCAGCTTGGCGTTGGCGAGCTTGACAACGTGATCGGCCTCGCCCATGCCAAACCGCCCGGGCCTTCTGAGATCTCATCGCGTACCGCTGCGGTGTCAGGCTAGGAAACATCCTGCAAATCGGCATTTTTCTCCGCGGTTGACGGCTTCGCCCTACTTGTTAGTATGCGGCGTTCTCTTGCCAGCGCTCAAGACCCAGGCTCAGGCACCCCTCCGCTCGCTCGACCAGCGAATGGAAGCGCTCAAGCGAGCGAACGACATTCGCGTCCGCAGGGCGCAGCTGAAGAAGGACCTCAAAACCGGCTCCGCCACCATCGAGGACGTCCTCCGCCATCCGCCGGAGTACGTCTCGACGGCCAAGGTCTTCGACATCCTGATGGCCGTGCCGAAGTTCGGCCGCGTCAAGGCCGCCCGGTTCCTGAACCAGTGCCGGATCAGCCAGTCGAAGACCGTTGGAGGGCTGTCTGAGCGCCAGCGCGCCGAGCTCATCGGGCTCTTCAACAGGTAAGCGCCCTCCCGTTTTCGTCATCACCGGCACGTCCGGCGAGGGGAAGAGCACCCTTGCGCGGCTGCTGCTCGAACGCGTTCCGGAGCTGGCGCTGGCCATCTCGGCGACGACCCGCGCGCGCCGGCCCGAGGAGCAGGAGGACCGCGAGTACTACTTCTGGCCGGACGAGAAGTTCGACCGGAAGCTCGCCGAGGATGCGTTCCTCGAGTATGTACGCCTTCCGTGGGGCGAGGGGCGGCGCTCGGGGACGTTGTGGTCGGAGATCGAGCGGATCACGGGCAGCGGCCGGCCGGTCTTGCTCGAGCTCGAGACCGGCGGCGCGCTCGCAGTACGCGATCGCATCCCCGGCAGCGTCACGATCTTCATCACGGCGCCGAACCGCGAGGAGCTCGAACGGCGTCTGCGCGCACGCGGCACCGAAAGCGAGGGCGAGATCGAGGAACGGCTCGCCCAGGCGCTCGAGCAGAGCAAGCTGGCCGACGAGTTCTCCTACACGGTCGTCAACGACCAGCTGGAGCGCGCAATCGACGAGCTCGAGGTCATCGTCAAAAGAGAGATTGCCACAGCGCGCGCCTAAAGCTTCGAGACGTCCGCTTGCCCTATCCCCTGGTTTATCCGGCCGCACGGGCAAAGCCCGCACGGCCTTTTCAACGGCACCGCAAGCGGCGCCTCGGGCTGCGCGCGCCTAAAGCTTCGAGACGTTCGTTTGCCCTAAGCCCTGGTTTATCCGGCCGCGCGGGCAAAGCCCGCACGGCCTTTTCAACGGCACCGCAAGCGGCGCCTCGGGCTGCAGGTACCATCCCCGGGCCATGATTCATCCCCGCATCGACGAACTGCTGGACAACGTGGACTCGCGTTACGCCCTCGTGATCGTGGCCGCGAAGCGCGCCCGGCAGATCAACAACTACCACCACCAGCTCGGCGAAGGCACGTTCGATCAGTTCCTGCCCCCGCTCATCGAGTCGCGCTCGAAGAACTACCTGACGATGGCGCTCGAAGAGACCGCAGAGGGCAAGATCAAGTACGCCTACAAGAAGTAAGGCATAGGAAGGCGGGCGG
>Ga0209808_1000292_pt1 | contig 25194 bp, 23 predicted proteins | sample GraSoiAngelo_157_FD_186171 | JGI IMG/M metagenome (GOLD analysis project Ga0209808, IMG submission 186171) | Grasslands soil microbial communities from the Angelo Coastal Reserve, California, USA - 14_1009_16_20cm (SPAdes) (version 2) | ecosystem: Environmental > Terrestrial > Soil > Grasslands ... | reverse complement strand
CGCCCTCGGGCGCGCCGCGCTCGCGGAGGTGGCGGCGCGGCGCATCGGGACGCTCTCCAAGGGCGCCCGCCAGCGCCTTGGCCTCGCCCTCGCGCTGGTCGGCGATCCACCCGCGCTGCTCCTCGACGAGCCGACGGCCGGGCTCGATCCCGAGCAGAGCGCCGACATGCGCCGGCTGATCCGCGCCCTCGGCACCGAGCGCGCCGTGCTGGTCTCGAGCCACGCCCTCGCCGAGGTCGAGGCCCTGTGCGACCGCGTCGTCATCCTGCACCGCGGCCGGGTGCTCTCCGCCGGCACGCCCGCGCGCCTCGCGGCGCGTCTCCGGCCCGCCTCGCGCATCGACGTGGAGGCCGCGGCGCCGGCCGACGCCCTCGCCGCCGCGCTCGCCGCGGTTCCGGGCGTGCGCCGCGTCGACCTCGTCACACCGACCAACGGCCACGCGCGCTGCCGCGTCGAGGTCGAGCCCGGGCGGGACGCGCGCGCCCAGCTGGCGGCGCGGGTCACCGGGAGCGGCTGGGGCCTCCTCGCCCTCGCCCCGGTCGAGACCTCGCTCGAGGAGGCGTTTTTGGCCTTAGTGGCAAGCGAGGAGGGGACCTCGAAATGATGGGAGGCCGAGCGCGAGAGCGCTCACGCAGCACGCGGCGAGAGCCGCGCGGGAGTCGAATTGGGGGCATCGGAAGCGCGCAGGGCGCACAGTGCGCGAGCACGCCCGCTGCAAGAACGGAGGGAGGCCGAGCGCGAGAGCGCTCGAGCTGGCCGACGGGGTCTGGGGGCATCGGAAGCGCGCAGGGCGCGCAGCGCCCGAGCACTGGACGGGCCCCCAGAATCAAATGACCAAGATTCTCCTCGTTTGCCGGCGCGAGCTGGCTTCCATGTGCGGCGGGCCGCTCGCCTGGATCCTCGCCGCCGTCTTCCTCCTCCTGACCGGCTACTTCTTCTACAGCGACCTCGCCCTCTTCGTGCTGGTCGGGGGCGCGAACCAGACGCGCGGGCTCTGGCGCTTCGTGTTCCTCGACTTCCGCCTGGTGGCCCTGCTCGTCGTGCCGCTCCTCACCATGCGGCTGTTCGCCGAGGAGCGGAAGCAGGGCACGCTCGAGCTGCTCTGGACCTTCCCGGTGCGGGACGGCGAGGTGCTGGCCGGGAAGGTCCTGGCCGCGCTGGCGCTCTACCTCGGCATGCTCGCCGCGACGGCCATCAGCCCCGCGCTCCTCTACGCCCTCCATCCCTTCGCGGTGGCGCCCGTGGTCGCGGGCTACGCCGGCCTGGTGCTCCTGGGCGTCGCGTTCGTCGCCTGCGGCGCGGCCGCCTCCACCGTGAGCGAGGACCAGGTGGTGAGCGCCATGCTCGCCTACGGCGTCCTCGTCTTCGCCTGGTTCGCCACCTGGAACGAGGCCGCGATCGGCGAGCGCATCGCGCCCGCCCTCCTCCAGCTCTCGCTCTTCGATCACTTCTACGGCTTCGCGCAGGGCGTGATCGACAGCCGCGACGTGGTCTACCTGCTCGCCTTCGCGGCGCTCTTCCTCTTCCTGGCGCACCGCTCGCTCGGCGCGCGCGCCTGGCGAGGCCTCTGATGCGGCGCCCGGCCCTTCTCCTGGGCGTGCAGGTCGCGGCCGTGACGGCGAGCCTGGGCTGCCTCGTGGCGATCGCGGCGCTCCATCCGCGCCGGCTCGATCTGACGCCGGAGCGTCGCTTCACGCTCTCGCCGTACACGCGCGAGGTGCTCGGCCGGCTCACCGGCGACGTGCGCATCACGCTCTTCTACTCGAGCCAGGCGGGCGCACTGCGGCGCGAGATGAGCGACCTGCTCGCGCTCTACCAGGAAGCCCAGGCGCACGTCACGGTGCGCGCCTTCGACCTCGACCGGAGCCCCGGGATGGCGAAGCGGCTCGGCGTCGGCTCCTACAACACGGCGGTGGTAGAGGCGGGCGAGCGCAACCAGGCGGTCGAGGTGGTGAACGAGGAGGCGGTGACCGCGGCGCTCCTCGCCGTGGCGGGCACCCCGCCCGTCGCCACCTACTTCGTGGTGGGGCACGGCGAGCACGACCCCCGCGACACCGACGAGCGGCGCGGCGCCTCCGAGGCGGCGCGCTCGCTCGCCGCGGAGGGCTTCCGCACGGGCGTGCTCGAGGGTGCCGCCGCGGTGCCGGCCGACGCGGGGCTCGTGGTGGTGGCCGGGCCGACGCGCGATCTCCGCCCGGCCGAGGTGGAGGCGCTCGCCGCCTACGTCGCGGGCGGCGGCGACGCCCTCTTCCTCTGCGACCCGGGGACGCCGCCCAGCGTCGCGGCGCTCGTCCGCCGCTTCGGCGTCGAGCTGGCGGGCGATCTCGTGGTGGACGAGCGCGCGCGGCTCTTCGGCACCGACGGCCTCTCGGCGCGCGTCGCCTACCTGAACCAGGGCCTCGTCCCCGACGCGCCCGAGGTGCAGGCCCTCCTCCCCGAGGCGCAGTCGCTGCGCCTGGTCGACGCGCCGGGCGTGCGCACCGACTACCTGGCCACCACCGCCGAGGGCGCGTGGGCGGACGTCGACCGCCGGGTGGGTGACGGCGCCGCCTTCCGGCCCGGCCGCGATCGCCGCGGCCCGCTGCCGATCGCGACCTTCACGCGCGTTCTGGCGGCCGGCGGCCGGGAAGGCCGGCTGGTCGTGATCGGCGACGCCGACTTCGCGACCAACCTGCACCTGGGCGTGCTCGGCAACCGCGACCTGCTGCTCACCGCGGCCGAGCTGGTGGCGCGCGCCGACGCGCTCGCCGCGGCGCGCCCGGCGGCGCCGCCGGGGGGCACGTTCTCGCCGCTCACCCTGACCGCGCGCGAGGCGCGCCTCGTCTTCTGGGGCGCGGTGGTGGCGCCGAGCGCGCTCATGGGCGCCGCGGCGCTGGCCATGGCCCGGCGGAGGCGCTTCGCATGACGGCCCGCGGCACCGCGCTCCTGGTCGCGCTCCTGGCGACGCTCGCCGGCTACCTCTGGGTAGTCGAGCTCGCGCCCCGCCGCGCCGCACCGCCGACCGCAGCGGAGGCCCCGCCCATCCGTACGGTTCCGACCGCCGCGGTCGCGCGCGTCGAGCTGGCGGAGGGGGAGCGCCGGGTGACCGCCGTGCGCGGCGAACGCGGCTGGACCGACGCGGCCGGCCGCCCGTGGTCGGAGGGTGCGCTCTCGGATCTCCTCGCCGCGCTCGGCGCGCTCCGTCCGCTGACGACCGTCGATCCCGATCCCGCCGTGCCCGGCGACTACGGCCTCGGCCCGGGCGCGCGGCGCCTCGAGCTGATCGCCGCCGATGGGCGTCCCCTCCTCGCGCTCGAGCTGGGCGAGCGGAACCCGGCGTGGACGGGCCTCTACGCGCGGCGCGCCGGCGAGCCGGCCGTGCTGCTCGTCGGCGGCGTGCTCGGCTGGGAGCTCGAGAAGCTCCGGCAGGCCGCGCCCGAGGCCAACCCTTGACAAGCCAGCGACAAACGACCGAAACGGAGACCGGCGCGCGAGGCGCCCCCGATCCGAGGAGACACCGAATGCAGCTCTGCATGCGTCTCTGCGCGGCCATTCTCGCCGCCGGCGCGCTCACCGCCGCCGCCGAGGAGCAGCCCTGGACGCTCGAGGCGAGCAACTGGGAGAAGGGGAAGGACCTGCTGCCCGAGCCGGTCGTGAAGCGCCTGCAGAAGGGCGAGTACTGGTTCAAGGTCGTGTCCGCCGACCCGAGCAGGTTCCACCACAACTACAGCCAGGCGTTCTGGGACGCGACCGAGAAGAACGCCGGCAGGTACGACCTCGACGAGAAGACCTGCGGGCTCAAGGACAAGGCGACCGACAAGATCCCGGACTTCGTCTTCGGCCTGCCCTTCCCCCAGATCGACAAGACGGACGCCAAGGCCGGCTGCAAGATCGCGTGGAACTTCACCATGGCGGGCGCGATGGGCGGCGGGGGCGGCGCGACCTTCACGCTGAACGGCGTCGACACCGGCGGGCAGTTCCGTCGCATCAAGGCGTTCATCCACACGCGCGGCTATCAGGGCCGCCACTTCGGCCCGCTCAAGGACAACCCCGAGGGCCTCTCGGGCGAGGCCATCGCCGGCGCGCTCGAGCCGGTCGACGTGGAGGGCGTCTCGACGCTCACCAAGCGCTACTGGAACTGGGACGGGCAGGACGCGGTGTGGGCCTACGTGCCCTCCACCCGCCGCGCGCGGCGCGTGAACTCCGCCTCGCGCTCCGACCCCGTCGCCGGCCTCGACATCTTCGCCGACGACCTCAACTGCTACGGCGGCAAGGTCGAGTACTACCAGTGGAAGCTGGTGGGCGAGCAGACGATCCTGGCCCCCCTCCTGCAGCCCTACCCCTTCCCCTCGAAGTCCGTCAGCCCGACGCGCCAGCTGATCGACACGCCCTACATGGCCGCCGGCTACGAGGTGCCGAACGCCAAGGGCGCGCCCTGGTGGATCCAGCAGAACCTCGTCTTCGTGCCGCGTCCGGTGTGGATCGTGGAGGGGCAGTCGAGCGATCCGTACTACAACTTCGGCAAGGTCATCATGTACTTCGACAAGGAGATGTACCGCATCTACTGGAAACAGGTGCACAACCGGGCCGGCGAGTACTTCTATACCGCCATGTGCGGTTACCACTTCGTCAAGAACGACGAGACCTTCTCGGCCGTCTTCCCGAACCTGGTGGTGGGCGTGAACGACAAGACGAACCGCGCCGCGCTCGGCGGCCGCTACCAGAGCTCGTTCCTCGAGCAGAGCTGGGACCCATCGTACTTCTCGCTGCGCACACTCACCCACATGACCGACTGATGCGGCGCCGCGCGATCGTTCTCGGGGTGCTCCTCCTGGCCGCGCCCGCGCGCGCCGCGGACCCCGCCGGCGCCCAGGTGCTCGAGCACAAGGGCCGCTGGGAGTCGGGCTACGGGGCCCAGTTCTACAACGTCGTCGGCCGGCTCAAGAACACGAGCGGGCACCAGCTCCGCTACGTGAAGCTCCGCATCGAGGCGCTCGACGAGCACCGCAACGTGGTCGCCAAGACCGAAACCTTCAACGAGAGCGCCGAGGCGCTGGCGGTCCCCGACCTGAACCCCGAGGAGCTGCTCAAGTCGGGCAAGGTGAAGCCGCTCCCCGCCGACGCCGAGGAGCGCTTCCGCGGGAGCTTCTTGAAAGAGGAGACGCCGCCCTTCACCGACTACCGCGTGAAGGTGATCGAGACGCCGGAGGCGACGCCGAGGAGTCCGTCCGAGTAGCCATGGCCGCCCCCGACCCGCGGGCCCTCGCCGCCGCCATGCCGTTCGCCGTCGCCGTCGGCGCCGAGGTGACCGCGGCCACGCCCGAGGAGGTGCGCGGCCGCCTCGCCTGGGCGCCCGAGCGCTGCACGAGCGGCGGCACGCTCCACGGCGGCGCGATCATGGCGCTCGCCGACACGCTGGGGGCGATCTGCGCCTTCTTGAACCTGCCGCCCGGCGCCGGCACCTCGACCATCGAGTCGAAGACGAACTTCTTCGCCCCGGTGCGGAGCGGCCACGTGGAGGCCGTGACACACCCGCTGCACGTCGGGCGCCGGACGATCGTCGTCCAGACCGACGTGCGCGACGCGACCGGACGGCGCGTCGCGCTGGTCGTGCAGACGCAGGCGGTGCTCGTCGACTGATGGCGGGGCGGATTCTCGTCATCGGCGCGACCGGCACCGTCGGCAGCCAGCTCGTCATGCAGCTCGGTCAGCGCGGCGAGGAGGTACGCGCGGCGACCCGCCAGCCGGCAACCGCCCGCCGCCGCTCCGCCGGCGCGTCCGAGCTCGTGGAGTTCGACTTCGAGCGGCCGGAGACCTTCGCGCCGGCGCTGGAGGGCGTCGAGCGCGCGTTTCTCATCGCGCGGCCGGGCGACGAGCAGGCGGACCGGGTCGCCGTCCCGCTCATCGACGAGATGAAGCGGCAGCGCGTCCGCCACGTCGTCAACCTGACGGCGATGGGAATGGAGATGCTGGAGGGCATGGCGCTCAGGAAGGTCGAGCGCTACCTCGAGGACTCCGGGATCGGCTTCACGCATCTCCGCCCGAACTTCTTCATGCAGGTCTTCAGCGGGGGCCCGCTGCTCACGGACATCCGCTCGACCGGCGCGATCCACGTCCCTGCCGCCGACGCGAGCATCTCGTACGTCGACGCGCGCGACATCGCCGCCGTGGCCGCCGCGGCGCTGAGCGAGGCAGGGCATGTGGGGAGGGCCTACACCCTCACGGGTGGCGAGGCTCTCGACCATGCCGAGATCGCCCGGGCCATCTCCGAGGCGGCGGGCAGGACGGTCCGCTACGTCCCGATCAGCGAGGACGCCGCCCGAACGGCAATCGAAGGAGCCGGTCTTCCACCGCAGCGCGCCGAACGGTTGATCGGCTTCTACCGGCTCGTCCGCCAGGGGTTCTGCGCGCCCGTCTCGGCGGACGTCCAGACGGTCCTCGGCCGGCCGCCCGTCTCGTTCGCGCAATTTGCGAGGGACCACGCGGCCTGCTGGATGTGACGACGGCCGTCGGGAGGCGTATCGTCGAGGATGCGCAGCACGAGCTCGCCCGCCACCTCGACCTCGCGCGTGAGCTCCCGCGCGACCGCGAGCGATGGCGCCGCGAGCTTCGGCGTCCGCCTGAAGAGCCCGAGCATCAGGCCGCCAGCAGCCGCTCGAGGCCGCGCGCCAGGCAGCGCGTGATCTCGTCGCGGCAACGGCGGAAGACGTCCTCGTCCTGCATCGAGGGGTCGGCGATGTCGCCCGACTCGCCCGCCAGCTCGCGCACGGTGAGCACGGGCTTGCCGGCCGCCTCCGGGAAGTCGCGCAGCATCTGGCGCTGCTGCTCGGTCATGACCACGATGACGTCCGCGTCGGCGAGCAGGTGGCGCTGGCGCTTCAAGTCGGTCGCGCCCGCGCCGGGCGGCAGCTCGATGCCCACCTCGCGCAGCACGAGACGCGCGTCGAGCGAGACCAGGCTCCCGTCACGCGCGTAGGGCGCGATGCCGCCCGAGCGCACCTCGACCTGGCCCGCGAGGCCGTGCTCCGCGAGCAGCCGCTCGAGCACCTTCTCCGCGATGATGCTGCGGCTCGTGTTGGCGTGGCAGACGACGAGGACGCGCCGCCGTGGCGCGGAGGCTCCGCTCACAACCCCCCGGCGAAGACGTCGCCCATGCCCTCGGGCGCCGTGATCCCCTTCGCCAGCTCCTCCCTGATGCGCGCGCCGAGCTTCATCGGCTCCCAGGGCGCCGGCTCGGGGTTCTTGATGCGGGTCGCCGAGTGCCAGCCCTTCATGGGCCACACGCTGCGGCCGCCGACGCGGAACACCTGGCCGTTCACGCTCGCCGCATCGTCGCTCGCGAGCCAGGCGACGAGCGGGGCAACGTTCGCCGGGCTGAACATGTCGAACTCGCCCGGCTTGGCCTCGGCCCCCATGAGGGCGGCGGTGGAGGGCGTGGCGTCGACCGTGAGCCGCGTGCGTGCGACCGGCGCGATCGCGTTGGCCGTGACGCCGTACTTCTTCATCTCCTGGCCGATGATGATCGCCATGGCGGCGACCGCGGCCTTGCACGCGCCGTAGTTGCTCTGTCCGACGTTGCCGAGGAGCCCGGCGTCCGAGGAGGTGTTGATGATGCGGCCGTTCAGCTCGTTCCCCTTCTTGTGCTCCTCCCGCCAGTACTCGCACGCGTGGCGGCACATGTTGAAGGTGCCCTTCAGGTGCACGGCCACCACCGCGTCCCAGTCCTCCTCCGCCATGTTGAAGATCATCCGGTCGCGCAGGATGCCGGCGTTGTTGACCACGATGTCGAGCTTGCCGAAGGTGTCGAGCGCGCACTGGACGATGCGCTTGGCGGCCTTGAAGTCGGCGACGCTGTCGCCGTTGGCGATCGCCTGGCCGCCCATCTTCTTGATCTCGGCAACCACATCCTGGGCGGGCGTGGCCGTCGGCGCCCCGGTGCCGTCGAAGTGCGCGCCGAGATCGTTCACGACGACCTTCGCGCCGTGCCTGGCCAGGAGCAGCGCCTCCTCGCGGCCGATGCCTCGGCCCGAGCCCGTGACGATCGCGACCTTGCCGTCGAGCAACATCGGGGAGCCTCCTTTGGGGGATGTCAGGGGTCACGGGGAACCTGCCCCAGCGCTCGCGGCCTTGTCAAGGTGAGCGTGGACGCGCCTCGGGGGCTACGCTATGGGCCCGGCCCGTGCGGCTCGCGCTACGCCTCGTGAACGTGCTGGTCGCGTTCGTGACGCTGGCGAGCGCGCTCGCCGTCCTCGTCTCGGACCTGCGCGTGCCCGGCTACCGCGAGCACTACCGCGACGCGCTCTGGTTCGTCGCGCTCTACGCGGCCGTGCAGGGCGTGATGCTGGCCGCCTTCGCGCGCGACGGGCGGCTCGTGCCGTGGCTCGCGCTCTCGAAGACCGCCGCCGCCTACTTCTTCCTCGCCGGCTTCACGCACCTCTGGCCCTACTGGCGCGTGTGGACGCCGGCCCGCTACGTCTACCAGCTCTTCGAGTGGGGCGAGGACCGGCAGGTCGGGCTGATGGCGCTCGTCTTCCTCGGCCGCGGCGCCTTCAACACGCTGAACGCCATGTACTTCACGACGCCGTGGTGGCGAGCCCTGCGCGCGCGCCGGCCGCTCCTCGGCCGCGCCGTCACCGCCGCGCCCATGGCCGCCACCGTCTTCTTCCTGTGGACCTTCTTCGCGCTCCAGCGCGAGGAGACGCGGACGTTCTCTGCCGAGGCGCAGGACATCGCCCGGCTGGTCTACCAGAGCCTCGACTGCGACGCGGTCCGCGCGCATGCGGGCACGACGACCAGCGACGTCCGGCAGCGGGGCGAGCGGCTGTACCAGGTGGAGATTGCCTATGGCTGCACCCGCACGCGTGTCCGCGTGCGCGCGGAGGACGGGCGCATCGGGACGGTGGCCGGGCCGCAGCTCCAGTGCTGCCGGGAGGGGTCGTGAACTCGGGCCCCGGGCGTGGTAGGTGGTGATACACATGAAACGGACGAATCTTGTGCTTCGTGAGGAATTGCTGGAGGAAGCTACGCGGCTCAGCGGGGAGAAGACTTACTCTCGCACCGTGGAGCGAGCGCTCGAGGAGCTAGTGCGGCGCATCAAGGCCAGGCGGATTCTGGAGCTGCGCGGATCGGGTCTCTGGGAAGGCGACCTCCCCGCGATGCGCCGTGACCGTCGGGGGGCCCGCCGGAGCCGCGGGTGACGCTGGTCGACACGTCCGTATGGGTCGAGGTGTTTCGAGCGCGCGGCCCGCTCGACCTGCTGTCTCTCGTCCCCTTCGACGACGTCGTGACCTGCCTGCCAGTGATTCAGGAGGTCCTGCAGGGCTTCGGGGAAGAGCGGGCTTACCGCCTGGCGCGCGAGGCGATGCTCGCGCTGCCGGTCGTCGAGTCGCCTCTGCGCGTGGACTTGGTCGAGGAGGCCGTCGGCCTCCATCGCACCGCGCGCAAGCGCGGCCTGACGGTGCGCTCATCCGTCGACTGCTTGATCGCCGCCTGTGCTCTGCGTCACGACCTGGAGGTCCTGCACCGCGACCGTGACTTCCCGGCGCTCGCGCGCGTCTCCCAGCTCCGCGAGCGGAGCGTGTGACCGATCACGCCGTCACCGCCGCCCCCTGGGTCGCGCGCTCCCGGCCCTCGATGATGAAACCACCCCACAGGAAAGCGGGCCGGAAGCGCGCGACGACTGCGGGCAGCAGCACGAGGGCGCTGCCCGACGAGACGAGCATGGCGAGGGCGACCAGCGAGCCGAGCTGGACGTGGAGGCCGAAGCCCGAGAGGCAGAGGGTCGCGTAGCCGAAGGCGATCGCCGAGGAGACGAAGAGGACGGCCTTCCCCGACGTCATGAGGGCGCGGCCGAGCGCGTCCTCGAGCCTGCCGCCGTGCGCCAGCTCCTCGCGCACGCGGAAGAGGAAGTAGATGGCGTAGTCGGCGCCGATGCCGACCGCCATCGCCGAGATGGCCGAGGTGATCGTGTCGAGCGGGATGCCGAGCAGCCCCATGACCCCGAAGTTGACCGCCACCGTGAGCCCGAGCGGCATCGCCACCAGGAGACCGCCCACCACCGAGCGCAGCAGGAGGCTCGCGATCGCGAGCGTGATGACGGCGATCTGCACGATGTTGCGCAGCTTGCCGTGCACCATGACCTCGGTGGCCGCGGCGGTCGAGGCGAGCGTGCCGCTGTAGCGCACGCGGTAGCCGGGCGGGAAGGTGCGCGCGACCTGCTCCTGCGCCAGCGCGATCAGCCGCTCGCCGTAGCGCGTGCTGTCCTCGTGCACGAGGAGACGGACCTTGGCTATCCGGTGCGTCGAGTCGAGCAGCGTGTCGAAGTCGTCGGCGCCGCCCGAGAGCGTGTAGAGGAAGAGGTACTGCGCGGTGAGCGCCCGCGTCGCGGGCAGCTCGCCCGCGTCGGACCGGTCGGCGTTCATGGCGAGGTGCATCTTGCGCACGAAGTCGACGTAGGAGACCGCCTTGCCGACGCCCGGCTCGGCCTCCAGGTTCCGCTCGAGGCGGTAGATGGCCCGCATGACCCCGGGCTCCTCGAGCGACCCCTCCCGGGTCCCCTCGACCAGGGCGATGAGCGTGTTCGTCCCCGCGAAATGGGCGTTGATGGAGGCGTCGTCCTGCCGCACCGGCTCGCGCGCCGAGAACTCGCGCTTGGTGCTCATGTCGATCTGGATGCGGGAAGCGAAGACGGCGCACGCGGCGATCAGCAGCGCCGCGCCCGCGAACACCCGCCGCTTTCCGCGTCCGCTGGCCGCGCGCGCCGAGGCCCGGAGGAAGGCGTCGAGCCAGGGATGCGCCGCCGCCTCGCGCTCCCGCTCGCGCCGGCGAGGGGTGGGCAGCATCGCCCGCACCGCCGGGATGATGGTGAGCTCGATCACCAGCGCGGAGAGGATGCCGAAGCCGGTGAAGAGCCCGAAGGTGCGGATGGTGGCGGTGCGGAAGGTGACCAGCGAGCAGAACGAGAGCGCCGCGATCGTCCCCGCGGCGATCATGACCGGGCCCACGCGCGCCAGCGATTCGGCGATCGCCGCCTCGACGTCGTGCGTGCGGTCGAACTCCTCGTAGAAGCGCTTGAGCACCTGCACCGCGTGCCCGGCGGCGACGGCGAGGATCAGGATCGGCGTGGTGGTGTTGAAGGGATCGAGCGGGACGCCGAGGAGCCCCATGAGGCCGACCGCCCAGAGCACGGAGAGGAGCGCCGTCAAGAGCGGCAGGAAGAGCGCCTGCAGGGTGCGGAACGCCTCGTAGTGCACGAGGCCGATCACCAGGAGGGCGAGCGGGAAGTAGAGGATCATCCGCCCCGCGTAGGCGGAGAGCTGCGAGAGGAAGATGACCGGGCCGGAGAGGCGGTAGTCGAAGGTGCCGTCGTCGCACGCTTTCAGCGCTCCGAGCACGGCCATGTGGAGGTGGCGGTAGCCGGGCGTCTCGGGGGTCAGCTCGAAGCTCGCCTGCACCGCCGCCGCCGAGCCGTCCGCCGCGACCAGCGTGCCGACGTAGGCGTCGGTCGCGAAGGCGCGGCGGCGGACCTCGGCGGCGCCCGCCTCGTCCATCGGCGGCGTCTCCATCACCCGTTCCACTTCCATGCCGTCCTCGGTGCCCCGGATGTCCTTCACCTGCGGTGCGGCGAGGCTCTGCACGAGCGCCGGGTTGGCGCCCGGCAGCCGGCGGACGGCGTCAGTCACCTCCGCGAGCTTCTTCAAGAACGCCGGCGTGAACACGTTCCCGTCGTGCGGGAAGAGCCCGATCACGACCAGGTTCTTGTCACCGAAGATGCGGTGCACGTCGTTGAGCGCCTGGATGAAGGGATGGTCCTGCGGCAGCTGGCGGTCGGGGTCGATCTCGACGTGCAGGCGCGTGGTGGCGCGGGCGAGGAGAAGCGTGAGGAGAAGGATCGCAGCCACGACCGTCCGTCGATGGCGCACGACCCAGCGGGTGTAGTTCGTGAGCAGGCGCGGTGTCATCTCGTAGTTCTCCCTCGTGCTCTCATGCCGCGGCGCGGTCGAAGTACGCCTGCAGCGCAGGCATGGCTATGCCGTCCCCTGGAAACGCTCACCCCGAGGGATCTCGGCGAAACCGACACCAAGGGGCGGGACGCGGCCCGGAACGGAAACCTCGGGATGATCGGTCTCGAAGACAAACTCCCAAAAGCGATGCGCGCGATGCTGCTGCATGTCACCGCGTACGTCGCACGTGAGGAGCTCGTGCTCTGCGTTGGCGAGCTTCGTGTAGCAGGCCGTCAGACCGGTAGGGGCGAAGCCGAGCCGCTGGTAGGCGAAGCTGCGCTCGGGCTTGGAGCAGATCACCACGTGGCTGGCGCGGAGCTGCCGCGTGAACTGACAGACCAGCTTGTACAGGCCAAGGGCGACGGCCGGGAAAAATCGGCTGCTGGGCCGGGGCTCGGGCGGGATCGCGAAGCGCGTGACCTCCACGACGCCCGTAGCCCTCAAGAGGGCGGGGAGCCGGAAGTATTCCTCTGCTTCCAGGTGGCCAGCCGAGCGTGGCGTGACGCGCATCGACCCAACCGCTCGACCCGAGCGGACGTGCTCCGCGAGGAGAACCCAGGAGCGCTTGTCGTACTCGTCGGGGACAGGGACGTCGTAGCCGCACACGCCACGGTACACCTGCCTGCGCACGTCGATTGCGCGGACCACGTCCGCGGGCTCCTCACACACGCTGAATCGGTGACCATGAAGGAGCTCCCGGAAGATCGAGGACTGATTTCGGTCCGTTTCTCTCGGGACGATCTGCCGGATGTTCTCCATGGAAGCTGTCCTGGCAGGCTCCACAGCAAGCCCCATGCCCGACCGTGCGGCGCCCCCGCGGCCCGCAAACGCAGGGAAATGTCACAGCGACGTGTGTGAACTGTGGTTCATGGCGCGTGAACGCTGGGCCCCGCGGGTTCACGGGCGGGCCTGGAGTCGGGCAGCGAGGCCAGGGTGCTACGGCCGCGATCCCGGCGCGCGGAATCTCAGTCGAGCGCCGCCCGATCGAAGTAGTCTTGCAGCGCGCCGTAGTAGACGGACGTCAGCTGCCTGAACGCCTCCTCCAGGCGCTCTCGCGTCGCGCCGACCGCACGCCGAGAGAAGCGTCCCTCGAACCACTCGAGCCGCTCGCGCAGGTAGCCGACGTGCCGCTGGTCGTCGCTCAGGATGGCCCCGATCAGGGCTCGGGTCTCCGGATCGTGGTCCAGCACGTCATGGTTTGCGCGAAGCTTCACCGCTGCATCCCTCTCCAGGATCAGGATCGCCAGCGTCAGCTCCATCAGCTCGGCCTGGCTCACCCAGCCACGCTCGGCATAGACCTGCTTGACGTCCCGGGCACGGCATCTGGCGAGAAGGCCTTCCGCCCGATCCAGCTGGGGGGAGAGCCGGAAGGGAAGGAACTGGAGCTCGCTCATGCGGCGCGCGAGCCCATAGGCGTGCCGTGCCTCGTCACATCCGTGGCGTGTCAGCAACACTCTCACGTGGGCATCCGAGACGAGCAGGCTGAGGGCGCTCAAGTCCGCAGCCGCGCGAACCTTGGATGCCCAGACGAGATTGAGGAGCGCGCCGGTGCCGCCGGGACGAGCGTGGAGCGCACGGAGGAACTCGAGCAACTGAGGCTGATCCTCGGGGCCAGCCGCTCCGATACGCGCGACATGTGGGCTCATGTCCGGGGTGGCGGCGCCCGCCGGGCCATTGGGGTGCCGGCGCGATCCATGCTCAGTGCCAGTAGCCCGCTGCAGCCGGCGTGACCGCCAGCCGGGACTCTCTCGTCGCAGTCCCCAGCGTGGGAGCACGCCGCGGCACCATCACCTCTGGACATGGTGGGCCGACGAGCAGCTCCTCGAACGGGTGCTCGGCGTACGTCTTCACGATCTGTCGGAAGTCGAGCACGAGCATCTCGTGCGCGGCGTTGTTGAGCTTGGCGTACCGGGCGAGCAAACCCGTCCGCGCGAAGCGCAGCCACTCGTACGTCCACACCCGCTCGGGCTTGGAGCAGATCACGAGGTCGTCGATTCGCAGGCGCAAAAAGGCGATCCCGAGCTTGAACAGACCGACCGAGACGGTGGGCAGGAATGTCTTCCCCTTGCGGTATTCGGGAAGGATCGCGAAGCGCGAGATCTCGACGGTCCGGGGCGAACGCAGGGCGGGCGGGAGGCTGAAATACTCCTCGGCCTCGAGCGCACCGGCGAAGCGGGGCGTGATCCGCATCGAGCCGACCGCCGTGCCGGCCGCGACATCCTCGGCCAGCAGGAACCAGGACCGCCGGTCGTACTCGTCCGGCACCGGGATGTCGTAGCCGACGCCCTCGACGTACACCCGGCGCCGAACCTCGAGGGCCCGGGCCGCCGCGTCCGGCCCTTCGCAGACCGAGAAGCGGTAGCCCTTGAGAAGGTGCGCGAGGCTCCCGTCCTCGTGCTCCGATTCCGACCGAGAAGCCCGCTCTGCGGTGGCCTGCATTTGGAATCCCTCCTGCCGTTCCCGCAAGCAAGCGCCGTGCCTCCTGGCATGGCGTGACGCGCGAGGCGGGACGAGGTCCTCTCCATCCGCGCCCGGTCTTCCGGTTCCTATGGTTCCTACCGGCATGTCCTGGCGTTCACGGCTTGTGAGTCCGCGGGGGCGCCGGGAAAATGAGTGCGATCGTGGGCTATCACTGGCTGATCCCTCTCCTCGCCGCCGGGGCGAACGTGACCATCTGCATCCTCGTGCTGCGCCTCGGCATGCGCGAGCGGCTCCACCGCGGGTTCGCCGCGCTGACCCTGACGAGCACGTCCTGGAATCTCGGCATCTTTTCCCTCTGCTTCTTCAGGGACCCCGTCGCCGCGGAGTGGTGGAGCCGCGTGTTCCGGACCGCGATCTGTCTGGCTCCGGCAGTCGTCTATCATTTTGGTCTGATCCTGAGTGAGTCCGAGAGTCGCCGGGCGCGGGCGCTCCTCGTCTTCGGCTACGCCGCGGGCAGCGCACTCGCGCTCCTGAACCTGCAGGGCGCGCTGGTCGAGGGACTGGCGCCGCACACGTGGGGCTGGTACCTGCGAACCACCCCCCTCTACAACGCGCTCACCGCGTTGCTCGTTCTCTTCTGCGTTCTCTGGGCGGAGCGGGTGTGGAGCGCGTACCGTTTCGCTTCCTCCGCACGCCAGCGTGTCCAGGCCAAGTTCTGGCTACTGGGCGCGGTGATCCAGATCCCGTTCGCGCTGACCAACCTTCTCCCGCTCTACGGCTTCAACACGTATCCCCTGGGCAGCGTCGGCAGCGTCGCCTTCGCCGGCCTCGTGGCGTACGCCATGGTCCGCCACCGGCTGATGGACGTGGACTTCGTCGTCCGCAAGGGCGCCAGCTTCCTGCTCGCGTCGGCCGTCGTGCTCGTGCCGGGGGCGCTCGCGCTCGAGCTGCTGACGGAGGAGCTCAGTCCCGAAGCAGCCCCCATCCTGGTGTGCGCGGCGGTCGCGCTGGCCCTCGTTTCGATCATGCTGGTCCCGACGCTCCAGCAGGCGCTCGAGACCCGTGTCCACCGTGCCCTGTTCCCCGCGCGCTACGACTCGCGGCTCCGTCTGCGCCAGCTCAGCGCGGCGCTGGTGCACATCCTCGACCAGGGCGAGCTGGTCCGGCGGCTGGGCGAGACGCTCACGGAAGTGCTGGACGTGGAGAGCTGCCACGTCTTCGTGCGCGACGATGAGCGCAGTCACCTCCGTCTCCTCTACGCGACCCCCGACTGGACCCCATCGCTGCCCGAGGGCGCCGCGCGAGCCCTCGAGGTCGTGCATGAACCCATGCTGGTGTCGGAAGTCGAGGCGCTCAGCGCATCCGCCGCCGCCCTCCTCCGCACGCACGCCTGGGAGGTCGCCATCCCCCTCCGTATCAACGACCGGTTGACCGGCCTCGTCGCCCTCGGCCGCGACAAGGACTACCGCATCTTCTCCGCCGAGGACCTCCAGCTCCTCGCCACGGTCGCGGCCGGCGCCAGCGTCGCACTCGAGAACGCCTCGCTCTCGCGCCAGCTGCGCCGCTCGGAGGTGGTGCTCGAGCGCGCCAACCGGCTGTCCTCGCTCGGCATGCTGGCGGCCGGCATCGCGCACGAGATCCGCAACCCGCTGGTCGCCGTGAAGACCTTCCTCGACCTGCTGCCGCAACGCCTCGAGGACCACGAGTTCCTGAGCCACTTCCGCGAGCTCAGCCTGGGTGAGCTGCGCCGGGTGACCGACCTGATCGCCGACCTGCTGGCGCTCGGGAAGTCCAAGACGGCGGAGCGGCGCGCGGTCGAGCTCGGGCCGACCCTCGAGCCGGTCGTGCGCCTGATGGAGTCGACGGCGCGCAAGCGGCACATCGAGGTCGCGGCAGCCTTCGACCCGCGCGTGCCTCCGGCGTGGGCCGACCCCGATCAGCTGAAGCAGATCATCGTGAACCTGCTCCTGAACGCGATCGAGACCAGCTCGGCGGGCGGGCACGTGAAGCTCGAGGTGCGGCCCGCGCCACCCGGCTCGGTCGTGCTCGAGGTGCGCGACGACGGGCCGGGCATCCCCGCCAACCAGCTCGAGAGCATCTTCCACCCCTTCTTCACCACCAAGGAGACGGGTACCGGCCTCGGCCTCGCCCTCGTCCACCAGATGGTGGTGGAGCACGGGGGCGAGATCACCGTCGAGAGCACGGTCGGCCGCGGCAGCGCGTTCCGGGTGGTGCTCCCCACCGCCCCCCTCGCCCTGGCGCGGACCGGCACCTGACGCGGCTCACATCCCGAGCCGCTTCATCTTCTTGAGCAGCCCCCGATAGGTGATCCCCAGCTCCTCGGCGGCGCGCGCTTTGACCCCGCCCGCGCGCGCCAGCGCGGCCTCGATCTCCTCGCGCTCGAAGGTGTCGGTGCGGTGCTGGAGGACGCTCGGCGCGGCCCCGTCGCCGGGCGTCTCCTGGAGCCGCTCGGAGAGGAGATCGTCGGTGATCGGCGCCCCCGGCGCGGCGAGCAGCACGGCCCGCTCGAGCTCGTTGGCGAGCTCGCGCACGTTGCCCGGGAACGGGTAGCGGGCGAGGAGCGCGAGCGTCTCCTCGCTCGGCTCGACGATCGGCTTCTTCACCTGGCGCGCGAGGCGGCCGAGCAAGTGGCGCGTGAGCGCCGGGATGTCCTCGCGCCGGTCGCGGAGCGGCGGGAGGCGGATCGGGAAGACGCGCAGGCGATAGTAGAGGTCCTCGCGGAAGCGGCCGGTCTTCACTTCGTCCTCGAGGTCGCGGTTGGTCGCCACGATGACGCGCGTATCGACCGTGCGGGCGCGGTTCTCGCCCACGGGGCGGACCTCCCCCTCCTGCAGCACGCGCAGGAGCTTCGCCTGGAGCGCCGGGCTGGTCTCCGAGATCTCGTCGAGAAAGAGCGTGCCGCCGCTCGCCACCTCGAAGAGACCCTTGCGGTCCTCGCTGGCGCCCGTGAAGGCGCCGCGGCGGTGGCCGAAGAGCTCGCTCTCGAGCAGCCCCTCGGAGAGGGCGGCACAGTTGACGGCGACGAAGAGGTGGTCGCGGCGCGGTCCGGCGGCGTGGATGGCGCGCGCCACCAGCTCCTTGCCGGTGCCGGTCTCGCCCTCGATGAGGACCGTGGTGCGCGAGCTGGCGACCCGAGCGATCAGCTCGAGCACGCTCCGCATCGCCGCGCTCTCGCCCACGATCTCGTTCGGCCGCTCGATCTCGCGCAGATAGGCGTTCTCGGCCGCCAGCCGTTCGTTCGCGCGCCGGAGCTCCTCCACCAGCCGCCCGTTCTCGCGCACCAGGTGGAAAGCCTCGACCGCGCGGCGGAGCGTCAGGCGCAGCTCCTCGCTCTCCCACGGCTTGGTCACGTAGCGGTAGATGCGGCTCTTGTTGATCGCCTGGATGATGGCGTCGATGTCGGTGTAGCCGGTCAGGATGATGCGTACGGCGTCGGGGCGGAGCGCCATCGAGCGCTCGAGGAACTCGGTCCCGCTCATCGCCGGCATGCGCTGGTCGGCGACGATCACGGCCGGCTCGTGCGTCTCGAGGAGCGACAGCCCCCGCGCGCCGCTCTCGGCGGTCAGCACCGTGAAGTCGTCGCCGTAGTTGAAGGTGAACGCGCGCAGGATGTCCGGCTCGTCGTCGACCAGCAGGACCGGGAACTGCCGGTAATCCAGCTCCACCGGCTCCCCTATCGGGCGTCGCTCGCCGCCCTGTCAAGCGACGCGGCGGGCTGCGTGACGGGCAGGACGATGCGGAAGGTCGCCCCCCGGCCGGGGGTGCTCTCGACCTCGATCCGCCCGCCGTGCTCCGCGAGCACGCCGTGGCTGATGGCGAGCCCGAGCCCCGTCCCGCCGCCCACGTCCTTGGTGGTGAAGAACGGGTCGAAGATGCGGCCCACCACCTCGGGCGCCATGCCAACGCCGTCGTCGCGGATGGTGACGCGCACCCGGTCGCCCTCGGCGCGCGTCGTGAGCCACAGGTTCCCGCGCTCGGGGATCGCGTCGCACGCGTTGGCGAGCAGGTTCATGAACACCTGGTTCATCTGCCCGGGGTCGCATTCGACCGGCGGCAGCGTGCCGTAGTCGCGGTGGATCTCGATCCGGCCGCGCCAGCGCGGCTCGAGCAGGCGGAGGCTCACTTCGAGCCCGTCGTGCAAATCGACCGGCTTGCGCGCCGCCTCGCCCAGGCGCGAGAAGCTGCGCAGGTCCTTCACGATGGCCGCCGTGCGCTCCGCGCCACGCGCCATCACGGCGACGATCTCGCGCGCGTCGGCGAGGAGCTCGGCGACCTCGGGGGGCGCGTCGGCCGCCGCCGTCTCCAGCCGGCGGCGGAGCGGCGCCACGCTGCTGGAAATGAATGCAACCGGATTATTGATCTCGTGCGCCACGCCCGCCACCAGGCGGCCGAGCGCGGCCATCTTCTCCGACTGCACGAGCTGGACCTCGGCGTTCTTGAGCTCGGCGTAGGCTTGCGCCAGCTCCCGGTTGGCGCCCTCGAGCTGCGCAGTCCGCTCACGCACCCGCTCCTCGAGGCGTGCGTTGAGCGCCACCAGCGCCTCGTACGAGCGCGCGTTCTCGAGCGCGATCGCGGCCTCGTGCGCGAGGGCGCGCAGGAACTCGACGTCGCCCGCCGTGTAGGGGAGCCCCGAGCGCTTGCGCCCGGCGCTCAGCACCCCCACCAGCTCCCCGCGCAGCTCGAGCGGCACGGCGAGCGCGGCGCGGAGGGCGGCGAGGTCGCCCTCGGCGGCGGAGTCGACGGCGGACAGGACCTCCCCCCTCGCCAGCCGCGGGAGGAGGGCGCTCGGGACGCCGGCCACGTCGCCCGCCGCACCCGGCGCGCCCAGGTGGAGCTGCGCCCCGGTGTTGGGAATCGCCTCGTCGACGGCGTCGCACACCAGGGCCACGATCCGCTCCCGCTTGAGCGTCGCCGCCAGCTCGGCGCCGACCGCGGCCAGGACCTGCGCGCCGTCGTAGCGGGTGCGGAAGAAGACGCGGTCGATGAAGGCTTGGAGCCGCGTGCGGAGCGGGTTGAAGAGGACGAGGACGGCGAGCGTGAAGAAGACGGGGAAGGCGCGCGAGTCGGTCACCTCCCGGGCCTGGAGGACGGTGAAGAGCACGGCGGCGGCGAGGTACGCCCCGCCGACCACGCCGGTCAGGAGGAGGTAGTAGGCGCCGCGCCGCACCGCGACGCTGCCGGCGCGGGGGGCCGGCGCGCCCGCGGCGAGGCGTGCAGTGGTGGCAGCGGTCTCCGCCATGGCCGGCACTGGAGCGGCCGAACTCTAGCGCAGCGGCCCCGCCCGACGCCAATACTCCTGGCGCAAGGTGCTGGATCACGCGCTGGGTGCAGGCGTCGGCCGCTCGGGACTGACCCGGCTCGCGCCTAGGGCGAAGACCGCGAGCGCGGCCGCGGCCGCCCCCGCCGCGACCAGGAACATGGCGCGATGGCCGAAGGCGTGCGCCACCGGGCCGAGCGCCATCGAGCCGGCCGTCGTGCCCAGGTTGAAGGCGCCGTTGTAGAGCGTCTGGGTGCGACCGAGCTGCCCGGGCTCCGCCAGGTCGATGGTGAAGGCGTTGAGCGTCGGGTAGACGAAGCCCTGCGCGGTGCCGAAGAGGAGCCCCGCCGTGGCGAGCGCCAGCGCGGAGCGGACCGTGGCGAGCAGCGCGATCGAGAGGGCGAGGAGCCCGAGGGCGGGCAGGACGACCGTCCGCCGTCCGAGCGAGTCGCCGAGCCCTCCCGCGCTGACACGCGTCAGGACCGCGGCCGCCGTGTAGGAGAGGAAGAAGGTCGCGACCGGTCCGAGCGCCGCGTCCTGCACGAAGGTCGGCACGTAGGTGATGACGGCGCCGAACGCCACCCCGCAGCAGGCGACGGTCGCGATCGCCGTGGAGAGCTCCGCCGTGGCCCGCAGCGGACCCGCGGCGTGGGTGCGCGCGGGCGCGTCGTCGGGCAGCGGCCAGGCGACCGCCAGGCCGACCGCCGAGAACACCGCCGCCGCGACGAAGAGCGCGGGGAAGCCGCCCAGCCGGACGAGCTGCTCGCCGAGCGTCGGCGCGAGCGCGTGGGTGGCGAGCGTCGAGACGCCGAAGAGACCGAGGGCCGCCGCCCGCCGCCCCTCGGGCGCGAACTCCGCCGCCAGCGTCGAGGCCGCGTTGAAGCCGGCCGCGAAGGCGAGCCCCTGCACCGCGCGCAGCACGAAGATCCCCGACCCGATGCGCTCGACGAGGAGGAAGGCGCCCGCCGCGGCCGACATGGTCGCGAGCCCGGCGAGCAGGAAGATGCGCCGCCCGAAGCGGTCGAGGAGCGCGCCCACGGCGAGCACGCTCACCAGGCCGGCGAGGCCGCTCGTCCCCATCACGAGGCCGATCGTGCGCTCCGTGCCCCCGAGCGCACGCACGTGCAGCGGCAAGAGGAAGAACGACGCGAAGGTCAGGAAGAAGCAGAAGTTCGCCCCGGTCACGCGCGCGAAGCAGGCCGTGCGGGTGGAGGGCGACATGGGCCGATCGGCACGCCGCGGCTTGCCGCGACGAGCCGCGCATTATACAGACCGCGCATGGCGACGGAACGACGGCGCGAGCTCCGCCGGCGCCGCAAGCGACGCCGCGAGCGCCTGAAGCAACGCCGCCGCGAGCAGGCCAAGGAGCGCCGCCGCCAGCCACGCGCGAAGACGTAGCAGCGTGACCCGAGACGGTGATCCGCGGGAGCGGGGGCACCGTCTCCGCTTCGATTCGGCGCCGCCGACCAATGGGCCCGGTCGGCCGTCTCGTTCGGACGCCTCATAGGCGCTGCGACGGCGCCCCCGCTCCCGCGATGCGCATCGCGCCGGATCCCCCTCGCGGCGGCCCCGCCGCGCCGCCGCGCGCTGAAGGCGGTGCCTACGCCGCGGAGCGGTGCCTACGCCGCGGAGCGGTGCCTACGCCGCGGAGCGGTGCTCGTCGCCGATGACGCCGGGCAGGACGACGCGGAAGCGGCTGCCGCGCCCGAGCGTGCTGGTGACCTCGACCGTGCCGCCGAGCCGGGTGACGAACTGCTTCACGATGTAGAGCCCGAGGCCCACGCCGCCGTGGCGGCGCGTCGCCGAGCCGTCCACCTGCCGGAACATGTCGAAGATGATCGGCAGGTGCTCGGCGCCGATGCCGACGCCCGTGTCGCTCACCTCGATCACCATCGCTTCGTCGTGCAGCAGCATGCGCACCAGCACCTGCCCCTCGCTGGTGAACTTGAAGGCGTTGCTCACCAGGTTGCGGACCACGAGCGAGACCTTGGCGCGGTCGGTCATGATGCGCTGGGCGAGGTCCGGGGGCGTCTCCCACTCGAAGGCCACGCCGTCCGCGCGCGGCAGGCCGGAGGTGCACGAGCGCAGCGCCTGGAGGAGGTCGCCGAGCGCCACGGCGGAGATCTCGACCATGTCGCGGCCGGCCTCGAGGCGGCCCACGTGCAGCGTCGCCTCGATCAGCTCGAGCAGCTCGCGCCCGCGCGCGTCGAGGCGGTCGATCAGCTCGCGCTGGCCCAGCGTGATCGGGCCGACGGCGCCCTCGCGCAGCATCTCGGTGTAGCCGATGATCACGTTGAGCGGCGTGCGCAGCTCGTGCGACATGGTCGACACGAACTCCGACTTGAGCCGGTCGGCGGCCTCCAGGTCGGCGACCAGGCGCGCGTTCTGGAGCGCGATCGAGGCGTGATGGCCGAGTCCCTCGGCCAGGCGGCGCTGGCGGCGGCTGAAGCCGTGCCGGGCCGTGAGCCGGCCGGCGGCGAGGAAGCCCGCCACCCAGCCGCTGCGGAAGAGCGGGACGGCGATCCAGCTGCCCGAGCGCCAGCCGCGCGGCAGCCACATCGGGCGCACGGTCTCGCCATCGGCGACCAAGAGCTCGCGGCGCGAGATCGCCTCCTGGAGCCGCGGGAAGTCCTCGAGGCGGAAGCGCCCGTTGCCCATGGCCTCGAGGTCCCCCTCGGGAACGCCGTGCCCGCCGGTGATCCTGAAGGTCCCCGAGCGCTCGTCGAAGCGCGCCGCGACCGACCAGGGGAGATCGAGGACCTCGCTCGCGCCGCGCACCAGCAGCTGCCAGAGCGCCTCCTCGTCGAGGCAGGAGCTGAGCCCCTGTGCGAGGGAGAGGAGCACGCGCGAGACCTCGGCGTCCTCCTGCTGCTGCTCCATGGTGCGCACGTTGACGAGGGCGAGAGCCGCCTGGCGCGCGATGCCCTGCACCAGCTCCACCAGCTCCCCGGCGTCCTCCTCCTCGTAGCCGACGAAGAGCGCCCCCTCGAAGGAGCCGCGGCACACCATGGGCGCCGCGAAGCCGCGGGTGAAGGGCAGCGTCACGCGTCCGGAGACGAGCGCGTGGCTCGGGGCGGCGCCGAACTGGACCACCTCGCCCCCGCGCAGGCGCCCGACGATGGGCAGGTCCGCCGTGTAGCGGACCTCGCCCGCGCCGCCCGGCTCGACGGCCAGCCCGTGCGCCGCCGCGAGGCAGAGACCCTGGCGCTCCGCGTCCCAGAGGAAGATCTCCACGCGCGGCACGCGCACGAGGGCCACCGTGGTCTCGCACACGGCGCGCAGCAGCGCCTCGACCGTGTGCATCGCGCTCACGTGCTGCGCCACCTCGAGGAGGACGCGCACGCGCGCCGCCTCGCGTTCGTTGCGGGCGAGCAGGTCGGCGCGCGCAGCGGCCAGCGCCCGGCTCCGCTCCTCCTGCACCCCGAGGAGGCCGCTCAGGTAGTGGCTGAGATAGGCGCAGAGCGCATCGACCGTGGTGACGGCCATGATCACCAGGACGACGAAGCCCCACTCGCCGTAGGCCTCCGGGCGATAGAAGCCACCGGATCCGAAGTGCGCGACGATCCCGCCGAGCTCGCTGACGCCGAGGAGCGCGAGCTCCAGGGTGGCGAGCGCAACGTGGACGAAGGCCAGGGGCAACGGCAGCACGGCGCCGTAGGCGAAGAAGGCCGGCGCGAAGAAGAGGACACCGAGGCTGGTGAGGCCACCCCCGAAGTGGAGGAGGAGCACCAGCGAGACGGTGTCGAGCGCGACCTGCGCGTTGACCAGGGCGGTGACCCGTGCGGGGCGCTCGAAGCGCAGGAGGCGGCCGCCGACCTCGTTGTAGATGCAGACGGCGAGCGCGACCACCAGCACCGGCATGAGCGCCAGCTCGTCGGGGAGCACGAGCTTCTCGAGGATGGCGACCGACAGCCCGGCCAGGACCGTGATCCGGCGCAGGGCGACCATCCACAGGACGAGGTCATGGCGCAGGCGCGGGGCGCTCGGCGGCATGTCGTCGATAGCAAGCGTTGCGCCAGCGCTGCGAGCGGGTGGAGCGTCCGGATCTCCTTGAAAACACGAGCCTTGCATCCCGGAGGACGCCATGGCACTCGCCACGCGGCGGCACCGGCAGTGTCACAGGTGGCACGCGGGCTGGCTAGGGCGTCCCAGCCGCCAGCCAGCCGGTCAGGCGGCCGAGCTCCTCGCGCCCGCGCTCCCAGAGGAGGGTGCGGGCCTGGCGGGGACGCCAGAGACCGCTCGACTCGCCGACCAGCCCCGGTGCCGGATCGCGCACCACGGTTGCGCGCAGGAACGGGAACCGGTCGATCAGCGCGGCCACCTCCGAGTCCCCGAAGAAGGACGCCGTCTCGGGGGCGGGCAGGTGGCGCGGGCGGCGCTCGCGCTCGCGCTGGGTCTCCTCGCTCGCCCACGCGACCGCCGCCCCCTCGTAGTACGAGAGCACGGTGCGGAGCCCGCTCAGCACCGCCACCGGCGCCGCCTCGCGCGCGGCGAGGGTCTCGACCTGGCGGCTCAGCTCGAGGACGTCCTTCTGGTAGGTGGCGAGGCTCGGGCGCGGCCGGCCCTCGCCGGCGAGCGTGGAGAGCCCCTGCGTCACCTCGTCGACGCTCACGTGCGTCTCGGGAGGGAGCGGCGAGGGCGGCCGGGTGGCGACCAGTGCGCGCACGCTCGGCGCCTCCGCCGGCGGCGGCGGGGCCACGGCGGCGACGGCGCGCTCCCAGGTGCCCGCCCCGAGCGCCAGCGGGACGTCGGCGTCGGCGCGGCGCACGAGGAGGAGCACGGCCTTGCGCTCGCGCCGCGCCTCGCGCACGACGCGCGCGTACTCGCCGCAGCTCCCCGCGAGCGTGCCGTTCGCCTGCACCACGGCGTCGCCGACCCGGAAGCCGCCCGCCGCCGCGGCCGAGTCGTCGTCCACCGCCGCGACCGCGAGCCCGCCCGAGGCCGCCACTGCCAGCGCGAGGCCCGTCTGGCCCCGGTCCTCCTCGCAGGGGCCCGCCGCGCTGGCGCTCCCCGCCGCGGCGAGCGCCAGCGCGAGGCTCACGAGACGAGCGTGCGCCATGCTGCCTCCACCGCCGCCCTCAGGGCCGCGGGCGAGCCGTCGTTCTCGATCACCAGGTCGGCGTGCCGCCGCCGCTCGGCGTCCGACATCTGCGCGTCGAGCCGTCGCTCGACCTCCTCGCGCGTGAGGTCACGCGCCGCCAGGATGCGCGCGACGGCGTGCTCGCGCCGGGTGGAGACCGCCCATACCCGATCGACGAGCGGCCGCCAGCCGGCTTCGAGCAGGACTGCCGCCTCGACCACGAGCGGCCCGTCGAACCCCTCGGCGCGCGCAGCCGCGATGCGCCGGCCGACCTCGGCAGCGATGAGCGGGTGCACCAGCGCGTTGAGGCGCGCGCGCGCCGCCGGGTCCGCGAACACGAGCGCGCCGAGCGCACGGCGATCGATCGCGCAATCGGCCCCGACCACGCCCGGCCCGAAGGCCTCGACCACGCGCGCGAAGCCCTCGCTCCCCGG
>Ga0209808_1000291_pt1 | contig 25198 bp, 19 predicted proteins | sample GraSoiAngelo_157_FD_186171 | JGI IMG/M metagenome (GOLD analysis project Ga0209808, IMG submission 186171) | Grasslands soil microbial communities from the Angelo Coastal Reserve, California, USA - 14_1009_16_20cm (SPAdes) (version 2) | ecosystem: Environmental > Terrestrial > Soil > Grasslands ... | reverse complement strand
TCCTGAACGCATCTTCGAAATCGCGTGTCAGCAATGTGCGCACTCTTTGTGCTTTCAGGTAGTAAGCGTCGTAATATCCGGCGCTCAGAGCGTATGTACCGAGCATGATGCGCCGTTTCACTTCTGCGCCGAAGCCGAGGTCGCGAGTGCAGCGGTACATCTGCGAAAGAGTGTGCGCTTCCGGAGCGCGAAAGCCGTAGCGCACGCCATCGAACCGCGCCAGGTTAGAGGAAGCCTCAGCTGTGGCGACAATGTAGTACGTCGGGATCGCATATTTCGTATGTGGCAGCGAGACCTCGACAACCTCGCAGCCAAGCTCGGCGAGCTTCTGAATGGCAGCTTCGACAGCCTTTCGGACTTGCGTGTCGAGGCCTTCGCCAAAATATTCTTTCGCAACTCCGATCTTTAGGCCGCTCACCGGCTTCTCTAATTCGGCCACGTAATCCGGAACCGGCACATCCGCGGACGTCGAATCCATAGGATCGCGGCCCGCAATCACTCCCAGGACGGTTGCCGCATCGCGAACCGTTTTTGCAAGTGGCCCGATGTGATCGAGCGACGAGGCGAAGGCGATCAAGCCGTAACGGGACACACGACCATACGTCGGCATCAACCCGACTACGCCGCAGAACGATGCCGGCTGGCGGATGGAACCACCGGTGTCAGATCCCAGCGCTGCCACAGTCATGTCGGCCGCTACTGCCGCGGCTGCGCCTCCGGATGAACCACCTGGAACGCGGCTCAAATCGCGCGGATTGTGCACCGGCTTCCAGGCCGAATTTTCATTTGATGAGCCCATGGCGAACTCATCACAGTTCAGTTTTCCCAGGACAATCGCGCCCGCGGCTTCCAGCCTCGATACCGCCGTACAGTCATACGGCGGGATGTAGTTGCCCAAAATTTTCGATCCCGCGGTGGTACGCACCCCCTTGGTCACCATTACGTCTTTGATGGCAACCGGAACCCCGCCCAGCGGCGGCAGCCGCTCTCCTTTCTCCGCCAATTTGTCGATCTCCGCTGCTTTGGCGAACGCCCGCTCTTTGCTGAGAGTCAGATACGCGCCGATCTTGGGATCGTCGGTCTGGATCTTTGTGTAGAAAGACTCGGCCAGAGAGACGGCGCTGGCCTTCCGCTGTTGCACGGTTGAGCGTGCGTCATCGATCGTCAGCGACCTAAGCTCCATATACTGAGAACCGGGAACAACTGGGACAAGATCGTTTATAGCAGCTGGTGGGACGATTATCTTTCGATTACTTTCGGAACTTCGAAAAATGTTCGATCGGTATCCGGCGCGTTTGCCAGCGCAACCTCATGCGGCAAGGACTTGCGCAATCCCTCGTGCAAATCGTCCCGGCTGGCGTAAGCGAAACGCTCGCTTCCCTGCCGTGACTCATCCACGCCGAAACGATCGGAAACCTGCGCCATGGGAGGGACCGCTGTCGTGTCCAATTCGTTCAGAGAATCGATGTGTTCGAGAATCGAGTTCAGATCGCGGACCATCCGCTCGCGCTCTGACTGTGTAAGCTCCAGATTGGCGAGATCGGCAACGTAGGCAACATCTTTTTCTGTGACTTTCATTTCTGCAAGGGGAGAGTTTGCCTGAAGGCGCGGGCGCCCTTGCCCGCAAAATCCTTCTCCTTCACAACGAACTCAACCTTTTTCACGCTTTCTGCCACGTAGCGGTTGATCACTGCCAAATACTGCGGCGCCAGCGCCTGCAACTCCGCCCGCCAGCCAGCATCCGGAACCTGAACCCGCAGAACGCCATCCGCGAACTCCAGCGCTGTTGTGCGCGCTGCGACTGCCTGGCCGCAAGCCAACGGCCACGCCAAGACCGGCCCCTCTCCTGACGGAGCTCGCCGCAAGCTGCTGGCAACAATTCTTTCCAGTCCTACGGAGGCGTGTTCCATGTTGCGAGTCATTGTGAATCAGGAGTGAACCCGATTTTACCACCCGCTATGCCGGCACGGTTTGCGCCGCCAGAAATTTCTGCTACTCTCGCCAGTCGCCGCTCCAAGAGGCCGAACAAAATGCACCGAAATCGTTTGCTGGAATTTTGGATTGTCGCTCTCGCCAGTGCAGCATTTGGCCAATCTCCACCTAATCGCGACGTGCGCCTGAAAGAAGCCTATAACCGCCTTGATGCTTATGTCGTCCGAGAAATGCGCGACAAAGGAATTCCTGGCCTGTCTCTTGCGCTTACTGATCGCCACGGCCTGTTGCGAGCTTCAACCTATGGCTATGCCGACGTAAAATTGAAAAAGTACGTCACACCGGAAACAGAATTCGAAATCGGTTCGATCTCGAAATCCTTCACTTCAATTTCGTTGCTTCAACTCGGCGAGCAGGGCAAGTTCGACCCACGTCAGCCCATCACAAAATATCTGCCCTGGTTTTCCATTCACTCGAACTACACAGCGGTAACTGGACACGATGTCATGTCGCATTCAGCCGGCCTTCCGCGCGACCGTGATGACATTCCTTCTTCGCTTTACCAGGCAGCGGGCATCCGCGATCGTTGGACAGGATACGAGCCGGGAAAGCATTTTGCGTATTCGAACATTGGCTACCAGATCATGGGTTATCTGCTGGAGGAAATCACGGGAAAGTCTTCAGCAGAAAATGTTCGCGAACGAATTCTCCAGCCGCTTGGCATGACACACAGTGAGCCGCTCTTCACCCACGACACGTACACCCGCCTCGCTACTGGCTACGCGCCGCTCTATGACGATCGACCAAACCACAGCTCATCGCCGCTGATCGAAGCGACGTGGCTCGAATACGCCGCCGGCGACGGCGCAATCGTCTCGACCCCCTCCGATATGGCTGCGTATCTCCGCATGCTGCTCAATCGCGGGAGCACGCCGACGGGGCGCATTATCTCAGAGGACAGCTTCAGGCTCCTGACTCAACACGCCTCCCAAGAATCAGAGGGCATGTGGTACGGCTATGGCATGAGCTCCTGGACCGTGGATAGCCACAACTACATCGGCCACGCTGGTGGCATGGTCGGCTACAGTTCCCAATTACGCGGCGATATGGATGATGGTCTCGGTGTCATCGCTCTGGTCAACTTCCCAGGCGGGCCGGGAGACATTCCTGATTACGCTCTGAAGCTGCTGCGCGCCGTATACGAGGGCCGAAATCTTCCTTCCCCTCCGGATCAACAGCCTTCGGAGCGAGTCGCCAACGCGGCTGATTACGCCGGAACATATACTGCTGCCGACGGCAAGAAACTCATCCTGGTTGCTGAAAATGACCAGTTGCTGTTGTTGCGCGATGGCCAGAAAACTGCGCTGGAGCCGTATGGCAAAGAGTTGTTCCTGCTTCCGTTCCCGGAGTTCGCGTTATTTCCACTGCGATTTCATCGTGACAACGGTAAAGTCGCCGAACTGTCTTATGGTGGCGACTGGTACGCTGGCGAAAAGTATTCGGGTCCGCGCAAATTCGAAATTCCCGCGGAGTGGGCGAGCTATTCTGGCCACTATCGCGCCAATCATGCCTGGTTTAACAACTTTCGTATCGTCATTCGGAAAGACAAGCTGGTGCTGATCTCTCCGGAGGGTAGCGAGTGGTTACTCACTCCTGACGGCCAAGGTGGGTTTTGGGCGGGCGAAGAGGGCGAACCTCCGCGTGAGCAGATCAATTTCGACACACCCGTCCACGGCAAGACATTGCGCTGCATCCTCTCCGGTCTGAGCTACTACCGGACATTCACACCGTGAGTTCCTCCCAAACAAAACGGCGCGGATAACTCCGCGCCATTTTTACTTCTGTTTTTAGAATATCAATTTCTCACAGGGGAATGGGACATGGTTGCGAACTTTATTTATTTTGCCTTTCGATACAGCAGCTTAGCTCAAAAATTGAGCTCGCAGGGGCTTGACAAGATTTTTTAAGCCGTAGCTTCGAGGACCTAAAGTGGGAATTCCTTCCTCACGAAATCCATCGCTTCATCACCGCTATGCAGTATCCCCTCTAATTGCTTGTCTTCCACCGTGCCCAGGATCTCTTTGAACCTGGGCCCTGGCGCGTAACCCGCCGCGATCAGGTCATCTCCGCTCACCAGCGGGCGGGGGCGCACGGCTTCCGGTGACATGGATGCGATCTTCTCACGCGTGAAGCGATAGGTTGTCAGGTCGCCGTGGCTGGATTCGCAATCGATGCGATGCAGCTCCAGATGTTCTTCAAAGCGTGGCATGCGCACAAATTTTTTGAAGGTTGATTCGCTCATGTGCATGGCGTGCGCAAATCTCATATGGTTTTTGACCAGGGCAAGTATCTGTTCTGTGTCGTGGTTAGAGAACCGCAAGCGACGGCAGATTTCCTCCGCCATTTTGACCCCGACGTCCACGTGGCCGTCGAAACGGATGCGATCCGGGGCAACACGAAACGTCGGCGGCTTGCCGACGTCGTGCAGGAGCGCGCCCCACGCCAGGGTTGGTGGACACGAATGGCGCAATTTTTCCAGCAGCAGCAGAGTATGGACAAAAACATCACCTTCGGGGTGAAACTGCGGCGGCTGCTCGATGCCTTTCATGGCTTCGATTTCAGGAAGAAGCTCATGCAGCAATCCGGTTTCATCGAGCAGTAGGAAGGCACGCCGCGCCTGGCCTTCGGTAAGCATTTTGGTAAGTTCATCCCGGACCCGTTCACGCGAGACCTGGTGAATTTGCGGGGCAAGCTTTTCAATGGCAGCAAAGGTTTGCGGCTCTATGGAGTAGCCGAATCGCGCGGTGAATCGCACCGCGCGCAACATGCGCAGTTTATCTTCAGCAAAACGCAGCTCTGGCTCGCCGATCGCGCGGATGATTCCAGCGTCCAGATCCTTTCGCCCACCAACAAAATCGAGCACTTCGTTCTTGAGGGGGTCCAGCAGCAGGCCGTTGATGGTGAAATCGCGGCGCTGAACGTCCTGGCGGGGATCCTTGCTGAACCGTACCTGATCGGGATGGCGGCCGTCGGAATAACCGATATCCGAACGGAAGGTTGCGACCTCGACGGTTTTTCCTCTGTGTCTTCCGTGGTTAACGTCCGCTTGATCAACCACAGAGGTCACTGAGGGATCTTCCGCCATTGGAACCAGCACGACCCCGAACTGCGCTCCTACCGCGTAGGTCTGCGGGAAGATGCGCATGACCTGCTCCGGCGTGGCATCGGTCGCAATGTCGTAGTCCGCTGGTTCGCGGCCGAGCAGCAGGTCGCGCACGCATCCGCCAACCAAGTATGCCTGATAGCCTTGGTCGTGGAGAGTGCGAGCGATCGAGATGGCGAAGTCCTTGAGCATTATTTGGCGCTTTCCACCATCGCATCATCGGCGACCGGTCAGGCGAGGGCGGCTGTCCCTACCAGGCTGTGGTTGAGTTTAAACTGAGGGTATGTCCGACGCCTACATCCTAGGAATCGAGAGCTCTTGTGATGAAACCGCAGCAGCGGTAGTGCGCTCGGGTGAGCAGATCGTCTCTAATGCTGTCTTTTCGCAGATTGCCACGCACAAGCCATATGGCGGGGTAGTGCCGGAATTGGCATCGCGCGAACATCTGAAGGCCATTATTCCCGTGGTCCGAAAAGCGCTGGCGGATGCAGGGCGCGACTATCAGTCGATTGATGCGCTGGCCGTCACTCAAGGTCCCGGCCTCGCAGGCTCTCTTCTAGTCGGCATCAGCTACGCCAAGGCGCTGGCTTTCGCTCTGGACAAACCTCTAATCGCCGTGAATCATCTCGAAGGTCATATTCATGCCGTGCTGCTCGAGGAAAGGCAAAAAGGCAACCGTGAATTGATCTTTCCAGTCCTCGCGCTCGTTGTCTCGGGAGGACACACTCATCTTTACCTAGCCGAACAGCGCGGCGAAAGCTGGTCTTACGAGAACATCGGTCATACCCGCGACGATGCCGCTGGCGAGGCTTTCGATAAGGTCGCCAAACTACTTGCGCTCGGTTACCCTGGTGGCCCGGTTATCGACGAGCTTTCAAGCCACGGTGATCCCACGGCGGTGAAGTTTCCGCCGTCGCAGATCAAACATGCAGATCGAAGACAGGCGGGCAAAGACATCAAACCGGGAGGTAGACCTCGCATCGATTTTTCTTACAGCGGAATCAAAACCGCGGTGTTGCGCTATATCGAAACGCATGGTCTACAGCAAGCGATCGAAGCCCGCCGGCGTGCGCTGTCTGAGATCGCGAAACCTAAACTGGAAGACTATCTAGCCCACTGCGACAAGCAGACTCTTGATCTCGTCGCTTCGTTTCAGCGCACGATGGTTGAAGATCTGGTCGCCAAATCTCTAACGGCCGCAAGAACCTATGATTCCGCGACGTTATTCGTAACTGGAGGTGTCGCCGCAAACAATGAGTTGCGCCAGCGCTTCGAGCGCGATGCCGCCATGGAAGGCCTTCCGGTGTACTTTCCCTCTCGTCCACTTTCTACGGATAATGCGGCAATGATCGCCGCGGCAGCTTATCCCAAGTTCCTCAACCAGGAGTTCCCTCCACTGGATTTTTCGGCAGAAGCAGGGATGGTGTTGGTGTAGTTTCTCTGTTCTGTGAAGTGTGGCCTTACTTCCCGGCTGCCTGACCCTTTACCGGGCATTCTCCAAAGATAGCCCGAAGCCCTTTAGCAAGCTGCGATTCAATATCAATATCTTTGAAGATTGTGAAATTTGCTCGCTTTTCTTTCTTCTCGAAGCCGCTCTGCCTTCCGGCCACGATCACGATAGGTATGTTCGCGGTCTCAGGCTTTGCCTTAATTGAAGTGATTAATTCTCCGCCGCTCATCTTCGGCATTTGCATATCGGTGACGATGAGATCGGGGCGAACTCGTTTGAGAGCTTCAACGGCATCCTGGCCGTTGGCGGCGGACTCCACCGTAAAGCCGCGTTCTTCCAGAAAGCGGCAAACGGTATGCCGGATAAGCATGGAGTCGTCCACTACGAGGGCGACTAACTGCATTTGCCTCTCCGCAGACACAAAATTCCCTAACCACCCTAACAAACTGTTATGCCGCTTACCAAGCCCAAAGGAGTCGGCGAAATTACTTCCGTTACCACGCCCCTAGTACACACCCGATCACGTTGTTCAGTGTTGAGCACGCTTTTGGAGCCTGACCAACGTTGCCCTCCTTGGCCTACTGCCGCTACTGCTGATGCAATGCGTACCCCTTGTGGCAGAAAGCCATACTTGCGTCTGCTAGATCGTTGCTTTCTCCCTGCACTGACTGCGTTCACCCTGGGACAGGATTTAATCGTTCTGCTCTTTCTCACCACCTTCGCATATCTGCTAATGCACCAAAACCGAGATCTCCCAGCCGGCGCAGTCACTATCTCTAACGACGATCAACTTTCACTGGCCATGGATCATATTGCAAGCTCCGGGATTGGGATCGCGACCGGGAAGTTGATCGCATTCCGCTGTGCGTTAATGATTGGGGCCTGCCTCAGGATTGTGCAATTCCTTAGCTGGAAACTGCCCTTCGCAGAGGCGGAAGTGAGTGTACTCCCTCCGTTTCTGTTGTCAACTTTCAGGCAATGCGAGAATCATCCGCGAGTGTCTGCCAAGCTAATGTTTGCTTCTATCCGGCCGATATCCCTATCAGGAGCCCCCATGAAACTCCACATCCTCGCCCTGCTGCTCGTGTTGTTCGCTATCGGCTGCGGCTCGAACGTCAACCCCAGCGCAACTTCCCCGCGTTCTTACAATGGGACGGCCTCTGTCGGCGACTTTCTGACGATCACACTGGATCCCGCAGCTCACACCCTCACGTACAAGAATCTCTCGAACCTCGACAGTGGCATAATTCCGTATAGTGTGAATTCCGACGGAACCTACGCCTTGAACGATCCCACGGGAAATCTCATCGCAGCTTACGAGGTCCCCAATTACGCTCTCCTCCTGCAAGCGACGAAAACTGGCCCCAACCATGATGCCTTGGCGCTGGTCACAGCAGTGGACAAAGGCACAATCTCCACCGCAACCTGGGCAGGCCACGGCTACAACTACATGCAGTTCCGTACTTCCTCGGGCGGAGTGGAGGTCGGCTCTGCCATCGTTGACGCGCAGGGTAACGTCAGCGTGACCGGCTACTGGCCCTACGGATCAATCGGGCAGGGAACTGGCGCTTTCAACATCGGCAACTTTGATGCCAGCACTTTCCACGCTGATCCTTCTGGAACGTTCCTGACCATCGCCGAAAATAATGGAACGTCCGATTATGTCTTCGGAACCCCAAACGGCATCTTCGCAGTCGACACACCAAACGGCGCCATCCTGGGCCTGAAGAAAGCCGCCAGCAAGAACTTCGATGCTTCTTTCGCTGGAACATACAAGGCGATTTATTACCAGAAAACCGGCGCCAATACTGGCCCAAACAATACCGAGACAGGCACCGCCAGCTTAGGCAACGCGACCCTGGCCATCACTTCGGGCCGCCAGATCACAATCAGCGACTCTCAAGGGTCTATCCTGGTCGTTGCCACTCTGCAGCCTGTCGCCGACACTTCTTACCTTTACGGCCAGGGAGAACTCGGCGATCCGTGCAACGGACTGTTTACCTTCCGCTTAATCACCTCCGGATTTCAGCAAGACGTCTTCGTCACATTTATGGACCGAGCGATTCTGTTCTCCTCATTCCGCGCCACCCTGCCCTGGGGGTCAGGGAACACCTACGATTATCTGTACGGCGTCGGATTGAAATGAGTCTCTGAAACATGCTGACAAAAAAGCGCCGGAACCTAGCTTGGATTCCAGCGCTTCGTTAGAGGACTGAATCAGCTATGCTGACATCGTCCGCCGCTGCGTGCGGCTCTCGCGGATCGAAGCCACGCTGCGGCGAATGTTCAACCAGCCATTCTCTTGGAATACTTTAAACAGATCGTAGGAGTAGGGAATCTCGCCCGTGATGATTTCTTCTTTTCCTTGCTCATCCGTGACCGAGAATGCAACTTGCACCGGCTCATCGGGCGAATTTTGCTTGGTGAAGTGAACGAGTTTCACGTTGAGGGTTTCCGGTTCTTGCGGTTGTACTGGCATTTAATCCCTCCTGTTATTTTGGATTAGCAACGAATTCTAGGGACGATCCAGAGCACACTCAAGCAAAAAGCAGAGCACACAGAGAATAATTAGTGCTGTCATTATCGATGACACCAAAAGGCTTACGGAGGATCTTTTCAGAATCCTTGAACAATGTGGAAAAATGCAATGCTCCAGCCGAGGGAGCTTAACTCGTGAGGAACTCACACCACGAAGTTTTCTCTGCCGGCTCCCTTTCTACTCTGGCGACGGGACACGACGAAAACAAGATCGCGCGCGAGGGCGCCGCGCCCGAGCCATTCCCGCTGTACATGTACCGATGGACATGTGACCAAGTTAATTACCCCCGCTGCCGTCGTTGAGCTTGTGGTACTCTCGAAACTACCCCATATTCTCTAGGTTTATCAGGGTTTTGGTGGACTTCGTGTCTTCGAGTCACAAGCCGGCAATCCACGTCGCGTGGAAGACGGTCACCTATCGCAGTGTGGCCTTGGGCGTCTTGTTCCTGATGTCGGTATTCTTCGCCGGGCTGTATTTTGCCTTCCCGCAGTTTACACAAAATGGGATCAAATCAGTCACCAGCCTGACGGCGAAGCTAGTGGAGGGCTTTGCCAGCTCCGGTGCGCCAGTGAAGGCGAATTCGATGAACTCGCAGCAAGCGCACATCACGGCGCTGGACGGCACGGTTCGCGTTAAGAAAGCCAGCAGCAATAGCTGGGTGACCGCGGACTATAACGTCCCTCTAGAGAAAGGTGACGTGGTGCAGACCGGGTCGGAGGGAATGGCGAAGATCGTCTTTGGGGACGGGACCAACTACACGGTTAAGCAGGATTCGCTAATTGTGATCGAAGAAAACTCCGCCAACGAGCAGCAGCAGACAAGCGTTTCCGTAGCGGTAAGCACAGGGACGGTAGACCTGGCGACTGCCACTTATATGCAAGGGTCGAAATCGCAGGTGATTGTTGCCGGTGCCACAGCTTCGCTGGCCCCGAACAGCGCGGCCATGGTGCACAACGATCCGCATGCCGACCGGCACGAGATCATGGTCACGAAGGGAGCGGGCGAGGTCAGCCGTAATGGGGAGGTGCTACATCTGGCCGACTATCAGCGGGCGTCATTCCAGGAGGACTCGCCGCGGATGGCCAAGACTCAGGAGATTGGGCCTCCGACGCCAATTGCTCCGGCGAACATGATGCCGATTTTTAGCTCGGGCGGATCCAAGACGGTGGAGTTTTCCTGGACGCCCATGCCGAACGCGGCCGGATACCGGTTTCGTATTTCGCGGAACCCGTATTTCTCGTCCACTATAGTGGATCGAAAGGTGAACACGGCTGACGTGATTGTATCGGGGCTTTCTGAGGGGGCTTATTACTGGGTGGTGCAATCCTACGACGCCAAGGAGCAGAGTTCGCTTGAAAGCGAGAAGAACCGGTTTACCATTATTCCGAAAGGTAATACCACGGCGATAAACTTGGAGCTGGATCCCTTCGTGCAGCACGGGCACGTGATTGAGTTGGCCGGGAAAACGGAAATCGGTGCACGGGTAATGGTGAATGGGCAAGAAGTGCCGGTGGTGGGCACAGATGGTAGCTTTCATTACTTCACGCCTCCTTTGCCGCCAGGGGAAAGCGTGATCACGATTACGGCGCAGAATGCCAAAGGCGGGGTTAACACCATGCAAAAGAAGATCGTGATTCAGTAAGGTCCTGAGGTGCTGGAACTTTAGTGTAGAGTTGCCAAGGAGAATCTCTCATAGAATTGAAGAGACCGCTCCAACAGGAACACGAGTAACCGGGTAATCCCCGGAACGCCACTAGCTTGAGAAGAGCTCACGTATGTCATCGAATGGCTTTCATTCCAACGGTTCGCGTATGACCAACCTGAGATCACTGTTCAGCATTTTTTCCAGCGATCTTGCGATCGACCTGGGAACTGCCAACACATTGGTTTACGCGCGAGGCAAGGGGATCGTCGTGAATGAGCCCTCGATTGTGGCCCTCAACAAGAACACCAACGAAGTTGAGGCCGTGGGCAAAGAAGCTAAGGAGATGTTGGGGCGAACGCCGGGAAACATCGTCGCGATCAAGCCGATGAAGGACGGAGTAATCGCAGATTTTAAAGTCACAGAAAAGATGCTGAATTACTTCATTCAGAAGGCACACAACCGGAAGATGCTGGTGCATCCGCGGATTGTGATTGGAGTGCCCTCGGAAATTACGCAGGTCGAGAAGCGGGCGGTGATGGATTCGGCCTATCGCGCCAAGGCGAGCGAGGTTTATCTGGTTGAGCAGGCGATGGTGGCGGCGATTGGGGCCGGGCTGCCGATTACCGAGCCATCCGGCAACATGGTTGTCGATATCGGCGGCGGGACGACCGATATCGCGGTGATTTCTCTCAGCGGGATTGTGTATTCGCGGTCAGTGCGCATGGCGGGCAATCAGATGGATGAGGCCGTCATGAATTACCTGAAGCGCAAATACAATTTGCTGATCGGCGAGCGCACGGCGGAGCAAATCAAAATTGAAATTGGGTCGGCCTATCCGCTGGATAAACCGCTGACCATGGAGATCAAGGGACGCAACCTGATTGAAGGCGTCCCGAAGACGATAACAGTGGACGATAGCGAGATTCGTGAGGCTCTGAGCGAGTGTGTTTCGACGATCATGAACGCGGTCCGTGTGGCGCTGGAGCGCACGCCTCCAGAGCTTTCCGCCGACATTAGCGATCGTGGGATCGTGCTGACCGGCGGCGGGGCATTGCTAAAGAACCTCGACAAGAGGATTCGTGAGGAAACCGGGCTGCCGGTTTCAATCGCCGACGATCCGCTGTGTAGCGTGGTGCTGGGCACGGGCAAAATGCTTAGCGACTTCAAGCTGTTGAGGAAAATTTCGATTGAGTAAGATCGTTGCTGGCCCTCAGTCATCGACCCGAACCGGGTATTCCGGGTCTTGAGGTTTTAAGAGCAGTTTTCAGTTCCCAGTTCTCAGTTTCTCGAGTCCGAGGTTGTACGTTAAAAAATGTGCTTAGAGCTGTGGCGCCGCTTGTATTGGAAGCTTAAAACTGGAACCTAGGAACTGGATCAGGCGCCATGGAAAACTTTCTCAGCCGCTACCGTAACGTAAGTATCCTGGTGGCGGTTCTGTTTGCTCAGGTGCTGGGGCTGGCAGTCCAGGTCAAACGTTCCACAGAAAACGAATCTACGCGGCTGATCCGGGTTTGGACGGTTAGCGCCGTGTCTCCTCTGGAAAAGGCTATTGTCTGGTTTCAGAGTGGGACCAGCAATCTCTGGCATGGCTATGTTTATCTACGCGGCGTGCGGCAGGAAAATCGGGAACTCAAAGACGAGATCGAGAAGCTGCGGCTGGAGCGAGTACGGCTGGTCGACGATGCGGAGCAGGCGCGCCGGTTGCAGGCCCTGCTGGGTTTCAAAGAGCAATACATTTCAAAAACCACTGCCGCGCAGGTGATCGGGTCCAGCGGAAGCGAGCAGTCGCGATCGATCTACATAGACAAAGGATCGAACCAGGGACTGGATAAAGACATGCCGGTGATCACTGCAGACGGAGTGATTGGCAGAGTGCTGAAGGTTTATCCGAGCGTCTCGCAGGTACTCCTTATCAATGACCAGACCAGCGGGGTGGGCGCGATCCTGGAGCAATCGCGTTTGCAGGGAATTTTGCGCGGCACACCGGCTGGTGAAGTAATCCTGGAAAAGGTCATGTCTGATGAAACGGTGCAGCCTGGGGAAAAAGTACTAACCAGTGGCGGAGATCAGATATTCCCGAAAGGACTGCCGATTGGAACCGTGAGCAAGGTTTCGGCCGGACCGGAAGTGTTTCTGAACATTCGCGTGCGACCGGCCACCAACCTGAGCAAGCTGGAAGAAGTGCTGGTGATTACCAGGAAAGAAGAGCGGCCTGCCGCAGTAGCTGAGACTGCGCCTGCGCGAGCCGTGGATATATTGTCGCAAAGGCTGCCTTCGGTTCCGGATAAGCCACGTGAGAATGCCGTTACGGCAGCAGGCAAGACGACGGGCACTCCGAATCCCGCTGCGGCGACGTCCGGCGCGACCCAGGGCCCTGCGGCGTCTGTTCCGGCTCCAAAGACTCCACCAGCTGCAAAGAACGCAACGACATCCAAACCGAGCCGGGCTCAGGTCGCAACCGATGCTGTGCCAGCTCCCAATGTCCAACCCCTTGCCAAAGGCGCAAAGAAACCCGGAGTTGATGCTTCGAGCACATCCACGTCAACCACGGTGAAACCAGCCATTGCGCAGAAGCCTACTCCGCCAGCGCTCAAGGTTTCGCAGCAGACTACGAAGCCAATCGACGCCCCCCCAAAGCCGGAGCAGCAGCCCGCAGTCACGCCGGCTCCGCCGGAGGACAAACCTCAATAGCGTGCCCATCACTTACACATCACAAGAGCAGGTTGAGGTTTACCGGTTCAGCGCACCGGCTGCGATTCTGATTCCGCTGGCGGCGCTCTTTCTGCAGGCATTCCTGCCACTGCGGCTGCATTTCTTCTCAATCTTTGATCTCCCGCTGCTGGTGGTGATTTTCTTTGCCGTGGCTCGGCGCAGCCAGGTTTCGGGACTGCTTACGGGAGCGGTAATTGGGCTTCTGCAGGATTCTCTGACCCATCACCCCATCGGGGTTTACGGCATCGCCAAAACGGTGGTCGGTTTCGGGGCCTCCTCCCTCGGGGTGAGGCTGGATGTGGAGAACCTCGGGGCACGCGTGCTGGTCACACTTTTCTTTTATGTGGTACACGAGTTCGTGTACTTCCTCGTCGCACGCGGACTAGTGGGGCTGACGCTGGAGTGGAGTTGGGGGCATGAGCTGGGATCGGCGTTTGCAAACGCGATTCTGGCTGCGATTATTTTCACGTTGTTGGATCGGTTCAAGTTGCGGGCATAGACGTCGCTTTCCCTCCTGCCGTGTATGCCCTTCCGTCACCCAAACCGTAATATCTTCCAGCAACTCACGAGGCTACAATGAAGTTAACCCGAGCTGGCCAGTGACTGACATTGGCCAATGACCAAAAAGGGAACCAGCGAGTGACGACCAATGTTTGGCCGCGATGAAAAAGTGTCTTCGGTCCGCCTGACGGCGGTGCAGTACATCATTCTCGTCGTTTTTCTATTTTTGGCGTACGGGCTATGGCGGCTGCAAGTGGTACAGAGCGAGTTTTATTCCGCGGCAGCGGAAAAGAACATGATTCGTGAGGTTCCGATCCTGGCGCCTCGGGGAAAAATTCTGGATCGCGAAGGCCGGGTGATTGTCGACAACTATCCTTCTTTTACAGCGCTGCTGCTGCGCGATTCCTCGCGCAATATTTCTGCTGATGCCGATGTCATCGCACGGGGACTGCACATGGATGCGAAAGAAGTACGCGATCGCGTCCGCAGATTCGCTTCCACTCCGCAGTTCCGTCCAATTTATTTAAAAGAAGACATTACACCGGATGAGCTGGCGTTTGTGGAGTCACACCGCAACGAATTGCCGGAGCTGGATACGATCATGGCGCACCGGCGGCTCTATCCGCGTAATGGATTTATGGCGCACGTCATCGGCTACGTTGGCGAAGTGAGCGAAGACATGCTCAACCAGCCGCAGTGGGAGCTCTACAACCCCGGGGATGTGGTGGGCAAGTCCGGAGTGGAGCTGCAGTACAACAACCTCTTGATGGGCAAGAATGGTTCGCGCCAGGTGGTGGTGAACAGTCACGGCAAGGAGATGGGGCAGCAGAAGGAAGAGAAGCCTGCCGAGGCGGGGAAACAGCTTAAGCTGACGATTGATGTTGATCTGCAGATTGCTGCTGAGCAGGCACTCGATGGAAGGAACGGTGCGATCGTGGCCCTCGATCCGCGGACGGGCGAGATTCTGGCGATGGTCAGCCGGCCGACGTATGACCCGAACAACTTTGCGGTGCGCATAAAAAAGGATGAATGGTCGAAGTTGGTCAATGATGATGATCACCCGCTCCTCAACAAAGCCATTCAGGCGCAGCTTGCCCCAGGATCCGTGTTCAAGATCATTATGGCGACTGCCGGATTGCAGGAAGGTATTGCGCAAGAGATGAAGGTAACCTGCAATGGCGGGGCATCGTTCTACGGACGTTACTTCAAATGCTGGGTGGTTGCCGAACATCGGGTACACGGTGTGGTGGACATTAGCAAGGCGATTTATCAGTCTTGCGACGTTTTCTTCTATACGCTGGCGGAAAAGTTAGGAATTGAACGCATTGCCAAGTACGCAACTATGTTTGGATTGGGGCAAAAAACTGGAGTGGACCTGCCGCAGGAAGTGAGCGGCGTCATGCCCTCGGAACAGTGGAAAATCCGTAACTTCAAGCAAAAGTGGTATGCGGGCGAAACGATCTCCGTGGGTATTGGGCAAGGCGCGGTGGCGGTGACACCCATCCAACTGGCGCGCGCAATTGGCGCGATCGCCAGTGGGGGTGTGCTGCGACGGCCGCATATAACCAACCCGACTGATCTCCCGCCGAATGTGATTCCCGCTTCCACCCCGTCTGACGAAGTCAAGGTTTCTATCGATCCCAAAAATTGGGAGATCATCACCGATGCGATGGCGAATGTGGTGAATCCGGGTGGCACGGCGGCGCTGTCACACTTGCAGGGCATTGATTTCGCAGGCAAGACCGGCAGCGCGCAAACGATCAGCAATGCGCTCAAGGCAAAACTAGGAGCAATGGGTAAGAGCAAGTTTAAAGATAACGGATGGTTCGCTGGAGTTGAGCCGCGGCGCAATCCGGAGATTGTGGTTTGCGCTTTGCTGGAGGAAGGCGAACACGGATATCTGGCGGCGCGCACCGCGGCACAGGTGATCAAGGCTTACGTAGAAAAGCAGCGGCGGACGCCGAGTAAGATGGCGAAGAGTGACGGCAAGGTGGAAATCGGGGCGCTGTGGAACGCGGCGGATACTGATGGCGACGAGGCGCTTCAGGGCGGGCGTTTTGTGATGGAGATTCCGGAGAAGCATGCACCGCTGGCGGTGGCGGCGCCGGGGTTTAACTGACAACTGAGAACTAGCGACTGAATACTGGATTTTCATGTCTCGCTATATTTCATTTCACGACTTTGATTGGGTGCTGCTGATCTTCGTCCTGCTCATCTGCGGGCTGGGCGTGATGGAGATCCACAGCGCGACTGAGCACACGAAGTTTGCGGGGGCTCACGTCAAGCAGGTGTACTGGATCGTGGGCGGACTTTGCGGAATGTTTGGGATGAGCCTGATCAACTACCAGATGCTGCTGGAGCGCGTGCACTGGATTTACATCGCCGCAATTGCCTCGCTGATGATGGTGTTGATCTTCGGTCAGAAGTATCTGGGCGCGCGACGTTGGATAAAGATGCCGGGCGGAGGGCACTTTCAGCCTTCCGAATGGGTCAAGCTCATCCTGATTCTTGCGGTTGCAAAGTACTTTGCCGATCTGCACCAGAAAGACCTCTCCTGGCCCGACTTCTTCAAAGCCGGGCTGATGGTGGGTTTCCCCATGCTCATGGTTCTGGCGCAGCCCGACCTGGGGACCGCGCTTACTTATTTGCCGATTGCGATGATGGGCATTTTTCTGGGAGGAGTTCGCTTCAAGCAGGCGTTCATTGTCGTGCTCGCAGGCGCATTGCTGATGCCACTGGCCTGGCATGGGTTGAAGCCCTATCAGCGCAGCCGGCTGACGAGCTTCATGAATCCGGAGGCAGACAGTCAGGGCTCCGGATACCAAGTTAACCAGTCTCTTATTGCGGTAGGTTCGGGAGGAATTTGGGGGAGTTCGCAAGGATCGCAGACGCACCTGGCGTTCCTTCCAGTCCCACAAACGGATTTTATTTTTGCTGCATTCGCGGAAGAACACGGATTTGTAGGCGCGTTGGGGGTCATGCTGTTATACTTCGTAGTGCTGATGCGTTTGACCCAGAACGCGCAAACAGCGCCTGACCGCGCTGGCACGTTCGTGGTAATGGGTGTGGTGGCGGTGCTTAGCTTCCACATTCTAGTGAACATCGGCATGGTGGTCGGTTTTATGCCGGTCACCGGCATACCCCTGCCGCTTATGAGTTATGGCGGGTCTTCTGTCCTCTTCATGTTTTTGGCGCTGGGTATTGTGATGAACGTGCGCATGCGCCGTTTCGTAAACTGAAGTAGACGGAATAAAAGATTTACCGCGCTTTAGGCGCGGCCGAAAACAAGATTACGATCGCCCTCGCGTGAAGAGGGCACTCACCGGCCGGGAGCAGGTGGAGGCCGGGCAGGATTAAGCGAAGTCGCAGCCGGGCGGGTAACGGCCCCCTCAGATTTGAAGATCTGAGAGAGCGGTCACAAACCTGGCAAGCGCAGATTGCGATCAGTGCAAAAGACTTTCAAGCTTGTGCAACCGATTCGGTCTCTGGGACTCCTCCGAGGCCGAAGCCGTCCTTTTTTGAGGACGGCCATCGCATCGCTCGATCCTCCCCGTCCTTTCCTGCCGTCAGTCCGGTGAATTCTGCGGCCGCATAGCGGTCGCGACCGGAGTTTGCATGACAAAAGAATTGTTTGTGTCTTCCACCCCGCATGAAACCAAGGTCGGGATGGTTGAAGACGACCAGCTTGCAGAAATCTACCTGGAACGTGAAAACGAATACACCCTCGCAGGGTCCATCTACAAAGGACGCGTAACCCGCGTGCTTCCTGGAATGCAGTCGGCGTTTGTGGATATAGGACTGGAACGCGATGCGTTTCTCTACGTCTCCGACTTCATGGAATTAGGGGAAGATCAGGACGACCTGGAAGAAGTTCCCACAAATCGTCCCGTACCGGCGCAAGCATATCAGGCGCCGTCGCGGACGGAAGCTGAAGCCCCGGTGGGAAATGGTGGTTCAGAACAACCCGCCCCGGGGAATGCTAACGAAGCCCACGTACCCGGCCAGGGCGAGAGCTCCCCTGCGCCGGCGGAAGCGCGGGAGAATCGCTCAGTGGAAAATCGTGGAGGATGGCGCGGACGGCGCCGCCGTCGTGGGCGGGGGCGCGACCGCTTCCCGGATTCAAAATACGCGCGAGCGGGTTCCGAGACACCGCGCGAGCCGCAGCGTACAGACTTCGGGCCACCGCCGGGATATCAGCCGATCATCCTGCCGGGCGAGTCCATTTCGAAGTACCAGCGCTTGGCGCAGAACCCAGCGGCACCAGCGTCCGAGGAGCGCGCACCGGAGGCTCAGGAAACTCCGCTAGGGAAGATGTTTCCTGAGGATGAGCCGCTGTTCGCAAAAGGTAGAACTGATGAGAATTTCAGCGATCAGGAACAGCCTGAGCCAGCCGAGGCGCACGAAACCAGGTTTAACAGCGAATCGCCTGAGTGGGATCGCAAGCAGAAGCGGTTGCATGAGATGAATGTGGCTGCCGTCTTCGGCGGAGAAGAACGGGAGAATCCCCGAAACGAGGAGGGGAACACTGTGGAAGGGGCAGGTTCAGCGGGAACCTTGGAAGAGGAGGAGATCGAAGAGGAAGAAGCAGATCTCGCCCATTACGTTGAAGAGCTGGAGGAAGACGCGGCATTCGAAGAGATGGAAGAAGAGACGCACGCCGCTGATGAATATGGAGAACATGCCCAGGAGATCGCGGCGTCGGGTGATCCAGCAGCGGAAGAGGTTCCATTCTCGTCAGAGCCGGTTTCTGCGGAAGCTGCCGAAGTCGCGGAAGTAGAAGGCGTGGACGAAGAAGCGGAAGAAGAGGCGGAACTCGAGGAAGCCCAGGCCGAGGCCGAAGCAGTAGTGGAAGCCGAAGCGCTCGCCAATGGAAGTGCGGATGCGCGGGTGGAAGTCCGCGCACCGGCGGCAACTGCGCCCTACACGCAGCGCGCGCCGCGCCCAGGATACGACCGGCATGGCCCGCGCGGACGCCGAGGTGGGCGTCGGTTCCGGCGTCGCGAACCGCAAAATGTGCCGCTAATTACCGATCTCCTGAAAGAGGGCCAGGAGATCCTGGTACAGATCGCCAAAGAGCCTATCGGGAAGAAGGGCGCGCGCATCACCAGCCATATCGCGCTACCTGGCCGTTTTCTGGTCTACATGCCGACCGTGAACCACACTGGCGTTTCGCGCAAAATTTCTTCTGAAGAAGAGCGCCTGCGGCTGAAACGAATCATTAATAGCGAGCGTGAGAATGGGCATGGCGGATTCATCGTTCGCACCGCGGCTCAGGGCGCGGCAGAAGAAGACTTGCGTGCGGATATCCGCTTCTTGAAGGGCCTGTGGTCGGAAATTCGGACGCGCGCGGAAAACTCCAAGCCGCCGGCGTTGATCTATCACGACCTGAGTGTCGTGGAGCGAGTGCTGCGGGACCAGGTGACCTCGGATTTCTCTGCCATCTGGGTGGATACGGAACAGGAGTACGAACGCATATTGCGTTTTGCTAACCGGTTTCAGCCGCCATTGGTGAAGCGGGTAAAACTCTACACCAAAGAAACGCCGTTGTTCGAGCAGTTCGGTTTAAATGAGGAAATCAATAAAGCGTTAAAATCCAAAGTCTGGCTGAAGAGTGGCGGCTACATCGTTATTAATCAGACCGAGGCGCTGGTCGCCATCGACGTAAATACCGGGAAGTACGTCGGCAAGACGGCGCGGCTGGAAGACACAATCGTCAAAACCAATGTCGACGCGATCAAAGAAATCGTGCGGCAGATACGCCTGCGCGATCTTGGCGGCATCATCGTCATTGATTTTATCGACATGGACGAGCGGCGCAACCGGCAGAAAGTCATGCAGGCGCTGGAAGAGGCGTTGCGCGCGGATCGCGCCCCCTCGAAGGTGCTGCAATTTAATGATTTTGGGCTAGTGGCCATCACACGCAAGCGGGTGAAGCAGTCGCTCGAGCGCACCATCGGAACGCCGTGTCCGTATTGCCAGTCGACCGGATTTGTGAAATCGGTGACCACCGTCTGCAATGAGATTTACCTTGAGATGCGCAAAATTGCCAAGCACCTGGAGCATCCTGACGTGATGCTCCGCGTGAACCCGGAGGTTGCGAAAGCGCTAAAAGCCAACAACGGCCGGGCTTTGAGCGAAATGGAAGAACTGACTAAGAAGACCGTGATCGTGAAGAGCGATCCGGCGCTGCATCAGGAGCAGTTTGATATTAATTAGCAAGCGCTGGCGCGGTGGAGGAGAGCATCGCAGCGGAAATGATCCAAGGGGGTAAGTACAATCCTGAACGCGCTACTGCACGGCGGACCAAAGTCAACAAACCGTGGAACGGATTGGATCAACCACCGGCACAATTTTCAAAGATCCCATGAAGGGCAGGTGTTCTGCATACGGTTCCAACCGAGCAAATGCCTGACCCTTCTCCCCGAGCGCGATATACACCCAGGCGACCGTTACCGAATTAGTCTTGCCAGGCAAACGTCGAATCACAGAAAACATTTTCTGCAGAACGAATGTTAAACAAGGAACGGGCTGGCGACATCTTCGATCGCGTTAGGAAATACTCCACTGCGGATGAAGTGGAGGTTTTGTTCTATGGCGGGAAATCTGCGTTGACTCGATTTGCTAATAACACCATCCATCAGAACGTCGCGGAAGAAAACTATGGGGTGTCTGTGCGCACAGCCTTTGATGGGCGGACAGCGCGCGCGACGACAAATAAATTTGATAACGAAAGTTTGAAACGTGTCGTGCAGGCATCGGAAGCGCTGGCAAAGGTGCAACAGCCAGACTCTGATTTGCTGCCAATGCCGAACGCGGGCGAGGGCGCCCGCGCCACACAGTCGCTGCCGAGCCGGCATTTCGAGCAGACGGCCGCGGTCACGCCCGAACAGCGTGCCCACTCTGTCAGCAAAATTGTCAGTATCGCGACCAACCACAAACTCACCGCAGCAGGGATCTTCTCGTCGTCGGAATCCGTCGAGGGGATTTTCAACTCTCGCGGCCTGAGCGAGTGGCACACACAGACTTCTTCTGAAATTTCCATCACTATGCTGGCGGCGGATTCCTCCGGTTGGCAGAAAACCAACTCTCCGGATGTGGCCAACCTCAATGCCCAAGCGCTTGCCGAGACTGCGGCAAAAAAAGGGCTCGAGTCGGCACATCCTAGGGAGATTCCCGCAGGGAAGTACACGGTGATTCTGGAACCGGCCGCCGTACTCGACATGGTCGGCTTCATGTTTTTTGATTTCGGCGGTTTGGCGATTCTCGATCAGCGTTCCTTTCTGAACAATCGTGTGGGCACGAAACTGTTCGGCGACAACATCAATATCTGCGACGACGTTGTGCATCCCTTGCAATCGGGCGCTCCGTTCGATGGCGAAGGCGTTTGGCGCCATCGCGTGTCGCTTGTGGAGAACGGGGTGGTGAAGCGCCTGGTCTATGCCCGCGCCACGGCGGAAAAGATGAGAAGTTCCGAATACAAAGACAAAGTAGGTATCATCGAACCCACCGGGCATGGCTTTCCCATTCCCAACGAGATGGGCGAGGCACCGATGAATATTGTGTTCGCCGCGCCCAAAGATTCGAAGACGATTGATCAGATGGTCGCCTCAACCGAACACGGCGTGCTGGTCACGCGACTCTGGTACATCCGCGAGGTTGATCCCTACGAAAAAATTCTTACGGGGATGACGCGCGACGGAACTTTCTACGTGCAAGACGGCAAGATTCGCCACGGCATACGAAATTTCCGCTTCAACGAAAGCCTGATCCACATGCTGTCCAACGTCGAAGAGATGGGGACGCCAGTGCGGGCGAGCGGGGAAGAGTCATTCGATATGGTCGTACCGGCTATGAAGGTGAAGGAGTTTAATTTTACCGAGGTGACGAAGTTCTAAGACCAGAACTTAGCAATTAACACTTAGCATTTGGTCCCAAGACGTTCGGCTTCAACCTTTTGAAGCAGCGAGGTTAGCATTTTCTGATGTGCACAAGATCGCCGGCAATGCGGTTTCCTTGTAATGAGATTGAGATCGTGAGCGAGCAGTAGGTGGTAGTCCAGTTCATTGGCCGAGCCTGACGCGATCTGTAGGAATCGCTGGAACTCCACGTTTCCACGTTTACCACAGCCTTCAGCAATAATTCGCTCCGATGGATGCGCTACACCGGCGTACTTGGGCTAGTCAATCCGGACAGTTCCTCACGCGGAAATCGGCCAGTCATGCGGTAGAGCTCCAGTGTTAATTCGTGTGCTCTCTCCCAAACCTTTCTGAAATCTTTCATCACGACACCTCGGTGAGTACCAAATGCTAAATGCTAAGTGCTAATTGCTAATTGCTGCTGTGATGTGCCTCCCAACTCCCGCAATTCAATGATGCGCAAGCCTTTAACTCCCACCAGTTCCATGACTTCGGTAACTTTTCTCTCCTGATTCCCAAGGTGTAAGCTGCGGGCGTAATGGCCAACAATGGGGAATCTGCGGATAACGGAAATTCTGGCGCTGAGATTCGGAACGAAACGACATCGAAGGCTCGCGAAGAGATGAATACCCAGGTTGTGGGAAAGAAGAGCCGCCGCGGGCGCTATCCCGATATGCAGAGTGCGCCGCGCTTCCCGATCAAGCTCCCGATTTCGGTGAAATCGAAATCGGGTGCGAGCGCCACAGAGACGCAAAATATTTCCGCCAACGGTGTGCTGTTCCAGTTGGATTCCGAAATGCCCGTAGGCTCACTAGTGGATTTCACCATTTCGCTCCCCGCCGACGTGGTGGGCGCGACATCCGATGTGCAGCTCGATTGCCGCGGGCGCGTTGTACGCAGTTTTGAAGAAGATGGCCGCCGCGGCGTGGGTGTGGTCATTGATGAGTATCGGTTCGAGCGCCACTGAGCGCTCCAGGAAAACTGATGGCAAGCATTCCGGTCACCGTGGAAAGCAACCTCGGGCAGCCGCGTGAAGGCGAAGCGAACGGCGACGGCCGTTTCATCCGCGTGATCGTAGCTGACACGCAGGCGATCTTCCGCGCCGGTCTGCGCAAAATCTTTGCTCTGGAAGACGACATTCGTGTCGTGGGCCAGTCGGAAACCATGGCCCAGACCTTGTCTGCGGCAAAAAAGTTCTCTGCTGACATTTTGATCTTGGAGTCGGCGCTCAGTTCTAATCCTGCGGAAGCGCTTTCTGAACTGCTGCGGCAATCACCGGCGCTGCGCGTGGTGGTAGTCACGCCGCAGCCCGACGAGGAACTTACTCTGGACTTGTTCCGCCGTGGCGCGCACGGCATTGTTTCCCGCGAAGTCGAACCTGAATTGTTAGTAGACTGCCTCCGCAAAGTCGCCGAAGGCGAACCGTGGCTGGATAGCAAGGGCATCCGGTGGGTGCTCGAAGCCTACCGCACACAAGCAACAAGACCGTCTTCATCGCGCCCCAAAGTCCAGCTCACGCCGAAAGAATCCCTAATCGTTTCCTGCGTTACGCAGGGGATGAAGAACAAAGAAATTGCCCAACGTGTCGGTACGACGGAGCAAGTAGTGAAAAATTATTTGCGCAAAGTGTATGACAAGCTGGGCGTCGCCGACCGCCTCGAGCTGGCGCTCTTCTGCCTGCACAATCGCGTGCTCGAATCATCGCCAAAAGCGCCCGTTGTTCCTCAGCCCTCATCCGGAAACGGCAGCGCTCCCGGCGTTTCAGCCATCGTGCAAGATCCTAAGACAGTCTCCTGATTTCTCGGCATTCAGCAATCAGCGGTCTTCCTGTCGGCTCAGCCCATATGGGCCGAATGCCGACCTGCTGGATAGTGTTCCAGGTTGCGGTCGCCGCGTAAGCTCCATAAAATCAGAAAAGACGCCGGTTCGCAGGAGAGATGGCCGAGTGGCTGAAGGCGCACGCTTGGAAAGCGTGTATACGGGAAACCGTATCGGGGGTTCGAATCCCTCTCTCTCCGCCATGCCAAATTCGGTCTTCCGTTAAACTCTGCAATCACGCCTGATCCGAAGGGCTGCTATTCGGTGATACCATCGGATGCCCAGGTATGCTCCACTCCCGTTTTCGAATTGTGTTCTTCTTGCTTCTCGCGCTGACATCGGGCCGCGGCGTCTGGGCGCAGACCTCAAAACCACCCCATGCAATCGTGCTTCATGCCGCGCGTTTGCTCGACGTTGAAAATGGCCGGGTCTTGAGTCCGGGCGAAGTTTTGGTCGAGGGTGAGCGCATCGCCGAGGTTGGCAAGACGGTGAAGCATCCCGCAGGTGCTGAGACCATAGACCTTGGCGATCGCACGCTGTTGCCGGGACTGATTGACGCGCACATCCATCTTTTTCTACACCCCGGCGCGGAAGACTTGCAGACTGTTCAAGAATCCGTGCCACAGCGAACAATCATGGCTACCCTCGCAGCCCGTGACGACCTGATGGCTGGTTTCACGGCTGAGCGGGATATGGGAACCGAAGGCGCTGGACCCGCCGACACCGCCGTCCGGAACGCGATTGATCGCGGCGAAATCCCTGGACCACGGCTGCGAGTCAGCGGGAATGCGATCAACATTTTGGGCGGGCACGAGGACGCCATCGGCTACAACCCCGAACAGCATGTCCTGCCGAATGCCACTTACGCCAACAATGCGGATCAGCTTGTCGAGGCGATGCGTGAGCAATTCAAGCAGGGCGCCGATTTCATCAAGATTTATGAGACCGGCGCGGATTCGGTTCGTGACGGCCGCCTCTCAACTCCTTATCAGTACACGGAGGCCGAACTCAGCGCTGCTGTCCACGAAGCCGCTCGCGTCGGCAAGCGTGTCGCGGTACATGCGACCGGCGAGCCGGGGGCGTTGTATGCGGCGCAAGCTGGGGTCGTGTCCGTTGATCACGCATTCCAGCTCAGCGATGAGACCATGCGGCTGATGCGGGAGAAGCACATATTCGCGGTACCCACGTTTACCATCTCGGAATACTTCGCCGCCCACGCTGTGACTCCGGACGCTGCGAAGCGCGAACAGGAATTGCTCGACCTGCATGCGCAGGAATTTCGCAAACAGCTCACAGCCGGTGTGCCGATTGCTTTGGGATCTGACGTCGGCCCGTTTCCGCATGGTACGCAGGCGCGCGAATTTATGCTGATGGTGAAATACGGCATGAGTCCGCTAGCGGCCTTGCAGGCCGATCTGCTCAATGGCGCAAAGCTGCTCGACTGGGAAGGACAGATCGGCGCGCTTAAACCCGGCTACTTGGCAGATATCGTCGCTGTTCCCGGCAATCCCTTGGATGACAT
>Ga0209808_1000290_pt1 | contig 25328 bp, 20 predicted proteins | sample GraSoiAngelo_157_FD_186171 | JGI IMG/M metagenome (GOLD analysis project Ga0209808, IMG submission 186171) | Grasslands soil microbial communities from the Angelo Coastal Reserve, California, USA - 14_1009_16_20cm (SPAdes) (version 2) | ecosystem: Environmental > Terrestrial > Soil > Grasslands ... | reverse complement strand
TGAGCGGCTCGACGTGTGTGGCGCGTCGCGCAGGGAAAAAACAGGCAAGCATCGCCGCTGCAGTCAGCAGGGCACCGGATATGACTAACGCGAATGGATCGCTCGGACTAACCTGATAAAGAATCCGAGCGAGGACGCGGCCAGCGGCCAATGAAAACAGAAGACCGATCGTCACGGCCAGCGCAGTTTGGATTGCGCCTTGGCGCATGATCAAGGCGAAAATGTCACGACGATGTGCGCCCAGCGCCATCCGAATGCCAATCTCGCGTGTCCGGCAGGCAACCGCGTATGCCTTTACGCCATACACGCCGACAACGGCGAGTAACAACGCGATTGCGCCAAACACTCCAAAGAGCAACGCGCCGAGACGTACTATCCAGAGGCCAACGCTCTTTTCCGTAAGATCAACAAAAGGCTCAATGCTTAGGATTGGCAGGTCGGGATCGATGGTACGCAACGTTTGCCGCATGGTGGGAATAAACGCAGCGACTGCACGTCGATCTTTCGTGGCAAGCCGAACATGGAGGTAAACGTTGCCGTTGTAACCTTGCGCCAGCGGCACAAACAGTCGCCGATTGAGCGTATCGTTTTGGACATCGTGGCGATGGCCACTGACCACCCCGACCACGAGCAAGTCGTTAGGCGAACCGTCTTTCGGCGGCTGGGTGTAACGAATGTGCTGGCCGACTGCTTCCATATTCGGAAAAATTTTCTTTGCCATCTCGTCGTCAATGATCGCGACGCGCGGCGTATTTTTGGTCTCAGCTTCGGCCTGGGTGAAGTCGCGACCGCGCAGAAGCTTTACGCCGATTGCATCGAAGTAACCTGGCGTCGTCGCGGTGAAGAGCGCGCCCGCGCCGGGATCGGGCGCCTTCGGATCGCTCGGTAAAGTTTCACGCATTGACATGATCCGTCGCGAGTTTGTGAAGTTGCCATAGGGCAACATCGTTCCCAGCGCTGCAGTCCGCACACCTGGAAGATCGCGCGCCCGTCTCACAGCCTCGAATATCAGACGACGGGCTTCAGCGGGGTCTTTTTTGATCAGCGAGAAGTCCATCTCGGTAACCAAATCGCCCGCGGCAACAAAACCCGGATTAAGGCCGCTTGCCTTAAGAGCACCACGGAAAAATAACCCGGCGCTGAATAACAACATGAACGAAAGCGCAATCTGCGCCATAACCGAAATATGACGAGCCGCAAAGAAGCGATTGAATCGGCCGATGCGTGCCGGTTCGCCGATTTGCTGCTTGAGATCGCTGACAAGATCGGCCCTTGTCGCCTTTAGCGCGGGGCCAAGGCTGAAAAGGAGGGTCGCAATCAGGCAAAACAGGAACGTGACTCCGAGGACAGTTAGGTCGGGTCGCAATTTAACAACGAAGGAAAAACTCGTCGAACCGAGTAGGCGCGCGAGCGAATGCAGCAGTAGGTCGTTGCACCAGACACTTATGACGAGTCCAACCAAGCCGCCGCAGATCGCAAGCAGCAAACCTTCGCAGAGTAATTGGCGAACGATGCGCCAACGTGACGCGCCAACCGCCAGACGTAGCGCGATTTCCTTTGAGCGCGCAGTGCCTCGGGCGAGTAGCATGTTCGCAAGATTCAAGCTGGCGATAAGCAGGACTGCACCGGCCATCCCCATCAGCAGCGTGCCGATAAGAGTGACCGGGCCATCGTCTTCCGGGGAGGTGCTGATACTGAATCGGGACGGTTCGTGAAGCTGCAGATCTCGTGCGCCTTCTGCATTAGACGGCTGAATCGCGTTGAATCGCTGGGTGAGCGGCGCCACGCGCGCCTTTGCTGTCTCAATCGTGAGCCCTGGTCGCAGACGCGCGGTCAGATTGAGTGCATAATTTTTTGGCTCCGCCAGGTCATGCAAACTTTCCGAGTCGGCGAATGCCGAGCCCAGATGTGAATGAACGCCGAGCGGCAACCATATATCGGGTGCGACAAGGGCGCTGACCCCGCTAAATCCATCCGGCGTGATACCGATCACGGTGTACGGTTGTCCATTAATCTGGAGATTGCTCCCCACGAAGTCATTACGGCCGCCCATCCGTTTCCAAAATGCGTAACTGGCGACCACCACAGACACGTTAGCGTTTGGCCGGCATTCCTCGGCGGTATAAAAGCGGCCACGCACCGGCTGCACGCCCATGAGGGAGAAGAAATTTTCCGAAGTCAGAAAGGCGAAGCTTCGCCGCATCTCGTGATCGCGACCGATTCCAGCGACAGCGAACTCAAGCGCCGCAAGATCCGTAAACAGATCCCCACCGTTCTCACGCAAGTCCCGATATTCCGTGTGCGAGAATTGGCGATAATCGTGGTTCGTGTTTTGGCGCGCGGTGAAAATGTTTACCACTTCTGCTGGCCGCAGCGGAACCATCGGCCGCAACACCACACCGTTGACGAGCGCGAAAATAGCCGAGTTAACGCCGATGCCGAGCGCTAAAGTAATAATCGCCAGAGCAGTAAATCCCGGCGATTTACGAAGCTGCCGCAGCGCAAATCGAAAATCATTCATGTTTGTTAACCTCTGTTGTCGATCCTAGTCAGGCTGCGAGCCGATCCTCCACGATTTGACCGTCAAGCAAATGAACGGCGCGCTCAGCGTGCCTGGCGAATCGTTCGTCGTGGGTCACCATGCAAATCGTTGCGCCAGCGCCATGCAGCTCTTTTAACAGATCCATGACGGCTTCACCGTTGCGCGAGTCGAGATTTCCAGTTGGCTCGTCCGCAAGCAGAATCGCAGGTTTGCCGGCAAGTGCCCGGGCAACGGCGACGCGTTGCTGTTGCCCGCCGGAAAGCTGGCCAGGCAAGTGCCTGGCGCGGTGAACCATGCCGACGCGCTCGAGCGCTCCCATGACAGCAGACTTGCGCTCATTCGCGCTCAATCCGCGATATGTCAGCGGCAGCTCGACGTTTTCGTAAACGGTCAAATCACCGATCAAATTAAAACTTTGGAAAATGAAACCGATCTCGCGATTGCGAATGCGCGCCCGATCGGCGAACGACAGGTTCGCGACCTCTGTCCCCTTTAGCTCGTAACTCCCTTCCGAAGGTGTATCGAGCAGTCCCAAAATGGACAACAATGTCGTTTTGCCGCAGCCTGAAGGCCCAGCGATGGAAACGTACTCGCCGTCGCGGACGTCGAGATGGACTCCGGACACCGCGTGTGTCTCCACTTCGTCGGTAATGAAAATCTTGCTAAGATCGGTCAGACGGATCAAGGGAGTCGATCCGTTTGTGGCTGATGTTTGCGCCGGCTGATTCGAAGTAAGTGAGGTTGTAATCATCTGCTGCATGGGCTGATTTTTGGATGAGATGCGCCCCACGCCTTGGCTGGATTCAAAAAATTTGGATATCCCATCGCGGGGCCGATTTACCGGTCATGAATACCGCGGTGCCATTGAGCACGCTTGCTCCAATTCAAACTCGCAATTCATGCGGCGTGATTTAATTCTGGAATCATGCGGGACGCGCTCACTCCGATGATGCAGCAGTATCGGCGGCTCCGAGGGAGCATCCCCGCAGATACGCTTTTGTTGTTCAGGCTCGGCGATTTCTATGAACTCTTCTTTGAAGACGCAAAGGAAGCCTCGGTCTTGCTGAATGTGGCCCTAACCAAACGCAATGGTGTGCCGATGTGTGGCATGCCATATCACGCCGCGCAAACTTACATCGCAAAGTTGATCAAGGCGGGCCGGCGCGTGGCGATCTGCGATCAGACAAGCGAGCCGCAACCGGGAAAAATTGTTTCACGCGACATCACCCAGATCATCAGCGCGGGCACGGTTAGCGACTTCGACCTACTCGAAGCGAAACGCGCCAATTATCTGGGCGCGGTTTACGCTGAAGGCGGCATATTTGGTTTTGCTTACGCAGACCTGACCACGGGCGAGTTCCGGCTAACCGAACTGCAAGATCGACAATCCCTTCTCGACGAACTCGCGCGTGTTTCGCCATCGGAGCTGCTCGTCAGCGCCGAACAGAAAAATCAGCTTGGCCAGATGGATCATGCGCTTGAGTACGACAGCTACGCGTTCTTGCCGGAGCAGGCGATCTTCACCTTGTGCGAGCACTTCAAAGTGAAATCGCTAGATGGATTTGGCTGCGGGGAGATGTCCCGGGCGATCGCCGCCGCAGGCGCAATCGTTCATTATTTGAAGCATCAACTTCGGCGTAACATCGATCATCTCACTTCGTTGCGCTGCGACGCGCCGGCGGACTACGTCATGCTAGACGCCGCGACGCAAACGAATCTTGAGCTGGTTGAATCACGCGGCACACGTAACACCACTTTGCTCGGGGTCCTTGATCGTACCATCACGCCGATGGGCGGCCGGAGATTGCGCTCGTGGATTTTGCAGCCACTGCGCAATTTGCATGAGCTCGAGCGACGCCAGCAAATGATCGCAGATTTGTCGCAGGAACCAGATCTGCTTGCGGCAATCCGCGCTCAACTGAAATCGATTCGCGACATCGAACGGGCAACGTCGCGATTGAGTCAGGCCTCAGGAAACGCGCGCGACCTGGTCGCGCTGAAATTCTCGCTGCAAGAGATCCCGAAGCTGAAATGCGAACTGCAAAAGCTGATTGATCGCAGCAATTTTGGTAGGGCGGGCTCGCCGAGCCCGCCGAACGTCGCGCAAGAAAGCGCCGGCGCGCCCGGCGGTCGCGCCCTACCCATTCAGCTGCAAAACGAGATTCACGAAATGCCAGCGCTGGCCGAGAAGCTCGGCAGAGCAGTCGTTGATGATCCACCGTTGGCGCTAAAGGATGGCGGGATTTTTCGGGATGGGTACGATGCGGATCTTGACGAACTGCGGCGGGCGTCGCACGAGGGAAAAAAATGGATCAGCCATTTGCAGGAGCGCGAGATTGCTGCAACGGGCATCAAGTCTCTTAAGGTACGCTACAACTCGGTTTTTGGTTATTTCATCGAGGTAACAAGATCGAATCTCGCGAGTGTGCCTGCCCACTACACGCGCAAGCAAACCACCGTGGGGGGCGAGCGCTTCGTCACGCCCGAGTTAAAGGAAATGGAGGCGAAAATCCTCGGTGCAGACGAACGCGCGCGCCAACTCGAGTCTCAGCTTTTCCAAAAACTGCGCGAAGAAACTCTGCGCGAGCTGGAGCCAATCCAGCAAACTGCCGCTGCCATAGCAGTGCTCGACGTCATCTGCGCGTTCGCCGAGACGGCGCGGTTGTTCCGTTATTGTCGGCCGCACTTAAACAATACCCTGCGGCTTACGATCAAGGATGGACGGCATCCGGTACTCGACCAGAATCTGGTGGATGAAAAATTTGTGCCTAACGACACATCGCTGGATGGCGAGACCATGCGGATGGCGATTGTGACAGGCCCAAATATGGCAGGAAAATCGACTTACATTCGCCAGGTGGCCTTGATTGTATTGATGGCTCAAATAGGCAGTTTTGTTCCGGCGGAGAGCGCCGAGATCGGACTGGTGGATCGCATTTTCACACGTGTCGGCGCGAACGATGACATAGGACGCGGCCAGTCAACGTTCATGGTAGAGATGAACGAGACCTCTAATATCGTTAACAACGCGACCGAACGCAGCCTGGTGATCCTCGATGAGATCGGTCGCGGCACCTCCACATTCGACGGACTCTCGATCGCCTGGAGCGTCGCCGAGTTTCTCCATGACAAAATCAAAGCGCGAAGCCTCTTCGCCACGCATTATCATGAGTTGACCAAACTCGCCGCGGAACGCAAAGGCGTTTGCAATTTCAATGTCGCCGTCCGCGAGTGGAACGATCAAATCATTTTCCTTCGCAAAATCGTGCCAGGCGGTGCGGACAAAAGCTATGGCATCCAAGTCGCGCGGCTGGCAGGTTTGCCAAAGGAAATTCTCGACCGGGCCAAGGAAATTCTTGCGCATCTGGAGCGTCCGACAGGCGTGATCGAAACACCGCCCGTCGGAAAATTACGCAATAGGAGGAAACCCGCCGCAACTCCTGATAAACCGCAACTGGATCTGCTATGAGGTGGACGGTTCCAGTCCTTATGCTTGTCGGAGCCACGGTCGCAGAACTACACGCATTGGAACGCGGACCCTCCAGGCTGTCATTCCCTCTGCTGAGGCGTACCTCGTCGCAGAATTGCATATTGTGATAAACTATCCGCGATGGCGGTTAAGACGGAAAAGGAACTGAGCGAAGCGCAGCGCAATCTTTGGCTCAAGGCAGTGGCCGCCGTTGAGTTGCGCAATCTCGGTTACGCAATTTCGCTTTTGCAGGAAATCCTGAAACAGGAACCGCAATTTCTAATGGGACGACAATTGCTTCGGCGCGCTGAAGTCACGAAAAAGAGGTCAACCAAAAGAAGTTTTTTAAATATATCGACCGCACCAATCGCCATCATGAAAGCGCAGCGGGAAATTAAGAAGGACCCGAAACGCGCGATCGAAATGCTTGAAAAGGTGCTGGAGGATGAACCTTACAATCGACAGGCGAACATGGCGTTAAAGGAAGCGGCAACAGCAGCGGGCTGGCAGGAGATTGGCGTGTTCGCGCTGCGAACGTTGCTTGAAGAAAATTCGCGCGACGTCAAAGCGCTACATGAACTCGGGCGTTTGTACCGCGAGCGGGGAGAGAACGATCAGGAGGTCGAAGTCTATAATCAAATCATCGAGATAAATCCACTCGATGCCGAAGCGCTCCGTCTGGGTAAAGATGCGGCAGCTCACGCCTCTATGAAAAGCGGTGGATGGACACAGGCGGAAAGTTACCGCGATCTGATCAAGGACAAAGAAATGGCGATTTCGCTCGAGCAACAAGGCCGAATGCGATTAACCGGCGAATCGCTCGACCAACAGATCGCCGAAACATACGCGCGTCACAAAGCGGAGCCGGCAAACGTCGACCTTGCCCGGCGCTTGGGCACGTTGAACGAGCAAAAGGAAGACTTGAAGGCAGCGATCGGCTGGTATCAATATGCGGCCGACCTGACCAAAGGTGCGGACACCGGATTAGTCCGAAAAGTTTCCGATTTGAGGACCAAACGCCTGGAACGCGAGATCGCTGTCCACGAAGAATTTCTCTCAACGCACGATGCAGCCCATGAGTTGCATGCGAAAAAGTCTGAAGAATTAAAGGCTGCCAAAGCGAAGCGCGCGGAAATTCTCGTTACCGATGCGCGAGAACGCGTCGCCCGAAATCCGACCGATCTTCAGCTTCGGTTCGAGTTGGGCGAGCACCTGGTCAGTGCCAAACGCTTTCGGGAAGCAGTGCCGGAGTTGCAGCGGGCGCGGCAAAATCCGCACGCGCGTTTGAAAGCTATGAACCTGCTCGGTTGCTGCTACGGCGAGCTTGGGATGCTTGATCTTGCAACGAAGCAACTGGAGGAGGCGTCAAAGGAAATTCTTCCAATGGACGCCATGAAGAAAGAGATAGTTTACAATCTCGGACTTATTTACGAGCGGGCGGGCGACCAGGAAAAATCGCTCGCCTGTATGAAGCAGATTTACGAAATCGAACACGGCTACAAAGACGTGGCGAGGCGGGTAGAGAGCTCCTATGAAAACAATACCCGGGGAGCCTGATTAATCCGGGTCTTCCGAGGTCGCGCACCTGGAGCAACCCGGAGACCGGAAATCAAAACTCCTCCGCGACCAAGCGGGCGTCTGGCTTCGATTATTAATTGCCGGGTATTTCGGCAGATTTCAACCGTACAACGTCATGAAAACCAAAATCACAATTGTTTCGCAGTTTTGTGTTCTCAGTCTAACAGTCGCAGCGCTTAGCGTGGTTGGAGTCGCGATGGCGCAGGACACTCCAGCAGCCAAGAGTTCGTCGCTTAGCGTGAAGGACAAAACTTTCATGAAGAAAGCCGCGAAGGGCGGCATGATGGAAGTTGCAATGGGAAAGCTCGCTGAGCAAAACGGCCAGAGCGAGGATGTGAAGTCATTCGGCAAACGAATGGTGACCGATCACAGCAAGGCCAATGACGAATTGAAGTCCATCGCTTCGAAGAAAGGCGTCCAACTACCGAGCAAGGAGCCGACTACCAAGTGGAGCTCGGACAAAACCTATATGGACGCGATGGTTAAGGATCATGAAAAGGACTTGGCCGAATTTCAGGAGGAAGCAAAGAGCGGGTCTGATCCAGATGTGAAAAAGTTTGCGGAGGACACGGCAAAAATGGTCCAGGAACATCTTGAGCTGGCCAAAGAGACTCAAAGCAAATTGAAATAAGGAGACACACTGATTACGCGATGCGGCACGCCTGGAAAGGGGTGCCGCATTTTTTTGTGACCATCTCCCAAATTGTGCGCGCAACTTGAAAAGACTGCGCCGTTCAAAAGCGTCTTGGCTTTTGCCATGCCAAACCCAATCCTTTAATCGATGCGCAAGACCAAGATCATCTGCACGCTCGGCCCGGCAACGGAAAAGACCGAGATATTGCGTCAGCTAATTCAAAAAGGAACTGATGTCTTTCGATTGAACATGAGCCATGCCAGTCACGACTGGGTTCGCGAAATCGTTCCGCGCATTCGAACGCTGGCGCAAAAAGCGGACCGACCGGTTGCGCTTCTCCTCGACACGCAAGGACCGGCTATCCGGACCGGCGACCTGAAGGCCAATCTGCATCTGAAGCCCGGCGACATTCTGGAATTCACTGTGGACGGAGCGAAGAGTAAAGAACGCTATTCGGTCGACGTGAATTACCGCGGCTTTGCCGACGACGTGACAGTTGGGAACACGATTTTGGTCGATAATGGTTTGATCAAATTGCTTGTCCTTAGCAAGGCGAGAAATCGCGTACGCTGCAAGGTTTTGACGCGCGCGATTCTCGGTTCACGGCGTCATATTAATTTGCCCGGCGTGCACGTGAATCTTCCGTCGCTCACGAGGAAGGACCTGGCGGATGTCTCCCTCAGCGTGGAGATAGGCGCGGATTTCATCGGACTGAGTTTCGTACGCAAAAAAAGCGACATCGAACAGCTGCGAAACCTGCTGTTGAGGAAAAAGAGCAAGGCGCAGATCGTGGCAAAGATCGAAGACCAGCTCGCGGTGCGATCAATAGACAAGATGATCGAGAGCACGGATGTGATCATGGTCGCGCGCGGCGATTTGGGAATCGAATGTCCGATGGAGGAATTGCCAATCATCCAGCGCCGTATTGTTAAAAATTGCCTTCGTCTGGGCAAGCCGGTCATAATCGCGACTCAGTTATTGGAGTCGATGATCACGAATCCTCTGCCTACTCGCGCCGAAATCACCGACGTGGCAAATGCCGTTTTCGAACAGGCTGACGCTCTCATGCTGAGCGGCGAAACGACGATTGGTCGTTATCCGGTTGAATGCGTCGAAATCCTGCGGCGGGTGGCGGTGCGCACTGAGCGCAGCGGCGGCGCGGGTTATGCAGAGAATGCACTCCTGGAAAACATTCGACAGAAAATGGTAGCTTCGGCTGTTACGCTGGCTAATTCGTTGCACGATTCGAAACTAATTGTCTTCACTCTGCAGGGAAGGATGGCGCGATATGTTTCAAATTTGAGGCCGCAGCGCGCACCGATCTTTGCTTTCACACCAAGCGAGGAAGTTTATCGGCAACTCGCGCTTTATTGGGGAACGTTTCCCGCCCGCGTCGATTTCTCTGGCGGTCCGGACAGGGCGATAGCAGCAGCCGAGAAGTTTTTGCGCAAGAACAAGTGGGCTACGCCCGGAGATCACATGGTGATTATCAGTGACGTCCGGATGGGCCGCGCATTGGTCGATTCGATCCAACTGCGGATGGTGAAATGACAACAAACCGCGCGGACTCCATGTCCGCGCGTTCTAAAGCGAGGATATTGATCCAGCTTAAGCTTCCACCGGCAACTCGACGTCCACGGGGCGCTCCTTTTTACTGAGCGCGCGGCGCAACTTCGACAGCGCGATGTTTTGCAACTGGCGAATCCGCTCACGCGTGACGCCGAATTTCTTGCCCACTTCCTCGAGCGTCTTCGGTTTGCCGCCGTCTAGTCCAAAGCGCTGGAAAATGATTTTCTTCTCCCGATCGTCAAGCACGTCAAGCAGCCCGCCGACTTCGTTGCGGAGATTTTTGTCGCGCAACAGTTCAAACGGCGTTTGTGCGTCCTCGTCACCAACAATCTCGCCGAACTCGGTAGAATCGTCGTCACTAATCGGCGCATCGAGCGACGCTGGGCGGATCGACACCGTTTTTAGTTGGGAGACTTTTCCGCTGGCAATTCCAATTTCGTCACCCAGTTCCTCGTCAGTCGGCTCGCGGCCAAGCTCCTCACTCATCTGCAGAGAAACCCGGCGCATCTTGGAGATCTTATCCACCAGATGCACAGGCAGACGGATCGTCTTGCTCTGGTTCGCCAGCGCCCGTTTGATGGATTGTTTGATCCACCATGCGGCGTATGTGCTAAGTTTCCCGCCCTTTGCGGGGTCGAAACGTTCCACGGCCTTCATCAGGCCAATGTTTCCTTCTGAGATCAGGTCGAGAAGCGGCAATCCGAGATTGGCGTAATCGTGCGCGATCTTGACGACCAGACGCAAGTTTGACCGAATCATAAGCGCTCGCGCCTCGCGATCGCCTTTTTTAATCTTAGCGGCCAGTTCGATTTCCTGATCCGGAGTCAAAAGTGGGATTTGCCCGATCTCGCGCAGGTAAATCTTAATTCCGGTATCGCTATCTTCAGCAGCCATATAACTTTTTTTCATCAATCGTTTGGGGGGGTGGATTCGACAACTCCCCGTAATGTGTATTCGGTGGGGCCTTGTCGATCACGCGTTGTACCATCCTGAGAAGTATTTAACAAGGTTAAATATTCGGAATAGTGACAGTCGCTGGACGCCTCCTGTTCAATCTTTTTAGAGGGCCCCGCTCGCCTTGTTTTCCTATGTCACCTCCAACTATTCTACGGGATTCGCAGGCGTGAGTCGCCTCCCACTTTAGAGGGATATTTGGCGCTTTTCCGCGTAACGATTTTTTGCGATTCTGCAACGGCGATGTTGGCGAAAATTTACTCCGCAGCCGTTTATGGCGTGGACGCATACGAGATAGAAATCGAGGTCAACGGCGCCGGCGGTGATCCGAACATCGTTATTGTTGGGCTGCCAGACGCAGCTGTGAGGGAAAGCCGCGATCGGGTCACCACCGCCGTAGCCAATAGCGGTTATTATTGGCCGCGCGGTCGTACGACGATCAATCTTGCTCCGGCCGATATCAAAAAAGAGGGACCGAGCTTTGATCTACCGATCGCCCTTGGAATGATCGCCGTGACCGAAGGCCTGGACAGCTCACCGTTTGAAAATTTCAGCTTTGTAGGCGAGCTCGCCCTGGACGGCACAGTCCGCGCCGTGAAAGGCGTCCTGCCGGTCGCATTGGAAGCGCGGCGTCGCGGCAAGCGCGCGTTATTTGTCCCGGAAGCAAACGCGCTCGAGGCCGCAATGGTCGATAAGATCGACATCTACGGCGTGCAAAATTTACGACAGACATTCGCGTTTCTCCGCGGCGAAACTCCGCTTCTTCCGACGCGCGCCGATCTGACCGGATTTTTTTCCGCGCATCAGAGCTATGATGTCGAGTTCGGCGAGGTCAAAGGCCAAGCACACGTCAAACGCGCCATTGAAGTCGCAGTGGCTGGCGGTCATAACGCCTTAATGATCGGGCCGCCCGGCTCTGGCAAATCGATGCTGGCAAAACGCATCCCAACCATCATTCCGCCTCTCTCCCTCGAGGAAGCGATTGAGACGACAAAGATTCACAGCATCGCCGGATTGCTCGACGCCGAAAAATCCTTCGTCTCTACACGACCGTTCCGCGATCCCCATCACACCATCAGCGATATCGGCTTGCTCGGGGGCGGAACGTTTCCTAACCCGGGCGAAGTGAGTCTTGCGCACAACGGTGTTCTCTTTCTCGACGAGCTGCCCGAATTCAAGAGATCGGCATTGGAGGTAATGCGCCAGCCGATCGAAGACGGAAAAGTCACCGTCTCCCGTGCTGCGGGCAGCGTCACTTTCCCCTCGGAGTTCATGCTGGTCGCCGCGATGAATCCGTGCCCATGCGGCTATTTTGGCGATCTCAAACGCGAATGCCGGTGCGGTCCGGCTCAAGTGCAACGTTATCGCCAGCGCATCTCCGGCCCGTTGCTGGATCGCATCGATCTGCACATTGAAGTGCCCGCTGTTGAGTATCGCGACGTCGCCAGCGAGCGCGCTGAAGAGACATCTGCCATGATTCGCGAGCGGGTCATCCGAGCGCGTCAACGCCAGCAAGAGCGGTTTCGCGGCGACGGAAAGGTAAATTGCAACGCACGCATGGCCACGCGCCACCTCAAACCACACTGCAAGCTCAGCCAGGATTCGCAGGAACTGATTCGGGTGGCCATGAGCGAATTGAACCTAAGCGCCCGCGCTTACGACCGTATCCTGAAAGTTTCACGCACTATCGCCGATCTCGACGGTAAGACCGAGATTTCACCGGAGCATGTAAGTGAAGCCATTCAATACCGCACATTTGATCGCACGCTCTGGGTGTAGCGATCAATGAGCAACCCGTACCCTTGCTTGTGATCCGGTTCGGTTCCCCGGAACGCGCTTCATCAACATAGGAATAACGAGTTTGAATCCAATTAGCGAGGGCAGTGCATCTCAACGGAAATGAAACCAACACGCTTAATGACTTCTAAAGACAGGCGTCGCCATCCTTTCGATCGCACAGCGCGCAAATCTCATCGGTCACCGATCACAGACTATTGCTACCATTCCGTCGCGTTCGGAGAATCCAGCGGACATTATACGCGCTACCCCTCGCGTTCGTTTTGGAAGATTGCCGGCGATTATTTGAAAGACGAGGCCCGGCACGATTTCCAGAGTGAAGGCATCCTTTTCGCGGCCATCACTATCACCGCAGCTCTTCCCTTGATTAGCAACGTGCACGCGCTGATAGAGTTCGTGCGTGCGCTCACCTCTCATTAACAGGCGTAACCTTCGGCAGATTGCTGTCTTATTGCTGTTGTCGCTTGCGGGCTGCGGCTCGGAAAGTGAGCCCCTCCTCGAGGAAACTCTTGAGCGGGTCTACACGGTCCAACCAAACGCAGACATAAGTATTCAAAACCATGACGGTGCCGTATTGGTTTACGGAGCGAACACGAACGAACTGCAGATCCACGCGACGAAGAAAGCCTACAGTCACATGCGGCTGAAAGAGATCGCGATCGATGTTTCTGTGCAGTCGGCCACGGTTTCAATCAATACCAAATTTCCTCCTAAACCGAGATGGGCTCTATTTGATCGCTCCGGGACCGTTGATTACACCATCGTGCTTCCTGCAACGGCTAGCATACCGCAATTGCGCCTGGTCGCGGGCGAGGTTCTCGTGGACGGAATGCGCGGACCAGGCGTGCATGCCTGGTTAGGCGATGGTCGCATGCTCGCTCACAACTGCTTCACCAAGATTGACTTCGTCCTGCAGCGCGGGAACCTTACCGCCTCATACGACTGGTGGGAGCATGGAACGTTTTCAGTCCATGCGGACATCGCCCAAGGAAACGCTTGGGCTTTTCTTCCGAGCGATTCCGCTTTCCACCTTGTTGCCGAAACGGCGCATGGAAAAATCGGCAATGATTTCGACAACCTCGTGGTTGAACCAACGGAAGCCTCAGCGGCCGCGAAAATCGACATGTTGGTCAATGGCGGAAGACAGGCAGAAATCAAAATGCGTGCAGCGGACGGCGACATTAAGATCGTTGAGGCAAATCCATAAGGTTTGCTTGCGTCGGACTCGCGATCGAGCATCAGGTACCTAACATCCAGATTTTCATGCCATCATTCGACATCGTCTCCGAAGTGGACAAGCAGGAACTTGATAATGCCGTCAACCAGGCGCGCAAGGAGTTGGCGACTCGTTTCGATTTCAAGGGCATAACGGCCGAAATACTTCCTGAGAAGGATAAGATTATCCTTACCGCCGAAGACGCCGGCTATCTTCGGGGACTGCGCGAAATTCTCATCGGCAAACTTTCAAAACGCGGGGTTGATTTGCGCAATATTGAACAGGACGAGCCCGCAATCTCATCGGTCGGACACGCGCGGCAGGAATTGAAAATTCAGCAGGGCCTCGAAGGGAACAAAGCGAAGGAAATTATTCAGGCGATCAAGTCGCAGGGTTTCAAGGTGCAAAGCCAGCTGCAGGATCGACAAATTCGAATTACGGGAAAGAAGAAAGACGATCTGCAGGCAGTGATTCAATTCATCCGTGGCCGCGACTTTGGCGTCGCCACAAATTTCAAAAATTTTCGGGACTGACGGATAACCACAAATGAACACGAATCGACACAAATGAGTCTGCGACTGTGAGCGCTTCAGATTCTTTTTTGGCGTTATTTGGCGGATAGGTTATCCGCCTTGCATCGGCGGCATTCTTGTCATTTCGAGCGAAGTCGAGAAATCTCTCGATATTGCTCTATGGACGAGGCTTCTTTATCCACCTTGCACTGGCGGCATGATTGAAATTTCGTCGCCCGGTTTGAGCTTGTAATTCCGATTCACAAATTCCACGCCCGCACCAATCAAAATGCTTTTGTCATGCGAGCGAAGCTTCGGTTGTTGCGCATATATTTGCTCCAGCAAGTCCTCGACAGTCGCTCCTTCCGCAAGATCGACATCCATTTCATCGCTTCCAACTACATCACGCAATTGCGCATAAAACTGCGCTCGTACTTTCATTTGCCTGGTTGCTCCAGCAATTCTCTTCTCAGCACGCCAATATAGGGCAGATTGCGGTAACGCTCCCTAAAATCAAGCCCGTAGCCGACTACAAATTCGTCTTCGATTTCGAACCCAACATAATCTGCATCCACCTCCCGAGCGCGTTGTTTCCTTTTGCTCAACAGCACGCATGTCCGAATGCTGTGCGGTCTGGCTGTTTCTAAAGTCCCGCGAACGGCTGCAAGCGTAAAACCGCTGTCCAGAACATCATCCAGTACCAAAATATCCCGGCCCGCGACATCCGGGAGCGTGATCTGTCCGCCACCGGACGGACCCGCCGTGGCGAGCTTGAAAACGACCTCGCCGCTGGACTGCACTTTTCCGTGATAACTAGCCACGCTCAGGCAATCCAGTTTCAAGGGAAGCGGAATTCGGCGAAGCAGGTCAGCCACGAACATCAAGCTCCCGTGCAAGACTGCGATCACGGTTAGTTCGCGATCACGATAATCGTTCGAAATTTGCGCGGCCATATCATCCAAGCGCCGGTGAATCGCCGGCTCATCAAATAACACCTTCTCCAGATCGCCTCTCATCAAGATTATTAGGCCATCAGCCGAGCCAGAGATCAACGCGCTATAAGGGGACGGCGGACTGGAGACCCCCGTTCCTTGCCTGTCCGGCATAGCCTTGTGCGAAGGCGGGTTTTTGCTCTCATGCCCGCGCTGATTAACGTCGCCTGTCAATGAACGTTCATCACGGTCAAGTCGAGATTCCCACAAATGGAAAGGGACTGTACGAAATCACGCGCGAAGTGCAGTCCACGATCGATAGATGCGGCGTCCGGAACGGGACGGTGACCGTGTTTGTCCAGCATACGAGTTGCAGCGTGGTCATCATGGAAAACGCCGATCCGACTGCGCGACGTGATCTGGAAGAATTCTTCGACCGCCTCGTGCCGGAAGAAGCCAGTTACTTCACGCACGGTTCCGAAGGCAGCGATGATATGCCGTCGCATATCCGCATGGTCTTGACGCGCACCAGCGAGACCGTGCCGATTGTCGATCGTCAAATGCAGCTCGGAACCTGGCAGGGCATTTTCCTGTTCGAACATCGTCGCGCACCGCACCGGCGAAAAGTTTTCGTCATCGTTATCGGAGAATAACTAACGTTTACGGGGGCGGTTCGCTGAACCGCCCCCGGGGGCGATTGAGGTCGATCGCCCTATCCACTCCTGCTCCTCACTCGCAACACGGTATTGGCTGAAAGGCGAGGCATGCAAAGCTTTCACCGAGCGCGGGCCCAGAGGCAAAGGTGCTTCGCGCTCCCTGCGGAGTGAATTTATAGATGGCGTTGGGGATGACGCTGCCTGCACTGCTCACAGCGCCCGGATCCACCACAAGCAGGTTGCCCGCGCTGTCACCGGCTAGACTTTGCGCGCTGTTCGGCACGGAGCCAAAGGTCGTTCGACGATGGGGACGTAGAACTCCATTCAGACTATACCTATAGATGTTGCCGCCCAAATCCGCCATAAGCAGATTGCCCATACTATCAAAGGCCAGGTCTGCCGGGCGATCACCCGGATCCAACACGGCAAAGATACCCCGCGACCCGTCCGGTTTGTATTCATAGATGCTGCCTTGATAGATGTTACCGGCGCTGTTATCGACCACAAACAAGTTGCCCCCGCTGTTAAAAGCCATACCTACCGGGTGATGCAACCCTGAGGCAAAGGTGGCTCGCGATCCGGTCGGCTTGTATTTGTAGATAACGCCGTGGTCATAATCCGCCACAAACACATTGCCTGTACTGTCGACTGCCAAGTATGCAGGGTAACTCAATCCGGAAGCAAAGGTGGTTCGCACTCCGTTCGGAGTAATTTTGTAGACGGCGGCATTGCCGACCAGTCCACTGCTAGCATGATTCACCACAAAGAGATTGCCAGCATTGTCAAAGGCCAGATCCCAAGGGTCAGTTAATCCCGACGCAAAGATACTTTGTCCTCCGTCCCAGGTGAATTTAAAGATCTCGCCACCGCGGGCATCGCTTCCCGACACGAACAAGTTCTGTGCCCACGCGCTAGAACAGATCAGAAACGCCGCTCCCACGCATGCTATCCTGCTGAATAACTTCCTGAGACCGCGAGGTTCACATTTGAATTTATTTTCTGTTACTTTTGTTTTCATGGTTATCCTCTGTGATGTTTGTTGGTTTGTTTGCCCTTTCACAGAGGTACTGCAGGAAATTCGGCGCGATATAACGCGGAAAGTTTGGTGGGCGCCTGCTGTAGAGGCAGCCGTGCTGCCTGCGATATCGGTCACATTGCGGCCAACATTTCGAAGGCTTGGGTGAGCGCGCGGGCTGCTTTTATGGAAGTAGGGCAGCGCCATGCGCTGCCATACCATCCACTTTGCTCCTCCGTAACGGTTGCTTAGCTCTGTTAGATGTCTGGACGGCTGTCGACTATTGGCTACCTCGCGGAGTTGGACGCGGATGCGGAGTCGGACGTGGCCTGGGAGTTATTCTGGGTATAGCAGTAGGAGTGACCGTCGGTGTAGCAGTTGCCGTGGGCGTAGGCGTGGGAGTTGGCGCACCGGATTGCGCGCAGTATCTTCCGCCTGTGTCTAAGAAGTTAATATCATCAGGGCTTCCGCCCCAGACAATCATTTCGTTGCCAGTCCACACTGCGGTGTGAAACTCTCGGGCGTCGGGCGCATTTGGGGTGCTTGTGACTGCCCATGTGTCGGTAATAGGACTGTATCGTCCTCCTGTATTCAAGGGACCGAACCCACCCCAGACGATCATTTCGCTGTCGGTCCAGACTGCCGTGTGATTCGCTCGGGCAGAGGGCGCGTTGGTGGTGCTGGTAGCTGTCCAAGCGTCCGCGCCTGGATTGTATCTTCCCCCTGTGTTAAAAACGCCGAAGTGGCCACCGCCCCAGACGATCATCTCGCTGTTCGTCCAGACCGCCGTATGTCTAGCGCGTGCAGAGGGCGCGCTGGTCGTACTCGTCGCCGTCCAGGTATCCGTGACGGGATTGTATCGCCCGCCGGTGTTAAAGTAGTTGCTAAACTGATTGGTGCCGCCCCAGATGATCATCTCGCTGCCAGCCAAAACTGCAGTGTGAGACGTTCGGCCAGAGGGCGCGTTGGTGATGCTGGTAGCTGTCCAACTATCCGTGGTGGGATTGTATCTCCCGCCCGTGTTCAAATCGCCGCCGTTTGTTCCACCCCAGACAATCATTTCACTGCCAGTGCACACTGCTGTGTGGGAGGCTCGGGAATCAGGCGCAGTCGTCGTAGTCGTAACCGTCCAACTGTCGGTTATGGGGTTGTATCGTCCGCCAGTGTTGACATAACCGCTAGAACCAAAGCCGCCCCACACAATCATTTCGCTGCCGGTCCACACTGCGGTATGAATACTTCGCGCGGTGGGCGCGCCGGTCGTACTTGTGCTTGCCCAAGTATCCGTGCTTGGATTGTATTTTTTTCCTGTGTTGAAACTGTTGGTACCGTCATACCCGCCCCAGATAATCATCTCAGTGCCAGTCCAAACAGCGCTGTGAAAGGCTCGGGGAGACGGCGCGTTAGTCGTGCTTGTGGCTGTCCATGTGTCGTCGATGCACCCTTCCGGAATCTTTGGAAGCGTGTAGGTTATGTTGGCTAGCGTTGTTGCCATCGACGTGTCATCCAGCGCTTTTGTCTGGGCAGACTCGAAGCGCCGTGCTTTATCTTGCGATGATAAACCGGCAATCAAACGCTCTGTTAACACCGGCTTGGCCAGACATTCAGTGATGATAAACGGATCGTTCCCGAGCGCTTCAAAGAGTTCACGCAATACGTCGGGTTGTTTCGTGTGCTGAGCCATGCGATCCATCTCAGCTTGCAATTGCTGAGCGGTAATCGACCGTTGCCAGTAATCCTCCAGCGCCTGCGAGTTGCGCAGATAATCTCTCACTTTCGTTTCCAGCTGCGCCTGACTTATCACCGCATCGAGTGGTGGCTTGGGATCAGGACGTTCCTTTGGCCAGAGCCGGTGCCGCCAGTACACTTCCTCGATAGCTCTCTGGTAGGACACGCGCTCGGCAAACGTTAGTGTTCTATAGGAAACCTTCGCTGGCGCTTCGGCACAAAAGAAACCCAGCAGGCTTCCCGCGAGAACCAAGGATGCGACTGCGCAAAGAAGCAAAATGACCGAGGCGCGCGAATCAAGAAAGCCAGACTGAAAGTGGGTTTTTGTCTTCATCGAAGTGTCGGTGAGAGTTGGGAAGGACCCTTGCTGTTGGCTACTGTTTGCGCCGGGGCCGTTTGCAGTTCAACCCTAGCGCTCACCTTTCGAATGAGGGCCCTTTGCTCTCTCAATTCCGCCCTAAGCACATCAATCTCCTTCTGCTGTTCCTGCACTTGACGATGTTCTTTAAGGAACTCGTTAAGCAACATCGCGTTCACCGCCTCGTAGCGCACAGTGAAAGCTTTCCCGTCAGGATCGCGCGTCACCAGATCGGGATTGACCTTTTCCACTTGCTCGGCAACCAGGCCGAACTGGGGAGTGCGCTCGGCATCAACTTCTTTCTTGTAACGGAACATCACCGGTTTTAGCGCCAAGATTGCTTCGCTCGCCTTGTCCATCGGCTTAATCTCCTCCTTGAAACGTGCCGAGGAAGGTGCCGTGCCAAGTCGACCATTGGCGTTTATCATAACCGGCCTGCCGTTTATGGCTGTCCCACTGATGCCGGCGATAAAGGTGGCTGTATGCGCCGGCATCGGGTGACTCTCAAAGGGCGGATTGCCCACTGTGACTATGGTAGCCGTCTGTGTGCCTATGCGGATCGTATTCGATTCCGTACCGATCGGAACAGGCCCGGCGTTACCGATATAGATATTGTTAGTGCCGTCGTCGCTCAGATTCCAGCCCGCAAAAAAGCCGAGTCCGGTATTTTGGTCGCCCTGGGTGCGACCCAAAGCGTGTCGCCCGAGCGCGGTATTGAAGTTCACGCTCACGCCTTGTTCGAGACTGACGTTCCCGACTGCTGTATTCATTTCTCCACTTGTAAGACTATCGAGCGCCGCGGCACCAACGGCGACATTTCTGGTGCTAGCTGTGTTACTCAAAAGCGCCTGAGAACCAACCGCCGTGTTGCCGCTGGCGGTGGTGCCGTTATAAAGCGCCTGAAAGCCGAGGGCGGTGTTGTCCACTCCGGTTGTAAGGCTAAAGAGTGCGTCCTTACCCTCAGCGGTGTTTCGATTGGCATAGCCGCCATCCGGTGGCGGGACAACTGCTTGCGCTGTCTGCGAAAGCGCAAAACAGGTCAGCAGAAACGGAACGAAAAGGAAGACGCGCCTCAAAGGCGGGCACCTGATCGATCCTCTTACCCAAGGGACTATTGTCAATTTAAGATGCGATGTTGTTTTCATGTCGTTATTTCCTTTCATCAGTTTTGCTGTGCCGTTAAGGTCCAATGGTGAGGTTGTAGGTCACCTGCACCTCGAAAGTGTTACCGCCGCCAAAGTCGATCACCCCGCGGAAGAAGATCGTGTGCGGGCCGGGTGGCAATGGCCTCAGAAGGATCCAGTAACCATCAGTGACCCCGAATTGCGACGTGCCCGTCACACACGAGTCGAAAGCCACGAGGGAGGGATCAGCTGTGAACGTGAACAGCCGCGACGTGGCGCGGTAACTGAACAGGTCGTTCAAGGGCTGCCCATCAACAACGACTTCCAGTTCCGTCACGAGATCGATGATCGCGCGGGCTCCTTCAGTCAGAAACTGCTCCAAGGTTTCGCCGGGAGGCGGTTGGAAGTTGGGGTCTGGACAGGGGTAGTCGTTGAGAAAGGTAATTCCGATCGGGAAGAACACGGCCTTTCCCATCGGAATGGTGCACGACCGCGTCACCGGACCCTGCCCCAGAGTGCCGGCCAGGAACCAGACCGAGCCGGACTGGCCCGCAGCACAATCGAGTTCTCCGGATTGCAAGGGCGGAAACTGGGCCAATGGGAACGAGTAGGCCCAACGCCACCATTGCGCGCCCCACTCAGCATAGCTCAAGCCGTAGGCTCGGGCGTGCGGTGGGATAACCCCAGGATTCGGATTCCCGTGGCCGCTGGCTATCTGGCTCGTCGGGCCGATGACCAGACCTCCGGCCAGGAGTATACCACAAAGGATCCATCTCACGTGGGTTACTGGCGATTTAAGATGAGTGAGTTGTTTCATGTTTCCATTTTTCATATCTTGCTTTCCTTTCTTGTATTCCATCGTCCTCCTATTACGCCTACACGTTGTGCTAAGAGCCGCTTACTGAGTCCGCAAAAAGCCGTGATTCACATCGGTTGCGTCGATGTAGGATCCCGTGATCGTCCCTGCCGGGTTGTTGGAGGCGGGGAGTGTGCCCTGGCCGGGGCCTGTGCCCGCTCCTGGGACGTCAAACATGGTGATAGCGCCGTCGGGAGCACGGAAGGCACCGTGATTCACGTCGTTTGCGTCGATATAATTTATCACGATCGTCTCACGCGGGTTGATGCCCTGGGCGTAGGTGCCCTGGCCGGGGCCTGTGCCCGCGCCCGGAACGTCAAACGTGGTGATAGCGCCGTTAGGCGCGCGCACGTAGCCGTGTACCACATCGCTCGCATCAACGTAGATTCCTGAAATTTTCCCCTCTGGGTTGATGGCGGTGCAGTCGGTGCCCTGGCCGGGGCCTGTGCCCGCGCCGGGAGCATCGAAGGTGGTAATGGTACCACCGGGAACACGTACGTAGCCGTGAAGCACATCGCTTGCGTCAGTGTAGAATCCCACAATCGCGCCCGCCGGGTTGATGCAGGCGGCGGCCTCCGTACGGGTGCCCTGGCCGGGGCCTGTGCCCGCGCCTGGGGCGTCAAACGTCGTAATGGCGCCGTTAGAAGCGCGCACCAAGCCATGATTTACGTCGTTGGCGTCAGTAAAGTATCCGGCGATCGTGCCTGTCGGATTGATGTTGATGCCGCGGGTGCCTTGTAATGGGCCTGTGCCCGCGCCTGGGGCGTCAAACGTGGTGATAGCACCGTTAGGAGCGCGCACGAACCCGTGACGCACAATGTTTGCATCGCGGACAATCCCCGTGGTCGCCCCGGCCGGGTTGATGCTAAATGCGAGGGTGCCCTCGAACGGGCCTGTGCCCGCGCCGGGAGCATCGAACGTCGCGAAGGTACCGTCGAGAGTGCGCACGTAGCCGTGAAAGACATCTCCTGAATCTAGGTAATATCCCGTGATCGCTCCGGCGGGGTTGATGTGGATGCCCTGAGTACCCTGGCCGGGGCCTGTGCCCGCGCCCGGAACATCGAACGTCGTGATGGTGGGCGCCGACCGAAGTAAAGCCGTGTTGCTGAAATTCTGCGGGCCATCGCTCGCGCCGAGCGACTCGCTAGTCGCAGAGCTGCCCGGGGCGGGATTGACCGCCTGCGTCGTTTGCGACAACGCAAAACAGGCGAAGAGAACCGGAACGAAGAGAAGCGCTAACCCCTGACAACGGGTCGGTCCTCTTATCCAAGCGATTATTGCCGATTTAAGATGCAATGTAGCCTTCATATTTTATTCCTACGTTTTGTTTTTCTTAAGTTTGTTTTGCCTTTCACAGAGGTACTGCAAGAAATCCGGCCAGATATAACGCGGAACTTTTCGATTTTTTTAGAAGGCCGCCTTTGGTGGCTGCGGTCAGCTTCGGCGTGACGGGGCCGCGATTACCTGCCTTGTTCTGGAGAACTTATTTCTGGTTTTGCGTTTGAATTTTCTGCGCCATTCTCTGTTCCTTAGGTTTCGCTTCCGCCGGTGCACCTCGCAAAACGAGCCGTCAGTAACCACTGGGCGACTACAGTCGTGACACGAGCCAGCGCCTTTGCGGCGCAGTTGGTAGTGCCGCTGTCGTGATGTCGCACTCATGTCACTGATCCCGGAACTCGAGCGGCCACTGGCCGCCTCTCGCAACACGCTACGCGAGAGCCGGGACAGCTTGCTGTTCCGGCGATCAAACCAAAGCACGGTATACTCGAGCGCCGCTCCTATGATGGAAGGCAACTGGCCTGAGAGCCAGTTACCTTCGAAGCTTCGGTCTGCTTTATGGATATGCACCGCCCATGAACACGGTGGTTCCTGCCACCTATCGAGCATCAAGGCTTAATCATCATCCGAGCTGAGCTAGGTTGGCCGACTGCATATCCTGGGCCAGATTCCAGGGTTACCACAACGCTATACGATTGACGAATGGCTGATGCCCTCGGGTCAGGCAACGTTTGGACCAAGAGTACTCCGTATCCGGATGGTCCGACGTAGGCCGGCGAGACGAGCGGGACGTAATCAACTCCTGGGATAGCGGCGCCGCCGACAGAGAAGTTTACGTAGCCTCCACCGGGCATCATTGGAGGCGTCATGTTCAGGACGAATGAGCCGGTCTTTCCTCGGGTGACATCCCCGGTACCATGGATAGTGACAACCGGGAGTTGCACAGCCTCAGGACTTGTTGGGTAAGCAGAGCTCACCGCCGGCGTCGGCCGAGGGAACGGTGTGGGCTGCGGTCTTGGCGTCGGCGTCGGCCTGCTATCGCCATGCACCTGTGTAATCGTACTCCCAAGCACTAAGATCAAGCCGAGGCTAAGAAGGAGTTTGCTGAGGATTTTTGTTCTCATTTACTTAATTTCCTTTCATTGGTTTGGCCTTCCGTGACCTCTCGTCATTGAGAACTCATTTCTGGCTGTTCACAGAGGTACTGCAGAAAATCCGACGCGATATAACGCGGTAAGTTCGGATTTCTTTGAAGAAACCTCGGATTACGCGGATGCCACAGATGAGGACGGGGCCTAGACCACGAATAAACACGAACTCACACGAATAAGGCGGAAACCATTTATAAGAAATTGGTGTCCATTAGTGTCTATTCGTGGTTACCGCCTCGTGAATGATGTCTTGATCCGTGCGATCCGTGGTAAAGGCCCTTTGGGCGCGATGGAGGCAACGATGTTTTCGAAACGCGGGTCGCCGCGCAGCGGATACCTCCTGGCTTGGAAAGGCCGGGTAAGTTACTCAAGCTCGGTTAGAATCTCTTCTTTAGCTGGACGTACCAGAAGCGACCTTTAATGGTTGCAAGTGACTCATCGTAGCCGTTCTCAAAGCTGCCGGCGGCGAACGGCGGATCTTCATCGAGCACGTTCTGTATCCCAAGGGAAATGGTGGTGTTATTCAACCACGCGCGCCATCCACAGGGGTTATACTCAGCCGTGGAGGCCGGCACGACGTTTTTCTCCTTGCTGTTCTTCCCCTTTACGTTCTTACCGCCATCCTTGGCGAAACCAGGCACTGGCGCCGGCGGCGCGAGTCGCGCCAGGTTGAACGTGTACGATGCAATCAAGTCGAGAGTGGTCCAAGCAGACACTTTCCGCGCGCGGAAAGGATACACCGAGGGATTATTAGGACCGCCTGTTATAGGCATATTAAATTTGGGCGATTGTGTCAGACCGACATTGTCGTCATTGTATTGGCCAATCCAGTGAACCACTGCGCCGGCATCGAGACCTTGTAGCCACGTGTCAGGCGGCCCGTCGTAGTACAAACTGAAATTGGCTCGATTCCATGGGAAGGCGTTCCCAAGGATAAACAAACCCGCGAGACCAAATCGTTTCGTGTTAGCCAGAGTCTGAAACTCGATCCGGGAGAGCCAGGTGCCGTTGACAGTGGTTGTCAACCTCCCCCAGTCTCCGTGGCCAAAAATCGACGACTCCAGAATATAGGTCGCTTCGTAGTCGAGACCTTCCAAAATGGCGCCAGTAAGGTTGAGGTTAGGATTGATTACCAAGGTAATTGGACCAACCACGCCTGGAATGCCGCTGGGCGCACGAAATACCAACGGCCCGTTCTGCACAGCAGGTGGCGCAGGCGGGGGGTTACTCTCAATAATAAATTGCGAGCCGACGACGTTCAATATGACTGATCGCAGATGAATATGCCACCAGTCCGCGCTCACGGTAAGCCCCTTGAGCCATTTCGGGCTGTAAACGATCCCGTAAGACCATTCATAGGCGACTTCCGGTTGCAACGAGGGATTTCCACTATTGCGTTCCTCGACCTGGTACACGGTTGGCGTTGAAAACGGATCGGCTACCACTGGGAAGCTCTGGGTACCCGCAGGCGTCATCTCGAATAGTGCTGGCGCATGGAACGCTTCAGTATAGCTGCCACGTAGAGTAAGGGCGCCGATATACTTGGGGTCAAGCGGCTGCCAGCGAACAGAGACCTTCGGCTTCTGCGCGTTATACTGGGAGCTGGTCGAAGGCTGGAAAGGAGTTAGGACAGGAGAAGTGTTCTGGCTGTACCATTCCTCCCGCTCGGCGAAGTCAACCTCCAAGCTGTAAAACCCGGGGAAGTTCCATGTGGGGCTGGTGAAGGGAACCCGCACTTCCTCGTAGATTGACCAGACGTCCCGGTTCGCTCGGAATCCTTGCCCATCCGGCACACTCGAGCCAATCGATTGAAACGTTTGATTAAGCGCGTCACGATCGCGTGTCATTCTCTCCCCGCGGTACTCACCGCCGATCGCAAATGAGACCGGCCCTGCCCAAAGATTAAACAAGTCACCGTTAATGGTTGCGTAACCTAAGGGTAACTCAAACTCGCCGGTA
>Ga0209808_1000288_pt1 | contig 25407 bp, 20 predicted proteins | sample GraSoiAngelo_157_FD_186171 | JGI IMG/M metagenome (GOLD analysis project Ga0209808, IMG submission 186171) | Grasslands soil microbial communities from the Angelo Coastal Reserve, California, USA - 14_1009_16_20cm (SPAdes) (version 2) | ecosystem: Environmental > Terrestrial > Soil > Grasslands ... | reverse complement strand
CCGGGACCGCCGCCGCCAATCACGCGGGACCCGCGCTCGTCATCTCGTTCCTGCTCGCCGGCTGTGCGGGCGCGTTCGCGGCGCTCTCCTATGCCGAGCTCGCCTCGATGATCCCGATCGCCGGCAGCGCCTACTCCTACGCGTACGCGACGCTCGGGGAGCTCGCGGCCTGGTTCATCGGCTGGAATCTGGTGCTCGAGTACACCTTCTCGGTCGGTACCGTGGCGATCGGCTGGTCGGCGTACGTCGTGAGCCTGCTCGCGCAGTTCGGAATCCACCTGCCGGAAGCGCTGATCCAGGCCCCCATCGACCGCGGTCCGGGTGACGTCGGGCTCATCGTCACGGGGGCCGTGCTGAATCTCCCGGCGGTGCTCATCGTCGCCGTGGTGGCCTACATCTGTTACATCGGCATCCGCCAGTCCGCGGCGATCAATTTCGCGTTCGTCGTGCTCAAGATCGCCGTGGTGCTCGGCTTCGTGCTCCTCGGGGCGGGCTTCGTGAATCCCGCGAACTGGCATCCGTTGGTGCCGGCGAACACCGGGCACTTCGGCCATTTCGGCTGGAGCGGCGTGGTCGCCGCGGCCGGCATCATGTTCTTCGCTTTCATAGGCTTCGATACCGTCTCGACCTGCTCGCAGGAGGCCAGGAATCCGCGCCGCGACGTGCCGCTCGGCATCGTCTCGAGTCTCGCGATCTGCTCGGTGCTCTATGTCGCGACCGCGCTGGTCCTCACCGGCATGGTGCCTTACTCGGATCTGGACGTCGCCGCGCCCGTGGCGCTCGCCATCGATCGCCATGCTGAGCTGCGCTGGCTCGGGCTCCCGGTGAAGCTCGGCGCGATCGTCGCGATGATCTCCGTGATGCTGGTCATGACGGTGGGTCAGGCGCGTATTTTCATGGCTATGGCCGCGGATGGGCTGCTGCCGTCCTGGTTCGCGAGCGTGCACCCGAGGTTCCACACTCCGGCGCACTCCACCGTGGTCACCTGGGTCGGGGCCACGCTGATCGGAGGGCTGCTGCCGTTGCGAATCCTCGGCGAGCTGGTCTCGATCGGCACGTTGTGCGCGTTCGTGACGGTCTGCGTCGGCGTGCTGATCCTGCGCCGGCTGCGGCCGGAGCTGCCAAGGCGGTTTCGCGTGCCGGCGCCTTACTTCACCTGCGTGAGCGGGGCGCTCGTGTGCTTCGGCCTCATGGCCGCCCTGCCGCTCGATACCTGGGTGCGGCTCATTGTCTGGACCGCGATCGGGTTCGCGATCTATGCCTTCTACGGGTATCGCAACAGCCGCTTGCGGCGTGAAGTATCCCTCGCCCCCACGGCGTGAGGCAGCCGTACTCGCGCCCTATCTCGCCGGCATCAGGTAGCGGTCAAACCACTCCGGCAGGCGCCGGCGGAGGTCCAGCACGTGCTCGGGCTTGCTCAGGCGATGTCCTTCGCCCGGGTAGACGTAGAGCTCCGTCGTGACCCCGAGTGTGCGCAGCGCGTGCCAGAACTCGAAGGACTGCGACGCCGGGACCTCGACGTCGGAGTCGCCGGTGTAGAGGAGTGTCGGCGTGCGTGCCGCGCGAATCGACTCGAGTGGTGAGACCGCGCGGTAGACTGCTGGATCGTCGTACATCGAAGCGCCAAAGAAGGGCAGCATCCACGTATCGATGCCGTTCGTGCCGTAGTAGCTGATCCAGTCCGAGAGCCCCGCCCCGGCGATCGCGGTCGCGAAGCGCGTGGTGTGCGTGACCGCCCACATGGTCATGAAGCCGCCGTAGCTGTGGCCGTGAATGCCGATACGCTTTGGATCGAGCGGCGCGGCGGCGAGCGCCGCGTCGACGCCGGCCAGGATGTCGCGAAAGTCCCCGCCCCCGAAGTCCTTGACGTTCGCCCGGGTAAAGGCCTCACCCTGACCGAAGCTGCCGCGCGGGTTGGGCAGCAGCAGGGCGTAGCCGCGCGCCACCCACTCGTGCGCGCTCGTGTAGAGGGAATAGTCCGTGCCGAAGATCGGCAGGACGGCGGCGCTCGGTCCGCCGTGGACGTGGACGATGAGCGGGTAAGGCCGGGCCGCGCCGCCCGCGGCGGGAGCGACGAGCCAGCCCTGCACGTCGAGGCCCTCGTTGCGCCAGTGCAAGCTCTGCACCTCGAGTGTCACCGTCCTCGAGGCGTTCTCGCGCGTGATCGCGCGCGGGCGCGCGATGGGCCCCGCGAGAACTTCCGGACCGTGCGAGAAATCCTCGACCGCCGTGGCGAGGATGCGGCCGTCGGCAGACAGCGCCGCCTCGACGCCCGTATCGGCGTCTCCTGCGCGAGCGGTGACCGGCGCGGACCAGAGCGGCTGCGGCGTATGCCCGGCGTCGTCTCGCAGCGCCAGCAGCGTCGCGTGATCGACGACGATCGCAGTGGCGAGAAACCGCGAGCCTCTCCAGGTGAGCGAGGTGAATGAGCCCCGAAAGCCGGGCGTGAGACTCACCGGGGTACCGCCCGCAAGCGGCACCTCGTAGATCTCCCCGCCGACCGCGCCGAAGTCGCTCATGAGGCCACCGATGAATCGTACGGTGCGGCCGTCGGGCGCGACGCGCGGGACCGACATCTGCAGCTCGAAGCTCGCTATGCGCCGGCTCCCGCCGCCGATGTCGAACGCATCGAGCTCCGCGATCCACCAGTTCGCATCGCCATCGCCCTTCGCCGCGGTGCCGACGAAGCCACGACCGTCCGGCATCCAGTCGTACTCGTAAACGTAAGTTTCCGCCGGCGATACGAAGTGCAGCTCGCCGCCGCGCTCCGGCACGATCGCGATCCGCTGCTCGTCGAACTCGACGCCGATCTCACCGCTCGGGGGCGCGCCGGCCTCGAGCGCGCCGGTGCGCTTCTTCGCCGCCACCGTCGCGAGGATCGCGAGCTCACGCCCGTCGGGCGAGAAGCGCGGGGACTCGGCAACGCCCTGGATGCGAGCGAGGACGGTCAGCTGCGTGCCACGCGCGAGAGCGAGCTGTGCCTCACCCTTGACCGGGTCGCTGCCGATGAACGCGAGCTCTCGTCCGTCCGGCGACCAGGTGAGGCCCGCGTAGCGGCAGAGCGCGCAGGGATCCAGACGCTCGAGCACGTGACCGTCCGCAGTCGAGCGCACGACGATCGGTCCGTGCAGCGCTGCGGGTGAATCGAAGGAGCGCTCGATCTCGACGCTCGCGATGCGGGCACCGTCCGGCGACAAGGCCAGGGACTCGAAGGTGTGCATGCCTGCTGCGGACGGCTGGACGGGCTGCGCCGCCACGGCGGCCTCGGCGGTGGGCGCCGCGCCGGCAGCCTCCGCGGCAGCGGGCGCAGCGACGGCGAGCGCCGCCGCGGTGAGCGCTGTGAGCGCGGCCGCTGCCGTGATCCGCATTGCAGGCGATGGAGCACGCATCGGGACCTCGCCAAAACTGATCTCGGCGGCAGTGTAGCGACTCGGCGGGCTTGCCGCAGTCGCTTTGGCCTCCCTTCGGACATGCTAGGCTTGGGCCACCGCGAGGGGCACCGCCGGAGGTTGACGAGATGACTGCCAGGCGCGAGCCGATCGAGTACGCGAGCGCATCGGCGCCGGTGCGCGCCGTGTACGACGACATCATGGCCACCCGAAATACTGACTGGGTCAACAACTTCTGGAAGGTCCTGGCGCACGATCCGCCAACATTGCGGCGGATCTGGAGCAACATCAAGCAGGTGATGGGTCCGGGCGCAATCGATCCGCTCACCAAGGAAATGCTCTATCTCGCGGTGAGCGCCAGCAACGGCTGCCGCTACTGCATCGCTTCCCACGGCGCCGCGGCGCGCAGCAAGGGCATGAGCGAAGCCCAGTACCACGAGCTGCTCGCGATCGTGGGCCTCGCGAACGAGACCAATCGCCTGGTCACCGCACTCGACGTGGAGGTCGACAGCCGGTTCTTGTGAGAGCTTCATCGGGCTCGAACGTCTACGGCGACGAGACTCTCATTCGAGGTTGCACGATGAACGTCTCCTTACTATAATAGATTTGGTAAGGAAAGAGGCCTATTGTCATGAATACCGATGCCACCCTTACAAGTAAGGGACAGACCACCATACCCAAGCAGATCCGCGATCGCCTGCGCATGAAAGCCGGCGACCGCATGACGTTCACGGTGATGCCTGACGGTCTTGTCCTTATGCGCGTCAAGAACAAGAGCGTCATGTCTCTGGCGGGTAGCCTGTACAAGAAGGGGCGAAAGCCCGTACCGGTTGAGCGGCTCTCGCGCTAGATGCTCGGCATCGACACCAACGTGCTCGTTCGCTTTCTGGTTCGCGACGACCCGGAGCAGTTCGAGCGAGCGCGGCGACTTATCAGGCGCGAACTCGGTGGCGGCGAAACAGTGCTGATAAGCCTCCTCGTCCTGCTCGAGACGGAATGGGTGCTGCGCAGCCGCTACAATGTAGCCAAGACAGAGATCGTCGCGGCGCTGTCCGCATTGCTTGATGCGCTCGAGCTAGAGTTCGAGGACGAGCCGTCTGTCGAGGAGGCGGTGTTTATCTGGAAGGACTCAGCTACAGAATTTGCCGATTGCTTGATCAACGCCCGTCATCGTGCTCTTGGATGTCGCGCCACCGCGACTTTCGATGTGCGGGCGTCGAAGCTTTTTGGCTTCGTGGCTGCTTGACCCTTTAATCGTGGCCGTCGGGTTTCAGCGCGCGGACCGCGTATTTACTTGAAGGACAGGGCTCCCGCGGTGATCAGGGCTTTCGGTCCTGCGGTCAGTGTGGCGCCCGGGAGAAACAGCAGGAATTCCCCGTTCGATGAGCGATTGGGCCCGCCGGATTCCCAGTCGTCCCCGATCGCGAGCCGGTGGCAGCAACACCGGGGATTTAATGAGGCACCTGCGAGCGCATGTCATCAGGGCCCGCACCGACGGGTGTATCAAAGGCCGGATATATTTGACGCAGTCCGATCCTGAATTCAGACGCAGAGACGCCCTTGCAACGCAGGGGGAGTCCATTTATTCAGTCCAGGTCCGAAAACCAAGTAAGACATTGATTTAAAGGCAGATGCGAGGACTGAAGTGTCTAATATTTTTTCCGAGTTACGGGGAGATAACCCACCTAATTTGCCGTGTTCGGCAGAGATCCTGCTAGACAGGCTCCGGCCGCCGGTTTCGCAGGGACTTCCCCTTGGCTTGCATTCGCCGCGGCGGTACACCATTTTATGCCCATGCTCGATTGGAGCCAGTGCCCAGCGGTTGAGCGCATTTCCGGAAAAGTCAGCGGCGCCTGGCTTTTCAAGAACACTCGTGTGCCGGTCAAGGCACTCTTCGAGAACATCGAGGGCGGCGCCACGATTCAGGAATTTCTAGATTGGTTTCCGGGCGTCACGCGCGAGCAGGTCGACGCCGTGATCGAGCACGCGCGACGCAGCCTTGAAGCTGCGTAGCCGGCGCGCGTGAAGATCCTGTTAGATCAGGGCACGCCGGTCCCGCTACGTCGCTCGCTACCTGATCACGACGTCATCACGGCGTTCGAGCGCGGCTGGCAGGCGCTGAAGAACGGCGAGCTCTTGAGCGCCGCCGAAGCCGAGGGCTTTGCGGCATTCATCACGACGGACCAGAATCTTCGTCACCAACAGAGCCTTGAAGCGCGACGCCTTGCCGTCGTCGTCCTGATGATCACCGACTGGCGCCTTATTCGGCAGCACCTCGACCACGTCGCTCAAGCGGTCGCTGCACTCAAGCCCGGGGCGTACGTCGAATTGTTTTTCCCGCCGCTGTAGCTGCATCGGCAACTCGCCCTGTATGTCGAGCGGGGTGTGAAGCCGCGGCGAATCGATCCCGTCACGCGAATCTCACTGGCGATACTCTTAAGATTCTTCAACTGGCGCGACGCCCTGGTGGTCGTGCGCCCCGAGACGATGATCCGCTGGCACCGCGCCGGTTGGAAACTGTTCTGTCGCCTGAAGTCTCGACCTGGCCGACCACCGATTCCCCAACCATTACAGGTTCCGGCGATGGATCAAGCCAAGGTACCGACCCCTCTCCAGGCCAGCGCTTGCAAGGAAAATTCTGTGCCGATAATATGCCCCATATATAGGGCTTTCTGTCGGTAATCATGGCTTCGAAACACGCGGCGCGCGCGCTACACCGGAGGAAACCGGCGCCGGGACGCCACAAGGCGCTCAAGCTGCCGGAGCTCCTGCGCTCGCTGCTCGATGAGCCGGGGCGAGCCGGGATCGATCGGGTCGCAAACGTCTTCGGCATGTCCAAGACCCAGCTCGCCACCACCTTAGGGCTCGGCCGCGATTCGCTGTACAAGGCCAAGCGGGCCGCGTCCGAGAAAACGCAGACCCGCGTGCGCGAGATGCTGGAAGTGATCGTGCGCGTCGTTCCGTGGGCGGGCGGCGAGCCGCAGGCCATGGCCTGGTACCGCGCGCAGCCGATCGCAGCCTTCGGAGACCGCACGGCCGAGGCGCTCGTCAAGGAGGGCAAGGCCGCCGTGGTGCGCGACTACCTCGATTTCCTCTCTCAGGGCAACTTCGCGTAAAGCCTATCCGTGCGTCTGCAAGGGACCGCCTTCCGGGCGCACGATCCACGTTGGTCGTTCAAGCCGCTCTCAGGCGATGGCGCGGCTCTCTACGGCGGCCGCTATAACCGCAAAGGTACTCCGGCGCTGTATCTGGCGCTCGATGCCATCACGGCGGTGCGCGAGATCACCCAAGGCTTGGCGCGCAAGTTCGACCCGTGCGTGCTGTGCTGCTACGACTTCGACTTCGAGCCTCTGGCGGACCTGCGGACCCACGCTGGGCGCGCGCACCACCACGTGAAACTCGCCGAGATGCGCAGCGCATGGTTTCTTGAAGCCGCAGCCGGTCGGGAGCCCGCATCCTGGCGGATCGCCGATCGTCTGATGGCGCAAGGCTATGCCGGACTCGTGACTCCGAGCTTTGCCCCCGGTGCGACGCAGGACGCACACGGTCTCGTGCTGTGGCGTTGGAGTGCGGAGCTTCCGACGAAAGTAACGGTTTACGATCCGAGTGGGAAGCTGCCGAAAGATCAGCTTTCCTGGCCATAGAAGTCATGCTAAGGCGAGTACTCCGCCTGCCAAACGATCTTCCCAGGCAATGATAGTGCGTCTACGGCGACGAGACCGCCGCGCGCGGCTTGAGCGTGGCCAGAGTCAGCACCAGTACCGTCGCTATGAGGAAAAATCCTGCCCCAGCCGTCAATGCGATGGCCGGTCCAAGCCCTGCGGCGCTGCCGAAGCCTCGATCACTGACCAACGCCACGGAGGTAGGGCCGAGTCCCGCGCCGAGCGCGACATTCAGGAAGAAACTCACCGCCATCGCGAAGCCGCGTTGCCGGTTCGGCACCACGTCCAGTATCGAGGAGAAGCCGCAGGCCGTGACGATTCCCGACAGGGCGAAGTAGAGTGGCACGGCGGCCATCACGATCCTGACCTGCGCGGCATCGATGGCCCAGCACACCGGCAGGATGACGAGGCTCGAGACCAGGCAAACGCTCAATTTACGCCACCAGCGTCCGCCGCTGCCGAGCCGGTCCGAGAGCCAGCCCCCGAGCAGGACGCCGCCCCCGAAGCCGATCGTCAGCAACAACCCGAGCTGCAAGCCGACTTGAGCCGCATCGCGGCCGAAGTCGCGGATCAGCAGCGTCGGCGCCCAGGCGCCGACGGCGTTGTCGACGAGCGATGCCGTCGCCACGACGAGGTAGATCGGCGCAACGCGCCACACTGCAGCGTGCCGACCCGATGCACCGCCGGCACCGGATGCACTCGGTGCGATTGCGGCTCGCCGTTCCGGCTCCCGGATAGCCAGGATTGCGAGCGACCATAGGAGGCCCGGCGAGCCGATCACCAGCAAAACCAGCCGCCAGGACGCAATGAGCGCGATGGGTGTCCCGGCGAACACCCCCGCTGCGACGAGGTGCAGCGCACCGCCGCCGATCAGGATCGAGGCGCCGTTGCCGATCGCGATGCCACTCAGATAGCTGCCTACAGCCAGACCCCGGCGCGACGGAGGGAAATAGTCACTGATCAGGGAGATGGCGGATGGTGACAGGACAGATTCGCCGAGTCCGACCACAATGCGGGCCGCGAACAGCCCGCTGAAGCTCCCGGCGAACCCGCACGCCACCGTGCCGATGCTCCACACGACTACACCAAAGAAGATCAGGTTGCGGCGCGAAGTCCGATCGGCGAGCAGTCCGAAGGGAATCCCGGCGACGCCGTAGACGACGGCAAAGGCGGTGCCAAGCAGCAGACTGACTTCGGTATCGCTGATGAGCAAATCGCGCCGGATGGGATCGACGAGCAGGCTGAGTACCTGGCGGTCCGTGTACGACAGGATCGCGGTGCCGATCAGGATCGCGACGACCGCCCAGGCGTAGGAGCGCCGCGGGTAAGGCGCATCGTCGTCCGCAGGAAGCGGGCTGCGCACGTTGCCGGACGTCGACCGCTCCCCATGCGAAGCCATTCGCCCTGGCTCTCGTCAGAATTTATAGGTCGCATCCACTCCGGCCGTCCGCGGCTGGTTAGTCGCGATCCGGTTGAAGATCGAGATGTTCGCGGACAGCGCGCCGGTGTCACTCAGCAGAGCTTTTTTGTTGGTGAGGTTGTCCACGAACAGCGATGCCGACCAGCTCTTATCCTCGACCCCCAGCCGCAGGCCCGCGAGGTCATAGGACGGGAGCGTATTGCGCGTGAAAGTGATGTCCTCGATCGAACCAACGTAACTGTTATTGAGTCGCGCGACGAAGCTCATGGTGCCTGCGAGCGGCCTCCGGTATGTCAGGTTCGTGTTCGCCGTCGCTTGCGGAACGTCCAAAAGACGTTGCCCGGCGACGACTCCCGCGAGGGGCACGCTCGTCGTGTTGGTCGCGTGCGTGTAGCTGGCATTCTGCGACAGCACCAGGCCCGGTGCGAGGATGAGCCCAATCTCCAGCTCCGCACCGTAGGCTCGCGCCTTGCCGGCGTTCGCCGTGAACTTGAAGCCACAACCCGGGGCGACCTGCTGCTGCACGCTGGACCAGTCGATATAGAACACGTCCCCGGCAATCGAGACGCGTCCGCCCAGAAACCGCAGCTTCTCACCCAGCTCGTAATTCCACACGCTGTCCGGCCCGAATTGCGTAGGAGCGGTGGCCGGACACGGCGGCGACGGGATCGGCGAATTAGGCCCGCCGGGGCGGAAGCCCTTGGAGACCGTGCCGTAGACGGTGGTGTTCTCGTCGGGAATGTAGGCGAGGTTCAACTTCGGCGTGACACCGGAGTTGGACGCGCGCCCGTAGAGCGGAGCACTGGTGCCGTTGGCGGAAACGCCGCTCACACTCGTCACCGAATTGCTGTGATAAGTGTAGTACCGTGCGCCAACGGTCGCCTTCAGGGACTTCGGCAACTGATACGACACCTCGCCGAATGCTGCGTACTGGTCGATGTCGACCTTGCGATGATTATCCGCGAGGTTGGTCGTGCCGAAGTCGGCGTTGAATCCGTTGTTGGTAGCCGGGTAGAACGAGTAGACGTGGGATGTCGCTCCGTAGCCGGCCCAGTACCCGCCGGCCAGCCACTGCAGCGGCCCACTGCCGGTCGAGGTGAGGCGCAATTCCTCGCTGTACTGCCGCGTGTAGTCGTCCTCGGTAATCGTTCCCGCCCCGAGTCCAAACCAGGTGTTGCCTGCCTCGGTCACCGTGGCCGTGCTCGAGAACGGCCAGCTCGCCGGAGGGCCGAAGAACCCGCCGATGTAGAACTGCATGGCCTCGGAAATGTCCTGGGTCTGGTTCTGTTGGCGGTCCCAGTCGGCGGAGGCGGACAGAAGCTGGAAAGAGTCGAAATTGTATTTCAGGGTCAGCGTGACCAGGTTGAACCTGTCGGAGAAGGGCTCCGCGACGTCGAACGGCTGGTAGTGCGCCTGGTTCACCGGAGGACCATCGATCGTGTTCGAGCCGTCCTGGGTAATCTCCTGGTGCATGTACCCGAGCGTGGCGCTGAAGCGATCGTTCGGCTGGGCGAGCAGAGACGCCCGCCCTCCACGCAGGTCTTCCCGGTTGGAACGCGGGATCTGCGCCCCCGCCGGGACCGCCGCGACGTCACCGCGCGCCGTACTGTTGTTGACCTCGATGGGAAAGGGGTTCAGTACCGCGCGGTCGATCCAACCGTCGATGCGCTTGTCCGTGCCGACGAGTCGTAGCGCGACCATGTCCTGCACCAGAGGCACGTTCAGCATGACGTTCTCGGTGTGGTTGAACCCACCCCCAGATGTCCCGGAGCCGATGCCCTCGACGTTCGCTGCGAGGGCCCGCGGGTTCGGTGGGTTGGTCACGAGCTTGATCGTGCCGCCCATCGATCCTGCGCCGTAGAGCGTCCCCTGCGGCCCGCGCAGCACCTCGACGCGACTCAAGTCAAAGAGGCTCGGGTCGATCACCGTCTTGCCGTTCTGGGCCATCGCGGCCGGCGTCAGGACAGCGTCATCGAGGTAGAAACCGACGGTAGGCGACTCGCCACCCGTCGAGGTCAGGCCGCGCATCTCAAACTCCGTCTGCCCGGGACCGGAGGTCTTGAAGGAGATGCCGGGGACCTGTTGCGCGAGGGTGAGCATGTCCGTCACCCCCTGGGCCTGTAGCGCAGTCCCTTCGATGGCTGTCACGCTGATGGGAGTCTTCTGCACGGTTGATTCGCGCTTCTCGGCGGTGACGACCACCTCTTCAAGAGTCTGTGCCGGCGCGCCAGCGGGTGCCGTGCCGGACGCGGATTGCGCGGCTCCCTGATCCGCCCGAGCGGCGCCTGCGAGTACCGACGCGCCGATTATCGTCGCGCCAATCGCAGCCCGAAGGCTCCGCGCAACGCGCGCCATCACTTGCAACAGAATTCGCTCCCCCGTCATGGCAGCTCTCCCCGTGTGAGCGGCTGGCAAGGCCTGAGCGTACGCCCGCGACCCTGGGTGCCGCGTTATTCGCTCAGCCGCGGACGACCTCGGCTGCGCCACCACTGGCTAGTGCATTCGAGTTGTACTTCATGATCGCGCCGTGCGGCCCCGTCCGGTCACGCTCGAGCTCGTAGACGTCCCCCTTCGGACCCCGGCGGCGGTCTGTCACCGACGCGATGGCTGCCCGATCTTCGGCATCGAGGCGCAATGCGTCAATGCTCGCGTGAGCCGGCAGGTGAGCTGCGCTCGTGGCCCCGACGACCGCCGCAGCAACCTGCGGCAGGTCAAGCACGGCACGGGTTGCCACGGAGGCGATGTCGGAGCCGCGCTTGCGCGCAATGCCCGCAAGGGCCGTCAACAACTCCTGGAACAGAGCCCAGCCTCCGAAGTCATCGATGATCAGCTTGTATTTGGTCAAGGACCGGTTCGCAAGCGCGGCGGAGGGCTCTGGCCGGCCAAGCCAGTGCTCCGATAAAAATCCGCCGCCCACGGTTCCGTAGCACAGCAGCGCTATTCCGTGATCGCGGCAGCAAGCCACCATGGTCGCTCGTGGCCGGTCGTCGACGAGTGAATACTGGAGCTGGTGTGCAACAACGGGCACGCCCGCGGCGAGCAGCTCATCCAGATGCAGCGTATCGAAATTGGTCACACCAAGACGCGCAATCTTGCCTGCGCGCTGCAGTCGATCCAGCTCGAGAGCCGTGTCCACGTAGCGCGGCAGGGCGAAGTCCCACCAGTGAAACTGCACGAGGTCGAGACACTCCATGTCAAGCCGTCTCAGGGATCGATCGATGATGGCTTCGACGCAGCGGCGGTCCAGTGTCTTCAACTCGGACAGATCGGGTACGAACTTCGTATGCACCTGGACCTGACTCGCCAGGGAGGGGTAGGCGCGGCGGAAGGAACCAATCAGTGCTTCGACGCCGGTGTAGATGTCGGCGCAGTCGAAGGTCGTCATGCCGGCCTCGACGAACCGCGCCATGTCTTTCACCGCCTGCTCGGAATCGACCGCGCCGTGGCCGCCCGCCAGATGCCAGCCGCCCTTGATGAGGCGGGACACCGAGTAACCGTGGGGGAAGGAATACCTGGGAATCACTTGGTGCGGCCGTCGGGCGGCGTGAGCGCCGTCACGTCGGAACGGCGAAAACGCCGCCGCCCGGTGCGCGTGATTCGGAACCGAGTCGGGCAGTTAGGGTCCGGGCAGGCAATTTCCGCGTCCGTCGACATCCAGTCATGTGGATCGGTCATCCGCTGCTTGGCTGGCAGCAGCGGCAGGAGTGCCGCGAGCGAGTAGATGGAGAATCCCTGCCCGGGAGGGAGCTTGAGCATTTCGCCTTGGAGCTCGAAGTAGTCGCCCACGCGCGCACCGCAGTAGATCGGCCGATCCGTCGGACCGACGACCTCCACCCGGAGGTCGTAGAGCTCGAAGCCGCCATCGTCGGAAGCGGACGCGGGCGATTCGTTCGTCATGCTGCGAAAGAGTACTCTGAAACTTCGGTTTTAAAAACCGGATACGTTCTTGAAGGACCAGTGGCCAGGCGGCGGCCGCATGTGGCGTCGGACGAGCGCTGCGCAGATCACATCGCTCCGACCACGTTCATGAAGATGCCGTGGCTCTTGAAGCTCATGTCGGTCAGATCTTCCGAGAAATTCGTGAAGTTGTACCCCAGTCCGGCTTTCACGTGCTTGCCGAGGTGGCGGTAGACAGCGACGAGCGCGCCGGAACGGCTTTCGTTGAGATCAGGCATGTCGAGCACGCGGCCCTCGATCATTCCCTCCCACTCCTGGTGGAAGTGCCAGTCGATGCGCACGATGTAGAGCTCTGCCGTGTTGTCGAAGAACTGGGGGTTCACCCGGTCGAGGCTCGCCTGTCCCAAGCGGTAGGCGTATTTTCCCCCGACCGACCACTGCCGGGTCAGGTCATAGCTGACGTCGAAGGATGCGATGTGACTCTTTTGGATGAACTGCGCCGCCGTGTCCTGCGGGGTCACCTGCCCGGCCGTGGGAACGTTGTAGAAGTAGGTGTACTTCGCCAGCACGTCGAGCCGATCGCTCTGCACCGGTCGATATCCGTAGCCGAGGACCGCCTCGGTGTAGCCGCCGTCGTAGAACTGTCCCTGTGAGTTATCGCTCATCGAGTGGTCGAGCTTGCCGACCAGCCTCCAGTCCGGCGCGATCTGAAACTTGAAATTGTTCCTGAACAGCCGGGTCTTCAGCTTCGAGGTCGTTGCGTTGGGTTGCTGCATCTCATCGTCCCGATACTCGATTCCGCTCGAGACCTGGATCCTGCCGCGGCCGTAGCCGACGCGGATGCCGCCCGCCTTGCGCCTCGTCTGGGCGTCGGTCTGACTGTCGACCAGCGTGCCGACCTCCGCGTTGGCGCCGATGTTCCAGCGATCGTCGGGCGCGAGCGTCACGCCGGTCGCATGCGTCAGGCCCGACGCCGAGTCGATGTCCTGGTAGCGCTCCTCGACATAGACATTGCTGCTGTCCGACAGGCGCTGCTTCATCCCCGAAACCAGCGTCCCCTGGCGCTGGAACACGCCGCTGTCCGCGCGCTCGTTCTCCAGCGAGTAATTGAGGTACAGAGTGGTGTGATCCGAGGCCAGATAGCTGGTGCCGAGCTTGCCGCCCGGCCCGAGACTGCCCTCGGACCCTTCCGCCTCGATTTGCAGCTTGTTCGTGACACGATACGACCCGCCGACACCAGCACGTCCGTTGTCGTCCCGGTCACCACTCTTCGAGACGGTGTCCTGAATGAAGGTGTACGCGCGCCATGTGGCCAGCGAGCCGTACCCCAGCTGCGCCACCACATCGGTTCGCTCGCCTTGCTGCTGTGTCGCCGGCACGGCCGGAGAGTTGTCCTGGCGGTCGTCCCTCCGGACACCGGTGCTCACGCTCCAGTTCTTGCTCAGCTTGTAGGCGACGTCGAGCTCCTCGGCCGTGGTCTCGAGCCCCTGGTCCTGGGCCTTCCTGTCCGCCTTGGCGTTCAGGCTCCAGCGATCGCCGATCGGTAGCTTGAAAGTGCCGCCGTAGTACTCGGTGGCGGTCAGCGCGTTGAGTCCCGGCGCGGAATAGCCGGCGTCGAGGTGTTGGGTATAGCAGGTCAGGCGACCCTTGTTCCCCGACAGCAGGTCACCGAGCCCGAGGCTGACATCGGCACGGTATGCTTCGGCGCTCGCGTTTGCGAACGAGCTCGGGTTGTAGCTCGTGAAGCCGAAGCCACCGTCGGCCGAATAGAACGACCCGGACACGAGCCCATCGCTCTTCCCGGTCTGCAGCTTCACCCAGGAGTCCGTGCTCTTGCGCAGCGTCACATCCGCACCGCGCAGGCTGCTGCCGCCGACGCCGGCGTCATTGGAGCTGGTAGTGACACCGAACCGGATGTAGTCGTTGAGCCACGCAGCCCCCTGCCCGCCCGTCGTCCAGGTGCGGATGTCCTGAAAGCCGGGCGTGTACTCGTAGCGAGCCACCAGGTACGCCTCCTGCCCGCTGAGCCCGCTGGTGCGAACCAGCAGGTTATCGTTCGCGGTCGAGGACAGCGGCTCGGCAAGGACAATCCGACCCTGCATATAATCAATCTCGTAGTCGATCGAGGGCCGCAGGTCCACAGTTCCGGTAACGAGGCCGGAGTCCTTGTCGCGCAGCTCGATGCGGACGCGCTCCGAGCCGGTGAGGATGTCCTGGTTGTGCAGGAAGTACAGCGAGCCACCCGTTCCCCGGAACTCGCCGCGGCCCGCGATCGTCCCCGGCTGGGCCGCAAACCCATCGATGGCGAAGCGCTTCTCACCGAAACCCGTCGTGGTGTCGGACAGCCAGCGGACATTTCCGCCGTAGAGCCCGCGGTCGACCTGCGCGAGCTCGTTGTCGAGGTAGTTGATCCTGAAATTGCCCCACAGGCCGTAGTCGTCGTGGTGCTCCGCTTGCACGTAGAACTTGCCGAGCGTCGGCGCGAGCTCCTGCACGATGCTGTCATCGCCGTAGGTCGGGTAGTAGTAAGCGGGATCGATGCGCCGGAACAGCGAGTCGGGCGCCTTGTTCAGGAAGTTACTGAACAGGTTCTTGACGGGCTCCTCGCGGGTATCCGCGCTCGCCGTCACCCGCCAATCGTCGCCGAATTTCCGCGTGACGAAGAACGACAGGCTGCCTGCGACCGACGCATTGTAGTCGTACGGTGCGTTCGCCCCCTGCATCAGCCGCTCGGCACTGCCCGTGTGGCTCTTCGAGACGGTGAGGTCCGCCATGCCGACATAGAAGCGATCGTTGGGCTTGAACTCCAGGTCGCGCAGGTAGAGCGTGCCGTTGCCTTCCTCATCGAGCACCGCCACTTCGACCGTATGCGCGCCTGAAGGCAGCACGTCCTGGGCGACGAAGTTGCCCCTGGCATCGACCGGCACCTCGTGGCCCGCCACCCACACCGTGTGTCTGGGCGGAATGCCCCCACCGCGTACAGTGACCGTGCCCCCGCTCACCCGGATGCTCTGCTCCGAGAGCGTGCTCTCACCGTAGGCGGCGAGCAGCTCAGGTTCCTTCAGCTCCGCGTGCTTGACGGCCGCTGCCTGCGACCCCGGCTCCGCAGCCTCCTGCGCCGCGGTGCTGGCGCCGCCGGGTGGGTCGGCGGCGGTCTCCGGATCCGCGACCGCGCGGGATCCATCATGAACCATCCACAGGGATAGCGGCCTCGTGTCGTCGAATTTGCCATCCTTGCCATAGGCGCGGACCAGGTACTGCAACTCCCGCCCTGCAGTGGAGAGCTGCTTCGCGCCAGGCTGCCACTCCGCCGAGCCGTTCGGATCGATCGCGACTACAGCAAGCGGCGTGCTCTGCGTCGACAGCCCCGCCGCAAATATCCGCACCTCCGCGCGCTCGATGAAAGCTCCGTAATTGGTGTACATGTGAAAGCGCACGGGCGCTGCAATCAAGCCCTCGTCCGGGGTCTGCTGGAACACGACGACGCTCGGGGCTACCGCCACACTCAGCCGGCGCCGCGCCCTGAGATTGTCGAACTGGAACTGAATGTCCGCCTTGTCCAGGGCGACGTCCGTGCAGCGCTGCACGTCTGCGGAGCTTCTGCCCGGGTCGTCGATCGGCACGCCGTCCACGGTGATGTGCATCGTGTTGACGCCGAAGGGGCTCTGCGGTGTGAGCTCGTGCGTCAGGCGCGTGACGTTCACGCCCTCGTAGTCATCGAGTACGGCGGGCTCATCGTAGACGACCTGCACCACGACGTAGGAGGACTCTCCCTGGGTGAAGCCCGTATTGACCACGTCGCTCGACTGCACGTAGCCCCGGCCTTCGTGCTCGGCCTGCGAGGCTGGCAGATACATCTGGTCCATGACGATCTCCATCGCCCGACGCGCCCGGGCGGCGGAAAGACCGACGTCGTCGCCGTACACCGCGGCGGTGCGGCGATCGAGCCGCTCGTTGCCCGTGTAGCCTACGAAGCGCAACCGCACGTGAGACTTATCGTGCAGATCCGCCATGGCGCTCCGCAGGCTCTCCGTGTAGCCGGGCGGAATGATCGCGCGCCCGTTCGTAAGCTGCAGAGGCGCGATGCTGCCCCACGGTGGGTCATAAACCTTCGTGACCACTTCGGCGCCCGGATTCGGGCAGAGCTGGGGCCCGTCGGGCAGCTCCTGCAGCGGGTCGTCGTACCAGAACTGCACCTCGATGCGGCGGTTCTGGGCGCGTCCCTGAGCGGTGTCGTTCGCGGCGAGCGGCGCCACGGCACCCCGGCCGTCGCTCGCGAACGCGGTGCCCGGCAGCTTGAGGGCTTCCTGCACGGCGAGCGCCACGCGGTGTGCGCGCGCCTTCGAGAGCGCGACGAGATCGCCGTAAATGCGCTCATCGCGCCCCGTCAGCGCCACCTCGTCCGTGTAGCCGATGAACTTGACCACGACGTTCGACTTGTCCCGCAGGTTGTTCAGTGCCTTCTTGATCTGCTCGACGAACTCCGGCGAGACCTGCACGTTCTCCTGGTCGTAGTGCAGTGGCGGAACGACATTGCTCACGCGTGCCCGCCGCGCCGCGCCTTCCTTGAAGCGCAGCTTGCAGAGCGTCTGCATCCGGCAGATCTTGACCTGCTTGATCTGCTGTCGCACGAGCACTTCCTGGTCCGCTGCGCGCGCTTTCGGCTGGTCGTACCAGACTTCCACCTCCACGCGGCGATTGAGTGCCCGGCCCTCGGCGGTGTCGTTCGATGCAATGGCGTGCGTATCGCCGGCCCACTCGTACGCGAGGGCCTCCGGCTTCAGTTGCAGTGCCCGCTTGAGGAATTCCGCCACCTCGCCCGCGCGCTCGCGCGACAGTCCGGCGTTGTCCCCGAAGGTTCTGGCGAGCGCCGGGGACAGCGCTTGGTTGTCGGCATGGCCGACCAGGTGCAGGCGCACATTGCGGCGATCGCGCAAGCCCTCGAGAGCCTTGCGCAGCGTCTCCACGTAATTGTCGGGAATCTTCGCCACTCCGGATTCGAAATGAATGGGCGGAATGACGTTCTTGAGCTTCACGGTCTCGAAGCTCTCGGTCAGCACCTGCCGCGGCTCGAGCCTGTCGCCCGCCTCGGTCCTGATCTGCTCGGGGTCCCGCGCCCAGGGCGCGAACGGCTGTTCCATGGGCAATTGCCGCTCGACTGCGCTGCCGAGTGGCGACTCGCCGACGCTCTGCGCCTGTGCGCTCGCGGCGGCGAGCGTCAGACAGGTGAGAAGCCGGCAGCTACGCTTGCGCATGCCGCTCACTTGGCGCCTCGCAGTCGCTCGGCTGGTTCCCTGGGTGGGCTGCCGCGCAGCCAGAAGACCTCGCGCTCGATCGTGAGCTCGTAGCAGCAGTTCATCGCGCGCCAGGCGTCCCTGATTGCCCGAGCGACCGCTTCGAGGCGCCGGTCGACCAGTGGTGTGTCCTCGACGTCGGCGAGATAGGACAGACGCAGGACCGATCGTGACTTGCGCAGCTCCGCGAGCAGCAGGTCCAGTCTCGGGCGCCATTGCGGGCGCATGTCGGCGGTTCCCGGCTCGAACACCGCATCCGCGAGATCCAGACTGACGACGCGGTGGATGGACGCGCCGAACTCGAAGCGCACGGCCTTGCCGCGCGTGGCTCGTTCCACGAGCACCTGCGGCGTCGTCAGTCGATAGCCGCTCGGCAGCGTCCGGTCATCGAGCTTGAGGGCGAAGTTGCTGCCCCGGCCCTCGAGCGGCGTGATCGCGCACGTGATGTGGAATCGCCCGAACTCGTCCGTGATGGCGGCCAGACCCCTGGTGGTCACGAGCCGCACCCCGGGCAGACCCTTCTCTCCGGCATCCTGGTGGCCGTTACCGTTCGCGTCGTCGAAGACCTTGCCGATCACGTCCGTGCAATCGAAGGTGAGATCCGGCACCACGCGGACCGTCGCGGTGGCCTCTTTCGATACCGGAGTGCCGCCTACCGCGGCCAAGGCCTGGGCGCGGTTCACGAACTCGCCTTCGCCCACCCCCGCGCCCACGGCGAGCAGCAGCACGATGGTGTGGTGCGCACCGCCCGCGAAGCTGAGATTGCTCCAGGTGAGCGTGAACCCGGCCACCGTGGGCTCGGCCGGTGTGCCGTCGAGGCGCGCGGAGCCCTTGATGTAGCGGAAGCCTGCGGGGAAACGATCCACGAGAGCCGCCCCCTGGATCGCGCCGCTCAGCACGTTGGTGAGGGTGATGGTGTACGGCACGAGCTGCCCGCGCGTCACCTCGAGCAGCGGAGTGGTCTTAGTGACGGTCAATGCCCCGGGCGGAGTGTCCACCTGGATCGAGACGCTCCCCGAGGCGCTTTGCGGCGGGTTGTTCCAGGTGACGACGCCGGTGTTGGTGACCGTCGTGCCGGCGGCGAGCGTGCTGCCGAGCGTGGCGCGGAAGCGCAGGTCGATCGTCGCTGCGGGCGCGAGCGGTCCGTAGGTCGCCGAGTAGTTCGCGGTGATGAGGTTGCCGGTGACCGTCACGCCCGTCGCCGAGCCGTTCAGGGTCGCCGTGCCGTTCACGTACGTGAGCGCCCCCGGCCCCGCCGCGTTCAGGTTGTCCGTGATCACCACCGGGTTCGCCGGGTTCGCCGAGGTGTTGGTCACGTGCAGCAGGTAGTCGAGCGTTGCGCCCGGCAGCGGCGGACCGCCTCCCACGACTGAGACCTGTTTCGTGATCGTCAGCGCGGAGAGCGCCACCGTGACCGTGTGGGCGTCCTGGCAATCGAGAACGCCCGGCGTGCCGTTGGTCAGCGTGCAGGTGAAGCTCTGGCGGCCGGGGTTGCCGCTCGGGCCGCTGTACCATTGCACAGCGCCAGCGACGTTCGTCAGCTGCGCGCCGTTCCGGCTGTTTGCATCGAGCTGCGTCTGGTAGGTGACGATGAGGCGCTGCGACGGACCGATCACCGCCGCGGCGCTCAGCAGGTTGAGCGTCAGCGTGCAGGTGGGCGCACCGACATAACTGAGCGTGTAGTCCGTGCCGGCCGTGAGCGGTCCCTTGCCCGGTACCGGCGTCACGCCATCGGCCTGGAACACCTGCGCGGAGAGGATCTGCGGGCTCGCCGTGCACATGCCGCCCGTCGCACCCGTTGGCAGCTTGTCCACGATGGTCGCGTTCCAGGCGTCAGTCGTCCCGCTGTTCTGCACGTTGAGGGTGAACCGCCCCAGCTGCCCGAGGTTCATCGTCGTCGGGCCGCCCTTGGTCATCGCCAGGTTGGGCGCCGCGATGGTCAGCGGCGGCGACGAGACTCCCTGCTGCCCCGGCAGCGGGTAATGGAAGGTCCCGTTCACGACAGTTCCCAACGTCCAGCTCGCGGTGTTGGTGAACTGCGTACCGGGCGAGTTCGGCGGCACGGCGTCGTTGAGCACCACCGTGACCTTGAGCACGATCTGCTGCCCGGCCGGGATCGTGGGGAAGCCGCTGAAGGTGAGCAGCCCCCCCGCGTTCGCGACCGTGAAGGGCACCGCAGCGCCACTGCCCTTCCAGGCGGCGCTACTGCTCACGTAGCTGAGCGATACCCCGGTCGCATCGAGGTTGTCAGTGACCGTGACCTGGCTGACGTCCTGGTTCGACCCGTTGGGATTGACGACGCGGCCCGTCGTTGCGCTGACCAGCAACGGGAAGGTGAGCGTGTAGGTAAAGGGCACCCCGATCGCGACCAGGGGCGGCCCCGGCGGGTTCTGCTTGTCGATCTTGTCGACCGGTGCGAAGAGGTTCGTGCACTGCAGGACATGCTGGCGGGTGATCGAGCCGTTGACGAACCAGACGACGTTATTGTGTACGTTGTCGCAGGAGATGTTGCCGATGAAGTCGACGTTGTCGAAGATGAGCAGCGTGTTGGTCGTGCTCAACAGACTGACGTTGCCCCCATACGGGTTGGAGGCCGGGTAGTTCCTGATGGTGCAGGGGCCGTCGATCTGCAGATTCGAAGGCACCGGGGTGACGTTGCCGTCGAGGACGCCGCCGTAAGTGGCGTCGCAGAGCGAGCTGCTCTGCGCGTGCGCCGGGCGGGCGCCCACAACGAGCAATGCGAGGCCGAGCAGCAGGAGTGCCATCCAGCCGCGGCGCGCTCTGACGTTGGTAGTGGTCCCACTCGTGCTCAATCGCATACCTCTTGCCGATCGATCGCATCGACAAGGGCCGAAGCAGCCCGAGTTTCGGACTGGAGTTGCGGCGGTCCCGCTGTCGTGGAGCTCTGGAGGCTCTTTAGACCGGTGACTTTGCGTCCCCACCTTTCGGTGGGTTTGCCCTTGTCGTGTCCAGGGAGTGCTGATCGCTCAGGTCAAATTGCGCGTCCTCAGGCAGCGGGCAGGAAATCGATCGGATAGATGATGGTCACCGGCGGCACGACCTTGGCGCCGAAGTTGAACGTCTTCACCCGCTCCACCACCTGCGCCGCGAGGTCCGGTGCATTCATGTCGGAGGCGTGCAGCCGACACAGCGACACGCTGCCGTCGGGCTCGATCGTCAGGCGCAGGATCATCTTCCCCTGCAGCGTCGGATCGCGGCGCAGCTCGAGGTTGTACAACCGATAGAGCTCGGCCTTGTGACGGTCGAAGACGATCTGTATCTCCTCATCGGTACGTCCGGGACCTGGCCCGCCGCTCACCGGGCGACTCGCCGCGGCCGCCGATCCGATCCCGCTCGAGGCCTGCGTGAGGGTGCCGCCGCGAATGGCGTTGCGCTCGGTACCGCCGCCCGGGCCGAGGCCGCGACTCACGGCCGCCAGGTTGATTCCACCGCTCGAGCCTGGCGCGCTGCTGGTCAGCATCGCGCGCTCCGGCGTGCCAACCGAGTTGTCGGCGTTGTTGATGCGTGCCTGAGCGCCGAGCGCCGGATTGATCTGCGTGTCCGCGAGCGCGGCAAGCCGCTGCTTGAACACCATCAGCCCGGCGGGCTTCGGCTCCGGCGGCGCCTCGACGGCCGGCTTGACCGGCTCCTCCGTTGGGGGCTGGCGCGCCTGCTGCGGTGTCGGCTTCGGTGGCGGCGGCAAGCGGCGCGGCGGCGGAGGCGGCCTCGGCAGCTGCGCCATGGTGATGTGGAGCACCAGCTCGGGCGGTGTCTCCTCGGGCGCTCGCTGGAGCGGCAGACGGATCAGGGGAAAGATCAGTGTCAGAATGAGGCAGACCGCGAGCGCGCCCAGGAGCGACTTCTGAAAGCGCCGGTCATCCTCTCCTCCCCAGGTCCAGGGCATGATGAGCGGACGGGAGTGAAGCCCGCTGATTTCCCGCTCGACGATCCACTCGTGCCGGAGCCGCTCCTGCTCTTCCTGCGCTTCGAAGAGCTCGTCCTCGATCAGTCCCGCACGATGCTGTTCCTTGTCGATCTGTTCGCGGGTGCTCTGTCGGCGCGCTTCCAGCTCGCCCACGCGGCTCTCGAAGGCGGTGACATGTCCGCGCACCCGACCCAGCTGATCCTCACCGGTCGTGACTGCCTCCGCAGTACCCCAGAACAACTGCGCGCCCCCGAGCTTGCCGAGCTCGCCCAGGGCGTCGCAGACCTGGTGCAGCAGGCGGTGCCGGTTGCGCTCGCTCGCGAGAGCCTCCAGCTGCGCATCGAGTACCCGCAGCTCGCCGACCAGGGCATCGACTGACTCCTGCGACGTGCCGAGCTGCGCGATGAGCGCCTGCTGATCCTCCAGGGCCTGATCGTTCGGCGCCTGCTGATCTTGAGGCGTCCGCTGCTGCTGCAGCGTCGGCTGATCCTGCGCTGTTTCCGAATCCATGCCCTTACCTTGAGGTGAAATGACGGTCACCGTGTCCCCCTGAGAAGGCCGCTAGGGGCCCTTGACACCGCTCACCGGCTTTTCCCTCTGCAGCACCGCGAGCGAGATCTTGCCGTACGAGGCCGCCGTGCACGTCGCCAGAACCTTGCGCAGCACTTCGTACGGCAGCTCCTTGTCGGCCATGACAGTGACCTCCTGCGAGGTGAGCGCCGCGTCACGCGCCGCCGCGTCGAGCCCGGCGATCGGGCGCTGCAGCACCTTGCGCAAAGGCTCGATCAGCTGCGTGCGCGGGTCGCTGACTTCCGCGAGGCTCGCGACTGTCTCACCCTGCACCAGGAGCGCCTCCTTCGTGACCATCACGACGACCGACTGCTTCGGGTGCACATCGGTACGCGACTGCGGAATGCTCACCCCCTTGGAGTTCTGCAGCACCTCCACATCCGTCGAGTACACCAGCAGGAATGCCACCATCACCGAGAGAATGTCGATGAGGGGTATCAGATTCAGATGTGCATCGACGCGCTCGCGTCGCTTGTGCGGCATCAGTCCGAGATTCAACGCTTTCATGGCGCATCTCCGAGCGCAATGTTCGTGAACAGCGCGACCGTCACGGTCTGCGGCGCACCCACGCCCGGTGCGATGGCCCGCGCCCCCGGTGCGGCCGCTGCGGCGACGAGCGCATCCGCAGCCGGCAGCTCCGCGCTGCGGATCGCGTCCATCGCCTGGATCAGCTCGTCGTAGGGAACCTTCGGCTCCGAGAGCACCGACGCATCCTCCGAGGTCGGATGCTCACGCTTCACCGCCAGCGCGCGTTCGCTCAACGCGTTCAGGTCGTATGCGCCGTTGACCTTCGGTATCGTGCCGATCGCTTGCCTGCCGTCGCTGAGGTCGAAGCCGTCCTGGCGGACGATGACCTCGAGTCGGAACTTCGGCTCTGCAGGCTTCACGGATACGGAGCTCGGCAGGTCGATCTGCATGACGGCGATGCGCGAGAACACTGCCGTCATCAGCAGAAAGGTGACCAGGACGGTGAAGATGTCGATCATGGGCACGAGCAGCAGCTCGCCGGGTTTGGGCTCGCGACGCATCAGGAGAGTACGCATGGGGTGATCCTCAGGCCGCCGACGCCGCCTGCTGCACGAGCTCCAGGCGGCTCTGAGCCCGGGCCGCCTGCCGAGCGGCCAGCGCGTTCAGGAAGCGGATGGCCGCCGTCTCCAGGCCATCGCTCAGCCCCATGGTCTTCGACTGCAGAAAGGCGTGCACCACCAGGATCGGAACTGCGGTCACGAGCCCGAAGGCCGTGCAGTTCATGGCCTCAGAGATGCTCGCCGACAGCAGGTTGGCCTTTTCCGCCGGGTTGACGGTCGCCACGGCGCTGAAGGCGTGGATCAGGCCGCTCACCGTGCCCAACAGGCCGAGCAGCGTCGCGACATTGGCCAGCGTCGCGAGATAGTGGGTGCGCTTCTCGAGCTGCGGCACTATTTCCATCATGCTCTCCTGCATCGCTTTCTCCACGTCATCGCGGCGCCGCACCGCCCCCTCCAGCGCCAGCCCCATGTTCAGCACTCGCGCTATCGGAGAATCGTCCTGACTGGTGAGCTCGCGCACCTTGTCGAAGGCCCCGCTCATGAGCACCGGCTCGACCCGGCTCCAAGTGCGTCGATTGCGGGCGCTCATCTTCGCGAGCGTGATGTAGCGCTCGATCGTGATCGCGGTCGCGATCGCCCCCACGAGCAGGATGGGAAGCATGAAGAGCCCGCCTGCCGTGAAGAACTTGACGATTGGATAGAAGACTTCCATATGCGAACCTCTTGAACGTTACAGATCTGTCAAACCACTGAACGATTCACTCTCAACCTGATGCTCGCGCGAGCCGCTGCGCTCACTTCGAGCTCGACTTGAATTCGTAGTACGCCAGCTCGCGCATGAAGACGTCCTTGTCCACCGGCTGCGTCGCCGAGTCGAGGAGCCTCGACACGCTCGGCATGTCTGCGAGCTGAGAGCTCTTCCAGGGCACGAGCACGAGCGACTTCGGGGCGTCCTCGTTTCCCAGGATCGAAATACCCGACATCTTCACGTCGCCGCCAGGCTGCGCTGCCTGGGTGGCCGCCGCAGCCGGGGCCGCCTTGCCATCACCAGCCTTCGCGCTGGCGGGCTTCTTCGCCCCCTGCTTGGTTGCGTCGACGGACCGGGTCGTTGCCGGCGCACTCGCCGCCGCCGCGGGCGTGCTCGGCGCCGTCGCCGCCTCGTCGGCCGCCGCGCCGCGCGCGGCAGCGAGCAGCAAAAGGCCGAGGATGAGCGTCCGTACCATGAGTCCTCCTAAGGCTTCGTCCTGGCGTTCAGATCGGCGATCCACTTCGCCACCTGCCTGTCGTCCGGGGCCAGCTGCTGATAGGCAACGTAGTTGTCGCGGGCGCACGTGAGGTCCCCCAGGTACAGATCGCAGAGAATCGCCAGATTCAGCCTTGCGTAATGGAATCCGGGGAAGACTCGCAGCGCCCGCTCGTAGCTCTCGCGAGCGGCGGCGAACTCACCTTTCCTGCGATACACGATGCCGAGCTCGTTGTGCGCCACGAGCTGGCGGGGGTTGAGGTCGACTGCGCGCTCGAGGCTCGCCAGCGCCTTGTCGAGATCGCCCGACTTGCCGTACGCGATTCCGAGATCGACGTAGGCCGCGGCGGCATTGGGTGCTTTCTGGGTGACCTTGAGCAGCAGCGCGATTCCCTGCTCGTATTGCTGCGCGTCGAGAAGGCGCATCGCGTGGTCGTAATCGGCACGAACGTCTGCGGGGATGCGCACTTTTTCAGTGAGCTGGAAGCCACCCGCCTCCGGCTGCAGCGTCGATCCCGCCACGCGCGGCTTGCCCGCCGACGCAGTGGTCCCGCAGCCGAGGAGCGCCACGGCCAGCACGAGTCCGGCCGCAACTCGCCGCGCGCCCGCTGTCCGCTCGAGATCAGTGCGAGTTTGCATTGCCTGCTCCCGCTGCGAGGGCCTGTCCGCTCGCGCTGTCGGCCGGCCCGGAGGCTGTTACCGGCGCCGTCGGATTGCCGAAGGCTGCTGCAACTGCACGCGGCGGCGGCTGATAGACATACCGCTCGAGCGATCCGAGGAATCCGCTGCTGATCTCGGCCCGCGCGTACCTGTCCGGCTCGAGCGCCGCGAGACGCTCCACGCTCTTCTGCGTCCACGCGTTGTTGAGCCCCCGCCTCATGAGCTCGAGGTTCTTCTCGTGGACCGCGATCGCCTTCGCCTCGAGCGGGTGCGCGGCGTCGGCGAGCTGCTGTTCGTAGTCCTTGAGAGCGTCCGCGCC